>Ga0310690_10004138_pt1 | contig 20966 bp, 23 predicted proteins | sample AusTroGonzalo_MG_2_FD_207661 | JGI IMG/M metagenome (GOLD analysis project Ga0310690, IMG submission 207661) | Bovine rumen microbial communities from tropical cattle in Woodstock, Queensland, Australia - Gonzalo_04 (v2) (version 2) | ecosystem: Host-associated > Mammals > Digestive system >... | reverse complement strand
GATGTATTGTGATTTAATAAATAAGGTACACACAGCAATCAATTTTCTATTGGGCTAGAGTAGAAAGTACCTTGACAATATAAAAAGATACATACAGCAACACTAATTTTCAATAAATTTTCATGAATAAGGTTTTTTTGAATTGTATCTTGTAAATGGTTAAAATGCACATCGGGAGAGGTGTGCATTTTAATTTTAAATTTTTTTAAAAATTTTCTAAAAAGTACTTGACAAAGTTATATTATTGTGATATAATAACATTGTTGAGGAGATAACACAACTCAACGCTTATATTGGAGACATGGAGTAATGGTATCTCAACACCCTGCTAAGGTGTCCATCAAATTTGATGTCTGCGTTCGAGCCGCAGTGTCTCCGCCAAACTTATAGGTATCGTCTAACTGGTAGGACGGCAGACTCCAAATCTGTCAGGTCAGAGTTCGAATCTTTGTGCCTATGCCAATGGTGCATTAGTGAAGTGGCTTATCACGCTTGCCTGTCACGCAAGAGGTCATGGGTTCAAACCCCATATGCACCGCCATCAATGGACAATTAGCTCAGTTGGTTAGAGCAACTGGCTCATAACCAGTCGGTCTGGGGTTCGAGTCCCTGATTGTCCACCAAAAGTGAATGTTTACGGAGGCGTGTATCGCTGAGAGCAGAAAGATTCAACACTATAACAAGAAACCGAACCATGCAAGCATAGCTCAGTTGGTAGAGCGCCTCTCTGATACGGAGGATGTCATTGGTTCGAATCCATTTGCTTGCACCAACACAACAGGCGTGAGTTTGTGAATCGCCGGTCAATCGTGGTCTGCCATATACCACGACGGTCTTGTCTGCACCGTTGCCGAATTAAAGCGGTTGATGACAGAAGCAGACAAAAAAAATACCAGTAGGCAAGCACTAAAAGCCGAGAAGAAAATGAAGTCTTAGGAAAGGGACACTGGGATGTCCAACTCCCTAGAAAAGGATGTGCAACCCGCAAGAGACGTCACTTGATTGAAACTGCAAGTCTGGTATTTGTATTATGGAGGGTTGTGATAATTGGCAGTCAGGCGGTCTTGAAAATCGTTGTGCCGAAAGGCATTTAGAGTTCGAGTCTCTAACCCTCCGCCAAATATACACCCATAGCTCAGTCTGGACTAGAGCAAAAGTCTTCTAAATTTTTGGTCGAAGGTTCAAATCCTTCTGGGTGTGCCAAGAGTGATTGACCGAGAGGCGAGGTGGTAGGCTGCAACCCTATATACATTGGTTCAAATCCAATATCACTTTCCAAATATGCAGGTATCGTATAAATGGTTAGTACCTCTGCCTTCCAAGCAGAAGATGAGGGTTCAAGTCCCTCTACCTGCCCCATTGTGGGGCTGTAGCTCAGATGGGAGAGCGCCTGCCTTGCAAGCAGGTGGTCGAGAGTTCAAGTCTCTCCAGTTCCACCAAAATTATGCTTCCATAGCTCAATAGGTAGAGCAACCGCCTTGTAAGCGGTAGGTTGTGGGTTCGATTCCAACTGGAAGCCCCATTTACTACACTATCCCAATTGGCAGAGGAACATGCCTAAGAAGCATGGCAGTCAGAGTTCAAGTCTCTGGTGTAGTACCAAATAAACGACACATACAGCAATTTTAAATGGCTTTTAACCCGTAGGTTGTAGGTTCAAATCCCACTCTCCCCCTAAAAAGGGAGATAGCTCAATCGGTAGAGCAACGTAATTTGTGTCGTGTTTTGGCGCTCTCGTCTAATGGTTAGGACACGAGGCTTTCAATCTCGTAATCGTGGGTTCGAATCCCCGGAGCGTCACCAATATTAATGGGAGCATATTCTTCTAAGGACGGAGGGCGGTCTGTAAAACCGTTGCCATTTGGCTGGCTGAGTTCGATACTCAGGGCTCCCACCACTTTCAAAAGAAAAAGAAACCTTGAATGAACATTGAAATTTTGAGGGGTATTGACAAGACATATCAAGCATGATATAATGTCAATGTGCTCCGATGAAGCACGAACGTACATTGGAAATGAATATGCGCTACGGATACGAACCCTCTATATCGGAATGAGGCGAAAAATGAGACAGAATGGAACTTGGACAAGTCATTGATTATAGAGGTATAACGTAACGTTAGGTGCTACGAAGCTGATGTACCTATTAAACGCCGTACAGAGTGACGAAACGTAACGGGAAAGGGATAAAGAAGCAGTAGTAAATGGAGTGAAATGAACAGCCTATTAAATAAAAAAAATCAGTAGTGAGTATAGAGCCATATAGATTTGTGACAGAGTTATATAGCAGGATGGAGCAGCGGTAGCTCAGCAGGCCCATAAACTGAAGGTCGGGGGTTCGAATCCCCCCCCTCTTGCAACCATCCTCCGTGACGGGAAGCCACAGTCACCGGTCGCCGATACGTTAAAGGCTACGGCATCGCGCAGGAAGTATGCGAGCAACAAGTAGTTGCCTGTCGCTTGAATTAAGGGGAATGGCAACCCCAACAGGTTTCTTTAAGGGTATACTTCAATAGCTCAATTGGGAGAGCGCGTAGGGTTTAGTCCAACAACAAGACGGCTTATGGACGAAACAAACAGAGGAATGTTTGCCGACAAAAAGGTCCTCGAGCATGAGTTCGAATCTCATTTGAGGTATTCACAAGAAAGTTAATATTGTGATTTTTGTAATAGGTTTGCGTGGTGGAATAGGTAGACACGAGCGGGGACGAGATGACACAAATGCATGTGTGATATTCCCTTGCAAGCTTCATCTCATGTAAGGTGTAAATCCTTACCGCAAACCATTATGCGCCAGTAACTCAGTTGGTAGAGTACGACACCTTTAATGTCGGAGTCCGCAGTTCGAGCCTGCGCTGGCGCACCAAAAGTCTTTTGTTTGGAGATGGTGACTTACTTAATGGTTCAGTATGAAATTCAAAACTTCATATTAACCATGTCTGGACCCAAAGTGCGATTCAAACATGGTATAAGCCTTAGCGGAGGCTCACCACCAGATACTAAGGAGTTCGTTGAGGTCAAAAGACTTTTTCATTCTATGTGGGATTGACTCAATTGGTAGAGTGTCACCTTGCCAAGGTGAAAGTTGCGGGTTCAAGTCTCGTATCCCACCCCATTCTGAAGACACACACAGCGATTTTAATTTTGCATTTGGAGCCGTAGGTTGTGGGTTCGAGTCCCACTCTCCCCACCAAGGGGAGATAGTTCAATTGGTAGAACAGCGTAATTTGTGTCTTGTATTTTTGTCCACTTAGCTCAATTGGTAGAGCATGCGGCTGTTAACCGCAGGGTTGTAGGTTCAAGTCCTACAGTGGGCGCCAATAATATTTAAAATGTAAACTATTTTAGTTTACAAATGAAAACCTTTTAAATTTAAGCAGAAAGGGGAAATTATGCTTAACCAGAATAACGAAAGAGAACTTTCATATCTTGTTAAAGTAGATGCAATCACCCCCATGAATGCAGACAGACTTGAATGTGCACATATCGGTGGATGGCACTGCGTTGTTAGCAAAGGTGAGTTCAAAGTCGGTGACCCTGCGGTGTATTTTGAAATAGATTCTCAGCTTCCAGACGTAGAACCCTTTTCTTCAATGGAGTTTTTGAAATCTAAAGACTTCAAGATTAAAACACAGAAAATTCGTGGCGAATACTCACAGGGGCTTCTTATGCCTATATCTGCATTCGGCTGGACTTTTGACGATACTCAGTTCTGTGGTGGCGTTGATGTAATTAGAGATTCTGACGGGAATATTCATTTGCTTGATGATGAATCTCGTTTTCTTACTAAAATACTTAATGTAACTTATTCTACTATTGGAGATAATTTCCGTAAGTCCAATGGCGTGGATAAGTACAAGAAGATGGCGCAGCGTCATCCTAACATCTTTAAGCGGAGATGGGCTCGTTGGTTAATGAAAAGGACTTGGGGCAAGAAACTGCTTTTTCTTTTCTTCGGTAAAGCCAAAGATAAGAAGTCTGACTGGCCTTATTGGGTTGTCAAGACTGACGAAGAGAGAATACAGAATTGTGGATTTATGCTCAACCTCGATACAAAGTGGATTGCCACAGAGAAGATAGATGGTTCGTCAACCACATTCACTCTGTATGGTGATAAATTTCTCGTATGTTCTCGAAATGTTGTATTTAATACACCTTCAAAAGAAGATAAGTGTTTCTATGATACTAATATTTACACCGAAATGGCTGAGAAGTATTGTATGAAAGACAAGATGAAAGAGGCACTTAAGGATGTGCGTAATTATATTGGTAAAGAGATAAAGTTTATCACAATCCAAGCAGAAACATATGGCTCTGGGGTGCAGAAGAGGGATTATGGCTTAAAAGAGCATGATATGGCTATATTCAACGTAATCTTTGGATGCGCGGATGGACACGTAGAAAGACTTAATCCCATTGATGGAAAAGAATTTGCAGACAAGTATCAACTCCCTTATGTACCTGTTATATCTGAAGCGATGACACTTCCTACAGTAGTAGAAGAGGTAGTAGCGATGGCAGATGGCAAATCTGAAATTGACGGCGGTATGAGAGAAGGAATTGTATTTAGGTCCATTGACGGCACACATTCGTTTAAATCTGTGTCAAACGAATTCTTGATTAAATATCATGGATAATAATGTAAACTATTTTAGTTTACAAATGTCTCGATAGCTCAGTTGGTAGAGCAGAAGGCTGAAGACCTTCGTGTCAATGGTTCAAGTCCATTTTGAGACACCAATGGGTAAGTGGCGCAACTGGCAGACGCGCTTGACTCAAAATCAAGATGTTGTAGGTTCGATTCCTATCTTGCCCACCAGAAGTTTTGCACCGCAGTAGTTACTCGAAATAAAATAAACTGCGATACCCTTATAACACAAGCCCCCAATCATAGGTTTATATGCTAATGTTGAGAACCTTGTAAGAGATTGGCGGTAAGGGCAAGAGCCACATCTTGACAACATTAGGTGAACCATTTTAATGAGGGAATAGTACTTGTATGCTTTCAGATTTGGTATATAACGAATCAGAAAGAATATGAGGAAGTGGATAGAGACCTGGTCAACAACTGGGGATGTGAATAAGTGACTGTACAACTTATAATAGGTATTTTGAATAACTGTATGGAATTAAGGAATGTCGGAAGTAAATGCGGACGGTTACGGAAGATGGGGTTGGGTTGTTTAGACAAAGGAGATAGATGCTACGGCGGTCATCTGTGTCAAGGAAGTGCAGTTAAACAAAGTGCCTATTTTTTTTAAAAAAAGAAGAGGAGATGCAAAAAATGTTAGGAAACCCTAAGTTTGACTACGGAGATAAAGTCAAGTTTGAAATTGATGGCAAAACAAAGGTAGGAACCATTGAAATCATAGATGCTTACGGCACATTCTTTTATAAAGAAGACGTTAGCTATGATATTATGGTAGAAGAAGAGAATACATTTTACAAACACATAGCTGAAAAGTTTGTAGAAAAAGCTTAAAAAAGCATTGAATTTTAAAGAGGCTCTTGACAAATAGAGCCTCTTAGTATATAATGTATATGCCTAATATAGGCAAATAAGATAACTTGGAGGTTAAAAAATGAAAGACGAATCTAAGAACAAAACGAAGATGATTTTGGATTATTTGACAAATAACCCTAACGGCATTACATCTCTTGAAGCCATCAATATGTTTGGTGTAACAAGACTTTCTGCTGTTATTTTTAATCTGAAGAAAAAGCACGACATTTCTTCGGAGACAGAATCACAGCTTGATAGATACGGTAACATCGTGAGATTTAGCCGTTATAAGCTTGTAAAAGAATAATTGATTTAAATGGGCAAGGTATTATGATTTGTTCTAAATACCTTGTCCTATATTAAAGGAGTTTATATGATTAAAATTAAGACAAAACAACTTCAGTCGCTTTTGAGTAAGTTGAACGTTGCAGTTGAAAAGACAGCATTTAAGCCATCTTCAGGATGGGTACATATCAACATTGACACAAATGGGAAAATCCTCTTACAGGTTTCCAATTTCGACTACTATGTGGAAGCATCGTTTGAAGCAGAGAGTGAAAGTAATGAAGCTCTTATTGCAACTGTAGAGGCAGAGACGTTCATTCCTCTTGTATCTAAGCTTACGAAGGAGTATTTGAACGTCCGTATTGACGATAACGGCAAGGCTCTCATTTTGAGCACCGATAGCAACCTTTATACATTCCCTCTTCAGATTAATCAGTCTACTGGTGAGGTTGCAGAAGTTCCTGCTATCAATTTTGATGCAATCCATTACAGCATTGATGAAATCCCCGGCAAGTGTATCGCATCTATTACGAACATCAACGCAAAGGGATTTAGCGATGATTCTAAGCTTAAAAAGGCATATCAGAGCTTTGTCTATGTTGATAATGTAGGGGCGGTCACATTTACTGGTCCTATTTACATCAATGATTTCCATTATGAATCAGTAGATGAAGAAGAGGGCTTTAAAATCCTTCTGAATGAGGGGCAGTCAAAATTGCTTTCCATCTTTGGAGACGAAGAAAAGGTCTTTGTAGAAGTTGAGAGAACATCTGATGACAATGCGAAGCGCAAGGCAAGATTTTTAGGCGCCAATATGCGGATTACGTATATTGTACAGCCTAATAGTCTTACAAATGAATTTCCTGCTGAGAAAATCAGAAACATTGTAAGTAGTGATACACACGTAGTTGTGGACAGAGAAGAGTTTATTAAAGCTCTTGCAAGGCTTATGGTGTTCGATAAGAAGTTTAACTCAACCGTAATGGATTATTCCAAGATTGAATGGAAAGAAAAAGAGTGCAAGCTCGTTTCCGTCAAATCAAAGAATTTTGAGGTAATCCCTTATATTAATGCAGAGAATGCTTTTGAGCATGAAAGTATCATCAGATTTGCCGATTTGATAGGGATACTTAAAGTATTTACTTCTAAGGAAATCGACATGTCATATGGCTCTTCGCCAGCCATCACAATTAACGCAGAAGAATTTAAACAGCTTGTACCAGAGGTTGTTAAACGCTAAAAGGAGACAGTAATTGAATCATGGCATCGTTGGCTAAGAATTTTGAAAAGAAGTTTCATGAGGATTGGTGCAGAACGATGCCTAATTCTTTTATAATGCGAATACCCGACCAAATGAGCAAGTATAAGGATACATCTCAAAACATATGTGATTATATCTGCTTTAAGGATGGAATTTTATACTTGATTGAGCTTAAAACAACCAAGGGCAACACTCTTAGCTTTAAAAATATATCTCAATACGATAAACTTATTAGGTATATCGGAGTAAATAAAGTTAGGACTGGAGTTATAGTTTGGTTCTACGAAAAAGACAAAATAATATATGTCCCTGCCTCTTCGATGAAGCAAATGAGGGAAAACGGAGAAAAATCAATTAATTTGAAAAAAACACTTGACAAGGGGATTTATAAGTGCTACAATATTGATGGGGTCAAAAGGAGAGTATATTTTGATTCCGATTACTCAATATTAACAACAACAGAGGAGGAAGAGTAAATGAAAGAAAAGGTAAAAGATATAAAAGAACTGATAGGGTGGTTCGTTGCCATTGTATTGATAATGATATTTTATTTTATAAATGCAGTCACACAACTCTTTGTTTGGCATCATACTGTAGTGGGCATAATCATAACTGTGGCATCCATAGTATGTGTAGTACTTGCAGTAATTTATTGGAAGACAATGACGGAGTTCATAGAAAGTATTATTGCAGGTAATTGCAATATCTGCGAGAACCATCATTACGATTTGGATTACGGTTGCAAAGTATGTTATTGTGAAGATGCAAAAGAAATCATGGCACGCAATGAAAGAATAAAAGAACAAGTAGAAGAAATTCTTAAAAGGGAACTTGGGAAAGATAATATATCAATTCATGTAAACTTAGATTAAGTATTTATTAAAAATGAAAGGGTTGAATGAAGCAATGATTGAAAATGCAAAAATAACTTCAGTTGATTTATCCATGGCCGACCATGGAGTATTAACACTCCAAATGACCATAGAGGGTAAAGGATGGGGATGTGTTTTAGGCGGTTATGTATTAGGAAAAGGTTATTTAGGTGCAAAAGAATTTGATGGTTCTCCTAAAGGCATAGAAGAAATTATGAGAATTATGGATGTAGTTGGCGTTGAAAGATTCAATGATATGGTAGGTAAATATATCAGAGTAGAATCAGAAAGATGGGGAAGTAAAATCCATAAGTTTGGCAACATAGTAGAAGACAAATGGTTTGACTACAAAGAATTCTACGGTTCGTAATGAGGTAAAGGGGAGGTTTAGAGCAATGCGTTGCCCAGTTTGTAATAAAGAAATGAAAATACTTCGTGACCAGGTTTGGTGTCAGACAGACCCAGATGAATCTTACACATTCGAGGCGGGGCATTGGTGTCCTACTTGCAAGGTAAAGTATTCCAATTCCACACACGATTGGTCTCTTCCTCTGCAATTTCAAATCACAGAAAAGCAACATCGTGCGATTAAGTTTATCTCTAATCGATTAGAAATTAATTCAGATGAATATCCTGTAACAAAACGGCAAGCAATCCAGTTCATTTCTAAGTATCTATCAAAAGCATCAAAGGTAGAATTAGACCACCCAGATGATTGGGACTGGTATACTAATGAGCTATATTATGCTATGACATGGTAAGAGAAAAGAAGGGGGATAACAAATATGAAAAAAGTTTTTACATTCGAGCTCGAAGGACAAACCTGTGCGAAGTGTCCTTTATGCTTTAGAGATTATTGCTATTATTACTGTATGGCTTGCAATGATGATAAAGGTCATGCACGCTTCATAGATGCCGCTCACGCTGACTATGACTTACGAGAAATCCCGGATTGGTGTCCCTGCACTACAATTAAAGATGGTGATGTTGTCAATGGAGGAGTGATAGCAATTGATAAAGACAAAAGTAAAGAATTCATTTGAAGATGAGGAAAAGTAATATGAAAGGAGAGATAAATCATGGCTTACACTGGAATAAAAATACCTAAAAGGGTTATTATTGTTGAAAAGATATCAAACGAATATCCAATTCACCAAGGATATGTTGTAGATGCAGATAATAAGGACATGCTTCAAAATGCTATGGAATGGGCTAAATATTATAAGCGAAAAGAAGATGGTATTGGCTATGAAGATGTTGAAGGAGTTCAGCACTTTTTTGAAAACGGTAAGTTTAAAGTGTCTCTTGCAGAATCAGCAGGTGGAAGCAGTCAAGGTGGTAAACTCTCCTTTTGGAATTGCATTATAACCTGTCCAGATAATCAGCAGTTTCTTATAGGCATCAATTCCGAGTTTCTCATCGAATTTTTGCTGAACAATACTGTAGTAAATGGTGTATGTGATGCTGATATATTTCTTGGAAGAATTTCTGGAAATGTTGGTATATTTACAAAAAATATGCCTTCTTATGAGCAGTTTTTAGAAGATGAGTCTACAAGAGAGTTGTATGCTAAAAAGACATCCAATTATAAGCCAGGAGACATTGTGAGTACTTTAACTACTGAATCAATTTATCTTGGAACAGCAGAGACACGGTTTGCCGCTGAATATAGTTACAGTAAAGGTTATATAATTCTTATTTACAAAAAGCCTCATATCATGCATATATTTAAAAGCAGAAAATCTGAGTGGATAGATGAACTGACATCAAAGCCTAAGCGTGCAATCACTGGGCACGAAGATTCTTTTCCTACTCCTCAAGAGGCTATTAGTAATAGGTATAGTACTGATTCTGTTTTTGGTAAAATAAATAAACTTTGTTATTTTTTCGAGGGCACAGATGAGGAACTTATATCTACACTTAGGGCTCTTTTAACCCAAGATGATACTTATTACAGAAGGAATAGTGTGCATTTTGAATTTGAGAAGGACAAATAATGAAAAGGAATATGGTGAGTTATGAGAAAAATACATGAAATTAAATTAAATAAAGAATTTGCGGATGCAGTTCTTTCGGGCGATAAATGCTTTGAAATAAGATATAATGATAGAGGCTATCAAAAAGGAGATATAGCAAAATTTAAAGTGCTTGACGATTATGGATGTGAGACTGTCCATATTTTAAACTGCCTATACTTTGAAATTACATATGTTTTGTATGGATGGGGACTTAAAGAGGATTTTGTCGCATTCGGCATTAAAAGAATATCAGAGGACGAATTAAAAAAATGAGAGTTGTACTTGTAGAAAAGGATATCAACAATTGTTCGGAATGTCCGCATTGTTATGTGGATTTTTTTCTACGGCAATGTATGTTGCCATCCAAATACTGTTATGGAATTTTTTAAGAAATTGAAGTGCTCTGAGTGCGACATCCCAGACGGATGTCCATTTAGAAAAGAAAATAGAAAGGATTAACTTATGGAAGAAAATAAAAATTTACAACTTGATATCTATGATATTGTAATTCTTTGGAACAGAAAGACAAGAGAAATTGTAGTGGACTCAATAGAAAGCATAACATTAAAAAAGAATGGCTCCAAAATAGCCAGAACTAATAGTGGGTATCGCCTTGATATTGGGGAAAAAAGAGTAATATCTTTGGGTGACACTTGCATGTGTTGTAGCCCCGATGACGAGAGAGAAATTTTAGATAATTGGGAAATCACAAAGACATTTACTTTTGATGGGATTAAAGATGCCTTTGTGTCTAATTATGAATCTCCCAACTACCGTTATTGCCCTTTTTTACCATGAATATTGTTCTCAATCCTTAAAATTACTTTAAAATATTATAACCCCCTTGACTTTTGTTATAGGGGGTTATATAATAACTATGCAATTATTTCTAAGAAGGGGATGCAAAATGGATTATAACGAGGTAATGAAGAGGATGGAGGAACACTACGCAGAGGCACTTACACTCTATCCTAAGAATAGGATTGTGGCACTCGTTCTTCATGGTTCGCAGAACTATGGGCTTGATACGAGTGAATCTGACGTTGATACCAAACTAATTGTAGTGCCCTCATTAAGAGAAATTGCTCTTAATAAACAACCTGTTTCAAGAACTCATGTCAGAGCAAATAACGAACACATCGACATCAAAGATGTCAGAATATATTTTAATTGCCTTAAAAAACAGAATATCAACTACGTGGAAACGCTGTTTACAAAATATCAAATTGTAAACCCGCTTTACGCAGATTTTTGGAATGCCCTTATGAGCATTAAAAGCGGTATTGCAAGGTATGATGTAGACACGACAATTAAAGGCATCGTAGGAAGTGCGCTACAGAAATATAAAGCGCTTGAAAAGGTTACAGACGCAAAAGCCGAAAAGGTGGAAAAGTTTGGATATGACCCCAAAGAATTATGTCATATTGTAAGGTATGAGCATTTCCTAAAAGATTATATTGAATACGCACCATATGAATATTGTTTGCTTGAATCACATCGTAAAGAGGATTTAATGGCAATCAAGAAAGGTGAACTTTCCCTTGAAAAGGCGAGAGAAAGAGCGGAGCGCTCTATAGATAAAATCAATGCCCTCCGTGATTTCTTTGAGGAAACTGACAAAGGCACTATCACTAGGGATGTATTTATCGAAAAGAAGCTTGAAAATATATTATATGATATAATTAAGACTTCTCTTGAGAAAGATATTGCGCCGGTGATTCACGCAAAGTGGGTGCCATATGAATTTGGAGATGTAAGGTGGCACAAATGTTCAAACTGCAACAAGGCAATGGAATATCAAAGCCGTTATAAATCATTTGACGGAAAAACACATTTAATAGCGAGTGTACAAAACTATTGCGCAAATTGTGGCGCAAAGATGGAGGTAGAATAATAATGTTTGTTTCAAAAAAGAGATTAAAAAAATATATGAATGTAATCGTAAAAGAAAACAGAAAAGAAAATCTTGGTAGCGATTATGTCAATCTTTCTGAAAAACAGCAAATTAAAAACGTTTATAATCAAGGATATGAAGACGGGACAGATAACTTTTATAATGCAATTTGTCACAAATTTAATATTAAGTGAGGAAGAAGCAAGTGATAGATAAGTCCGATTTTAATATCATAGTAGGAGATTGTCTTAAAACACTCAAAGAGCTCCCATCAGAATCGGTACAGTGTATTATTACATCTCCACCTTACTATGGTTTGCGCGATTACGGCACTGGACATTGGGAAGGTGGAGACCCTAATTGCAACCATTATAGAGATAGTAAGTTTAGTGATAATGACATTACTGGACACAAAACTATGGGCGAAATGGGTGAAGCTGTCGGAGATGCTATATACAAAAGAGTTTGTCCTAAATGTGGTGCTATTAGAATAGACGAACAAATCGGTCTTGAAGAAACACCAGAAGAATATGTCAACAAATTAGTTGAAGTGTTCAGAGAAGCAAAAAGAGTGTTAAAAAATGATGGCACTCTTTGGCTTAATCTTGGAGATAGCTATGCTGGTGGAGCAGGAAGATGGGGCAAAGAAAACAATATGTCCGAAAAGGAATCCACCAACAAAGGAGCATTGTTATCTACATCAAAATGGGAACATAAAACTATTAAACCGAAAGACCTTATCGGCATACCGTGGATGGTTGCTTTTGCTTTACGAGCAGACGGCTGGTGGCTTCGCCAAGATATAATCTTTTCAAAACTTAATCCAATGCCTGAAAGTGTAAAGGATAGATGCACCAAAGCTCACGAATATATTTTCTTGCTTTCAAAGTCTCCTAATTATCTTTTTAACTATGAGGCAATACAAGAAGTTGCCACTGGCTATGATGGCGGAAAAGACACAATGCTTAAGGGTTCTCCTAAATATGTAGGGCAAAATATTATGCCCAATAACAACGAGCAGTCAATGGCAAAGAATGGGCATGAAAGATGGAAATTTAAAAATCTTGAATATGATGGACAAAGCCCAAACACAATGCATAAACTTCGTGCAGAAGGTTTTGCTGACAAGGTTTATACCAAAGAAGAAGATGGGATTATGGTCCCAGTTCGCAATAAAAGAGATGTGTGGAATATTTCTCTTGTGCCGTATAAGGGTGCTCACTTTGCAACTTACCCTATTAAATTGATTGAGCCTTGTGTACTTGCTGGAAGCAATGTTGGAGACACAATTCTTGACCCGTTTAATGGGGCGGGGACAACTGGTATATGTGCATTGATGCATGAGAGAAAATATATCGGTCTTGAACTCAATCCAAAGTATGCAGAGCTTTCCTATGCAAGATATTCCGAGGTGTTCGAGGGAATAAAAACAACAAAAGAAGTGGAAGAAGATTCCGAGTATGAAGTATATGATTTCTTTGAGGGAGAGGGAGTATGATACAAATATTTAACGAAGATTGCCTTGTTACAATGCAAGAGCATATAGGGAAAAATACTGTAGATATAGTGCTAACGTCTCCTCCGTATAATAACAGCAGAACATCTCATACTGATTATTGTATGGAGACACGTAATTGCAGATATGCCCTCTATGATGATAACAAACCCAATGACGAATATTGTCAGTGGATTTGCGACATATTTATGGGTTACGATAGAATACTTAAAGAAAACGGAGTAGTCCTTTTCAATATATCCTATGGTAGCGAAAATCCTACTGTTATGTTTGAGTGTATAAATGACATTTGCAGAAAAACTCCGTTTGTCATAGCAGATGTTATAACTTGGAAAAAGCGCTCTGCATTGCCCAATAATGTGTCTCCTAACAAATGCACAAGAATTTGCGAATACGTATATGTGTTCTGTAGAGCATCAGAATATGCCACGTTTAAAACAGCCAAAACGGTTAAAAGCACAAGCCATACTGGACAGCCATTTTATTCAGCCAATCTTTTTAATTTCATTGAGGCAGATAATAATGACGGCACAAACGAATTAAATAATGCGACATTTAGTTCTGAGCTTGTTTTCAAACTCCTTGAGATGTATTTGCCAACAGACATTAATAAAGATGAAGTTGTGGTATATGATAATTTTATGGGCACTGGCACAACCGCTTTTGTATGCAGTAAACTTGGTATAAACTGCTACGGTAGCGAGATAGACCCTGCGCAAGTTGAATATGCCAATAATAGAATTATGGGTATAAAAATCAAGAACTCAACAAAAGAGGAAGAGGTTGCTGAATTTGGCTTGGAGGAGTTATTTTGACAATTGAAGAGGGACAGTCAGAGATATTGGCATTATATGGAATTAAATTGGTAAAAGAAGATAAAGACTTAACAAAATTTGAATGGGATATATAAAATGAAACTATACACAGAAACCAACAACTACAAACTTTACAATGGCAATATGTTAGAATTAAATAATGTTATTGCAGATAATTCCATTGATGCCGTTGTTACTGACCCGCCCTATGAATTAGGATTTATGGGGCGTTCATGGGACTCCTCTGGTATTGCTTTTCAAAAAGATACTTGGAGAAAATGTTATAATGCCTTAAAGCCAGGTGGTTATCTTTTGGCTTTTGGCGGTAGTAGGACTTTCCATAGAATCGCTTGTGCCATTGAGGATGCAGGTTTTGAAATAAGAGATACTATTATCTGGCTATATGGCTCGGGATTTCCGAAGTCAATGAATATAGGCAAGGGAATTGATAAAAGAGGTGGCGAGACCGTTGGATGGTTTGGTGAATACCTCAAAGAAAAATTAAAAGAAAGGGGAATGACACAAACAGAACTCTCAAAATATTTTTTAAGCAAAAGTGGCGGAGTAACCGGTAGAGTTAGTAATTGGATAAACGGTTTAGAATTGCCAACTAATGAACAATTTAACAGAGTAAGAGAAATCTTAAATCTTGATGTTGCAGAATTAAAAGAGGCAAAAAGAGAAGTTGTTGGCAAAGGAAAGGCCGGGTTGACAAAGGGGAATATCGCCAATTTTTCTGGAGATATAGAATTTGACATTACTGTGCCTGCTACTGCCGACGCAAAGAAATGGGATGGTTGGGGTACTGCTCTCAAGCCTTCTTTTGAACCTGTAATAGTAGCAAGAAAACCTTGTGAGGGAAGTTGTACTGATAATGTTCTTAAATGGGGTGTTGGTGGTATTAATATTGATGAGTGTAGAATACCATTCGAATCTACTCCAAACCCCGCTACGAATCCGTTGTACAGAGTAACAAATGGGTATGCTTGGAACAAAGATTTTGAAGCTGTATCTAATACAACGGGGTTTTCAACATCAAAGTCTTTTGCAAACGAGCAAGGTCGTTTTCCTGCCAATACCATACTTACTTATGATGAAAATGATTATGATGAAGTATGTGGGAGATTTCCCATTGGCGGCAAAAATGGCAGTATATCAAAACCATATAAAATGAACAATCAAGTTTATGGAGAATATGGCTATTGCAATACTTGGGAAGCCTATAATGATTCTGGTTCTGCATCCAGATATTTTTATTGTGCAAAAGCAAGCAAGAGAGATAGAGACGAAGGACTTGAGGGGTTTGAGGTGAAGCAAAGTACCGGCGGTGGTGGCGGAATAGGTGACTATTTAGATGATGTGAACAGTTGCAGTGGTAAATATGGTAGCGAAAAAGCGCCGGCACGCAACTTTCACCCTACTGTAAAGCCTACCGCTCTTATGTCTTATCTTGTTCGCCTTGTTTCTCCCAAAGGAGCAACTATTCTTGACCCGTTTATGGGGAGTGGCTCAACAGGCAAGGCGGTTATGTATGAAAATAAAGATAGAGATGCAAATTATAAGTTTGTAGGCATAGAATTAACCGATGAGTATTTGCCTATTGCACAAGCGAGAATACTTTATGCTATGGGAGATACAGAGCCTCTTAAAGTTGACGTTGATGAGGATATCGAAGAAGAGCCCAAAGAGAGATTTAATAAATTTGATTGGGGAGATTTAATATGATTAAAAGGATGGGATTTAAAGAGGGGTTTTCCCAAGTATCATTTTTATGGCAAAAATATATTGATACAAACGTCATTGTCAGTGACCTTGAACATAATGTTTTAAATATTACAAGAAGTGGGGTCCAAATAGATTATGTAATATATTGTTTGCTTTATGTAATCAAACACAAGATGAATTTAAAATACCCAGCTGGGCTCAAGTATTATATAAATAGATATGAGATTAAGAGGGCATTTAGTTTATCCAAAATCAATCGAGTAGAAATATACGACTTCAACATAGGTGGAGAGGCAAAATCTCCTAAGTTTAACTATAAGCCTCAAGAAGTTGGTTTTTTAAAAATACTTGAAAAACATCAAATGCCTCTTGACAATTGAGCATAGACAATATATAATAGATAAGGAGCATCAATGGTGCTCCTTTTAAAACAACAAAGGCGGATAAAGTATGAATGTAGAAGAACTGAGCGATATTAAATCAGAGAGCGGAATCATAGGAACATTGATTTACCATCCTGATTATATCGCACATAGTGAATGGTTGAAACCCAATTATTTTTATGAGACAGATAATGCTTGTATTTATTGGGCGATACAAGAACTCTACAAGAAAGGCATCACAAACATTGATGCATACAATATTTCAAATCAACTGCAAAGTAATGAGGGTGTTTCAAGGACTATTGAAAAATACAATATGCCAAGCGTACAAGAGTTTGTTGAACTCTATAAAAAGGTTGCAAGGCATAGCTTAACCGAGTATAAAGTTCTTGTCACAAATGTTATGACTCTTTCGTTCCGAAGGGAACTTGCTAAGGTCATCAATGAAATAAACGCAGAATGTTTTGACAAGAAAAAGAACTTAGAAGAGTTAAGCACATCTACGTATCTTAAACTTGATGAACTCACCAAGAAATATGTTGTCAATGACGAGATAGCAACTATTGGAGAGCAGATTGATGATATATGGAACGAGATTGTAAGCAGAAGGACAGAAGATGGCATATATGGTCTCCCTTCCAAGTATCCGAGTTTTATGCCCTATTTCACTTATGAGCCAGGGGAACTTGTCGTTGTGCAAGCTAAATATAAACAAGGTAAGTCCGTTCTTTTAATGAATGAAGCAATTCATAAGCTGAAGAATGGAGTCCCTACTCTTGTCGTAGACACAGAGATGCCGACAAGATTATATGTTGAAAGACTTTTAGCTCATTTGTCTGGTGTTTCAATACATAAAATAAAAAGCGGTCAGTACGAAGAGCAAGAGAAGAAGAAAATAGAAGAAGCAATGGAGTGGCTTAAAGGGCAGCCTTTTGTCCATGTTTACGACACAAGTATGAATATGGAAAAGATATTCTCTATGTGTAAAATGCTTCAAAACAAAATGAATCTTGGCTTCGTAGTCTATGACTATCTTAAATCAAATGAAACATCGGCAAGTGATAACTATAATATCCTTGGCGCTAAATGCGACTTTCTGAAAAACAACATCGCAGGGAAGCTCAACATCCCAGTGCTTGCGGCTTGTCAGCTTAGTAGACAAGGTGAAGTCGCGGACTCCATTAAAATTAACAGATATCTTTCTGTGGGCATTAAGTGGGAGTTTAAGACACAAGAGATGATTGCGAGGGATGGCATGCAATGTGGCAACGCATGTGCTAAGATTTATGTCAACAGACTTGGCAGACAGATGCCAGAAGATGATGAACTTGCCTATATTGACTTCATTTTTGATGGAGATATAATGACCATCAACGAAGCAACACAACATGATTCAGAGGCTATAAGCGGAGAAGATATTTTTTGATGATTGACAAAACTACTGTCAAAGAAATAAACGCAAGTGTTAATCTTGTTGAGTATGTGTCAACGAGGTTAGACCTTATGAAGAGGGGCAAGAACTATTTCTGTAATTGCCCTCTTCATGAAGACAAGACTCCTTCTCTTTCATTTAACGAAGAGAAAAACTTGTTCTATTGCTTTTCTTGTGGCAGAGGCGGTGGAATTATTAACTATCTTATTGAGTATGAGGGGTATGACTTCGATAGCGCAGTTATAAGAGCATCTGAACTTGGGAATATTGACTTATCAAAAGTGTGTCAATCAAGAACAATCTCATTCCTTCGAGATATTACAGAAGACACACCTGCCAACAAAAAAGATGAACATAAAATACTTGACAAATCCATCTATAACATGTATAGTAAAGAGCCTATCACATTATGGCAAGAAGAGGGTATATCACAAGAAGTGATGGATTTATTTGAAATAAGGATAGACAAAAGGGCGAATAGAATAGTATATCCTGTCTATGACATGGGCAACAATTTTATCAATGTCAAGGGAAGAACCATGTATAGTTCTTACAAGGAACTTAAAATCCCCAAGTATATGAACTATTATGGTGTAAATACTTTAGACTACTTCCAAGGGTATAACATTGCTAAGAATTACATTAAAGACGATATTACAATATTTGAGGGGATTAAATCGGTAATGAAGGTTTTCTCGTGGGGATACAAAAATTGTGTCTCTGCGGAATGCCATTCTCTCTCTGATGAGCAAGTTGATATATTGATTAAAATGGGCAAAGACGTCACGCTTGCCTTTGATGCAGACGTAGATTACCATAGTGCTGATATTAGAGAGGTAACTGATAAATTAAAGAGAGTGCTCAATGTTTATGTGATAGAGCCTCTTGGATTGATTAGTGATAAAGAATCACCACCAGACAGGGGTAAAGATGTTTGGGAGACATTATACGAAAATAGGAGGAGAGTGCGTTAAATGAATTATACCCCATATCATGTCCATACAATGTGGTCTAATGGAACCACCAACATTGATTCTGTTACGAGTTATGAAGACTATATAGACAAGGCTGCTGAACTTGGCATGACTGCTTTTGCGTTTAGTGAGCATGGTAACATATTTGAGTGGCTTCATAAAAAAGAGTATACCGAGTCAAAGGGGCTTAAGTATATTCATGCAGTCGAAGCATACTTAACAGAATCTATTGCTTGCAAAGCGAGAGATAATTACCATTGTGTACTTATTGCTAAAAACTATGAGGGGTTTAAGGAACTCAACAAAATTGTCAGTAATTCTTTTAATAGAACAGATGGGCATTTTTATTATGAACCGAGAATTAGTTTTGAAGAATTATTTAATACATCAAATAATATAATTATAACAACAGCTTGCCTTGGCGGTGTGCTCAATAGGGGCAGTGCATCAGCTAAGGATTCGTTTATATCATTTCTCAAAGAACACAAAGATAGGTGTTATCTTGAAATCCAGCATCATAACTGCGAAGAGCAGATAAAGTATAACCAAATGCTCTATACATTGAGTAAAGAAACTGGTATACCTCTCATTGCGGGTACGGATTCTCACTCGCTCAATGGCATCCATAATAAAGGCAGAAGCTTACTTCAAAAGTCAAAGGATGTCGAGTTTTCATCTGAAAACGAATTTGATTTACAGTTCAAAAGTTATGATGAACTCATTAGTGCTTACGAATTACAAAATTCATTGCCTATGGATGTTGTAAGAGAGGCTATTGAAAATACAAACATAATGGCTGATATGATTGAGCCTTTTAGTATTGATAAGTCTCCTAAATATCCTAAGCTTTATGCGGATAGCGAGGCAGTATTCAAACAGAAAATAAATGAAGGCTTCATTTCGAGAGGAATCAATAAATTCCCCAATGCCAAAGAATATGTCGATAGGGTTCATTATGAATTTGACACGTATAAGCATAATGGAGCAATTGATTTCATGCTCCTCGAAGAGGACTACAAACGAGCCATGAGGGAGAAAGGTGTAAGATATGGCTATTCTCGTGGTTCTGTCAGCGGAAGTTTGATTGCATACCTCTTGCATATCACAGAGGTGGATAGTCTCAAATACAATCTTAATTTTGAAAGATTTATGAATACTGAGAGAATCAGTCTTGCCGATGTTGATACAGATTGGTATTCAGAAGATAGAGGTGAAGTCAGAGAATATCTCTACAACAAAGAAGGACTTTACTGCTGTGATATTATCACCTTCAATACAATTGCCCTCAAAGGTGCTATTGACGATGTTTGCAGAGGGCTTTATAAGCATGGAGATAATGACAAAGAATATCTCAGAATAGCCAAGGAAATCAAAAACCTTGCAGAAGAGGATGAGGCAAAGGCACGACAGAAGTATCAAGAGGTATTCGAATATGTGGATATATTAAATGGAGTAATTACATCTGTGGGCAACCACCCTGCTGGGTGCGTTGTGTCTCCTTTTCCAGTTGATGAGTTTTTTGGAACTTGTTCCACAAAGGGAGACAAATATCCAGTATCAATGCTCAATATGAAAGAGATTGATTCTCTTAACTTTGTAAAGCTTGATATCCTTGGTCTTGATAATGTTGGATTGATTTACAAGACTTGCGATGCAATAGGAATACCATATATTACCCCCGGAGATATCGATAGCGAAGACAAAAAAGTTTGGGATAGCATAAAAGATGACACTACCCTTATATTCCAAATGGAATCTGATTTTGCGCATAGTCTTTTGAAAGACTTGTTCTCCGATAGCACTATCGCTAAAATCAAAAAGAAAAACCCAAGCTTCTCATACATCGACCTTTTCTCAATGTGTAATGGCGCTATTAGACCTGCTGGCGATTCATATAGGGTTGCATTATCCCATGGTGAATATAAAGATAATGGTTGTGGGGTTTTAAACAACTTCTTAAAATCCACACTTGGCTATCTTGTTTATCAGTGTCAAGTCATAGAGTTCTTGCATAAATTCTGCGGATATACAATGGGAGAAGCGGATACAGTACGAAGATGTATAGACGAACATTCTTTAATAACAATGTCAGATGGGACAAAAAAGGAAATTAAAGATATCAAAGAAGGAGACGAAGTTGTTGTACTTAACGATGATGGCTCGTTTACGTCAAGCAGTGTAAATAAGGTCTATGATAACGGTATACAAAATACATATGAAATCAAAACGACAAATCATTATGCCATTAAAGCCACTGGCAGTCATAAAGTATTAACTCAGAGGGGTTGG
>Ga0310690_10004137_pt1 | contig 20967 bp, 20 predicted proteins | sample AusTroGonzalo_MG_2_FD_207661 | JGI IMG/M metagenome (GOLD analysis project Ga0310690, IMG submission 207661) | Bovine rumen microbial communities from tropical cattle in Woodstock, Queensland, Australia - Gonzalo_04 (v2) (version 2) | ecosystem: Host-associated > Mammals > Digestive system >... | reverse complement strand
GTCTGGGCAGAAGTCTGGGATAGTGAACAAAGCATGGTGACAAGTATCACCATCATTTTAAGGATGGCAGTCTTTTTCATCTTACTTGGATCTTACGGGTGATATTACCTTTCTTTATAATATAGATACCTTTAGAGAGTGAGGCATTGGAGGGGATCCGGCGCCCCGTCAGGTCATAGACCGCATCGGCATCGCTCAGGCTGAAGCCCTCGGTCTCGATACTGCTGATACCCGTTGTTTCATTGCTGGTAGAGAAATTCATCGAAGCCAGATCGCTCAAGGCGATGGTTTTCGTCTCAGAGGTGTTAGCGTTGGTAGCCACGAGGTTGCCGTCGCTGAAGGTGATGGTCAGTCCGACGGCTGTCAACGAAGTCTTCGTACCGTCCTGTTCCACCAGTGTAAGGTAGGTGTAGTCCGCAGCCTTTATTGAAAGTACGGCTGCCATTGCCAGTGATATCAAAAATACTTTCTTCATAAGCGTTATATATCGTAGTTTGCCGCTGCAAAGATAGATGTTTCTGTGCATATTACATCATCTTTTTAAACTAAAAAGGAAATGAAAGCAGATATTAACACTCAAAGCGCGACTCATGAGTTTTTCTCCTTTGTGTCGCGAATGGCATCTTCGTAGCCAGTCAGGGCTGAAAAAGGCGCAAACTGAGCCGCACGGTTCCACATCGACATCTGCGGGTGGCGCTTTGAGACATGATGCGGCAGGTTGATGATGTCGTCGTAATTATCCGTCATGCTTTGTGTCCTCCTATCTGTTTGTTGCGTTCCTTGGCTGTTGCGCCCTCCTCGAAGTTCAGCCCCCTGAGGATGGCGTTCTTGCCGAAACGCTGTTTGATTTTCAACTGTGCCTCTTGCATCCGACGTTCCTTGTCGAGCCGTGTCTGTTCCTCCTGACGCTGTTTTTCCAAAGTCTCGTAGTCTGTGAAGAGATCAAGTTGCTGGGGAGCATTCTCTTGTGCTGCTACCGATGCCTCTGATACCACGTGATTGGTTGTCAAGTTAAGCCTGCGGATAAGCAGGTCGGGATTCACCTGACGGTCAAAGAGTTCTGCAGCGCCATCCATGATGAGTCGGGAAGACGATGTGGACTTCTCGAAATTAAGCGAGCCGTGGGCGTGTTTCGGTACGGGTTTACCGTAATGATTGGTGGTTACCTCCCCATGATACTTGGCACGAATCTCTGGACGCGTCAGGCACTCCGCGTCGTAGCCTACGGTCAGCACCAGTTGATCTGTTACCAGCCGTTTCGACACCAAGTCAAGTGCCATTCCCTCAGCCATCTCCTGTATCACCACACGGGCCTTCTTGAACGTATAGGGCTCTTGCAGCACCTGACCGTTGCTGAAGCTGTTCGTCTCTGGCCGATAAGCCTTCACGGCCTCCATCGTACACGGTTCCCAGCCCCAGGCATGGTCTATCAACAGCTCGGCATTCACGCCAAACAACCGATACAGCAGTCCCTCGTTCTGTTCAGAGAGACGGGCCAGCTTACCCATCGTGTCGATGCCATATAAAGCCAGTTTCTCTGCAATGCCTCTGCCTACACGCCAGAATTTCGTGATAGGCCGATAGTCCCACAACTCCCTGCGATACGACATTTCATCCAACTCAGCAATACGTACGCCGTCTTTGTCGGCTGGCATCTTCTTGGCAACAATATCCATCGCCACCTTGCAGAGGTACATATTCGTGCCGATACCAGCCGTGGCCGTGATACCCGTCTGCGAGAGCACGTCACGGATCATCTTCATCGCCAATTCATGAGCCGTCAACTTGTAAGTGCCCAGATAGGCCGTCACGTCCATAATCACCTCGTCGATGCTATACACGTGGATGTCCTCAGGCGCAATGTATTTCAGGTAGATGCTGTAGATCTTCGAACTGACCTCAATGTAGTAAGCCATCTGCGGCGGTGCTGCGATATAGTCCACAGCCCAGTCAGGATGTGCCTGCAACTCGATATCTGATGTTGATTTGCCAGTGAGCCTATGACTTGGAGATTTCATCTGCCTTTCATAGTTCACCTCTCGCATCCGTTGCACCACCTCGAACAGTCGCGCACGACCACCGATGCCGTATGCTTTCAGCGACGGAGAAACAGCCAAGCAGATGGTCTTCTCCGTTCTGGACACGTCAGCCACGACTAGGTTGGTGGTCAGCGGATCAAGTCCTCTGTCCACACACTCCACCGAAGCATAGAACGACTTCAGGTCAATGGCTATATATGTTCGCTGTTGCAAAAGATAATGAATCTTCTTTATTTCGTGGGCAAAGATACAATAAAAAGGCAATAACATCGCAGTTGGCACAAAATAAAATAGATTTTTGTGTTTAAATTTGAGGAAATTTTGTATCTTTGCAGCGTTCAAGTGTAGAACAAATAAGTAAAAAGAACTATAACTTAGGTACAACTATTAACAAATAACGACAACGAAGAAGAAATTATGGCAAACCGACCTTTAGACACCACACTGTTGGACCGCGCCATCGTGTTCGCTGTTCGCGCCCATGCCGGGACTGAGCGTCGCGGCAAGGGTTTTCCCTATATCGTCCATCCGATGGAGGCTGTGGAAATCGTGGCCACGATGACACCCGACCAGGAACTGCTGGCCGCCGCAGCCTTGCACGACACCGTGGAGGACACCGACGTTACGATAGAACAGATCCGTAGCGAGTTCGGTGAACGTGTAGCCTCGTTTGTCGCTGCAGAGAGCGATGAGCCCCATCAGAGGCCAGACAGCGTAGAAAACTGGCGTGTCCGCAAGCAGGCCGCCATCGACCGTCTGGTCCATGCTTCACGCGATGCCAAGATCGTGGCTCTCGGCGACAAACTCTCGAATATGCGGGCCATCGCCCGCGACTATGCCGAGCAGGGCGACCGGCTCTGGGACCTTTTCCACGCCAAAGACACCAAAGACCACGAGTGGCACTACCGAGGACTGGCAGATGCACTCAGTGAACTCCGCGACACTTTCGCCTACAAGGAATTTGAAGATCTCATCCATCAAGTATTCGGATAATGAAACAGACAATATACATCTTATTATTCATTGCAACGGTAGCGACTTCTCAGACTGCTACGGCGCAGGACGAGACCATCGTGTTTACGCCCCAGTGGACGGCACAAGCCCAGTTCGCCGGCTATTACGTGGCCGAGGCGAAGGGTTTTTACCGCGAAGCGGGCGTGAAGGTGAAGATAGAACATCCGTCGGCCACTCAGCCCGCTATGAGCCGCCTGCGTAAGAACGAATGTCAGGCCACGACCCTACAGCTCTGTCAGGCGATGGAGATTGTGGATGAAGGTATTCCTCTGGTGAACATCCTTCAGACATCGATGAACAATGCGATGGTCATTGTTTCTGCCCGCGACAAGGACCCGCTAACACAGAAGGGAGCCCGTGTAGGCATCTGGAGCGTCGGTTTCGGTCAGTTGGCCATCTGCATGAGTATCAAGGATCATCTGGACTACGAATGGGTGCGCTTCGCCCAGAACGTCAACCTGTTTGTGGCAGGTGCCCTCGATGCCACGCTGGCCATGAGTTACAACGAGTACTACCAATTGGTGCAGGCTGGCATCAAGATGACCGACAAGAACGTGTATCGCTTCTGCGACCACGGCTACAACGTGCAGGAGGACGGTATCTATATGACCCGCGACTATTATGTCCAGCATAAGGAGCAGGCGCGCCGCTTTGCCCAGGCCAGCCGTAAGGGCTGGGAATGGGCAGCCCAACATCCCGACGAGACGCTGGACATCGTGATGCAGTATGTCAATAAGAACCACATCGCCACCAACCGTGTGATGCAGCGGCTGATGCTCCAGGAGGTACTGCGCCTGCAGGTGGACCGCGAGTCGAAGAAACGCGAGTTCCGCTTGCGTCCCGACATGGTGCGGCAGGCCAGCCGCTTGATGGTGGAGAACCAAATGCTGAGTCGCGAAGTGACATACAACGAATTAATTGACAATAGATAATTGACAATTATGAAAAGACCCTTAGCATATATCCGTCGTAAACTATCCGTCAGGGTCAGCCTGTGGGTGGTATTCTTTGCTGCCATTATCTTCAATGTCGCCCTCGGCTTCCTGTTCTATCAGTCCCGTGAGGCTGTGCGCCAGGAGGCTGTCAGCCGTGCCACGCAAATCCTGGATAAGACTTCTTTGCGTGTGGAGGGCATCCTGAACCGTGTGGAGGTGGCTTCGAATATGACCAAGTGGCTGGTACAGCGCCATCCCAACAAGGCCGACTCAATGTTCGTCTATAGCCGGGGCCTGTTGCTGAATAATCCCGACTTCTACAACTGCTCCATCGCTTTCGAGCCATACTACTTCAAAGACAGGGGCCGTTACTTCTCCGCCTATACCAAGCACGTAGGCGATTCAATACGCACCATCCAGGGCGGCAGCGACAATTACCAGTATTTCTTTGCGGACTGGTATCTGATGCCCCAACTACTGGAAAAACCATGCTGGACGGAACCGTATATGGACCTCGACGTGGCTACGAACACCAGCGAGATGGTGACCAGCTACTGTCAGATCATCACGAACCAGCAGGACCAACTGATAGGTGTCATCAACATCAGTCTCTCACTAAACTGGCTCTCGCAGACCATCTCAGCGGTCAAACCCTATCCTAACTCATATAGCATCATGATAGGGCGTGGCGGCACCTACTTCGTGCATCCCGATACGATGAAAATCACCCGCCAGACCATCTTCACCCAGACGCTGGAGCAGCCTGACACGGCCCTGACCGCTTTGGGCTATGCCATGCAGCACGGCGAGGAGGGCATGAAGCACATGAACATCGGTGGTAAGGACAGCTATGTGTTTTACAAACCCCTCGGCCAGACTGGCTGCTCGATGGCCATCGTCTGCCCGGAGAGCGACATCTTCAGTGGCTTCGACCGTCTGCGCCGTACCGTCATGACTATTGTCGCCATAGGCCTGTTGCTGATGCTATACCTATTCATCCGCATCATCACCAGCGAACTGAAACCCCTGCAACGGCTGGCCGATGAGGCCGAGACCATCGCCTCAGGACAGTTCGATGCCGTACTGCCTGATTTCCAGCGCATCGACGAGATAGGACAGTTGAGCCATTCGTTTGGAAATATGCAGCAGTCGTTGGTGAAATACATCGAAGAACTGAAGAAAACCACCGCCCAGAAGGCTTCGATAGAGAGCGACCTCCGTATTGCCAGTGAGATTCAGATGGGCATGCTGCCTGAAAAATTCCCCACCAGGGCCGACCATGACGATGTGCAGCTCTTTGCCTCGCTGACCCCTGCCAAGGAGGTGGGCGGCGACCTGTTTGACTTCTATTTCCGAGATGAGAAACTCTTCTTCTGTATCGGCGACGTCTCGGGCAAGGGCGTGCCTGCCTCGCTCTTCATGGCAGTGACCCGTTCTACCTTCCGAACCGTATCGGCCCACGAGTCGATGCCAGACCGTATCGTGACCACGATGAACAAGACCATTGCCGACATGAACAAAACCTTCATGTTCGTGACCCTTTTCGTCGGGGTACTCGACCTACCCACAGGCCGTCTGCGCTACTGCAACGCCGGCCATGATGCTCCATTGCTCGTCGGTGCAGGCGTAGGCGAACTGCCCTGCGACTCGAACATCCCCGTCGGATTCAAGCCTAAATGGAAGTTCTCCCTGCAGGAGACACAGATCTTCACCGGCACCACCATCTTCCTCTTCACCGACGGACTGCCTGAGGCCATGGATGCCAACAAGACCCTGTTCCAAATGGAGCGCGTCAACGACGTGGCAAACCGTGCGTTGGCCAAACAACAACAGGAGCCCCATCAGCTGATCAGTCTGATGACTGAGGCTGTTCACCAGTTTGTAGGCGACGCCGAACAGAGCGACGACCTGACGATGATGGCCATACAATATATCAAACAGCAGAGTGACGTACAGATGCGGAAAAGCATCGTGCTGTCAAACGACACGCAGGAGGTACCACAACTGAATGCTTTTGTTGATGAGGTTTGCCAGACCGTGGGATTTGATCAATCTGTCACGATGCAGATCAAAGTGGCCATTGAGGAGGCTGTGGTCAACGTGATGAAATATGCCTATCCATCCGGACATCGCGGCGACGTGACCATAGAGGCAGCCTCGAACGATATACGTCTGAAGTTCACCATCATTGACAGCGGCAAACCTTTCGATCCCACCGTTCAGTCGGAGGTCGATACCTCGCTTTCTGCCAAGGAACGAAAGATTGGTGGATTGGGTATCCACATCATGCGTCAGAACATGGACTCCATCAACTATGAGCGTATGGACAACCTCAATGTGCTGACGCTGAGAAAGAAGATTAAACATTAATAAATAAGATTATGAACGTAAGAATTGAAGAAATTGATGGCAACGTGGTTGCCTTTCTGGCAGGTATTCTCGACACTGCTGCTGCCCCAGAGACTGAAAAGGCTATGAGTCCTCTTAATGACGTAGAGGGGAAGGATATTATCATAGACTGTACTGATTTGGAATACATTTCATCAGCCGGTCTGCGTATATTCCTTGGCATTTTGCAGAATGCCGAGGATAAAGGCGGACATGTCTATATTAAGGGCATCAACGATGAGGTGCGTGGCGTCTTCACAATCACGGGCTTCAGTAATATCTTCGAATTTAAGTAAAAAATGATATGAAACTAGATCCGCATGGCGAAATGCTGCTGCAGCAATACCGCAAGCTGTGCCCCACGCTGAAACAGTTGGCCGACGAGGCCAGCCAACAGTTGCACCATGCACTGAAAGAACAGGGTATCTACATCACCGCCATGGAGCACAGGGTGAAGACAGAGAAATCACTCATAGGGAAACTGGAACTGAAGGGGGCGAAGTATAAGAGCATCGACGATATCACTGACCTCGTGGGGCTGCGTGTTATCACTTTCTATACTGACGAGGTTGACAAGGTGGCGGCCATTGCCAAGCGTGTTTTCGATATCGACTGGAAGGAAAGTGTAGATAAGCGTAAGTTGCATGATCTGGATGCTTTCGGCTATAATTCACTGCACTATATCTGTCGGCTCAAGACGGGCAGTCCGCGCTTCGAACTTCAGATGCGCACAGCCCTGCAGCATGTGTGGTCCACCATTGAGCACGACACCGGCTACAAGGGCGATGTAAAGATCCCCCGCGAATACAAGCGGCAATTCAGCCGTCTGGCAGGTATGATGGAACTAATAGACGACGAGTTCAGCCGCCTACGTGTAGTGCTCACTGACTACCGCCGCCAGACACTGGCATTGGTAAAGAACGGACAGCTTAACGATGTGCCACTGTCAGCCGAGACATTCCGCAGCTATCTCGAACTGCATCCCTTCGACCGCCTGAACAAACGTATCGCCGCCGTCAACCAAGCCGAAATCTGGCCCGTCTCGGTGATGTCGTATCTGCCAGTGCTCGAATCCTTCGGACTGGAGACCCTCGGTGACGTACAACAATTCATCGACGAGAACAGCGACGATGCCTACCAGTTGGCACTCTCGCAACTGGCTATCACCGATCTCGACATCCTCTCGTCGAACACAGCCCTGCAGTATCTCTGTCTGGTCTATGTACTGAAACACGATGGCGGCCGCGATGGTCTTAAATCACTCTACGATATCATCAATGGCGAAAGTGATGCCAACGGCATGCTGGCCGACTTGATGATGGAGCAGGCCAAGACACTGCCTTTTATGCGATAAGGAGAAAAGATCCTTTGCAGACTAGAATCATTATAATGACACAAATGAAGGGGTGATTAACGAATGAAGAATCTGTTCTGTAAGTGGTGGAAGGCGGTATTGTCCGTTGTGTTTGGCATCGTGATTTTCATGATATGCCGGTTTCCTCTGTGCGCTTTGATGAACTACCACGAGCAGAGTCACCTGTTTAGATGGACGGGCTTCTATCTCCGTGAACAGCTATCGTCGTGGGACGGGCTTCGGGAATACCTGGTGTCGTTTATCACACAGTTCTTCTACTTCGAATGGTTGGGTGCCCTATTGGTAGCTTTGTTGGCTGTCGGTATTCAGCAGGTAGTCTGGCGATTGATGCGTCTCTTGAGGTTGGGCCGTTCGTGGCTCTATCCCATCAGTTTTGTGCCTGCCGTCCTGATATTTTACTATGTGCTGATACCCCAACGCTATCGGGATAGTGCCGACTTTCGTGAGATCGTGGAATACGACTACTTGATGCGTACGCACCAATGGCAGGCGATAGCGGAAAAGTCGGCTCAAGTCTCCCCCCAGAGCGAGCATAGCATACGTGTCACAAACCATGCCCTGGCGATACAGGGCAGACTGCTTGACGAGATGTTCTTCTATCAGCAGACGGGTCCGAAGGGTTTGTTGGCAGATGACCAACAGCAAGAGCCACTGACTTACTACGCATTGAGTGATATCTATATGCATCTGGGGTTTGTTAATGAGTCAGAGCGTCTGGCCTTCAATGCCAAGCAGTCTCTGCCGAACCACCATAAGAGCGGGCGTGCTTTCTTCCGGCTGGCTGAGACGAATATCATCAACGGCAACTATACGATTGCCAGAAAATACCTGAACTATCTCCGCTCTACACTATACTACGGGTCATGGGCCAGAAACTGGCTGGAAAAGTTGGGTGACGAGACCTATACGGAACAGCAGTATGGTGGCGTGCGTCGCCGTCGTACGACGCAGGTGAACCACCTGATAGCCCCCGATAAAAGCATCATGCTCACAGAACTGGTGCAGCGTGACAGTACCAACCGGCTGGCGATGGACTATCTGCTGGCCTACGATCTGCTGACGTTGAAATATGAGCGGGTATTGGAACACTTGCGATGGGGTGAGCAGTTGGGCTACTATACTCAGATAGCGCCACGGGCCGTACAAGAGTGTATTATGGGCAGTTGGCTGCTCTTCCATCCTGATGCCCAGGAACTGCCTATTCCGATCAGTAAGGATGTGTATGAGGCAACGGGCTCTATCATGAGGGCGATTGTTAAGGCACAGGATTTCAATGATCGGTCATTCAATGAACCACCTTTCACACAGTCGTATTGGCACTATCGGATTATGGTTTTACGTCAAAAACTCAGTATAACCCCATGAAGCAGATCATATATCTTTTACTCGGAATCATTTGCGTCGTAGGTTGTAACAATCATCCTGAACAGCCTGCCGTGAGCGACAAACTTCCAGATATTGTGCCCGACTACGTGGGGGTAGAGATTCCTGACGGTATCGCTCCTCTTAATTTCTATATGGCAGACGACAGTGTAGATCTGTTGGATGTAACAGTGACTGGCGCCAAGGGTGGAGAACTTCACGTTAATGGCAGTTATGCCGACTTCGACGTGGATGAATGGCACGAACTGATCCGTCAGAATATGGGCGACAGCCTCGTTGTGACGGTTTGTGCACGACGTGATGGTGTGTGGACCCAGTATCGTTCCTTCCCAATCTACGTCAGCCATGACAGTCTGGGAGAATGGGGTGTCACTTATCGATTGATACCTCCCGGTTATGAGGCTTGGGGACAGATGGGCATCTACCAGCGTGACCTTGCCTCGTTCGAAGAGTCGGCCATCGTTGACAATCGGCAGATGGACGGACAATGTGTGAACTGTCATACGCCGAATCGTACGGATCCCCAACAGTTCACCTTCCATGTGCGTGGACCTCATGGAGCGACCATCGTCAGCATCGATGGGCAGACGGATGTTCTGGAACCACAGAATAAGTCGTTAGGAGGCGGTATGGTCTATCCCTATTGGCATCCGTCAGGCCGATACATTGCCTATTCCACCAATAATACCCACCAGAATTTCCATCAGCGGAGTGACAGACGTGTGGAGGTGTATGATGAGAGTTCCGACATTATTCTTTATGCACCCGACAAACACGAGATTCTATTAGACAGTATCCTGGCTTCGAAAGACGGGCTGGAAAACTATCCCGTTTTCTCTCCTGACGGAAAGACACTTTATTACTGTGCTGCTCAACGTGTTGACAGTATATGGAAGAACTTTCAGCAGGTGAAGTATAACATCTGCCGTATCGGCTTCGATCCGCAGGAAGGGCGCTTTGTCGGTGCTCCCGATACAATTGTCAATGCGCGTCAGGCAGGAAAGAGCGCCAACATGCCACGCGTCTCTTATGACGGACGATTCCTGCTATATACCGTCTGCGACTATGGTTGCTTCCCCGTGTGGCATCCTGAGGCTGACCTTTGGATCACGGATTTGCAGAGTGGTGAGGCCCGTCCGCTGACAGAGGCTAACAGTCACGATGCCGAGAGTTTTCATAATTGGAGCCTGAACTCTCGTTGGATCGTCTTTACCAGTCGGCGTGACGACGGACTCTACACCAACTTGTATTTTGCGCATGTCAGCGCTGATGGTAAAGTATCCAAGGCTTTCCGTCTACCACAGCGCAACCCGAAAGAGTTTGATGCAGAGACTGTCTGTTCATTTAACACGCCAGACTTCGCCTCTGGACCCGTCACTATCAGTCGTCAGCAACTCTATCAAAAGATCATGAGTTCAGACCGGCAGGGTCATACGCTCGTAAAACCATGACGGTGCGAACTCCTTAAATGATGTTAAGGAAGCGTGGATTTATTGACTAATATCGACTATTTTTCGTATATTTGCAAAACAACATGGTAGAGGCACCAAACTTTGAATACAAGTACGACCTGGCATACCGGAAGTCGTTTGCGGCAAGGCTCAGCTTCAGAATCATGGGCATTGCGGCAGGCGTCTTCTTGGTGGCTGTCGGTTTGTTCTTCTACTTCACGGGCGATAGTATGACACTGCCATTGACCCACCAGATCGTAAAATACGGCACCATCGTATTCATCGTAGGTCTGACGTCGCTGTTCATATTCTGTACCTGGGCCATCTATCAGATGGTGCGCCCATTACGACAGTTCACTGAATCAGTCATCAGCATCGCCGAGGGAAATCTGGACGCGCCGTTGCCTACTATTCATTCCGAGGACGAGTTGCTGCAGTTGCGCAATTCGTTTGAGCACATGCAGCATGCCCTAAAGCAGCATATTAACGACTTGCAGATGACAACCGCCAGCAAAGAACGGTTGCAGAGCGAGTTGAAGATCGCCCACGACATCCAGATGGGTATGATTCCCACAACGTTTCCCCAACGACAGGATCTCGACCTCTTTGCCTCGATGACCCCCGCCAAAGAGGTGGGTGGCGACCTCTATGATTTTATCATCGAGGGCGACCAGCTATTCTTTATCATCGGCGATGTGGCAGGCAAGGGAGTACCCGCATCACTCTATATGGCAGTTACGCGAACATTATTCCGAAACCTCGCTGGCAACTATCAGAGTGCTGCCAACATCGTGCGGGAGATGAACCACGCCATCGCATCGACCAACGACTCATATATTTTCGTAACTGTCTTCGTGGGCGTTCTTGACATGAAAACCCACTACCTGACCTATTGCAATGCCGCCCATAATGCCCCCGTGATGATTACGACAGAGGGTGAGTGCAGTCTGCTGGAAGTAGAGACGAATCTGCCCATTGGTGTGGAAGATCGCTATAACTACGATGAGCAACAGGTGGACTTCCCACCAGGCAGTGCGCTGTTGCTCTATACCGACGGACTGACGGAGGCTATGTATTCCTCCAATGACGGTAGCAGGAAACTGTTTGGCGAACATCGCGTACTGCACGATGTGGAGAAGAACTATAAGGCATCGGCCATCGAAGTGATTGACTTCCTGAAACAGCATGTAGCCGTGTTTGCCGACGGAACAGAGCAGAGTGACGATCTGACGATGCTCTTCGTGCGTCACGGCATTGCCCATGAGGCAGGTGTAACACCTTCGCGACGCCTCATTATGAAAAACGAGATGACAGAGGTGGGGCGTCTGCGCACCTTCTTCTTCTCCGTCTGCCGAGAGCATGGTATCGACGACGAAACCGCCAAGACCCTGAATCTCGCCTTGGAGGAATGGGTGGCCAATGTCATTAACTATGCCTATCCGAAGGGTATGCGAGGACATGTGGAAGTAACAGCCGACGTCAATGATGATGTGCTGACCCTTGTCATCAAGGATCACGGCACCGCCTTCGATCCCACACAACATGCAGAGGTGGATATTGATGCCGAACTCGAAGAACGTACTATCGGTGGCCTGGGAATCCACTTAATACGCACCATTATGGACACTGTGGAATACCAGCGTACAGCCGACGGCTACAATCGGCTGGTGCTGACAAAGACATTAAATATAAAACATTAAATAATCGCCTATGGAATCAATCGTTTTCTGGGGTTTCAACCTTTATGCATGGATTACCATTGCCACGGTACTCACGATGTTCACCGTCCTGTTGTTCACCAAACTCCGTGCCGATCTGGTGTTCCTTGGAGCCATCTCCATCCTCTTCGTTACAGGGGTGCTGAATGCCAAGGAGGCTTTCTCTGGCTTCAGTTCTACGTCGGTAGTCATCATCGGCGTCCTGTTTGTCGTGGTGGCAGGTCTGACGCATACGGGTGTGTTGCAATGGATTGTCAAACACCTGTTAGGCCAGCCCAAGACCTATTCCAAGGCAGTCATCCGACTGATGCTGCCAGTGGCGGCTCTCAGCTCGTTCCTCAGCAACACCACAGTCGTAGCCCTGTTTGTGGGTATCGTCAAAATGTGGTCGAAGAAACTGAACATCTCTCCCTCGAAACTGTTGATTCCGCTGAGCTATGCTTCGGGCATGGGTGGTGTGTGTACGCTGATTGGTACACCGCCCAACCTGATCATCTCCGGTCTCTATGCCGATCATACAGGCAACGCCATGAACGTGCTGGCAACCACCATCCCTGGCTTGTTCTGCTTGTTTATTGGTGTGCTCAGCATCATCGCCATGCGCAAGTTGCTGCCAGACCGTAAGGCACCTGAGGCAGCCTTCGAATCGACCAGTGACTATACGATAGAACTGTTGGTACCATCTGATAATCCACACATCGGAGAAACTATTGCCGAGGCGGGCCTGAATGATGTGCGTGGTGGTAGTCTGATTGAGATTATACACTACGACGACATTACCTCACCTGTACCTGACGATGATCTTATCATGGGTGGTGACCGTCTGATCTTTGCAGGTCAGATCGACGAAATTCTCGACCTGAAGAAGAGTCACGGACTGGTGAATGCCGACCATCATGTGTTCACCATGAGCGAGGTTGATCAGAATCGCCAGTTGCGTACCGCCTATGTCACCTTCGGCAGCAGCCTCATCAACAAGAGTATCGGTGGTAGTTCGTTTGAGAAAGACAATAACCTGACTCTCGTAGCCGTAGCCCGCCGTGGCAAGCGCATCGAGGAGTCGCCTCGTGATGTGGTGCTGCAGGCTGGTGACACGCTGCTGCTCGAATGTCCACCGAACGTCAAGATGGACACCGATCGTCTGACCTCACAACTGCAGTTCTTCGATTCTGCACAGGTGCCTAACATCGGCAAGAAGACATTCGTTTCCACTACCATCATGATAGCGATGGTGGTGCTCTCCGCCCTGAATGTCATCCCGCTGTTGCAGTGCGCCTTCCTCGCAGCCATGGCCATGCTGCTGTTCCGCTGCTGCAACGTCGATCAGGCCATGAAGGCCATCAACTGGGAAATCCTGATGGTGTTTGCAGGAAGCGTTGTGCTGGGTGTCGCCATCCAGAAGACGGGTATTGCCGAGCGACTGGCCTTCGGCATCCTCGATGTCTGCGGCACCAACCCCATTGTCGTGATGGCCGCCATCTGTCTGGTAGGTACCTTTATCACCGAGTTTATCTCCAACACGGCAGCCGGTGCCATGTTCTTCCCCATCATGTACGAGGCCGCCGAGAAACTGGGCTACGAGCCCTATCCGTTCCTCATTGCCCTGATGGTCAGCGTCAGTTCGAGCTTCGCCACACCGATTGGCTCACCTACCCACATGCTGGTCTATGGTCCTGGCGGCTACCGCTTCAGCGATTTCATGCGCATTGGTCTGCTGATGAACTTCATCATCCTGGCTGCCAATATCCTTATCGTAAATATCATTTATCCTTTAACCCCGCTAAACCCATAACATCATGAATATCAACATTCAAGAACAAAACGGCACTTACGTTGCCAAACTATCCGGCTGGCTCGACACCAACGAAGCATCACAGTTTATGGAGGACATCAAGCCGCTTGAGGCTCACATCGACAAGTCCATTGTGCTCGACTGCAAAGACCTGGAATACGTGTGCAGTCTGGCCCTCCGTGGTATGCTGAAACTAAAGAAAGAGAGCGCTACGAAAGGCGGCACCCTGGTATTGCGCAACGTCACTGGCGAAGTACAGAAAGTCCTCACCATGACGGGCTTCATCAAGCTCTTCGACATCGAATAGACTTTATTGGGCCAGCGACAGGAGTACACCGTAATTCACTTTGCCTTTCCGCCAAACTCGTTATATGACACGTTTTGGGCTTTGCCCAGAACAGGTTTGAATCGGTCGTTGTGTCGAGGATGTTTATCAGTTTTTATTCTATCAGTTTGACGCTGCAAAAGTACAGATAGTTGCGGTTATCACCAAAAATATGGGATATACGGCGTAAAAATGCGATGAATGGATTGGTTGTTACTTTAGTTTGCCGTTCAGAATTCTGTTTCTGACGCATTTCACGGCGGGTTTGTAATAGTCTATCTCCATCGCTTCAACCGTGCGTTTCAATTCGTCCTTCAGTTCTGGATAGAAACAACACATACGGAAGGCGAGTTTCATACAGACTGACTGAATGCCAGGATACTCCTCGACATCCAACATGTGCTCGAAGCAGAAATTAAGGAAGTCTGTTCGTAGGTCCTCCTCAGACATCTTCAACCGCTCAACGACGTTCAGCGACAGTCGTCTAACGGATGAGTTATCTGTCTGCATGGCTTGGTCAATGAACTTGTTGATTATCACCTGCAACTGCGACAGCTCCTCTCTGCTGGCTTTAGTCAGTCCCCACAAGGCACTCCTTGCTACAAGATAATCCTCACTGAACACATACCGATGAGCAAAGCCAAGGAAATCACCACTAGACTTAACTTCCTGGTAGATTTCCTGTGCTCCGCCCTCGCTGAATGTCTGTCTGAGTCTTTCTTCAGTTATCATTTCATTCTATTGGACACTAGTGATAGTTCATTTAAAGTAATCACTTCGCAACCTTGTTTGGCATAGTAGGCCAGCATCTCTGGTAGTTTCTTTAGATCATAGCTGGTGACACAGTCAGAGAAAACGTGTACCGTATAGCCTGCTTTCCGCATGTTGAAACAAGTGGACTTCACACAAGCGGTAGCATCGGCACCAACAACATAGAACTCAGTAATACTATTAGCCTCAATAAATGAGGCAAATGATTCGCTCGTCAATGCGTTACTCTTTGTCTTCACAAAGACGTTATCCGATACCACCTTCAGTTCTGGTACCAACTCCTCGCCACGAGTGCCGGGCTTGAAGGTCCGTGTGCCAGCAGTGATATTGTTGTGTTTGATATAGACGACGTGCATTCCCTCCGACATGGCCCAGTCGATAGCAGCATTGATATTTTCAACAATATCGCGGTAGTGCTTCGTGATGTCATTCTGGATGTCGATAACGACAAGTGCTTTTGTTTGCATACTTTAAAGGACAAAACTACGTGGATAAAAATCGCTATAGAAACGGCCATCGATGGCGGTGAACTTCAGGACGCAATAGTTGGGATCGGTTACGCCCTCAGGGTAGTATTGCTCGTCTCCCTTACGCCAAATCATCTCCTTACTCTTGGCATCTGTCAAGACTTCCATTGTACCACGAAGCATCATACCTTTAAACCCTTTTGCATCGCAGAAGTAGATGCTGGCCTTGGGGTTGGCCTTATACTGGGCCACACGTATTGAGAATGTGTTGGTTGTAAAGTAGAAGGTCTTGATACCCTCACGCTTGCGTGGCTTCAACATGGCTTTGGACCAAGGAAAACCTTCTTGATCTACGGATGAGATGTAAGCGATGGGCAGCGAGTCGGCCATCTGTGCAATGAGTTCTTTAATGCCTGCCAAAGCGGGGTTGACATTCATGACTTCATCGTTACTAACATTCAACGTTTTGCGCCAACGCTTCAACTGGGGGAAATATGTTTTCATCATACCGATATATTCCTCTTTGGTGATGGGTTTCTCCAACCCCTCGTTTACTGCGCCCACGAATTGGGCACAATGTTCGATCATCTCTTCCATCGTGCAATCCTGCAAGAATTTTCCATCCTTGTAGCAGTACATGCAATAATCTTCGTTCTTGCTACCGTCGGCATTGGTGCCGAGAACCTCGTCAGTCAGCGGCATGCCGCAACTCTGACAGAATTTCATTTTTTCCATATTTCTATTTTTGTTTTATCGCTGGTTATTACCATATCATTATTCAGGTTTTGCCCAGAACAGGTCTGAATCGGTAGTTGAGTCGCAACCTTTCCAATTTGGACTGCTGTAACCTGTGGGGAATAGAAGGAATTCATTATCCTTTGGGTTCTCGCGATAATCACTCTCTGGGTTGAAGCGGCTAATCTTCATGCAGGCAAAGAAGTAGAGATTCTTAGCCATGTAATAATCCAGATAATACTCTTTGGTCTGCTGGCTCTGATGGTTCCAGTTGGCAGTCTCGCAGAGTACCAGCGGGAGATCATTTCTAAGTCTTTCGCGCACCTCGGCAATCCCCAGCATAGTACCGTTCTCGTCCATCACCCAAGCATCCATCGTAGGATCGATCCAGATCCACTTCTGCAACTGGCTTGACCATACGCTGTTGATCACATGGCACTCGTGGTCGTTAGGATCGGCTGGCAAGCAGGTAACATAGCGGGCAGGAATGCCTAAAGCCAGATACATCTCGCAGAGAGAGATGGCCAGCTGGCGGCAGTTGACACCCTTGCCTGTAGTCTTTACATAATTATAAAGGTCGATGGCGTCCATCTCGGCAAAGGCACGGTGATTGCCATCGTGAGGCATATTGTCGTGAACAAAGTGCAGCAGATTGATAATCTTCGACAACTCATCGCCCTGACCTGCCACAGAGTCGAGCTTGAAATACTCGCGAACCATACACAGGTTCTTCGACTCGTTGGTCTGATAATGGAAAGGATTCTCCACTTTTACAGAATCCTTAGCGTAAGGGCCTGCCTTTTTGAGAACGCTAAGTGGCTGTCGGTCCTTGACAATCTCCAATAGCGCCTTATACTTCTTATCTTTGCGCAGCGTCTTGAGGTCGTTGTCGTTAAGCATGTTGTTGTAGTCCTTATAGCCGTTATTTACAGACTTCTCCAATGCTTGAAGCGCCTGTTTCTTTTGGCCAGTGAGGGCAAGGCAGCACGCCATGTCGTACTGATACATACCTTTCGACTCTTTGATAAGGTTTTCAGGGATTTCTGTATCTTGATGAACGGTTGTGGTGTCGAGGATATTTATCAGCATCGTAAGTGAAGTGATTGCTTCCTTATATTTGCCTTCCTTGAGACAATTCTTATAAGTTGTCTCATTCATAGCCATCACCACCTGGAACTCCATCATTCGCTTCTGTTGAGCATCGGCATTCATCACAAACATCAACGTCATGGCAACCATGACCAATGCTTTCTTTGCTAAATTCTTAGTTTTCATACTTATCATGTTTTAATTAGTATTCCATTTCTTTTTCCGTCCATGCTTCGCCGTCAATCAGATAGGTATCTGTACCTGTAATCTTAAACCCAACGGACTCATAGCAGTGGAAGGCCGATGGGTTATTGTCGAAAACGCCAAGGGAAATCTTCTTTGCTCCAAACTCGCGTGTCGCTTTTTGGATGGCAAGTTGTAGCATCCGTTTGCCATAGCCCTTGCCTCGCAGATTGTCATCAACGATGACGAATCCAAAACGGATAACGGGTTTTGATGGATCGGGATAGCGGAGCATGATATGTCCAACGACATGGCCATCATCGTCGATGGCAGTAAAAGGAAATACATTATCGGCTGTATATTGTGCCAGCATATCCTCTGGTTTCGGTGGATATGCAGGATATCTGTCTGCACTCCACTTCCGGAATGCAGTTTTGTCCTTTATCCATGAAAGGATAATAGGAGCATCATCGATAGTAAACGGTCTTAATGTCATACTTATATCGACCTCTATTCTCATTTCGCAATCTGTCCCACCACCCAAGATGGAATGACAAAGTGTTACCGTGAAGTTCCTGTCTTTCCATAAACTGCGCAGCGAATAAATCACACTTTGGCGAGAACATTCACATAGCAAAGGCGTAGTGACATATCCCTTTTTACACAACTCACAGGTGCATTTTAAGAAGATAAGTCGATAAACATGACCTTTCTCAACAACCTCACCTTTTACTCCTGGCAAATCATTGGCCATCTGAAAGAACACATCCATGTTTCCTTTGGCATCCTCATAGAGTTTCTTGTAGACAGAAAGGGTGCCGTCATTCACACAGTTTTTCCCACATTCCGAGAAGAATGCAGACCGCTCCTCTGGAGAGAGCCGTGCTATACCTTTCTCGAAAACCTTAAACCAATTTGATATTTCCATGACGATGAATCTTTAACCCTGGATAATAGCATCACACTAAATTTATTATTCAACAAACGATCCTATTTCTATGAGGTTCCCATCAGGGTCAGCAACGTAGCAAGTGCGCTGTCCCCATGGTTCTGTTGTCGGAGGGAGAACGGACTTCGCACCATGGTTCAAGGCATTCTGATACTCCTTGTCAACATCGGCGAAAGTTGACACATCTAGGCTCAATTCCATTGTGCCGTTAAAACCTTCAGGATACTGGAATTTCTTGGAGACCATTTGCTCAAAGGCATCTCGAGGGAAGAGTATGATTCTGTTATCGCCGAGGAACATTTCTACGTTTGGCTGTACGCCATCCCATGATGTGGTAAAACCAAAGGTCTTCGTATAGAACTCAACTGTAGCCTTATTGTCGTTGGTAAACAGTCCAACAGTGTTGAACTTAAATCGAGGCTGTGCCTCCAACGGCATCATCACTCCACACTGATAATCGGGCGACTGGATGTCAGTACCATGATACCATTCCATACTGCAGGAATTCTGTGCCCATTTGTATTCTGGATGAGCAGGCAACCACTCCTTATGGAATTTTGTGTACTGTTCCTGGAATGCTTTCATGCCTCCCTCAAAATGTATCTTCAGCCACTTCCCGCTTTGAATGGGGAAGAGCTGCATACCCTCAGGGATATCGCCACCTTTATATATGCCACCAATGACATAAGTAAAGGTGTTTTTACAGCAAGCCCCAAAGTTCGCTTCCCAACAGGTAGCACAATTGTGGTTGGGAATGTCGCAAGTGCAGAGTCCGAACTCACCTACGCCATTGTCGATGGCTGCTTTTTGGAAAGCATTGGGGGCTTGCTTCTCAAAAAACACTGGCCTAACAATCTTTTCAACAAACTCACCCCAGAACTTAGGGCATTCTTCTTTCGCCTCGTTAAAGGCAATCTTCTTGGCCATGCCAATGATCTGCACATCGTGCAACTCAATAATCTCGTGTTTCATATATTCTTTTTTAGTTTGACGCTGCGAAATTACGAAGAATTTCGATTATTGCCAAATAATTATGCTATTTGACTACATTCTTGCCTTCTGCTTCTCTCCGGCACCAGAGCCACGATATTTAGAGCGGGCCTCGTTGAACTTCCAGGTAAGGTCAAGCACAAAGGTGCGACGGGCAGGATTGTGCGTAGTCAGTTCTCGATAACCGAAGACGATGGCATCGGTCTTGTTGGTATGGAAGATATCGCTGCAACGCAAGTCGAAAGTGAGTGTACCCATACGCTTCAAGTTGAAATCACGCTGCAGTCCTACGTTGGTGAAAAGGCGAGTGCTGGTCATGCGGAAGTTGTTGTAGTCACCCTTCGAGTACCACTGGAGTGAGGCGTTGAGCCGGAAACCGTGTGGCAATTCGATGTCGTTCTGCCAACCAAGAATAAACCAAGGATGGTTCAACGTGATGGTGGAGCCATCGGCCGTAGGCGATTTGAAATCCTGCAACTGAGTGATGATAGTCCACATAGGATGCCAGCATCCTATGGTGGGCCGTGCTGACAACTGAATGTTGAACTGGTTGTAATCCTCCCAGCTGTTGATGGGACGCACAAGGCTGACAAGGGGATCTTCTGAACCTGGGAAAGGCTCTGTCGACATAGTGAGGGCATCCTTCACACGGCCATAGTTCAGCATCAGGTTCGCCCATTTGTAGGCAGCATTGAGCACCAGGCTATGAGTATAAGTCGGCAACAGATAAGGATTACCGCTCTGGTAAGTATAACGGTTGACATAAACCGTCGAACTGGTCAGATTGGCATAGTTAGGACGCTCGATGTCACGACGGTAAGAGAACGAGAGTTGTGCCTTGCCTACAGGAGCAGAGATGACTGCCGTAGGGAACCAGTCGCCATAGTTGCGGCAGACCTCATCCTCCTTTTTCCCAAAATTGAAGTAGTCATTTGTCAAGTGTTCATAGCGCAGCCCTACCTGTGCATAGACTTTGCCAAAAGAGCGACCATACTCCAGGAAGGCGGCTGATGATTTCTCATTGATCTCTGTGTCGGTGGTCTTCACTGGCACATAATCGGTGGCTGTAAACGAGTAGGCGTCAGTGCGATGGTTATAGCTATATTCGCCACCCAGAGAGAGATTGCCTTTCCATACAGGATAGGAGAAGATAAGTTTTGTGGCCCAGAAGTTGTTGCCGCTGTTGGTGTTGCTCTCGATGGTACGAGGGGCTGTAGCGTCTCCAGATGCAGGGGATGTCTGCTCCGTGGTGCTACCAGGCGTCTTGGTGTCGTCAAAGAGTCCGTCGATATTGAGGTCGATACCCAGATTGCCCACCTTGCCGTTATAGTAGGCATTGAAGATGTGTTTGCTGAAACTCTCA
>Ga0310690_10004136_pt1 | contig 20971 bp, 7 predicted proteins | sample AusTroGonzalo_MG_2_FD_207661 | JGI IMG/M metagenome (GOLD analysis project Ga0310690, IMG submission 207661) | Bovine rumen microbial communities from tropical cattle in Woodstock, Queensland, Australia - Gonzalo_04 (v2) (version 2) | ecosystem: Host-associated > Mammals > Digestive system >... | reverse complement strand
AGATGTATCCGTCGCAGAACGGATCGGCACGTGCCGCCTCGACTCCGTTCTTCTGCCAGTATTTCTGAAGCGCGTGCTGGGCGTCTTGCAGGCGGTCGAGCCAATCGTCGGAAAGTCCAGCCTTGGCAAGGTGCGCACGGCGCTGCGAGCGCGTCATCGGCGGCGCAAGGACGCCGCTCCACTTCGCCTCGTCGCGGCAGTCCGCCTTCGCCGCGATATTCAGGTATTCGTGCGCGACGAGCGGCACAGGCGGGTCTATTGCGCCGCGCCGCCAGCTCGTGAGCGGGCCGCTCGCAAAATCGCTTGTGCCGCGCCCCCAGTCGGGGCGCAGGTAGCTCCCGCCATCCTGCTCTATCGCGAGGCTCCCCGGGTCGAGCTCCTTGTGGAAACGGTATACAAGTCGACCGGCCTCGGGACCAAGCGTCCCCTCGTTGCCAACGCCGCGCACGGCATAGGAGACGTTCCTGCGCAGGGCGACGAAGGCGTCGTATGCGTCGCGGAGCGGGTCGTAGTCGAAGTGGTCGTTTGGCTCGTCCGCGTAGTAAGCAAGCTCCGGCGCGAGAAGGACGCCCGCCTCGTCCGCCGCGTCAAAATACTCAGGCTGTTCGTAGTGGGTATGCATGCGAACGTAATTGAAACCGGCGGCCTTCAGGATCTTGAGGTGCGCAAGGTGGAAATCCTTGTCAGCAGGCGAGACGCCAGTCGCGGGATATACGTAGTTGTCGCCGCATCCTCGGACATAGAACGGCTTGCCGTTCAGGTAGAATTCCTTGCCGCGCACCTCGAGCTTCCTCACGCCGAATCGCTCAAGCCGAGAGTGGATGACCTTCCCATCCGCCGCAACGAGATCGACTCGCGCCGTATAGAGGTTCGGATGTGCCGGTGACCAGGGGCGCAGTTCCGCAAGCGGAACTGCGAGTTTAAAATGTAGAGTTGAGAGTGTAGAGTTTGCGGATGCGATATCTGGTTCCAACGCAAAGTTCTTAACCGTGCTGTCGACTGTAACGCGCAGCGACCACTCCTTCATTCTACACTCTACACTTTCAATTTTCAATTTTTCACTGACTGCGACGTGCGCCTCGGCGCATCGCCCGTCAAAATCGCCGCGCACCCAGGCGTCGTCGATGAATGTCGTAGGAGTAGCCTCGATCTCGATATCGCGGACGATTCCACCCCAGCGATTCTTGCTGGTCGCAATACCCCCGCGCGCAGCGACGGCGTTGTCTGCGCAGACCATCACGAGCGCAGTCTCGCCCGGCTTCACAAAGTCCGTGATCTCCCACTTCCATGCACCGACGCCGGCGTCAAAGAGCGCCACGGCATGTCCGTTTACGTAGCACCAGCCACGAGAGCGTATGCTGCCGACCTTGAGCCAGAGGCGGCTCCCCATCCAATCCGCAGGGATCTCAACGTCTTTCCTATACCAGCACGCCCCCGCATAGAAATGGCGCAACTCCTGCTCGGTGGAATCGGTGCAGAGATGAGGAACGCCCTTCCCTGGCTCGCCAATGCCGCTCGCCTCCCAACAGCCGGGAACGGTGACACGGTGGACGGTATCGGTGCCGGACCTTGCATACCACTTGTTGCGCTGCCCGCCCCAGCGAATGCCATACTGTATCTCCTGGAGAGACCGCCCTGCCACTGCGCCGTGCGGACGCTGGATGAGCTCCCATTCGCCCGCAAGCGAGATGTACTTCGTCCCCTCGGCCCTGACCGGCGGATTGACAACGGCGGGATGGCGCGGGATCCCCGCCCACACGTCGCCGCCAGAAACACCGATCTTGCGCTCGAAGGCCCTAAGCTCGTCGCCTGCAGAAAGCGACGATGCAGCAATGCAAAGAGCAAAAAGGATAGTATTCTTCATTTTCATTTCCTCGTCCAATACGTCTCTATTTCGTCCAGCGACTTGCCGGTAGTATCTGGGACAAGACGCCACATTACAAAAAGATAAGGCAGGCACATCGCAGCAAAGAAGAAGAACGTGCCAGACGGCCCGAGGACAGAGAGAGCCCACGGCGTGAACTGCCCGATGAGGTATGTCCCGACCCAAAGCGCGAAACCCGCGACGGACATGGCGACTCCGCGCACCTTGTCAGGATACATCTCCGACAACAGCACGAACACGACCGCGCTTATCGAGACGGCCTGTGCGAAGATGTAGGCGAGAAACACGCCGACGAACGCAGCACCGGAGACCTGAACGCGGAAGAAAACGCCTATCGCGACAAGACAGGCAATCATCAGGGATACGCCGGAATAGACAAGCGCCTTTCGCCCGATGCGATCCACCAGAAACACGGCCAGAATCGTGGAAGCCATGTTGACGACTCCGACGAGGACCGTAGAGAGAGACGAATCCTGCGCTGCGAATCCCGCCCTGGCGAATATCTCAGGACCGTAGTAGAGAACGGCGTTTACGCCCATGAACTGCCCGAGGACTGCGATTGCGCAGCCAACCAGAATCGCCTTCAAGATGCCAGGTTTCAAAAGCTCCTCCCAGGGGATGCGACGCCTTTGCGCCCCGGCGGCCGTCCGCGACGCAAGCCAGCGGGGACTTTCCGTTATGAAGAAGATCACCGCAAAGAAAAAGAGCGTTATGACGGCCTCTGCGCCAAGCATCACGCGCCAGAGATCGTCAACATGCAGATTGACGAGTAGCATGTAGTTGACGAGATACGCGAGGACGAACCCAAGCGTGATTGCGAACTGGTAGAGGGCCACGAGCGTGCCGCGCGTCTTGGGCGGGGATATTTCGGAGATGTAAACCGGGGAGACGATCGAGACGATGCCTATGCCCACTCCGCCGACGATCCGGTAGGCGACGAGATCTGCAAAACCGATGCAGATCGCACAGCCGATGGCCGACACGCTGAAAAGGACGGATGAAAAAAGCATCGTCGGCTTGCGCCCAAACCTGTCGCTAAGCCATCCGGCGACTGCGACCCCGCATATGGACCCCACAAGCGCACAGCCGACGTACCAGCCCTTAGCAATCGCGTCAAGGCCGAAGCGCTCCGCCACCGCCACCGTCGTTCCGGAAACGACAGCCGTATCGTAGCCGAAGAGTATGCCCCCAAGGGCGGCGACAAAAGAGAGGAACGCGACTTTTTTCATGCTCACTCCTGATACGTCCTAAGCCGCGCGCGTCTGGAGACTTCATCCCAGGAATCAGACGCCCCCCAGAAAAGCTCCGCCTGGACAAGCGTCGAATAGGCATAAGGCGGATTGTATTCCGCAACGGCGTTGAACTCGACAGGAGGATGCGCACCCGCCCGCACATGACGCACGAGGTCGTAGGCCTGCCGGCCGTTCACCGCCCAGTCCTCGTCAAACGACACTGTCTTTGGCCTTGCGACGGCCTGGTCGCGCAAGAGCACCTTGTCGCCCGCATGGCCCAGCAGGAAAGGCCCCGCCGGCGCAACATAGTTCCTCCAGTCCATTCGCAGCTGTGCCTTCCACACGAGCCCGACACGCGGCGTCAGCGCCAGGATTTCGTCAGTGAACTGGATGTTCGTTTCCGAACGGACGCCGTCCGCCTCCCAATAGGGAAACCCCCCGCAGTTTTCCCAGAGGATCTCCAAAGACGGATCCGTCTTGGCGATGGCTGCCGCCGCGCCCTCCCGCCGCATCGAATTTGAATGGAGCCCGAAGACCATGTCCGTCCCCGGGGATTCGCCGCGAATGCGGGCGGCGACTCCGTTTACAAGGGCGACGACGGCCTCGGGAATGGGCTTTCCTCCGATTGTCGCGTTCGCCGTCTCGGTGAAGCTCTGGAAGTAGATGCCGTCGCCGCCCATCGGCTTCCACTTTGCCCGCCATTCGGCCAGTATCTCGTCTGCCAATGCGTCAAGGTCAACATGTCCGTCCTTTGTGCCGCTGAGAGTCCAACCCCAGGAAAAACCCCAATAGACCTTGATGCCCCAGCTGTGGGCCTCGCGGACGACTTCCTCGTGGTTCACGACAAACTGGTCGTTCCAGAGGATAACACGGTTGAAGCGGGCCCTTGCAAGCGCACGGAAGGTGTTTCGCAAGTCATCGACGACATGCCCCCAGGAAAAGACGCTGCGAACAGGCGTCTCCGGCGCAGTGCGGAACGTAAAGTCAGGCAGTCTGCCAACGCGAAAGAGCGACAGCCCATAGCGCTGATGAGGCCCCACGCACTTTCGCTCGATATCGCGCCCCGTTACATCGAGGAAATCGAACACCGCCCACAGGACTGCTTCCGGCGTGTCGCCTGCCAGCAAGACCCAGTTGCGCCCCTCCCTGTAAAACGTCTGGATCAGATAGCCGTCCTTCGGGACATCACCATCCTTCAGAAACCTCCGAAGCGTCGCGTTCTCGGACAGACGGCCCATGACAAGCATGTCGCGCTTGCCCTTCACCGGTTCGCCGCCGTCCTTTTCAAGCGGCAGCACCAATGCCGTAGTCGTATGGCCTTCCCTGAGGAAAGAAGCCCCATAGCGTTCCGTCAAGACCTCGAGCGCACGCCCCTCAGGCCCTTCGGCAGAAGAATATACGACCTTCCACGTTCCGCCCTTCATCTCTACCGGTTTCTTGCCGTCAAAGACCACTGCCGCTTCGCTGTTTTCGTCTGCGGCCTGTTCAGCGGCGGCTGAAATCGCCACGGCAACGCCGCACACGCATACGATCACGACTTGAACAAGCGACTTCATTTTCGATTCCCTTCTTTGCCAAGTTCATCCAGAACCACACCGTCGATCCATATGTAGCTACGACCGGCGCCTCCCTTCTGGAACAACGGCCCCGTAAACTTCACCGACGCCCAGATGTCGAACGTCCTCCCTGCAAGTTCCGAGCTGCGCTTGAGGTCAAGCTGCAGATTCCACGAGCGCGTGAACCAGACGTAGGACATACGAGGGATGGTGGCCGTGCCGATCTTTATCCACTTGTAGCCCTTCCAGCCAACAGACGCGAACGAGCGTTCGCAGAGCGTCTTGCGCTTCTCGCAATCGTAGAGCCCGCATGCGAAAGGCAACGCATAGTTCCCGCCTTGAGAGGCGTCGAGCCGCTTCGCCCTTCCGAAAGGGCTTTCGGGGTCGTCGACCTGCGCGATTACCTTGCTGTTCCCGCGCAGGAAGCTCGACGTGAATACTTGCACGTTCCTTCCTTTGAACTGCTGCGGCAACGGCACTCCGCACGCCGTCTCGAGAAGATCCCTGACGACGTTCGGCGAAAGGTCGCGATGGCTCTCAAGCCTGGTGCGCCAAGTATCGCGAAGCCGTGCCCTTGCAGCCTCGACTTCTGGACCTGCGCCGATACCAAGTTTTATCTGGCGAAGGCTTACAAGCCTGTCGAGGCTCTGCCTCGCCTGACGAACTCGGGCGAAGAGAACGCCGTCGCCTGCAACAGCGTTTTCCGCCGCGTCGAAAAGCGACTGCCAGTCGTCGATGTCGTCGCCATGGATGAAATCCCAGTCGCGGATCGACTGCGGGAACCACTCGATGCGTCCGCCGCGCCTCTCGCGTGCGAGATTCAGCCTGCGGCGGTACTCGAGAACCATCGGAGCCGCCGCCCCATAGTATTCGCCGCAGAACCTGTTCACCAGGGATACGTTGTCAAGCATCGGATTTTCAAGAAGTTTCGCCTCGACAAAGCGCTTTAGCTCCCACATGTCCGCCATGTGCGGGGCCTCGTGCTCGAAGAAATACCGTTCCACCCTGTTCGAAAGCGAATGGCGCAGCGCATCGGCGCAAAACGACTCGCTGGCAAACGGCAATCCTGTGAGCCCCGTGGTGTAGGTGATCGAATAGTCCCAGACTTCTAGCCGCCTTGCAATGCGACCCCACTTTTCGACGAGCGTCCTAAAATACGTGTTGTCGTCTGAATAATAGGGAGCCGCAATGTTAGACTTCGTATCGCACAGCCTTACGATTACGTTCTCCGAAGGAAAGACCGGTGACTTCGGAGGCGCCTCCGTGTTGAGATACGCAAACGTCCTTATGAGTATTCCGGGATGGGACTTGCCAACATTTGAGGCAACGGAGTTCACGAAGTCAAGGACGTAGCCTGAATCGCCCTTCCACCGCCTGATGGCAAGGCAATTCTCGCATTCGCAGAACTGCTCCCCGTCGTTCTGGGATACGTCATACACGAAAGGCGGCGGAACGCCATCCTTGCGCGAGCGCACCTCGTCCGCCGATATCGAGGCGAGGACGCTCTCCGTCATCTTGTCCAGAACCTCGTGATTGGAAAGGCACAGCTGTGCGTAATGTGAGTTCAAAACCCTCTTCGCGGCATTTGTCGAGTAGGCAAACCATTCGGGATGATCCTTGCCGTACTTTTCGGCGGGAATATGGCGGCCAAACGTATGGGACGCCACGGGCGCACCGACGTCAAGGCGTCCGCAGCCCCACTTGGCGCGTTGCTCGGCCGTGCAACCCCACGGCCTGCAGTTCAGACGGTTTAGGACAGAATACCTGATGGAGCTTTCGACGCCGTTTTTCGTTGGCGATATGTCCCTGCCGCGGAATGCCGGCCGCCCGCAGTCGTCAAGAGGCCCGAACTTGAGCGGCGTAGGCGCGGGAACTCGCTCTTCCGTTTCCGACCACCAGCGGACGCCGCACCTGTCCTCAAGGAAATGCGCCACAGCGTATATGGCGCCACGCGGTCCGCCACCGTTGAGTACGACATCGCCGCCAAATGACTTTACGATCCACGCTTCGTCATCCATGTTGGCGGAGCCAAGTCCTTTATCTACGGCGAACTTCGTGTCGCCAACGTGGAATACGGCAGGGCTTCTCCCTCCCACCGAAACAGGACCCGAGGAAATCTTCGAGAGATACGCGTCAAGTTCCCCTGCCGCCGTGACTTCGTGCGGCTTGGCGTCGGCTGGGAGATCAATTTCATATCCATGCGCAGGGCCACTCTGCATCCCCTCGAACTTGACGAATCGAGCAGTCCGAGCCGGCAAGTCGAACGTGCACGAATCAGACGAGAAGTCGAATTCAGTGCCGTCGATGACCTCGCGCCCCTTCCCCGCGACGCCTTCAATGGAAACCGTCTGGCGGACAGCCGCGTCCGTGTCGTTCAGCAAGACAAGCACGCCGCGTCCATCGCCAGTCGTCCAGCTCCAGAGCTGGCGCGGCCCGGGACTCGAAAGCCTGACAGGCGACGCATCGCGGCGGAAGTAGGACCACTCGCTGCGAACGGCGCCGAGCGACGCATAGGATTCCTCGACGGGCACATGCTGCGGAATGTTGTTGTCCTCTGGCGTCAAACCGTGTATCTTGAGGTAGGCTATGAAATGGCGAATCGCCCTGTCGAGCTTCGGCTCGCGCGGATTGTAGGTGCGGATCAGCTCAGGACGCCACGCGCTGCGCCAGCGCGCAAACTGCGCAGGAACGCCTATTACCGCATCCATCGCCCGCGGCACGTAATTCGCCTGCATGTATTCGGGGGTGAAGATGTCGAAGTAGCTGTCCTGCCAGCTGACGCGGCGGGCGAGCGTCTCGCCCATCGTCAGGTAGTCGAAGAACGAGTCCGTTGGCTTGCGCGCCCGGGTTAGATGCCCGTAGAGAAGCCCGTCGGCGTTCTTGGCGCGCACAATGCGGCAGACTCGCTTGTGGAAATCGCGGACGGCGTCAAAATCCTCGTCGTGCATTTTCCGTCCGAAGTCGTCCGTCCACGCACAGCCGTGGTTAGGATTCGGACAGGGTCTCGGGTTCGCAAGGTCGAAGTAGAGGTCTTTCGCCTCCGGCAACGGCTCGTTCAGATACCAGTTGACGCCCCAGAGCTTCGACTCGAAGCAGCTCTTCGAATTGAGGCATGTGTACTGCCAGCGCCCTGACTTGGTTCTATCGTATTCTGGACGCGGCGTCTCGTGCGCGTAGTTCGCAGCAGAAGTATCGCTCATCCAATCGTTGCCGAACCAGCCCCAGAACGGATCGTCTGGAGATCTCGCGTGGGAGGCGTTGTAGAAGAAGACGCGCTTGCCGGCCTTGAGCTGCTCGCCGAACTTCGCAAACTTCGCCTTGTCCTCGAATCCTGGATACTTAAGTTCGAAGTGTTCGCAGAGATGTCCCGTCCACGCCGTCACCTTGTTTCTCGGCATTGCCGCGAAAGCCGCATTCCTTGGCTTAGTCGGCGTCGGTTCAAGATACATCGCGACGGTCCTGGGCCCGGGACCGGAATACCGTTCATCTACAAGGTTCATCGTCAGTGTCAGGGCATCGCTATCCGCGACAACGCGCAACCCGCGCCCGAGATTGCGAAGATGCGTGCCCCGAAGCGAGACGATTCCCCCGCATAGGCCCCGCTCGCCGCCAGCCCACCACCAATGGCTCTTCAAAAGATCAACCGTGCGATCCAGCGCACGGCCATCGCCCAGATAGTCCTTGCCGTCCTCGGACGCACCGTCGTCAAATGCGCAGACGCCGTTGCGACGCAGACGAATCCGCGCCGCAAGACCTTCAACGCCAGGCTGATAGGTGATGGAAAAGCGCAAATAGCCGTCGAAGTCGCAGAGCGCGCGAACCTCTACGGGCGCCGACTGGGCCTTGAGCCGATATACAGCCGACGAAACCCGCTGCGTCTCCAGCGCGACGTCAAAATCAAGAGGTTTTCCGTTGATGAGCAGATCGACAGGTTCAAGGAGCATTTCCTTTCCACCGTTCACGATCGAGGTGACAAGTCCCCGTCCGCCAAGTGCGATAGAACGGTTCCAGCAGCGAAAGACTCCGTTAGACCCGAACTCCGGCAACGTCCACGGAGGCGGCACCGTGTCGTCGTCGCCAAGAGTCGTGCCGCTCCACGGCATCTTCTCTGGCGCGCGCAGATAGCGGAATCGGTCTGTCTGGACGACCTTGCCCGTGTCGTCAAGATACTCAAGATGCATCCAGTAGAATCCGACGGGCAGGTCTGAGACATCAAAGAAACTCTCGATCTTTCGGTTCCAGCCCTTTGGAAGGCCAGCTTCACGCGACCACGCTACAGGCTCGTCGCTATGCAGGTCGCGGGCCGTGACGCGAAGGCGATACGTCCGCGGCGACTTGGGGTCTGTCCAAGTCTTGGAGACGACTTCCATGCGAAGCCGTTCCCTGTCAGTCTGCACGAACTGGTAGTCGTAAAGCAGGCCTTCGGCGCGGTACCAGCCAGTGGCGTGGTAGAGAGTTCTCTCGCCCTTCTCCTCGTATATCCGGCAGCCGGTGCCGCCATTGGACGAGGCCGATCCGCTGAAGCGCACCGACGACTCCACCCCTGCGCGCGCAGGAATCGTCTTGAAGTTGCTGACGTAATTGAGAGACTGTCCCTGCGCACCGAAAAACGCACGGTAGTTGCAGTCCTTCTGAGGACGAACAGACACCTTTGCGTCGAAAGTTCCGCCTCCAAACTTCCCGAAGGAATCAACGCGCAGACGCGGAGCGCTGCGGTCGAGCGTGGCGCTTAGGACTACCTTGTCTCCCTCATACGTCCCCATGGGGAGCTTGAACGTCGCGCCATTTGTCGGAACGACGCCAAGCTCATTCCACGGCACCGTTCTTTCCCCGGCGTGAAACGCCTCGTCGTCCCACCAGAAGGCGACGGGCTCGGCAGTCGGCGAAATTGGCGCAACTACCGCCGGGTCTTCGGCCGATCCCGGTGGAAACACGCCTATGAAAACGGCGAGCAGTGCAGGGATCATCGCCTTCCCTTCCGCCCTGCCGCAGAGAGCAGTTCTCTCGCCTTCTCCCTCCACCTGTCGGGGGCGCCGGCGTCGTTGGCGCCTTTCGACAGAACCTCGCCTACGGAGGAATCGATAAACGCGGAAAGCTCAGAATCTCCGCTGCGCGAACGTTTCCTGCGAAGCGCCTCAAGAAACTTCAAGTCGGTAATGCCTTCACGCAGAGCCATGAGCCGCAACGACGGAATTGCCTTTCCAGAGCAGCGGAAGACAAGCCCGCCGTACGATATCTCCTGAAATACCCGCTCTTCGTTCCGGTCTCCGCCGTCCGCCCAGATGTACATGTCGGCGCCGTCAAGGGCGTGCTTCTCGGCAAACCAGGCGTGGTGGCGATAGTACTGCAGCAGCGGCGAACGCGGAGAGGTATCGCATTTGTAGAAGCGGATTTCCCGGCCGCTCGCCTTCTGCGCTTTCACCCACTCGCCGTACGCATCGTTGCCGAAATACGCCCCCTGCCAGAAATCCCAGACATCGGTGAACTGCGAAATTGACTTGAGATCATCGAGAGGCGGTCGCTGAGCCGAAAGCACCAGCCCGAGGCGCATCGTCGGGCATTCCAGCTTTGCCATGCGCATGGCTTCTGTCAGCCGCGGCATCAGACTTGCGGACGGCTCGTCATACACTTCGACGAAATAGTCCTCGTCTGGAACGCCAGAGCCGTTCATCAGACGCTTCAGGCCACGGAGATACTGCGGCCATACCCGCCGGAAGCGAGCCTCGTCGTCTTTGCCGCCGTAAATGTCCCAACAGGCGTACATCGCCGAGAAGACGCAATGGAACTTCGGCCTGAAGAAATGGCGCTCCGCCCACTTCTGGTGGTTGCGCACGCGCTGCTGCTCGTTGGTGAACTCCGGCAACGGATGCGACAGATCCAGGTCGCCGGAGGCGTCCTGTGCGAAACGCACCGCCCATGTATTGACTTGGAAGTCCTCGGCCCCCGCCATGAACGCCAGCTCAAACTCCTCCGCAGATGAGGCACGTCCGAAATATGCGGCAGGCTTCGCCGGACGCATTGGAATCTCGGCATCAACAACCACGAGCGTCACCGGAAGCGTCTGCCGCTTGCCGGAATATACGCCCTTAGAATAGCCGCCCTGTTCGCAGAGCGGCACGATGCGCAGCCTACCGCGATAAACGCCAGGCCTTGCGCGGGTGCAGTCAAAATCTATCCAGACGAGGCCAGCCTCCTTCGGCGGCACGGACAGGAAACCACCCTCATCCATCAAAGGCAAAGGATCAAACCGCGTGGAGGGATCTGGCGTTTTAACGTCCCTGACGCGCACGCCGCGCCTAATGGTAATTTGTCCTGAGGGAAATCCCTCCAGCCCGAAACGCCCCGCCTTTTCGTTTTCGGTTGTCTCGAGAATAACACGATAGTCTTCTGGCCTGTCGGTGAGATTTGCGACTGCGATAGGTAGTGCGCGTATTTCGTTTATCGCCGCAGACAACCTTATCTCTCGCGGCGGATCGAAGATTGCCTCTGGAAGATACGGCTGCGACCAGTCCGAGATAGTAGAGACAGGCGCGACGGAAAACCTCGCCTCCTTGAGCTTCTCGAACTTCCCCGCAAGCATCTTCTCCTCTGCCGTGCGCCTCGATGCATCGAACTCGTTGCGGGTGCGAACTTCGGACTCGATGCCATATTTGCGGCGCAACGCTTCCGCGTAGGAAGAGAACAATAATAGACCGCCCTTCGACGGGTCGCGGAACTCCCCGCCGCCAACCCAACTGTCGAAACTTCGCGGAGACGCGCGGCCATGCCCGAAGTTTACGGCGATTTCAGATTCGTCGCCGGCAAGCCCGAGAAATGCAAATGGAAGACGCGCTTTCCACTTCAGGCTCTTATCGGAACGACAAACGTCAACCGTCCAATCTGCGTTGCCGCGTCCCTCTCCGGCGTCGGTGTACTTAGCTCCAGCGTCATTGAATGCGACATGAGTGCGCACATTCCCGCCGTTTGGACGATCCAGCACGATTTCAACTGTGTCGCCGGTCCAAGCAGACGTCGGCTTTCCACGACACTCCGCGCCAGAAGACTGGACCTCCACCTCTACAATAAGCGCCGACGATTCCCTGCGAAAAGAGAATGTCGCCGGAACTGTAGCCGCAGACCGTCCGTCCGCATGCACGACGAGATCAGACGCGGCGTCTCCTTCCGCCAACGCCTTGCGAAGTTCGATAGCCGGAATCCCCGCGGCCGCGCCAAGATTCCTTGACGACACCGCAATCCGCACGTTGTCAAAGAGAAATCCGTCTCCTACGCTATACTGGAACGACTGCGGCCACTTCGATGAGCTCCATATCTCAAGACGCAACGCGGCTCTCTTTGCGCCCTCAGGCGCGACAAACGATCCCTTGAAAGTCCGCCATTCCGGCCCGGCGACTACATCTCCTGCAATAAAGTCGCGGATGAGCCGTCTGCCATTCCAAAGTTCGTCGGATACCCAATAGGCAACTGCCGCCTTGACTGGACCGACGGAGCCAAGACCCTTGAGATCAAAGGCGACATCGTAGCGGACGCCCGGCTCTACAGGCAATCCGCAAAGCGAATCCGACGTCGCCCCCACGAGGACGTTCGCCGCATGGATGAGATAACCGGCATGTTCGCCCTTCCCCGAGACGGAAGAAACAACCTCGCATTTGCCGCAGCGGTTCCACGTGCGGTCTTCCGTGAAAAGGGAAACCTTTCCAGCCTCCGACCGGCACTCAGGAGATAGATTCGCCGAAGCGTCAGAAAAGTCCCCGTTTGATAGCAGGCTGGCGCTCGCGGCCAGCAGCACCAATGCTACGGAAGCCATCGTCAGCGGAGAATCAAGATCATTCCTGGCTTGGAGACCGAGATCCTTCCGCTGCCGTCAACAGTCAATCTCAACTCGCGGACAGGAAGGCCTTCCGAGCCGACCTGCACCGCAGTCCAGTTCTGCATCGCCTCAGGGTTGACAATCGTCAGCTTCTGGAAAGCGGCCGACACGTCGAGCGACGCCATGCTCATGTTCTTGATCTTCAATACGCCAGTCGAAGATAGCGTCAGGTTCTCGATCGAGCCGCCGCCTACGGCCGCGTCAAGAACGAGGCACTTGGCCGTCGCCGTGCCGTCGCAGACAAGGCTGGCCCCACGCGAAACCGAGATGGAGCGAACGCTCGCAAGAGCATCGCCAGAATCGAGCGAGACGACTGGGAATCCCATCGGCGACGGATCGCTGGGGTCGTAGCGACGCGTGTTGGACGCTTTCTCGGGATCATATGAAACAGTATCGCCATTCGACATCCAGCGGGCAGCGGTGAAGTGGCCGCTGTCCATATTGTATTCCTTAAGCAGATCCCAATTGCGGCCGTCGCGAGAACCGTAGATAGACCAGAAATCGGCGGATCGGCGAGCAGACGAATCTGTCGAGGCAATGTCGAACGACCGCACTGGCTTTGCAGTTTCCGGCATCCTCACAAGGAGCGAAATCCAAGAGTTGGGGTTGTTTGTCTTAAAGGCGTTCGCAGCGGTCGTAACATAGGCTATTGTCGCAGGATAAGTCGTATTCTCCCAGCTAAAGGTGTTGTCCACATCTCTGCCCCCGAAGTAGTTATAGTATTTCTTTCCGCCGTCGCCCGGGCCGTCAGCACCTGGCTCAAACCAACCATATTGACCAGGCTGAATAGACGAAAGATCAGGGAAATAACGATTGTTGGAATCTTTGGTCGCGCCGGCGACAAAGGTCATGTTGGTGTTCTGGCGCTTGCCTTCCGCATCGTAGAAGCCAATCTTCCGGAAGGAGATGTCTGGGTCAGGATCGTTTCCGCCATTGTTGCCGTAATTGCCGCGGAACGTGATCTTGAACCATTTGTAGGAATAGCCTGCGCCATACACGCGCAAAGTGCCGCCCGTGACCATGAGATCGCCAGTAAACTCCTGGTCGGACGAGAGGCACCAAGTTCCTGCTCCCTCCTTGACGACAGAAACAGTCCCCTTGCCGTCAACAATGCGGCGGAACACGCTCTCGCCGCCTGTTCCGTCGCCGGAAAGGACAATCGTGCCGCCAGCAGACGTCGTGGCATGCGCACCAGTCCAGTCAAGTATTCCCGCGTCGTCTGCCGAGCGAATGACACCGGTGCCAGCAATGCCGATCTCGCGCGTCGAGCACGCAACAGGAGCTGCGCCCATGTATTCCAGCGTAGTGCGAGTAGCCGGATTCACAGTCGAACCAAGGAGCAGCCCGTAGTCGACGGCTTTGTCGGGCTGCTCCGCGCCGATATATGGCTCATGGCACGTCATCATCCGACCAAGCGAACAGTTATTGCTGATTGCGGCAATCGTGGCGACACCCAAAGTTCCGCCCTCTACGGCCACCGTGCCGCGAATGCCGATGTCGGACGTTATGTTCCAGCGGCCGCTGCCGGATTTGCGAAAATAAGTCGCGCCGCTCATGTTCTCCAAGTCGTTAAGCGTTCCTGACAATGCGCAGGCCGTCACGTTCGAGCCGGTAAACTCGATCAACTTGTGGTATTGCGCGATATTGGCGTTGTCGAGCGTGATCTTGCCTGTGAGCACGAGTCCCCCGTACGCACCTCCATCGAAGAGCAACGAACGGGCATCATTGTAGGTTTCGGACGAGAATGTCCGCGCAGTCGTCTCCCCGGATTCGCCAAGATAGCGAAACGCGATATTCGCCCCGCGCAAGGAGACAGTCGCCTTACCAAGGGAACTGGCCGCCGAGTTGTTTGCTCCGAACAGCATGACACCGACGTCAGCGCCATTCTTGTAGCTAGTCGCACCTGTGTAGTCGTTGCTGGTTCCCGTAAAATTGATCTTGCCCTCTGGCATAAAACGGATAGCGCCCGTGATTTTTCCGCCGAAGACAGAGCGCCCAGACCGGACATCGTCCCATATGTCCAACATGCAGTTGGTAGTGCCGTCGAGAGAATTCGTCACCGTGCCATCGCCCCAGAGACCCTTGAATATGTTGGTGCCATTCGTTCCTATGGCCAGCACGGCGCCGCCCCTGACAATCATCCTGCCATAATAGCGGCTATGCCACGTGCCCGTGGTGTAGTTCGGGGTTGCGAGCGTGCCCTCTTCGACAATCCACTGCCCGTCGCCAGTGCTGAGAAAATAGGACTGGTCGGAGGCAACGTTTACATCATGCGTCAGTCGGAAGATTCCGCCGCCCGTCTTCCTGACCGTGCCGTTGCCGCGCAACGTACAGGGGATGCACAGCGTCTCGCCATCACCGACATCGACTATCAGAGTAGAGGCACCGTCGTAGACTTGTATGCCCTGAAGTTCGTTGAGCCATGTTTCATCAGTTTTCCGGAGAGTGGCCGTGGAACCGTTGTTCAATGTGGCCGTGTCGCCCGTCGTCGGGATGCCGTATGTTCCAGGTGAGTTCTGCTTTTCCCAAAGAGGCTTGCCGTTTCCATCCTTCTCGGCGGACATGGCATCTTGCGCCGTTCCCTTCCAATACCAACTTTCACCGTGCGCCAGGCCAACGGTCAATACGGCGACAATAAGCGCAATCATGCACAGAGGCTTCGTTCTTGCGACGGAAAAATGGTTGTTCATAGTCATTGTTCCTTCAATTTCCGAACTTAACACTATACGACATTCGTATTATACCAGAGCCGCATGCGACACTTAGGCAAAAAAATCATACTCTTTTCGGCAATTGCCAACAACGCGGCTACTTGACGAGGAAGCCAGGGTCCGGAGCTGGAGGCGCGAGCATCTCGCCGAATTCGCCCGCCCCGACAAAAACGAACTTGTATTCGCAATCCGGTATCTCGACATCCAAGCCCCTTCCATCGGCCCAAAGCGCCAGCTCTTCTGGCTTTCTGCAATTTCCAAAAGGCGGGCCTATCATCAGCGCCTTAGCGTCCGCGCCAAGCCCCAGCGCCTTCGCGTCAAAGGCCAACTTCGCCGTCGCCTTCTTGCCGAGATTAGACACCACAAAAAGCGTTGACGAGCCGCGGCGGTATGCACCAGCGATGAAACCGTCGGAAACTGAGAAGGGATTTCCCTTCCTCCAATAAGGCATGAAAGCGCAGTCCCTCTTGTGCGTACCGAACGCCCAAAGCACGTATCGCGCCCAATACTGCTCAGTGAAGTCGCCCCAATAGCGCTGCATGGGCTGGATTTCGTGCTGGAGCGACATCGCGAGCGCCGTGCGCAGAGAGCGGTTGCGCCGATCGCAGTACTCGCGCTCGGAGACCTTTCCGCGCATTGGATCGTTTTCGTAGCAGAAAAGCGCAAACTGCTTCAGCCCCGCCTGGAGGCCTGACGAATGCGCACGGCAGTAGTCTGGCGGGAATAGGTCGATGAAGTTGCCGTAAGTGCCGTATTCCCAGCAGATGCCGATGTTGCAGAACGCGAACTCTGGTATGATCATCGTATTGGTGAGATGCGGCGCGAGAAGACGGTCCTTGAAGCCCATGTCGTCCATAAGGTGCGCCAGCCGCCGCATCATGCCGCGCGCGGCGAGGATGCCAGTCTCCGGGATGACGCGTCCCTTGTAGTCGCGCACTTCCGAAAGGTCGGGATTAGTCTGAGAGACGACGAACGTTTCGTCGAAGTTGATTCCGTCCACCCCGTTCTTCAGGAGGTCGCGGTATGTCCAGACGAGGTAGTCCACGGTATCCGGCGTGAGAAACACGCGGTCCGACATGCCGGCCCCCCAGGGCTGCATTGTGTACCACTCGGCGCGGTAGTAGTTGTAGGCGTCGTCGGCCGTGTTGGAAAAGAGCGTCGCGCACGAATAGACAATCGCCCGGTCGAGAGTCATCGCGTCTCGAGTGAGCTGGTCGTGCTGGTACATGAGCAGATGGCGCCTGTAGGTCTCGCCGCTCTTGTGATAGGAGCGCGCGTAGAGGTCCTTGTTCCGCTCCGCCCATTCCGCCGTCTGCCGATCGCCTTCCCCGTGAATGTACTCAAGCGCCTTGTAGTCGATTCGCCGCGTTCTCATCGCCTTGCGGAACGCCTTGGCCTGGATCCAGTTGTTGGTGTTGGTCGGCGTCTTCAGAAACCCCTGCGGATACAGTCCAAAATTGGCGCCCGTGACGATCGGGCTTATGTGGACCATGCCGGGCAGCCGGTTTCCGTACTGCGGCACCCACAGCTCGCTTCCCTCCTGCAGCGGCTTGACAGGCGTCACCTGATAGCCGAACTGGAACGTTGTCGGCCCCGTGAGCGAATGCGCCCTGCTCACGACGTCGCATTCGCATGTGACGCAACCGACGGCGCGGACTATCCGCACCATCGGCTTGCCGTCCTCGAGGTCATACCCCTTCGGCGAGTCGAATAGGAGCGCAAGTCCCTTCTCTTCCCCGCCAACCCACACGTACGGAGTGAACTCGCCGGGGAAGTTCGGCATTCCCAGGTCGTTCGTACGCCGCTTCAGCCTTGAAGAATCCCATACGACGCCGTTGCCCTCTGGTATTAGCCCTGCGGGGTTGCCGCGCGTCATGTCGACAAGCGCATGAAACAGCGTCGCCTCGGCCTTCTTCATGGGCGCGACAATCGTCAGCTCCTCGATTGTGGTCTTTGCTACAGGCGACATCGTGCCGGTCACGAGTGCAAAGCCGTCGTAGTCCCATGCAACGTCTGCCGTGAAGCGCATCGTCCCAAAGCGCCCGACGGCGCGCAGTCGCACGCCGTTTGGCCGCGCTTCCAGCACATCGAACCTCTCCGCCGCAAAACTCTCGCTCTTCCCGTTCACCTTCGCGCGGAACGTGAACGGCGCGGCAAATATCTCGTCGCCCTTGGACTTCGCCCCGGCAAGGAGCCCGTCCGCGCCAAGCCTATGTTCTCGCAGCACCGTCTTGAGCGTCCAGCCAGCTTCGCCTGCGGCGGCCTCCGACTGCCGCTTCATCTCAATCGGCGTAAAAGGCTTGAGCACCTTCGAGGAATATCCGATCATGTTATGCTGCCACGGAAACTTCCGCTCGGTGAATTCAAACGCATTGGCAAACTCCCGCCTCAGGCCGTCCGCAGACGTAAAGGCAACACGGCCCTTCCAAAGTCCGGCCGCGCGCTTCTTTTCTGGTGGCAGCGCAACCATCGCCTTGAAAGTGCCGTCTGGCTGCGCAACAAGCGGCGCAGACGCAGTCGCGCCGTCCGGCCCCGTCACCGACGCTTCGGCCTGTTTCGCTTCCGACGGCATTCCGTCCACGACGACCGCCGCCTTGGAAGCGCAGGGATAGAACCTCAAGAACACCGTCCCGAGATCGTCAACGCGCTTCTTCATCGTGACGGGAAAGTTTCCGGCTGACTTCCCGAGCTCGAACGGCAGAAACGCATGATGATAGACTTTTCCGAAGCCCTTTGCATACACCTCTGCCGTAGCCGCCATCCATTCCTCGCCCGACGGGATCTTCTGCTCCCTCTTAGGATCGTTCACGAGGACGGTTTTGTCGCCCTTGTACAGGCGAGCCTTTATCTCGCTCGTCACGCCAGGCGTAATCGCCTCAAGACGGAATCGACCGGAAGAGAGCGAAGAGTCGAGGCCTTTCACCTGCACGCCGCCGAATCCGTCCTTCGCGGCGAGAGACCAGTATTTCGACGCATCATATGGATTGCGCTGCGCCGTCAAAGAGGCGTAGCCGTAGCCAGAGCGCACGAAATTGCGCGCCGCGTTGAATCGGAACCGCCGCGGGTCGATGCCTGGCACCTTCGTCCACGGGATTGACGCCTCGACGTACCAATATCCGCCATGCACCCGCGTCGCAATCGCGGTCTTGCCAAGCCCTTCCGCTTTCGACGCGCCCCTGCCGCCTTCGAATTTTGCGCCGCGCGAATTGACGAGCACCTGATATACGTTGGTAGCGGCGCCGCCAGGCTCGTTGGCAAGGAAGAACTCGAAGCAGTCGTCTTTGCAGACCTGAACCGTGCCGTCCTCGCCAACCGCCACGAATCCGCCGTCTGTCTCGCTACCCTCGGTTGGCGTAATTGCGGCGACATGCAGGCACTCGCCGCCTGCGGCAAGGCATATCTCGGCATCGCGAGAAACAAGGCGGTCTTTCTGCGCCTGACGAAAACCGGTCAGATGCGTCGCGCGCGACCATTCCCCGTCGCGCATCACTCCATCCGCCGTTATAGCGCCGTCTGCGACAAATGGTATTGTCGCAGAATCGGCGAGGGCGAGAAGCCCAGCAGATGACACAAGAAGCCCTGCGAGCAGGGCGGAAACACGAGTGCAACTTTGAGGCGCGGCCCTCGTCAAGGCAGAACCTTAAAGTCGGGCATGTAGCCGTGGATGCGGTGGGCGCGGAACGCCTCGGCGTACTTGCAGCCGTTCTGGATGCCGCGGAAACGCGCCCATACGCGAGCCTCCTCCGCGAAGTCGGTGCAGCCGAACTCCGCCATGTACGGGAACTGGCTCTCGTGGAAGTAGATGCCCTTTAGCTTCTCGTCGCACTCGTTAGTGATGTCGACATAGACCTCGGGCAGGAAGTTGATTCCGTAGCTCGGCTCCCAGTAGAAGAGCGACACCTTCTTCGAGCAAGGCTTCTCGTGCGACTGCTGGTTCTTGCCGGGGAGCGAAAGAAGCATCTCGCGCACGAGCTTCGAAGTCATCGCGTGGTCGGTGGACTGGTCGTCGGGATAGTGTGTGAAGATGACGTCGGGATCAGCCCAGCGCATCGCGTCCAGGACCTGCGTGCGGGTCTCGTTCGTGTCGAGAAGCCGCTCGTCGTCGTTGCGCAGGAAACGCACCTCGGCGTCGTAGAGCGCCGCCGACTTCATCATCTCGGCCTCGCGGACGCGGCCGATTTCCTCGACGTCGGTCATGACGTTCGAGCCTGTGTTGCCGCTCGTCGTGAGGGCGATGTATATCTTGTGGCCCTGCTTCTTGTACTTGAGCAGGGTTCCGCCAACGTTAAGTTCGATGTCGTCCGGATGGGCGCAAAAAGCGAGTATATTCATAGTGAGGAAAATTATAGCAGAGACTAATGCAACACATGGGCAAAAAGCTTCCCCGCTTTTCGGCAATCCGCCATTTCATCAGCTGTCGCGGCCGAAGGCTCACTTTATCTCGGTTATCTGCACGTCGTCGATCCAGGCCGTGCCCGACGCATCCATCAGGCGCAGGCAGACGAGCCCCTTCTTGAGCTTCTCGACGTCGCCGCCAGTCTTGACCTCGAACGACTGGTGTATCCAGTCGATTGTGCCGTCCAATGCGCTGCCGGACGGGAAGCGCGTCTCCGTCATGCCGTCCGAGAACGCCATGTGGACGCCGGTATGCAGGGGGCCAAGCTTCTTCACGTCCTTGAGCTTGAGGAAATACGAAATGCGATATCGCGTATTGGGCTTGAGCTCGCCATTCCGGAAGTAGCGTATCGCATACAGGCGGTTCGTGTGCGAGAGGCGTCCGGAAGACGGCGCAGAGACAAATGTCTCCTCGTCTCTCCGAAGCGAACTCCAGGCACGGCATCCGCCGCGTCCGTTGTCCTCGGAGAAGTCAGCCTCGGGAACGAGATTTACGACGTCGCCGGCCTCGCGGCGGCATTCCTGCTCGCGCTCAACGGAGACGAGGTCGCGATAGCGCTTCGCCACCTCTGCCAGCGGACGTAGCAGCTGTTCGCGGATGAAGGCGACGCGACGCGCCTCGTCCGTCCCCTTGCCGGCGGCCTGCGCCGCCCTCTTGCAGTTTTCCGAAAGACCGCGGAGAACAGGCAGCGAATAGACGCGCGTCCATATCTCGTGCTCGGGCGGAACGCGCACGACTGGTCCGAGCGCCGTGTTCGCGACGTTGCCGACGATCTCGCGGATCCACTTCTCCTCCAGAGTGCGGAAGAACGCATCCATCTCGCCCGCGCCAGAGCCGAACATCTTGCGGTTGTGGTCCGCGAGAAGCTCTTCGACGTCAACCTCAGGATCCCACGCCACCTTGGAGAAGACATAGTAGTTGAGGTAGTTGTATATCGCCCGCTCCGCCTCCGATTCGAGGAAGCCCCCGCAGACGTATGGCGCGACACGCTTCCAGTATGCGCCGAAGGCGCGCGGCGCGACGTCTGGGACGCCGGGAATCGCCGTTGGCCCGAACTTGTGCGGATACGTCCACGTCTGGACGCGCCGTCCCGTCTTTTCCTTCCACGCCTTGAAAAGCGCCTCCTCCTGCTCGACCTTTCCTGCCTTCGCCACGCTCCACGGCCCCGGCTGCGCTACGACGACGAGCACGTTGTCGGGGAGATCAATCTCCGGCACGTCGGAATAGGGCGTGTACGCCATCTGGACGATCGTTCCGGATACGCCATCTGCCTTGAGGCGGCGCGCGACCCTCGCCGTGAAGTCCCAGATCAGCCTGTCGGCGT
>Ga0310690_10004135_pt1 | contig 20973 bp, 20 predicted proteins | sample AusTroGonzalo_MG_2_FD_207661 | JGI IMG/M metagenome (GOLD analysis project Ga0310690, IMG submission 207661) | Bovine rumen microbial communities from tropical cattle in Woodstock, Queensland, Australia - Gonzalo_04 (v2) (version 2) | ecosystem: Host-associated > Mammals > Digestive system >... | reverse complement strand
GTCCCAGGCGGCCTGCGCCATCTTGCGGGCCTCTTCGGGGCGATTGCCCAGCGCGACGAGCGAGAGGATGGCGTCGCGAAGCGCGTCGGGCGCCTCCCCCTCCGCCGGGCGCCCGGCGGCGCCCTCCAGCGGGCCGAACTTGTCCTTCAGCTCCACGATGATGCGCTCGGCCGTCTTCTTGCCGATGCCCGAAATGGAAGAGAGCCGCCGCACGTCCCCCCCGGCGACCGCCGCCGCCAGTTCGCCCGGCGCCAAGCCGCTCAGCACCGAGAGCGCCAGCTTCGGCCCCACGCCCGAGACGCCCAGCAGCGCGTTGAAGCAGACGCACTCCCGCTCCGTGGCGAAGCCGAACAGCAACTGATCGTCCTCGCGGATGACGTGGGCGATGCGCAAAAAGACCTCCTCGCCCTGCGCCGGGAGCCGGTCGAACGTCGACAGCGGCACCACGACGCCATACCCCACCCCCCCGCACTCCACGACCAGCCCCGCCGGAGCCTTCTCCGACAGCCGCCCGCGCAACGTCCTGATCAGCGCCATTCCGCCCCCTCAATCGGCATTTCGCATGCCATACTTCCGGATGAGCCGCTGCAGATAAGCCCGCTCGATTCCCGCGCTCCGGGCCGACTGCGAGACGTTCTGCGCGTTGCGCGCCAGCAAATCGCTCAGATACTTCCGCTCGAACTCCTCGATCAGCTCGTTCTTCAAATCCTTGAACGGCCGGTCCGCCGACACCGTAAACGCCTGCGAGCCCTCCTCCCCGGAAGGCTCCGCCGAGGCGCTCCCCTGAAGGAAGGCCCCGATGTCCGCCGGAATCCGCCCCAGCGACTGCAGCTTCTCCACAAGCAGCCGAAGCTCCCGGATGTTCCCCGGCCAATTGTAGCGCCGGAGAAAGGCCAGCGTCGCATCCTGCTCGCACCACTCGCGCACCGTCTCGCTCACGCGGAGCCGGTCGGCCAGCGACCGCAACAACAGCGGAATGTCGTCCCGCCGCCGCCGCAACGCCGGCATCTCGATGACGATCACCGCCAGCGCGTAGTAGAGCGGCGCGTAAAACGCCCCCTCCCGCGCCATCTCCCCGAGCGGCTGCTTCGCGGCCGCGATGAAGCGCACGTCCTTGCGCGTCTCCACCGCCCGCAGCAGCAACGGCTGCGCATCCGCCGGCAGCACCCCGAGCGAATCCACGAAAAGCGTCCCCCCCGCCGCCAGATCGAGCGCCCCCCGCGACCCCTCGTCCCCGAAGAGCTCCCGGCGGGCATCCTCCAGCGAACGGAACGCGTTGCAGTCCAAAACGATGAAGGGCGCCCCCGCGCGGGCCGACGCGTTGTGGATGTCCCCCGCCAACTCCTCCTTGCCCGTGCCCGACTCGCCCAAAATGAGCACCGGGCTCTCGCACGCCGCCGCCTGCTCCGCCAAATGGAAGACATGCCGCATGAGCGGCGTCCGCCCGATGCTGTTGCCGAACTGCTCCCGGGCGCTCATCGTCAGCTCCGGGCGATCCTGCACCAGCGGCACCACGATGCGCGTGCGCCCCAGCTGCACCTCCGTGTTCGGCGCCAGCCGCGCCGACGACACCTTCACGCCCTCGATGCTCGTGCCGTTGGTCGAGCCCAAGTCGTTGACGGCCAGCCCCCCGCGCGCGTCCTGCACGATTTCGCAATGGCGGCGCGAAACCGTCGGGTCGGCGACGGAAAGATCGTTCGCCAGCCCCGACCCGATCGTGTAGGGGAACTTCGCCAGGACGTACTCCCGCCCCTCCAAAGGCCCGGCCGTCACCAGCAGGCGCGGCTTCTGCCCCGCCCCGCCCGAAGGCGCCACAGTCGGCAAAACGATGGTATGCTGCTCACTCATGGGAAACGCTCACACTCCTTAAGATACCAAAAAGCGCCCGCCAAGCAAACCCGGAAAATGCGAAAAGCGCAAAAACCGGCAGCCTCCAGCACCGCCCCTCGTTGCCCCGAGGCGGATGCCCCGCCCCGTTGCGGCGGTTCCGCCGATTCTTGCGCTTTCGGCTGGGCCCCGCTCCGGCGGGGCTTTTTTTGGTATAATTTCGGGCGTGATGAAACAGTTGGCCATTTTGATTGCCGGGTTCGCCGCCGCCGTGTGCGCGGCGCAGGAAATCGTCGTCCACGTCGACGCCGTCAAGCGGCAGTCGCTGTCGCTGGCGGGGGTGCAGGCCTCCGGCGAGGGCGGGCAGGCCTTTCTCAAGACGCTCCAAAACGATTTGCTCCGCTGCGGATGGTATCGCCTCGACCCGAAGGGGCAGGTGAAGGTCTCCGGAAGCGTCGGCGGCGCGGGCGGCGTCTCGGAGGATTTGGCCGTGGCGTGGCCCGGAAAGCGCTTCGCCTGGCCGCGCACGGCGCAGGACGCCGCCACGGCGCGCCGCCACGCCCACGCGCTGGCCGACGCCATCGTCAAGGCCACGACGGGCGAGGAGGGCATCGCGCAGAGCCGCTTCGCGCTGGTGGGCAAGGCGGGGGTCTCGCGCTCGGGGCAGGCCGTCGAGGATCTCTACGTCTGCGATTACGACGGGCGGAACCTGAAGCAGCTGACGCGCGACGGCGCCCCCATCGTCGGCCCGCGCTGGTCGAGCGACGGGCGCACGCTCTATTTCACGAGCTACCGCCTCGGATTCGCCTCGGTCTTCCGGGCGGACGCGGAGACGGGGGCCGTGGAGAAGCTGGCGAATTTCCGCGGGCTGAACACGGGCGCCGTGCCCAGCCCCGCCGACCCGAACAAGCTGGCCATCATCCTCTCGCACCAGGGCAACCCGGAGTTGTATGTCATGGACGCGCGCACCAGGGCGTTGACCCGGCTGACGCGCACGAAGCTCGCCGCGGAGGCCAGCCCCTGCTGGTCGCCCGACGGCACCAAAATCTGCTACGTCTCCGACGCGCCGGGTTCGCCGCAGCTCTTCATCGTGGACGTGGCCACCAAACAGTCGCGCCGGCTCACGCTCAAGGGCGGGGAAAACGTCCAGCCCGACTGGGGCAAGCACGGCATCGTCTTCGCCACGCGGCGCGGCGCGCCCTACCGCATCGCCGTCGTCGACCCGGCCAAGGGCGAATCCTCCCTGCGCTATCTCACGCCCTCGGGCGAACAGTACGAATCGCCCTCGTGGGCGCCGGACGGCCGCCATGTCGTCGCCGCCCGCACGCAGGGCCGCAAGTCCTCCATCTGGGTGCTTGACGCCGCCGACAAGGGCGCCGAGCCCTACCAGCCCTTCTCCTCCGGCGCCGGCCAGTGGCTCAATCCCGCCTGGAGCCGCCTGACGCCCGCACGCTGACCCCCTTCACTTCAACCCCACAAGGAACACACCCATGCGCACAACCACCCTCCTCGCGCTCCTGATGGCCTCCGCCGCCCTCTTCACCGGCTGCGGAACCAAGACCGCCAACGGCGGCGACGACCCCTACTCCGCCGGAAACGGCATTGGCGTCGACCCCAACGACCCCTACGCCAACGACCCGAACAGCGACGCCTACGGCGCCTACGGCAGCGGCAATTTCGAAGACACCCGCACCCGCGTGGACGGCGCCGGGCTCCTGCCGCTCTACTTCACCTTCGACTCCTACACGCTCCCGACGGACGAAATCGAGAAGGCCAACGCCGCCGCCCAGTATCTGCTGGACAATCCCTCCCACGTGATGGTGGTGGAGGGGCATTGCGACGAGCGCGGCTCCAACGAGTACAACCTCTCCCTCTCCGAGCAGCGCGCCATCGGCGTCCGCGACTACATGGTCTCGCTGGGCATCGACACGAACCGCCTCCAGACCCGCCCCTTCGGCGAGGAGAAGCCGGCAGACCCCTCCCATACCGAAGAGGCCTACCGCGCGAACCGCCGCGCGGAATTCGTCCCCTACAAATAACCGGCCCGGTTTCCGGCGAAAGCCTGCGTCCGGGAAGACCGGGCGCAGGCTTTCCGTGGGGAATGCCCCGGAGCGACGCCCGTGTCTTTCTTTGAAACCTTCGTCATCCTGCTGGTCGCCGTCATCGTTTTCGGCCCGAAGCGCCTGCCCGAAGTGGCGCGCAAGCTGGGCCGCTGGGCGGGGATGCTCCGCCGTGCCCGCGAAGAGCTGATGCACCAGATTATGACGATGGACCAGAAGGCCGGCGACGCGCTCAACTCCGCCGGCAGCGCCCTTGAGCGCCTCCTCCCCGAAGACGAGACGCTCAAGCAGGCCCTCGACCGCCCCGAAGCGCTCCTCGACCTGCCGCCCCCCACCGCCTCGCCCGACGATTTCTACGGTACCGCGCCCGTGCCGGGCGGCCTTCCCGCCGAAACGCCGCCCCGCCCCGCCGCCGAAAACGCCCCCGCCGCCCCGGCGGAGCCGCCAAGCGCGCAGCCCGAAGCGCCCCGCCCCGCCGCCGAAAACGCCCCCGCCCGGGAGGCCGAGACGCCATGAGCGACGACCGCCGGAAGAAGGATGTCTCTCCGCCGGAAGCGCGGCTTGCGGGCGTCTTCCGCCGCCTCTTCTCCGAAACGGCGGAAGACCGCGCCCGGGATCGCGAGGCGGAAGACCCTCAGCGCCCCTTTCTCGAACATTTCATCGATTTGCGCGACTGCATCGTCCGCTGCGTCTTGTCTTGGGGGCTGGCGATGCTGGCGGTGGCGCCCTTCGCGCCGTGGATCATCCGTCTGCTCCAATGGCCGCTCCAGGCCTCGGGCATCCAGGAGCAGGGCGTGGCCGTGCAGGGGCTCGAAATCGGCGTGGGCTTCTCGCTCTTCATGACCACGATGCTGTGGGGCGGTACGATCCTCTCGCTCCCGGCGCTGCTCTACTTCATCTTCCGCTTCGTCTTCCCGGGGCTTCGCCGCCACGAGCGCAACCTCATCCGCTTCACGCTGGGCGCCGGCGCGTTCCTCTTCCTCGGCGGCGTGTGGATGTGCTTCAGCTTCACGCTGCGCCTGGCGCTCAAGGCGCTGATGTCCATCAACGCCTGGATGGGCGTTCCGGTGACGATTCTCCAGGCCGAGGCCTACATCGGCTTCGTGCTGAAGGTGCTGCTGGCCTTCGGGCTGGCCTTCCAGTTCCCGCTGGTGCTGCTGGCGCTCGGCTGGCTGGGCATCGTCTCGGCGGACACGCTCCGCAAGCGGCGCGGGCTGGCCGTCGTCGCCATCTTCACGGCGGCCATGTTCCTGACGCCGCCCGACCCCCTTTCCCAAATCATCATGGCCGTGCCCATGTGCCTGCTCTACGAGCTGACCATCCTGCTGGTGCGTCTCCGCGAGCGCATGGCGGCCGCCTAACCGCTTGGAGACCCCATGGGCTTTGAATCCGGCTCCTTCTCCTTCCGCGCCTTCTACCTCTCGCGCGCGTTCGACCCTTCCGACGCGGAGCGCCTGGCCGCCCGCCGCCTTCCCCCGCTGAAAACCCTCACCGGCGACCAGCCCCTCCACGGCTGGGCCGGCCCGATGCACGCCCTCGACGCCGATCTCTCCGAAGAGCACTGCTGGCGCGGCGACTGGCTTTGGTTCGCCCACGTCACCGCGCGGAAAGCCGTCCCGCCGAGCTACCTGCGCGCCTCCATCCTGGCCGAGCTGGAAATCGAGCGCCGCGCGCGCAACCTGGAGTTCCTGCCCCGCGCAGCCAAGACCGAAGTCCGCGAACGCGTCCAAGAGGCCCTCCTGCGCGACGCGCAGCCCTCCTTCGGCTCCATGGAGTGCGCCATCCACCTGCGCGGCCAACGCCTCTTCGCCTCCGCCATGACCGACGCCGCGCTCCAGACCCTCGCTCCCTTCTTCCGCGAAACCACCGACTGCATGCCGGTGGTCTGCGGGCCCGAAAGCGCCGCCTACCGCCTGCGCGGCATGGACGCCAACGCCGTCGAGCTCGTCAACCTCACCCCGAACCCCGACTTGACGCCCTCGGCGCAAGTCAACCTCGGCTCCGAATTTCTCACCTGGCTCTTCTGGCGCTGGGAGCGCGAAAACGCCACCTTCCGCCTGGAGGGCGACCTCTGCGGCCTCATGTTCGAAGGCCCGCTGCTCTTCGCCGGCGCCGACATGCCCGGCTGCCGCGAAACGGTGCTTCGCCACGGCACGCCCCTCGACACCCCCGAGCTCGGCATCGCCCTCTGGAACGGCAAACTGCTCCGCCGCGCCAAGCTCACCTTCACCCGCGGCGACTGGATCGTTTCGGCGACGGTCGACGGCGACACCTTCGCCTTCCGCTCCGTGAAAGTCGACCCGCCGAAGCAACCCGCCTCCCCCCCCGACGCCGCCGACGAACTGCCCTCCCTGAAAGAGCGCCCCGCCGAAACCGCCGGGGAAAAGCGCAAGCTGGGTCCCGACGAGCGCCTCGACCGCGCCGCCTTCTACCTCGACGCCTTCCTCTCGCTCTACGGCGAATTCCTCGACCTGCGCGGAGACGCCGCCAAATGGCGCGCCGAGCTGGCCAAGCTCCGCCCGTGGATCGCCGCCCGCGCCGGGCAGAAGGCGTAGCTGCGCACCCCAGGCAACGGCGCAACCCGATTGCGCTCGACGCCCCCTTAAACGAACAAGGCCGCCCAACCCGGGCGGCCTTGTTCGCGGTTGCCCCCGTTCAGAGGGCGAAATCCCGCACGACGCCCATGAGAATCGGGCCGAGCAAGACGATGATGGTGGCGGGGAAGATGAAGAGCAGCAGGGGAAAGAGCAACTTGGTCGGCGCTTCGTGCGCCAGTTTCTCGGCGTGCTCGAAGCGTTCCTGGCGGAGTTGGTCGGCCTGGATGCGGAGGATGGCGCCAATGCCCACGCCCAGTTCGTCGGCCTGGATGAGGGCGGTGCAGAGCGTGCGCACCTGCGGAATGCGGAGGCGCTCGTGAAGATTGCGCAGGGCGTTCCGGCGGGTGGTGCCGATTTGGATTTCGCGCTGCATCCGGAGGAGTTCCTCGTTGAGCGGGTCCATGGCGCGCCGCTCGCAGTTGCGCTGGACGGCCCCCATGAAGTCCATGCCGGCCTCCACCGAGAGGGTGAGCAGGTCGAGGACGAAGGGCAGCGCGCGCAGAATCTGCTTGGCGCGCCGCGCCCGGACGGCCCGAAGCCAATGCAGCGGCCAAACCCACGCCAGCAGCGTCCCGGCAAGCCACGGCAAGAAGGCGTCGACGCCCAGCGGCAGGAAGAGGAGCGCCAGCGCCAGCGCGGCGAAGGCGGGAATCAGCAGCTTGAGCGCCACGAATTCGCGCCCCGAGAGCAGCCCTTCGTAGCCGGCGGCGGTCAATTGCCAGGAGGCGGCGTTGCAGGAAGCGGCGAAGGAGGGACGGCGCAAAAGGCGGTCGAGATTGGGCGTGAAGGGCAAGAGCAGGCGGAAGAGCAGCGGGAGGGCGCGCGCCTGGCGGCGGCCGTCGGCGAGGGTGACATAGGTCATGCGCGTGGCCTGCGCCAGCGCATACCAGGCGAAGAGCCCGATGCTCAGGCCCCAGAGCGCGATGGCGAAGGCAAAGCGGAAATCCGTCATGGCGTCAGATGTCGATGGTCACGATTTTGCGGATCATCAGCCCGCCGAGCGCCACCAGCAGCGTCACGGCCAGCAGCGTGGCAGCCCCGGCGAGCGAGCAGGCGAAGGGGAGCATCAGCGACGGCTTGAAGATCGCCATGCCGGCGCCCAGCAGGAAGGGCATCGCCCCGATGACCAGCCCCTGCAAACGCCCTTGCGCCGTCAGCGAGCGGACATGCTGGCGGATGCGGAGGCGGTCGCGGATGGTGGCGGCGATGGCGTCGAAAATCTCCGTCAAGTTGCCGCCCGTGCGCCGCGCGATGTCGATGGCGGTGCAGACCAGCGTCAGGTCTTCGCTGCCGACGCGGCGGTCGAGCGCCGCCAGCGCGTCGTAGAACGAAACCCCCACGCGCAGCTGCTGGAGAAAGAGCGCGATTTCCTGCCGCATGGGCGGGTCTGTGCCCTCCGCGACCGATTCGAAGGCTTGATTGACGGAGAAGCCGGCGCGCAACGCGTTGGACATCATCGGGAGCGCCTCAAGCAACTGGAGGTCGAAGCGGTCGCGCCGCCGCTTGCGCAGGCGGTTGACGGCGACCCTCGGCAGGAAGAAGGCCCCCGCCGCAAGGCTTCCCGCCACCGCCAGCCCCGCCGGGAGCGCCCAGAAGGGCTCCACGCGGCAGAAGGGCAGCATCGCCACGAGAAACGCCGTCCCCGCGCACAGCCATCCCAGCTCGACGATCCGCCGCGCCGGCACGAAGAGAAACATTGCCTCCAGCGTCTGCCCCACCGCGCTTTCGTAAGCCTGCGCCTGCGCTTGCGCCCCTTCGGCGAACGCGGCGGCCAACGCCCAGGCCAGCAGCCCCGCCGAGAGCCCGAGCAGCCCCGCCGCCCCCCAAAAGAGCGGACTGTGCGCCCACGCCCCGGCGGCCGCCAGCGGCAAGAGGCTCATGCCTCCCCCCTCGGGCGGAAGAGCGCCGGATCGAGCTCCACGCCGCGCGCCGCGAGCGTGTCATAGAAACTGGGCATGGCGCCGGTGGCCGTCAGCTCGCCCAGCACGCGCCCGTTGGCGTCCACCCCCGTCTGGCGGAAGATGAAGAGATCCTGCATGACGATTTGCTGCCCCTCCATCCCCGTGATTTCCGAGACGCAGACAATCCGCCGCGACCCGTCCGCCAGGCGCGCCTCCTGCACGATGATGTCCACCGCGCTGGCGATCTGCTCGCGAATGGCGCGGCTGGGCAGCTCCACGCCCGACATGAGCACCATCGTCTCCAGGCGGCTCACCACATCGCGCGGGCTGTTGGCGTGGACGGTGGTGAGCGAACCGTCGTGGCCCGTGTTCATCGCCTGCAGCATGTCCAGCGACTCCCCGCCGCGGCACTCGCCCACGATGATGCGGTCGGGGCGCATGCGCAGCGCGTTGCGCACGAGGTCGCGAATCGTGACCGCCCCCTTCCCCTCGATGTTCGGCGGGCGCGCCTCCAGGCGGACGACGTGCGGCTGGCCCAGGCGCAGCTCGGCGGCGTCTTCGATGGTGAGAATGCGGTCCGTGGCGGGAATGAAGCCCGAGAGCACGTTCAGCAGCGTCGTCTTGCCCGAACCCGTTCCGCCGGCCACCACGATATTCTTGCGCAGACGCACGCAGACGCGCAAGAAATCCGCCATCGCATGCGTCCACGTGCCAAAGCGCACGAAATCCTCCTCCGTCAGCACCCGCTTGGCGAACTTGCGGATCGTCAGGCACGGCCCGACCAGCGACAGCGGCGGAATGATGGCGTTCACGCGCGACCCGTCCGCCAAACGCGCGTCCACGTAAGGCTGGCTCTCGTCGATGCGCCGCCCCAGCGGCGAGACGATCCGCTCGATGACGGCCATCACGCTCGCCTCGTCCATGAACGTCTGCTCCGTCAGCTCCAGCCGCCCCCCGCGCTCCACATAGACGCGCTGCGGGCCGTTGACCATGATTTCCGTCACCGAATCGTCCGCCAGGAACCGCTCCACCGGCCCCAGCCGCACCGACTCGTCATAAAGCTCCTCCAGCAGCGCCTGCGCCTCCAGCCCCCTCGGCAACGCCCGCCGCGCGGAAACCTCCGCCAGAATCGCCTGCAACGTCTCGCGCACCCGCCGCCCCAACTCCTCCGCCGAGAGACTGCTCGTCGCCAGCCGCTTCAAATCCAGCCGCTTCACCAGCTCCGCGTGCAGCTGCTCCTTCGCCTGGCGGCGCGCCTCGCGCAACGCCGCCTCCTCCGGAGACGGCTGAAGCGGCATGGCCGGCGGCTGCGCCGGACGCGCGGCTTCGGGCGCGGGCCTCTGCGGCTCGGCAGGCGATTGCGCGGCGGCCGGACGCCCCGCCCCGCGCGGCTGCACGCGGAACACCGTCGCCCCGACCGTCACCACCGACTCCGGCGCCAGACGCGTCGCCTCCGCAATCGGCCGGGAATCGACCGCCGTTCCGTTGGACGAGCCAAGATCCTCAATCCACGCCTCCGTCGGCGTCAACATCAGCTTCGCGTGCAGCTCGCTGACGCTGGCGTCCTCCAGCCGCAACGCGCACGCGCTCCCCCGCCCCACCACATACGCCCCGCACGGCAACGCCACCTGGCGGACGGGCTGCGAAGGCATGGCCAACGTGATCAGATAATCCATGGCGCGCTCAGCGTTTGCGCAGGTAGGTTTCCTGGCGCTGCTTGTTCAGCCCCTCCAGCGAGGCGCGAATCTGGTCGAAATTCACCTGCGGAAGCGCCTTCTCGTAATGCGCATCGTCCGGGCGGCGCAACGAAAGCGTCAGCCGCCCGCGCATCTGCTCGGCGAAGGCGAGCACCTCCGCCTCCTGGGGCGAAACCTCCAGCGTCACCAGCGAATACGACGAAGCCCCCCCCCGCCACGTGGCGGCCGTCTCCTGCCCCGTCGCCAGCACGAGCACGTCCTGCAGCACCGTGAGCGTCACCAGCTCCGTCGCCCCCTCCACCGCCAGGCTCGGCAGCGAAAAGGTCCCCAGCACGTCCACATGGTCCGACGGACGCACCATGTTCGAAACGCTCGACGCGCCGCTCACCGAAATCGACAACGCCCGCATCTTCGGGTGCAGCATCGCCGCCAGGCCGCCATCCTCCGGCGCCCCGCCCTCGATGTCGCTCCAAAGCAACGGGCGCTTCGCCTCCACCCCCACCGCCAGCCGCTTCCCCGCCAGGCGAAGCGCCACATTCCCCTCCGCGCGCACCACCTGCCCGCGCAACGCCCGCTCGGGAAAACGCATCACCGCCAAATCGTCCGCCGACAGCGTCGCCCCCGCCGGGAGATCCTTGTCCAGCACCACCGCCTCCGTCGTGCGGTTCCTCCGCTCGAACGCCTCCCGCTCGGCCTGGAGCGCCGCCTCCTTCGAGGCCAGATACGACCCCGCCGCGAACGCGCCCAGCAGCCCCGCCGCCACGGCGCACGCCAATACGATCCTCTGCTTCATGGCACCTCCCTTTCGACCAGCAGCGAGACAAACGTCTCCTCCGCCGAATCCGTCGCCTGCAAAACCAGCGTTTCGCCCTTCCGGCGGAAACACCCGCCGCCGAGCGCCGTCCAGCCCTGCGCCTCCGCCGCCGACGCCAGCGCCGCCAGCGCCGCCTCCGGCACGAGCCGCGTCCGCCCGGAGACCAGGCGCAACCGCCCCGTCTCCGCCACGTAATCGCATTCCGCCGGGCAGGCGGGCAACTCCTCCGGCCAACGGGCTCCACGCGCCGGAAACGCCTCCTCCTCCCGGAAAACGTAAACCACCTTGTTGACGATCAGCGCCTTGCCCCGCGCCTTGCGCACCGCCGCCGCGCTGGCCCATTCCGGCAACTGCCAGACGTCCGCCACCACCTCGCGCCCGTTCACCCGCATCGACTGCGACGCGACAAGCTGCGCGCCCAACGCCGCCAGCACCTCCTCCGGCCGCTTGGCCTGGCGCCGCACGAACACCTCCGCCCCCAGCAACGCCGCCACGGCCAACAGCCCCAGCACCGCCGCCTTGCGAAGCAGCCAACGATTCTTCCAAAACGCCTTCATGCCTGCACTATACCATAAAAAACGCTTCGCGCCAAGGTGAAACTCCGGGCGGAAAAGGCAGGCAGGGGGAAAAGGCAAGCGCCCGCCACCTTCCTGCCGCTTGCCTTGCCCGCCCGTGCGCACGGGCGGCGGATTTGTGCTAGACTACACGCGTTTAATCATTCGAGGAAGCCGCATGCTCAATCTCTCAGGAGTCGTCACCGCGCTCGTCACGCCCTTCGGCCGCGACGGGGCGGTGGATTACGGCGCGCTGCGCGCGCACGTCCAGCAGCAGATCGACGGAGGCGTCGCAGGGCTCTGCCCCGTCGGCACCACGGGCGAATCGCCCACGCTCGACCCGGTGGACCACCTCAAGGTCATCGAGGCCACCGTCGAAGCCGCGGCGGGCAAGGCGAAAATCATCGCCGGCACGGGCGCCAATTCCACCGAGGAGGCGCTCCATCTCACGCGCGAGGTGCTCGAACTGGGGGTGGACGCCACGCTGCAGGTGACGCCCTATTACAACAAGCCCAACGCGGAGGGGCTTTACCGCCATTTCGCGGCGGTGGCCGATCTCGGGCTGCCGGTGGTGCTCTACAACGTGCCGGGGCGGAGCGGAAAAGAGATTCCTCTGGCGGTGGTGCAGCGGCTGGCGGCGCATCCGATGGTCTGCGCCATCAAAGAGGCGGCCGGAAGCGTAGATCGCGTCTCGGCCATCGGGCGGCTCTGCCCGGAGCTGACGGTGCTGTCGGGGGACGACGGGCTGACGCTGCCGATGATGGCGGTGGGGGCCAAGGGCGTCATCTCGGTCTGCTCGAACGTCGTCCCGCGGGAGATGAGCGAGCTGGTCCGCCTGGCGCTGGCGGGGGATTTCGCCGGGGCGCTGGCGCTCCACCGGCGCCTCTACGGGCTGTTCTGCGACATGTTCTGCGACACGAACCCCATCCCGGTGAAGTACGCCCTTGCGCTGATGGGCAAGATGGAGCCGGTCTGGCGGCTGCCGCTCTGCGAGCCGGACGAGACGGCAAAGGCGCGCATCGCGCGTTCGCTCCGCGAGCTCGGGCTGATCGCCTAGGGAGGAGGAAAAGCGATGAAGGTGGCCATTTTGGGGGGCGCGGGGCGCATGGGGCAAATGCTGCTCACGTGCGCCGAGGAGCTGGGCGTGCGCGTCGTCGCCGTCACGGAAGCGCCGGGGAGCCCGCTGATCGGCAAACCGGCCTTCCACGACCGTTTCTACCAGTGCACGTGGCCGGACGAGGCGGACACGATCGTCGATTTCACCGCCCGCGCGTGCGTCGCGCCCAATCTCCGCAACGCGGCGCGGCTCGGCCAGGCCTATGTGCTGGGGACGACGGGGCTGACGGAGGAGGATCTTGCCGCCGTGCGCGAGGCGGCGAAGGCAATCCCGATTTGTTTCGCGCCGAACTTTTCGCTTGGCGTCAACCTGCTCTTCGAGCTGACGCGCCGGGCGGCAGAGGTGCTGGACGCGTCGTATGACGCGGAAATCGTGGAAATGCACCATCGCCACAAGAAGGATGCCCCCAGCGGAACGGCGCTTGGCTTGGCGCGCGCCGTGGCGCAAGGGCGCGGCGTGGCGCTGGACGAGGTGGCGGTCTACGGACGCCACGGGATGCCCGGCGAGCGCCCGGCCGGCGAAATCGGCCTCCACGCGCTGCGCGGCGGCTCGGTGGTGGGCGACCACATGGTGATGTTCGCCGCGGAGGAGGAGCGCGTGGAAATCGTCCACAAGGCCGTGTCGCGCGCCGCCTTCGCCAAGGGGGCGCTCAAGGCGGCGGCCTGGCTCCAGGGGCGCGAGCCGGGGCTCTACGCCATGCGCCACGTGCTCGGCTTCGAGGGGTGACATGGCGCAGGCGATCCTGGCGCTCGGCAGCAACCTTGGCGACCGCGAAGCCATGCTGGACTTCGCGGTCGCTTCGCTTTCGGCGCGGGGAGTCGCCGTGCTGGCGCAGTCGAAGCGCCGGGAGACGGCGCCGGTGGACGTGCCGCCGGAATTCGCCAGCCTGGCCTTTCTCAACGCGGCGCTCCGGGTGGAGACGGCCTTGCCGCCCAAGGCGCTCCTGCGGCTGGCGCTCGCCATCGAGGCGGAGGCGGGGCGGGTGCGAACGGTGCGCAACGGGCCGCGCCCGCTGGACATCGACCTCATCCTCTACGCGGGCGAACGCCGCGATTCGCCGGAGTTGACGCTCCCCCACCCCCGCGCGGCGGAGCGGGCGTTCGTGCTGGAGGCGCTGGCGGATTTGGGGGTGGCGCGCGAGGACGTTTTGGAGAACCGCCTGCCGTGAAGCGCAAGGGCTTGCCGATTGCGGGATTGCTGGCGCTGTTCGCCTTGGCGGCGGCGTGGCTGCTGGCGCGCGGCCGCCGCCCGGCCGCCCAGCCGGGCGAAGCGGGCGCGGCGGCGCCGGAGGTTTCCCCCGGGAAGGGCTTGGTGCTGCCGGCTTTCCGCACGGCGGTGGCGCAGGCGAAGGAGGACGAGGAGCTGCCGCTGGTGCTCTGCTTCGCCGACGAGGAGGCGGCCAGCCGCTTTTTGGCCTCCGCGGCGGTGCGCCTCACCGGCCGCGACGGGCGGCGCATCGCCTGCCTGGCGCCCAAGGCGTTGGCGGCGGCGTGGCTGGACGCGCCGCCGGAGGGGATCGAGTTTCTCCAGCCGGAGCCGAGGGCGCGCCTCTTCAACACGGTGGCGGCGGGAGACCGTTTTCTCGGGCTGGCGGCGCTCCGGACGGGCGCGGGGCTGGACGGGCGCGGCGAAATCATCGCGGTGCTGGACACGGGCTTGAGCACGGGCGTCGCCTCCACGCTGCATGGCGATCTCCTGCCGGCGCTCTACGGCATGACGGTGGAGCCGAGCGTGACGAACGCCTCGACCGCGACGCCGGCCGACTTGGCGGGGCATGGCACGCACGTGGCCGGCTCGGCCGTCTCGCGGGGAACGAAGTACAGCGCCACGAAGGGCATGGCGCCCGGCGCGGCGCTCTTCTTCCAGCGCATCGGCACAAACGCCTATGGCGACCTCGCGCTGAACGCGACGAACGATTCGGCCCATTTCCAGCGCAGCCGCCAGGCGGGCGCCTCCATCCTCTCCTGCTCCTGGGGGCGCGCCTGGGACGACGAGGCGGGCACCTACGACACTTTCGCCCAAAGCGTCGACGAATTCGTCTGGAACAACCCCGAAATGCTGGTCTGCTTCGCCGTCGGCAACGAGGGGGAGGATCTCGACGAAGACGGCGTCATCGACGAAAACTCGATTTACTCGCTGGAGGCGCAGGCCAAAAACGTCGTGACCGTGGGCGCGCAGGAGAGTTACCGCCCGACGAACTCTTCCACCTACACGATTTTCTCGGGCTGGACCTTCGGCAGCGCCATCCGCGCCGATCGCATCGCCCGCCCGGCGGACTACGCCAGCGCCAGCGACCCGGGCCACGACGGCATGGCGGCCTTTTCGTCGCGCGGGCCGCTCGCCGACGGGCGCATCGCCCCCATGCTGGTGGCGCCCGGCACGGCCATCGCCTCCACCTCGAAGGCCGGGGGCTCGACGCAGATGAGCGGCTCTTCGATGGCTACGCCCGTCGTGGCGGGCGGCGCGGCGGTCTTCCGCCAGTATCTGCGCGAGGCGCACGCCATCGCCGCGCCGACGGCGGCGCTCGTGCGCGCCGGGCTGATTCTCTGCTGCGATTCGCTCGCCCCCGGGCAGTATGGCGAGGGGGAGACGCGGGAAATTCCGGCGGAGAGCCCCAACAATGTCGAGGGCTGGGGCGCGCTCCATTTGGGCCGCCACCTTGACGGCGCCATGACCTTCGGCTTTCGCGACCGCATCGCGCTCAAGCGCGCCAACGCCTCGCAGTCCTTCACCATCCCGGACGTGAAGGCGGGGAGCGAGCTGGTGGCGGTCTTGTCGTGGATTGACGCGCCGTGGTCCTCCTCCAAGCTCTACATGCCGCCCATCTCGGGCGGGCGGCGCCTCGTCAACGACTACGACCTGACCCTGACGGCGCCCGACGGCGAAACCTTCACGCTGGGCGACCGGACAAACCCCGTCGAGCGCCTGCGCATCGCTTCGGCCAAGGCGGGCGACTACACGCTCACCGTCACGGCCAAGACCATCCGCGTGACGGGCTCGGGCAATCTCGCGGCCGTCGCGTGGCGCGCCGAAACGGAAGGCGGCCCCTCCGCGCTTCCCGCGCCGCCCGCCGCCGCGCGGGCCGTCACGCTGACCGTGCGCGGCCCCGACGGCGCAGAGCCTTATGTCGATTTTCCGCTCTGGCCGGCGCCGGGGGCGCACGCCTTCGCCGCGGGGGAGCGGGTCCAATGCTTCGGCGGGCCGAAGCTCGCGCGCTCGTCCTTCTCCGCCGCGCCGGAGACGCTGTGGGGCTGGTCGCTGCGCAAGGCCGACGGTTCGCTGACGATGGGCACGACGGCTTCCCCCGCCTTCACGCTCGACCAGGACGCCACGCTGCGCTGGTGGACGGCCGCGCCGGGCTTCCGCCTGCGCCTCCGCTGACGCGGGGCGTTTTTTGGTAAAATGTATCTCTTTCTGCAAGGATTTGACGACATGACGCTACAGGAACTTCAAGAAGAGCACAAGGCTTCGCTGGCGGCGGTTGCCGCCGCTTCCGCGCCGGAGGCGCTGGACGCGGCGCGCATCAAGTATCTCGGGCGCAACGGCCTGCTCCCCGCACTGGTCAAGCAGATGAAGGACGTGCCGGCGGCAGACCGCCCCGCCTTCGGCAAGGAATTGGGTGCCTGGCGCGCCGAACTGGAGGCGCAGCTCGCCGCCAAAACCGCCGAACTCCGGCAGGGCGCCGCGCAAGGGGCCGCCTTCGACGCGACCTTGCCGGGGCGCTGGCGCGCCGAGGGCGTCATCCACCCCGTCAGCCGCGTCATCGAAGAGACGGCCGCGATTTTCCACCGCTTGGGCTTCTCCGTGGCGGACGGGCCGGACATCGAGACGAAGTTCAACAATTTCACGGCGCTGAACACCGCGCCGCACCACCCCTCGATGGACCCGAGCGACACCTTCTGGTTCGACCCCGAAACGCTGTTGCGCACGCAGACCAGCCCCGTGCAGATCCGCACGATGGCCGCCAACCCGCCCCCCGTGCGCATCATCAACCCCGGGCGCTGCTATCGCCGCGACACCACCGACGCCACCCACTCGGCCAATTTCCACCAGATCGAGGGGCTCTACGTCGACACGCGCCCCGTCTCCCTGGCCGACCTGAAGAGCACGCTGGCCTACTTCGCCCGCGAAATGATGGGGCCCGACATCGGCGTGCGCTTCCGGCCGCACTTCTTCCCCTTCACCGAGCCGAGCGTGGAGGTGGATTTCACCTGCCACGTCTGCAAGGGCAAGGGCTGCCGCGTCTGCAAGCAGTCGGGCTGGATCGAAATCGCGGGCGCGGGCATGGTCGATCCGCACGTCTACCGCCATGTGGGCTACGACCCGGAGAAGGTCTACGGCTACGCCTTCGGCATGGGCGTCGAGCGCATCGCCATGATCAAATACGGCATCCCCGACATCCGCTTCCTCTACGAGAACGACATCCGCTTCCTGAGCCAGTTGCGCTGAGGCGGGAAGCGAAGGGGCAGCCATGCGCGAACGCCGCCAACTCCGGCCGGAAGCGAACGGCGGCTCCGCCCCGGCGGCTCTCCGCCCCGTCCGCCCCGCCGCCTGGGTGGAGCGCCTGCTGGCCTGGTATGCCGCGAACCGGCGCGAAATGCCCTGGCGGGGCCATCCCGACCCTTACGCCGTCTGGGTGAGCGAAATCATGCTCCAGCAGACGCAGGTGGATACGGTAAGGCCCTACTTCGCGCGCTTTCTCGCCGCATTCCCCACCCTTGAAGCCCTCGCCGCCGCCGGGGACGAACCGCTGCTCAAAGCCTGGGAGGGCTTGGGCTACTACACGCGCGCCCGCAATCTCCGCCGCGCCGCCCGCCGCGTCGTGGAGGAGCACGGCGGGCGGTTGCCCCGCGCCGCCGAAGCCTTGCGCGCCCTGCCGGGCATCGGCGATTACACCGCCGCCGCCATCGCCAGCCTCTGCTTCGGCGAGCCGACACCCGTCGTGGACGGCAACGTCATGCGCGTCTTCGCCCGGCGCAACGCCCTGGGCGACGATTTCTCCAAGGCCGCCCCCCGGCGCGCCCTCGCCGCCTGGCTCGCCCCGCACGTCCGCGCGTCGGGCGACCCTTCGGCCTTCAACCAGGCGATGATGGAGCTGGGCGCGCTCGTCTGCACCCCCCGCCGCCCGGCCTGCGCCGCCTGCCCCCTCGCCCGCGACTGCCGGGCGCGAAAGGCGGGCGCCCAAGAGGCCTTCCCCGCCGCCAAGCCGCGCAAGGCCCTCCCCGAACGCGCAAGCGTCGCCCTCCTGCTGCGCGACGCCGAGGGGCGCCTCCTGCTGGCGCGCCGCGACGGCAAGCGGCTCTTGAAGGGCTTTTGGGAGTTGCCCGCGCCAGAGGCGCTTCCCTTCGCCGTGGAGGGGCTGCATCGCCTCGGCGAGCATCGCCAGGCCTTCTCGCACTTCCAGTCCCGCGTGGAGGTCTGCGCCGCGCGCGTTCTTTCGGCGGAGGCGCCGGAGGGGATGCGCTGGTGCGCCGACCCGGCCGCGCTGCCCCTCTCCACCGCCACGCGGAAAATCCTCGCCCGCTTCCCGGAGGGTTCGCCATGCCGCGCGCGCTAGAGTTGCTGCTCGTTTGGCTGACGCTGCCGCTGTGGGGGGCGGCGCTGCTGTTGATCGCGCTCTGCCTGCTGCCAAGCCGGCCGGTCTTCTTCCGCCAGGTGCGGCCGGGGCTGGGCGGCAAGCCCTTCACGCTGATCAAGTTCCGCACGATGCGCCCGGGAAGCGAGCCCGACGCCGAGCGCATCACGCGGGTGGGCAAGTGGCTGCGCCTCACCTCGCTGGACGAGCTGCCCGAGCTGGTCAACGTCCTGCGCGGCGAGATGGCGCTCGTCGGCCCGCGCCCGCTGCTCATGGAATACCTCGACGAATACACCCCCGAGGAGAGGCGCCGCCACGACGTCCGCCCCGGCATCACCGGCTGGGCGCAAGTCCACGGCCGGAACGCCATCCTCCGCGCCGAGAAAATCCGCTACGACCTCGACTACATCCGCCGCCGCTCGACGGCCCTCGACTTCAAGATTCTCCTGATGACCCTCCTCCACCTCAAAGGGAACTGACCATGCGCCGTTTGCCCCTCCTGCTCGCCCTGCTCGCCCCCCTCCTCCACGCCCAGGAGCGCTACTTCACCCCTGCCGTCGCCGACCCGGCCGCCCCCAACCGCGTCGCCCTCGACGTCCGCCCCGGCAACGGCCTGCAAGTCGTCCAGGCCGAGCTGAACGGCAAGCCCTGCCGCCTCCTCTTCGACACCGGCGCCAGCCACACCACCTTCGACCGTGCCTTCCTCCAGCGCGAATTCCCCGAGCTGCCCCTCCAGCCCATCGCCCTGGGCGGCGTCACCAACGTCACCAGCGCGCCCGCCGCCTTCCCCGTCAAGAGCCTCAAGCTCGGCCAGGCCGACCTGCGCGACTTCATCGGCATGGCCCTCCCCCTCGGCCACCTCTCCGGCTCCGTCGGCGACCGCGTGGACGGCATTCTCGGCATGAACGCCATGGCCTACGCCCCCTTCCTCCTCTCCGTCGGCGACGGCGAAGTCCTCTGGAACCCGCCCGCCGAACGCCTCGAAGGCTTCCGCGCGCTCCCCCTCCACGACGACCCCGGCGACAACTCCCTCAGCCTCGTCGCCCGCCATGCCCCCGACGGCAAACCCTTCCCCATGCTCGTCGACTCCGGCTCCAGCCTCACCTTCGCCGAAAGCGCCTTTTGGCCCGCGCAGGGCGAAACCTTCGATTTCGCCGCCTCCAGCGTCAACGCCGCCTCCGCCGCCAGCGTCCAGCGCGGCGAACCCGGCGAACTCCGCTTCGGCGACCTCGCGCTAAAGGCCTCCCCCCTGCTCGACCATCCCTGCGGCGCCACCCTCGGCGCCGACATCCTCCGCATTCTCGACCTTTACTTTGACGCGCGACGCCCCGCCCGCGCCATCCTCGGCCGCCAGCGCCCAAACAAAGCGGGGGTGGACGCCGTCGCGCCGGAAGCCGGCCACGACCACCAGCGCCAAGACAAAAACACAGAGGAATGAACAGGTTATGACGCCTAGGCCGACAAGACATCCGCTTCGCAACGCCAAATCAGGCCTTCCGTCCGCATTCTAACCCCTTGCAACGCCAAACACAACAACCCGCTTGCTGGAAAACCCTTTGCAACAGCAAAAAAGATTTTTTTGAAAACGCATAACGCCATGCCCCCGACCGTCAACCGCCGCGCGACCCTTGCGCTGACCTTGCCCTTCTTCGTCTGGATTGGCGGCATCGCCCTCCTTTTCGTCCCCCACAGCTTTGATTTCCCGGCTTGGGTCTACGCCGGGAAGACACTCCTCTGCGCAGGCCTTCTCCTCGCCCTGCGCCCCTGGCGCTTCGTCCCCGGGCGCGGGCAGCGCGGCGACCTGCTCGCCGGACTCCTGGCCGGCCTGGCCGTCTACGTTCTCTGGGCGCTCCCCGAAAGCCTGCCTTGGCCGGGCGCCGTGGAATGGTATCGCCGCTGGCTCGTCCTCATGCCCGGCGCGTTGCCCGACTATGCCGCCTCCCGCTGTTACGCCTGGGAAAACGCCCCCCTGCTGGCCTTGGCCCGCCTCGCCGGGTCGGCCTTCGTCATCGCCCCCATTGAAGAATGGTTCTTCCGCGGCTTCCTGATGCGCTGGCTCACCCAGCGCGACTGGCAAAGCCTCCCCCTGCGCGCCGTCTCCCGCAACGCCTTCTGGACGACCGCCCTCGTCTTCGCCTTCGAGCACGACCGCGCCCTGGCCGGCCTCCTCGCCGGCATGGTCTACGGCGCCCTCGCCGCCAAGACCGACAGCCTGCGCGCCCCCATCGTCGCCCATGTCACCACCAACCTCGTGCTGGGGCTCCACGCCCTCCTCGCCGGCGCCTACTGGTTCTGGTGAAACTGCCCCGAGCACCCCAAATACTTGAGCGTCGAACGACTTAGACGCTCATCCTCGAAAACCGGCGGGGCTCGCCCCCGCAAAACAGGAACACCGCGTTGCAGCGCCCGCCCCCGGGCGCACGGCTTCCTTCTCCCTCCCCAGCCTGCTTCCCCTCTTCCCAGAGGCGAGTTCGCCACCCGTCCGCCTCGTCTTCTCCCAAAGCCTTAGCCTGATTCCCCCTCCGCCCGGGGCGGATGCGTCCCCCTTCCGTCCCGGAGAGAGGAGAGGTGAAGGCGGGAGGCTGGGATGTCCGAGGCGGAAGCGGGGGCAACCCGCCTCGGGCATCACGGCGTGCCGAACATCCAATCACGGCGTGACAACCTCTTAAACACGGCGTGATCGGGCGTGAATCACGCCGTGATTCGCATCGTTTCACGGCGTGATTTGAGCGGCATTGCGCCGTGGGGCAACAATCTTCGCCCGAGAGTCGCTTAAAAGGTCGCCGAGAGTTAAAAACTGACGGCGTGAGTTTGGCGTTTCACGGCGTGAG
>Ga0310690_10004134_pt1 | contig 20975 bp, 19 predicted proteins | sample AusTroGonzalo_MG_2_FD_207661 | JGI IMG/M metagenome (GOLD analysis project Ga0310690, IMG submission 207661) | Bovine rumen microbial communities from tropical cattle in Woodstock, Queensland, Australia - Gonzalo_04 (v2) (version 2) | ecosystem: Host-associated > Mammals > Digestive system >... | reverse complement strand
GAGTGGTCGGGATGAACCAGCTGATGCGCGAACTCATTCCGAATACCGACGACGAGCGGCAGGAGTGGCTGACGCTCATCGCCGAACGCGGCATCGCCGGATTCCTGCGCCGCGTGCTGTCGAAACTCAACACCCGCAGCATATCCTGGGACGAAACGCCCGCCGCCGGATGGGCCCCCGCCGACAACGGCGACGTGCAGACGCTCGTCGCACTCGCGGCGGCATTCGACGCGGAGGGGGCCCCGCGCGATCTCCTCGCGTTCCGCGAACGCGCCGCCGCCGCCCGCAAACCGCCCGCCGCCGTCGCCGGAAAACTGCGGCTGCTGACCATCCACCACAGCAAGGGCCTGACTTTCGACATCGTGTTCCACCCCGTCTTCGACCCCGCGCGCGGCGGCAACTGGAAGCACCCGGATACCCTCGGCATGGTGACGGACTCCGCCCGGAAGTGGCTGCTCTGCCGCCCGCGCGAAGAGGGTATGACCGTGCCGGAGATCGCCGACGCCGTGCTGGAACACCACGCCGACTCCTGTTTCGAGGAGCTCTGCGCGCTGTACGTCGCACTGACCCGCGCCCGTTACGGCATGTATGTGTACCTGCCGCCGCGCAGCCGCGAAAAATGCGGCGCCTATCACCCCGACTGGAAAGAAAACGGCAGCTTCAAAGGGCGTCTGCCGCTCGCGAAAGCCGCCGGATCGTACGGCATATCCGACTTTCTCTTCGAAGCCTGCTTCGCCGATCCGGAACTCTTCCCCGCCGACCGGGCACTGCCGGTGGAGACTCGCGGCGAAACGCGGTTCATCCGGCGTGCTTTCGGATGTACATATCGGGAGGGGACGGTGCCCGCCCCGCGGCGTCCCGAACCGCTTCGTGCGGATTTCGACCGCGGCGTGCCCAAAATGTTCCGCGACACCCCGTCGCACCTCGGGCAGGATATACGGCTGCGCTTCACGCTGCCGGGGGCCGACTCCGGCGAATTGCTGGGCACGCGCGTGCACGCGTTCTTTTCCGGTATCGGGCGCTGGAGCGAATTCACCCCGCCGCCCGACACGGAAGAGGAGATCATGGCGCACTACCGCGCCTGCGCCGCCGAGCCGGAAATAGTCCGGATGCTCGACGACGAGTGCGAACTTTGGCTGGAACGTCCTTTCGACGTCGTGCTCCGCGATCTCGGCGGCAATGCGGCGCTGGTATCCGGCTGTTTCGACCGGGTGCAGATCCGCCGCGACGCTTCGGGCCGGATCGCGGGCGCGCTCATAGTGGACTACAAAAGCAACCGGACCGACGCCGACGGCGTGCCCAGGTTGGTCGATCACTACCGGGGGCAGCTGGAAACCTACCGGAAAGCTCTGGCCGCTCTGCTCGGCATCGATCCCGGCCTGATCGGCTGCCGCCTGATATTCACCCGCATCGGCGCGGTCGCCGAGGTGTAGAACGCCGGGAAAAAGCGCTTTTTATCTTTATTTTATTTGTAATTTTTTTATTATGGGCTATATTATGCTCAAAATGCCTTTGCATTAAAGATATTTTATCAGAAAAATGTTTTCGGATTTAACCAATCCAGGGGGAAAAAGAATGATCCGGAAGACCTTTTGCCTCGCCGCCGCGCTCACGGTGCTGTGCGTTCTGACCGGCTGCGTGTGCGTCAGCGAACTGCCGCCCGAAAAGGTGAGCAAGGAGACCGTGGACAGCCCGGAATACAAACTGGCCAAGGAAATGCTGATCGCTTTCATCCGCAACGACGCCTCGAGCTTCGTCCGGAGGATGTCGCCGAAGAATACCGAACTGCTCAACCCCGAACGGTTCAAAAAATTCAGAGCGGATATCGTCGAGAGCCGCGGCGAACCCGTTTCGTTCCGTTACCTCACCACCCTCGAAATGCCGGGGCCGTTCAAACCGCAGCTGTGGGCGGTGCGGATGAGAAAAGTAAATCTGGACAAGGACAAGGAATTCAACATGGAAGTGCTGTTCCGGGTGGTCACCGGCCGCGCGGACGGCAAGATCCACGTGATAAGCGTGAACTTCCTGTGACTTTCGATATCCATAACGAATCCCAAAATTCAGAAAGGAATTTTTTCATGAGATCACATTATGGCGCGCTGCTTTGCGCCGCCGCGCTTCTGCCCGGCGTCGCGGTCCGGGCGGCGGAGGGAGAAAGTTCGACGAGAACGATCCGCCTGCGTCAGGACGATGCGCATGTCCGCTTCGTCAGCAAAGTTTACGAACTCAAACACGTTTCCGCCGCGGAACTGCTGCCATTCGTCAATTCGGCGATACTCCGCTACAACCGCAGTTCGTCGATACGGCGCGTGACTTCGACCGGGGACAAACCCGACAACGCCATTCTCGTTTCCACCGGAGAGGAGTTCATGCCCTACGTCGACCGGATCGTCGAAGCGCTCGACCGCCCCGGCAAAACCGAGGACTCCGCGGCGTCGATCAACGGCACCGGCGTGGCGCGCATCGCCTACACGCCGCGCTATCGGGCGGCGTCGCAGTTCTCCGAGATCATCGACTCCACCATCGGCTCCTCCTCCGGCAAGGCCTATGTCAACCGGGAAACCAACACCATCTTCTGGCGGGACCAGAGCGACGCCGCAAAACGCACCCTCGGCTGGGTGGAAACGCTCGACCGGCCGCTGCCGCAAGTCAATATCCGCCTCAACTACTACGAGCTGCGCGACAGCGACCTGCGCGACTGGGGGCTCGACTACCTCGCGTGGAAGAACGGTCCCGGCGTCAACATGTTCAACGTCGGCTACAACGCCGGCCAGATGTTCGTAAACGAACTCTTGGAAACGGCGCAGTACGCCGCCACCGCCAGCTGGGGCTACGGCGGCTTCTTCACCGCGCCGCAGTTCGATTTGAGCTTCATCCGCTGCCTCGAGCAGTCGGGCAACGCCAACATCGCCGCCAGCGCCTCGCTGACCATGGTCAACACCCCCGTGCGCGATCAGGAAGATTACCGGCGGCTGCTCAGATACCAGATCGAAAACCGCGACAAAGCCCCTTTCGTCTACCGGGTGGCCATGTACCCCGAGTACCAGAACATCGCCAAGAACGTCCTCGGACGCACTTTCATCGGCAAAAGCTATTACGAGGATGACGACGGCGTCAAACACTCCGACCCGCCGGTGCTGGACGTGCGGTTCATAAACCCCATCGTCTGCATCGAAAACGGCGAAATGTCGAAAAAGGCCCCCGACAAGGCCAAAGGCGCCGTGCTATTTTCCTACGTGCTGTACTTCAAGAACGTCGTCGAACGCGGCAACACCGGCAGCGAACTCAGCAACTCGGCGACCTTCACCGGCGCGGCGACGCTGGGCTTCGGGAACGAGAAAGTGCTCGCCGTATATGAAAAGGAAAACGACGTCGAGCAGACGGTGGGCTTCCCGATACTCTGCCGCATCCCGGTCCTGAAGTACATCTTCAGCACCGTGACCAGCATAAAGGAGCGCACCTACATCATCGTCACGGCAGAGGCGCTGCCGATCCATCCGGATTCGAGCGGCATGCTTCACAACAACAGCGTATCCACCCAGGTCGAGCGGCGCATCGAAAACCCGCTCCGCCGGGATCCCGAAGAGAAAAAGGTCGAACAACCGGCCGCATCCGAAGCCAAATCCGGGGAGGTGAAGTAAAATGAAAAATACGACTCTCGTCTTCGCCGCATTGCTCACGATCTGCGCGCTCCCGGCCGCGGCGGCCCCCGCAGGCGCCCGCAAAGGCGCCGGGAACGAAAACGGCGCTTCCCGGAACATCACCGTTACGCCGCAGGCGATACCCGGCAGCGCCAAGGCCGCGCCCGGACAGCCGGCCGGCGGCTACGCGCCGAGCAACGTGCAGGCGCAGCTCAAGATCGACGTCAAGGACGGCGTCGGCGAAGTCAAGGTCATCCGCGACAACACCGATCCGTTCGTCATCACCAAGCCGTATGTCCTCAAGCATGCCGACCCCTATGCGGTGCGCGGCTACCTCGAAGCGGCGGTCTCCGCCCGCAGCGTCAGCACGAGTCCGGTGCAGGTGACGGCGGTCAAGTACGCCGACGGTTCCGGCGTGGTGCTGGTCTCGGCCGAAGAGTACCGCTTCGCCGATTCGAAAGCGGGCAAGGGCATCGACGGCATCGTGGCGACGCTCGACCGTCCGAACCTGTCGTTCCTGCCCGAAGCCGACGTCCACGTCTACTTCCCGCGGATCAGCCGCGCCGCCAATCTGCGCGACATGCTGCTCAAAGTCGGTTCGTCCGAACTCGACCCCGAGTTCGCCGTCAGCCCCGGCTGCGTGATGGTCGACGCCGAACTCAACGCGCTGATCGTCAAGGCTCCCGAGTGGAGCTGGAACGAGATGAAGACCATGCTCGAACAGTACGACCGCGCCGTTCCCGAGGTCAAGGTGACTTACCGGATCATCGAAATCTACGCCGAAAACGACGACCGCATCGGCGTCGACTTCCAGTCGTGGAAGAACAACGACGGCATCGACCTGTTCTCGACCGGCACGGTGATCCGCCGCAACTGGGGCACGTTCTTCACCAGCGGCGTGCAGGACACCGGCAACAACCGCACCTCGTTCTGGAACTTCAACCCCAAGTGGAACACCCGCTACCTCGACTTCATCACCTCGATCGGCAAGGCCAAATGCCTCGCCCAGGGAGTGCTGGTGGCCCAGAACCGCATGGTTTCCAGCATTCAGGTGAGTTCCGGGTTCTTCTACGACCGTACCTACTACACCGCCGGAGCGACCTCCATCGCCGAAGGCACCGGGGAATTCGCCTACACCGATCCCAACCCCGACACCATCCAGAGAGAGTCGACCACCAAGATCATGCCCTACGGCACGTTGGTCGACATGTACAGCGACGCCGGTTCCACCGCGATATTGAGACCCGACGGCTACACCATGCGCATGATGGGCACCCAGACCACCACCAACACCTACGGTGACGTCCGCGCGAAAGTGACCGGCGACGACAACCTCACCGACCTGCTCGCCAAGTACCTCACGGGGTACGTCAAGGCCAACGGCGCCATCGTTCCCGGAGCCTACTACAACACCGACTGGAACGCCGTCAACGCGGCGCCCGGTGTGATCCACGGCTGGCTGCAGTACCCGATGGTCACGGACGGCTTCCGCGTCGATCTGCGCATCCACCCGGTCGTGACCGGATCGGCGGCGAAGCTGACTTTCGACCTCAACAGCATCTCGCTTCTGGGCTGGAACCTCGACGGTTCGGCGCGGACGAGCCTCTCCAAGACCGGCACGACTTTCCAGATCGGCTACGGCTCGCAGGAGTTCGTGATAGGCGGTCTGAAGAAATCCGAGTCGGTGCGCGGCACCACCGGACTGCCGTTCCTCAAGGATATCCCTGTCCTCGGGCGGCTGCTCTCGACCGAAACCGAATCGATCAAGCAGTCCCAGCTGGTGCTGGTCGCCAGAGTCGAATTTTCCAACCCGAACGACGACACCGGCGCCAAGATCCGCGACGACCTCGGCACGATCGTCAAGGGCGTCAACAAGGGCATGACCAGCCGGGTCGGCAACATGTTCTTCCTGCAGCCCGGTCTGGACGAGGATCGTCCCGCCCGCAACGAGCGGCTCGACGCCATCAGCAAGACCATCGACGACGAGTACAAGGGAGTCCGCTGACGTATGGCGAAACGCGAATTCACCGCCCGCGAACTGCAGGGTCTGGAAAACTTCAAGCGAATGGTGCGGCTGCTCGATTACAAGCGCCGCTCCTACTTCGCCAAAAAGTGCCCGAAATTCTCGGGCCGCGTCTCCCCGGTGCAGTTCAACCATCTGATGCTGCTGCGCGCCGCGCTGCCGTGCAATCTGTCGCGGGTGATGTCGGTCACGGGCCTCACCTCGGCCGGCGCCTCGCTCTTCGTGGAAAAGATGGTCACGGCGGGGGTGCTGACGCGCGAAGTCGACCCTCGCGACCGCCGGAACGTCATCATATCCGCCTCGCCGGATACGCAGGAGGTCTTCCGCCGGATAGACCAGGAACTGAACGAACTCATCGAGGGATATTTCATCCAGTGCGGCTGCACCCAGGAGGAGCTGGCCGTACTCGAACGCGCCGGAACGATCGTCTGCAGCAAACTCGACGATCCGGTGTAACGGATATCGACCCACTCCACAGCGCCGTCGGCCCCTTTCACTCTCCGGGGGGCGGGCGGCGCAATTTTTATCCTCAAGAAAGCAAACGGAAAAGGAATTGCGGCACACGCGACCCGCGGCATCATGCCGATCCAAAGGTCAGTTGCGGATGCGGCCCTCGTAGGGGTTGGACTCCCAACTGGAGGGGGAGTTCTGGGGAATGGAACTGTAACCGGCGCGTTCGCGCGCCGTACAGCCGAATGCCATCCCCGCGATCAGCAACGCGAGGATGGCACAAATTACGGACGTTTTCACAGCGTTATGCCGCTATCAGTTGAAAAGTGTCTCGAAGACCTTGTAGTCGCACATCTCGATCACCTGAAAGACGATCATGGCGACCATGGCGACGAAAGTGAGAGCGATGACCGCAGTCAAGACTTTGGAATTCATTTTCCGTTCTCCCCCGTCACTTGCTTACGCTCTTCAGGCTCTTTTCGTAGAAGTCGTTGTTGATCACGAGGTCGCCGACCTTGATCTTCTTGCCCGCATTGGCGGGGATGTTGGCGACCATGCACGACGCGTCGATGCTGTCGATCTTGATCCGGGCGATGAACTGGACATCCTTTTTGCTGTCGAGATCGCCGCGGCAAACGACCATTTCCAGACCGTGCACCAGCTTCGGATCGACCTTGAGCTCGCGCTTGCCGACTTTCTGCGTGACCCGGAGGGTGCTGTTGAGGTCGACGACGATGTATCCCTTTTCACGGTCGACCTCGATGACCTTGCCGACCACCTTGGCGCGCGCCTCGTCCGAGCCGTCTTTCCACAGGGGGATGTCGCCGTATTCGGTGCCGGTCAGCCGCTTGTAGTCGCCGCGGGTCTCTTCAAGTTTCTTCTCGAGATCGGCATTTTTTCTGTTGGCGGAATTGAGTTCGCGCTTCAGGTCGTCGCGCTCCTGTTCAATGCGGTTCTTCTCGCTTTTGACGGCGCGGAGTGCGCTCGAGGCGCGTTTGAGATCCTCGGTCTTGGTATCCAGATTCCGCTTGCAGCTGCGGACGGAGCTCACGACATTTTCGGGATCGCCGGAATCGGAAGCGTTGACGATCCGGCCGATCTCCCCGAACTTGGTTCGGAATTCGCGGACTTCCTTTTTCGCCTTGTCCCGCTCCTTGACCGCACTGACGGCTTTATCCTTGATGGTCTTGGCGGAAACGGGATCATCCTCTTCGGCGGCGATGATCTGCTCGGCGTTGGGAGCTTCTTTCATCTTGAGGGTCTTGGCGATCTCCTGCATGTACTCGGCCATATCGTTGCGCTGCCCGAGGACCTTTTTGCTCTGCCCGCTGAACTTGGTCATGTTCCGATCCATATCGGAGGAAGTGTATTTCTCATGGGCGAGAACATCCTTGGTGACCGCGTTTTTCTTATCCATGTCGGCGCTGGCGGAACTGATGGCGGTCGCCATCTTGTCCCAGCCGTCGACCATGCAGGTGCGCTTCTCGAAAAGGAAGAACGAGAACACGGTACTGACCAGTGCCAGAATAAGGATCAGAATACCCAGAACGATATTGACTACTTTCATTTGCGACGACCCCCAGCAATGCTGTTGTTTTGTATTAAAAGTTGAAAAAAACTCCAAAAAAACGGCATGATACCGTCCCGCGAAAACGACCGGACGATATGTACCGGATACACTTTAGCACTTAAAACGCTATTTTCAAATCGTTTTTCTCCGAAATTGGCAATTTTCCGGCGAAAAAAACGTCAAACCGCCGCTTTCGCGGATAATTGCACCGTTTTCGGTCCCGCGCGGGCGGTATGGACGGATCAACTTTCTCCCGGCAGTTTTTCCGGCGAAAAAAACGTCAGCCGGGTCGCGTTCAAAACCACGCAAAGCGAACTGCATGCCATCGCCAGCGCCCCGATCGCCGGAAAGAGCCTCCAGCCGAAGAGCGGATAAAAGCATCCCGCCGCCAGCGGGATGCCGATCGCATTGTAGAAAAACGCCCAGAACAGATTTTGCCGGATTATCCGCACCGTGCGGCGGCTCAATTCCCACGCGGCGACCGCCGAAGCGGGGTCGTCGCCGACCAAAACGACCTGCGCGCTTTCCATCGCCGCGGCGGAGCCGGAACCGACGGCGATGCCGACGTCGGCGCCCGCCAGCGCCGGGGCGTCGTTGACGCCGTCGCCGACCATGGCGACGGGGGACGAGGCATGTTCGCGCAATTCCCCGAGTACGGCGAGCTTGTCGCCGGGCAGCAATCCGGCGCGGAAATCGTCCAACCCCAATTCGGCGGCGAGTTTTCCGGCCGGGGCCGCGGCGTCCCCCGTCAGCATCACCGTGCGGATGCCGTGCGCCCGCAGCGCGGCGACCGCCGCTCCGGCGCGCGGACGCGGCGTGTCGGCGAGCAACGCGCCACCCGCATAGACCCCGTCGCACGCGGCATACACCGAAAGCGACGCATCCGGGACCTGGACGCCGATCCCGTCGAGCATCCGGACGTTGCCGATGACCCACTTCCGACCGCCGATCGCACACTCGACGCCGCGCCCCGGCGATTCGCGGAAATCCTCGGCCGGCACGAGCGCCGCATGACGTTTTTCCGCCTCGGCGACCAGCGCCCGCGCCAGAGGATGCGCACTGCCGCGTTCGGCGGAAGCGACGGCGCCGATCAGCTCGTCCGCGGTGAAACCGGCGGCGGGACGCACTTCCACGACGCGGAACTCGCCGCTCGTCAGCGTCCCCGTCTTGTCGAAGACGAAAGTACGCACCTTGCTCAGCGTCTCAAGCGCGTCGCCGTTGCGGAAGAGCACGCCGCGCTTCGCCCCGGCGCCGACTCCGGCGACCAGCGCGATCGGCGTCGCCAGCCCGAGTGCGCATGGACAGGCGACGACCAGGACCGACAGCGTGAAATCCAGCGCCTGCCCGAAATCCCGGGTGCAGAACCACCAGACGATGAAGGTCGCGAGCGCGATACCGAGCACGCACTGAACGAAGATGCCGGATACGAAATCGGCGACCCGCGCCGCGCGCGGACGCTCCGCCTGCGAGGCTTCGACCATGGCGACGATACGCGAAAAGGTCGAGTCGGCCTGCGCGGACTCGGCTTCGACGACCAGCGCGCCGTCAAGATCCACGGTCGCCCCGGTGACCCGGTCGCCGGGCAGCTTCGAAACGGGGAGCGCCTCCCCGGTCAGCATCGACTCGTCGACGCTCGCCGCCCCCTCGGCGACCCGTCCGTCGGCGGGGATCCGTTCGCCCGGGCGCACCCGCAGCCGGTCGCCGGGGCGGATGTCGGAAACAAGGATATCCTCGTCGTGCCCGTCCGGAGCGATGCGCACCGCGCGTTCGGGCAGAAGCGCCAGAAGCTCGCGGATCGCTCCCGTGGCCCGACGGCGCGAACGCGCCTCCAGCGCACGCCCGAACAATATCAGCGTAATGATCATCCCGGCCGACTCGAAGTACAAATGTCCGCCCGCGCCGCGCGCGGCGATCCACAGACTGTACACCACCGCCGCCCCGGTGCCGCAGGCGATCAGCGTGTCCATATTGGGACGGCCGCGCAGAAGCAGCGGGATGCCGGTCAGAAAAAACGGAGCGCCGGCGATGAGCGCGGGAACGAGCAGCCCGAGCTGCACCCACGCTCCCCACGGCGCGTGGACAACTCTCATCGCCGCCATCACCGAGACCGCCGAAAACAGGGCGACCGCGAAAGGAACGAATGATACGCGCTCTTCCCTCGGGGCGCGGCGCGGATCGACAAGACGTTCGGCATGATATCCCGCCGACTCGACCGCCCGGATCACCGCATCGTCGGGGCAGTCGCCGGAGACCGTAAGTTTGCCGGTCGCGAAGTTGACGTAGACCTTGCCGGAATCGGGAACGGCCCCCACCGCGCGTTCGGCGTTGCGGGCGCATCCGGCACAGTGGAGCCCGGTGATCGCAAAAGTTCTCATGGCCTCGCTTCCTCCGGCTCCGGCAGCAGCGGGATGCCGAGCGGACACCCGGTGATATTGGCGATCGCGATCGATTTGCCCTCGTCGTTGACCACCTCGACCGCGATCACCGCCGAGCGGCGTCCGCGGTGGATGGGCTTCGCCGTGGCGACCAGCTCCTTCCCCGTCCCCGGACGCAGATACGAAATGGAGGCCGTCTGCGCCACGGTCCGCTCGTTGCCGGAGTTCGCCACCCCGGCGAACGCGAGATCGCAGAGCGCAAAGATCGCCCCGCCCTGGACCACTCCGGAAGCGTTCATGAGGTGCGGAGCCACCTTGACCCGGCTGACCGCCATAACGTCGGAAACCAGCTCGAGCCGGATCCCGTTGTCCCGACAGAAAACGTCGTGCATATTGAGGTGCGCCATTATTCTTTGCTGCAATTCCGTCATTTCGTCTTATCCTCCTCTTTCACCGGTGGCGATGCACCGCCTGGACCATGCCGAGCGCGGCGAGGGAAACCACGGTAAAACTCCCGCCGCGGCTTACGAGCGGCAGCGGCAACCCCGTCACCGGCATGACGCCGATGCTCATGCCGATGTTTATGAACATGTGGGTGAAAAACAATGTCGCCACGCCGACGCACAACGATCGGCAAAAGGCGTCTTCGGTGACGAACGCGGCGCGCAGTATCGAGTAGATCAGCATCATATAGGCGCAGAGCAGCGCCAGCGAACCGAAAAAGCCCGTTTCCTCCGCGATGACCGAAAAGATGAAGTCGTTGTTCGCCACTTTCTGCGGCAGAAACCCGAGCGTATTCTGGGTCCCCTCGCCGATCCCCTTGCCGGTCAGACCGCCGGAACCGACCGCCAGCTTCGCCTGATGGGCGTTGAACCCGGCTCCGGCGCGGTCGTACTCCGGGTCGAGAAAGGTGTTGATGCGCGCCCGCTGGTACTTGGTGAGCAGCGGACGGCTGCCGACCGTCTCGTTGAGCACGAGCAGACTGGCGATGAGCGCCACCGCAAACGCCCCTCCGACGATGTACTTCCACTTCAACCCGCCGCAGAAAAGTATCGCGAGGAAGATGGGCAGACAGACCATCGCGCTGCCCAGATCCGGTTCGACCACGATGAGAAAAAACGGTATCAGCGTCAGTGTGGCGCCGGAAACGATGCCGGCGGCGGAGTTGACCTCGAACGACATGCCGGAAAACAACACGGAAAGCGCCAGTATCAGCCCCAGCTTGGCGAACTCCGACGGCTGGATGCGGAGCGTTCCGTATCCGAGCCAGCGGTAGGCGCCGCCCGCCTTTATCCCGACATGGGGTATGAGGAGGAGAAGAAGAAGAAGCAGCGTCGCCGGGTAGACCAGCGCCGCCGAGATCTTGAAAGTCGTTTTGCGCGGATCGGGCAGCGAACACAAGACGTAGACCGCCATCCCGACCGCCAGCCAGAAAAGCTGACGCCAGAACGACTCAGCCCCGCGCCCGGCCTGAATCCCGGTGGAATATATGAACACCAGACTGACGGCGCAGAGAAACAGCACCATGCCGACCTGGAGCTTGTCCAGCGATGCGGCGAACGCCAGAGCTTTCCCCAGCGGCGACTGCGAAGAAGCTTCGCGGCGCGGCGTTCCGGTGCCGGCGAGCATCGCTCAAACGCCGAAAGTCTGATCCCGGCGCGGACCGACCGAAACGATCGCCACCTGGGAATCCACCAGCTCGGCCATGCGCTTGAGGTAATTGCGCGCCGGTACCGGCAACTCGTCCCACGAACGGGCGGTCGAAGTGTCGCACTTCCAGCCAGGCATGTATTCGAGCACCGGCTTCGCCGCCTCGAGCTCGGCGAGCGAAGCGGGAAATTCGTCGGTGATCTTACCGTTGACGTCGTAACCGACGCAGATGGCGATCTTTTCCAGATCGTCGAGCACGTCGAGTTTGGTCACGGCGAGTTTGTTGACGCCGTTGACCATGCATGCGTAGCGCGAAGCCACCGCGTCGAACCACCCGCAGCGGCGCGGACGGCCGGTGGTAGCGCCGAACTCCCGGCCCCGCTGACGCAGATTTTCGCCGCAGTCATCGAAAAGCTCCGTCGGGAACGGCCCCTCGCCCACCCGCGTGGTGTACGCCTTGATGACGCCCCAGACGTCGCGGACGCACTGCGGCGGGACTCCGCCGCCGGTGCAGGCGCCGCCCGAAGTGGTGTTGCTGCTCGTGACGAATGGGTAGGTGCCGTGGTCGATGTCGAGCAGCGCCCCCTGCGCGCCCTCGAAAAGCACCTTTTTGCCCGCCTTGACGGCGGCGTTGACGATGTAGACGGTGTCGCGAACGCGCGGGGCGAGTTTCGCCGCGGCGGCGAGCACCTTTTCGAGTTCGGCTTCGGTGTCGATCTCCGGCGCGCCGCAGCGTTTGAACAGCGCGTTGTACTTCTTCGCCTCGGCGCGGAAAGCGGCGGCGAGCCGCTCCGGCGCCGTGAGGTCGATCGCCCGAATGCCGACGCGGCGCATCTTGTCGGCATAGGCCGGTCCGATGCCGCGACCGGTAGTGCCGATCCTGACGCCGTCGCCGGACTCGTTGATCCGGTCCATGATCCGGTGGTAGCAGAATATGAGCTGGGTGCGGTTGCTGATGAAGACGTTGGCCGTGTCGATGCCGCGGGCGTCGAGCGATTCGAGCTCCTCTTCCAGCGCGACCGGATCGGCGACGACGCCGTTGCCGATCACGCACTTGACCTCGGGACGAAAGACCCCCGACGGCACCAGATGCAGCACATAACGCTCGTCGCCTATCTCGACGGTGTGCCCGGCGTTGTTGCCGCCCTGAAAGCGCACCACGACGTCGACGTCGCGCGTCAGCACATCGATAAGTTTGCCCTTTCCCTCGTCACCCCACTGGGTACCGACCAGAATGTCAACCGGCATGATCTCAAAAACTCCTGTGAAATATTTGATGTTTTTTTATGACGTCCCGATATTCCCCGGCATCGGTCGCGCCCGCGCGCTCCGGCAGATCGTGAAAGCCGCCGACCCCGACGGCATATAAAATACCCCGTTCGCGGCCGCTTTTCAACCGCGCGCCTTGAAGTTTGCGCTTTGAAAAGTTATATTACGCCCATGATATTTGTTTTTAACGGATACAAAGGGTATATGGCAAAGTAAAAAAAGGAATCAGGCGAATCTTGCATGGAAGACCCGAAGCCGCCGCGCCGAAGTGACGCGGCGGCGAAAACGACCGGCATTAATACTTTCCATCGTAGGCGCGGCGTGCGCATAAACACGTCAGCCCGCCCGGGGAAAGTCGGGATTACGCAAGCGCGTTCGCGCGCGCAACGCGATCGCCGGATCGGGACGTCGGGGGTGCCCTGCGGGACCGCCGGGGAAGTGGCTTATGTTTGACTCCCTCAGTGATCGTCTGCACGCAGTTCTGAAACGTCTGCGTGGAGAAAGTCGGCTCAGCGAATCCAACATCTCGGAGGCGATGCGCGAGATACGCACCGCGCTGCTCGAGGCGGACGTCAATATCGAAGTCGCCTCGAAGTTCGTGGAGCGGGTCTCCGCCGACTGCGTCGGCCAGGAAGTGCTCCGCAGCGTCACGCCGGGGCAGCAGGTGGTGAAGGTGGTCCACGACCGCCTGGTCGAGCTGCTCGGCTCCGAAACCAGCGAACTCGAACTCTCGGGCTCGCCCGCCGTCATCATGCTGGCCGGTCTCCACGGCAGCGGCAAAACCACCACGGCGGGCAAACTCGCACTGCATCTCAAGAGATCGGGGCGGCGCGTGATGCTGGTCGCCGGCGACGTATACCGCCCCGCGGCCATCGACCAGTTGGAGACCATCGGCCGCGAGATCGACGTGCCGGTCCACGCCGAACGCACCAGCGTCAATGTGGCGGCGATCGTCCAGAACGCGGTCGCCAGCGCGGGCAGAGAAGGCTTCGACACGGTGATCGTCGATACCGCCGGACGGCTGCAGATCGACGACACGATGGTGCAGGAGCTCGTGCGCATCCGTCAGGCGGTCAACCCCTGCGAGATACTGCTGGTCGCCGACGCCGCGCTGGGTCAGGAGGCGGTCTCGGTGGCGGAGCACTTCCACAAAGCGCTCGGCCTCACCGGTTTCATCCTCACCAAACTCGACGGCGACGCCCGCGGCGGCGCGGCGCTTTCCATACGGCAGGTCACGCAGGTCCCGGTCAAATTCGTCGGTTCGGGCGAAAAGATGGAGGCGCTCGAAATATTCCACCCGGAACGCATGGCGGGGCGGATCCTCGGCATGGGCGACGTCGTTTCCCTGGTCGAAAAGGCGGCGGCGGAGATCGACGAGGAAGATGCGCGGAAACTTCAGGAAAAACTCCGCCACAACAAATTCGACTACAACGATTTCCTGTCGCAGCTGCGCCAGCTGACCAAAATGGGCGGCATGGAATCGCTGCTCAAATTCCTGCCCGGCGGACGCCAGTTATCGCAGGCGGCGGGGCAGCTCGACCCGGCGCACTTCAAGCATCTGGAGGCGATCATCCTTTCCATGACCAAGGCGGAACGCGAAAATCCGGATATCGTGGATTTCAAGCGCCGCAAACGCATCGCCGCCGGCGCGGGCGTGCCGGTGGAAGAGGTGGGCGCGCTCACCAAGCAATTCGAGACGATGCGCAAGATGATGCGCCAGAACGGCATGCTGGGCAGGATCATGGCGGGCGGCACTCTGCCGGAACGTCCCGTGCCGGGGAGCTTCGGCGGGATATTCGGCGCCTCGGCTCCGGTCAGCCGCAAAGAGCTGGAGCGCAAGCGCAAGGCCGCCAAAGCCGCCCGCAAGGAGCGGCAGAAACAGCGCAAACGCCGGAAATGAAACCATTCACCGCGGAGGTCTCTTCATGCTTACTTTGATAATCGCCTTGCTGGTCGGCGCCGCATGCAGCTACGGTGCGGCGATCGAAAAATGGGGCTGGATATGGGTCGTCGCCTGCGGAGTTTTCGGCTTCCTGCTCACGCAGCTCGCCATCGGGCTGGTGCTGCGCAACGCGATAAAACGGCGTCAGGACAATATCCAGAAGATATTGCAGGATGCCCAGCTCAAGATCAACAAACAGCTCAATCTCTTCCAGTTCCGCCCGCCGTCGAGCATGAAAACGGCGCAGCAGATGTTGGAAAAGATACAGAACGACGCGGCGAGAAAGGCGCTCGAGGCCACCGAGTCGTTCCGACCGCTCTACATCTGGAACCTGATGCTCAAGCGGCAGATATCCGCCATGCAGGCGCAGCTCTACTACCAGCTCAAGGATTTCAAAAAGGCGGACGAGCACCTCAAGGGCGCGCTGCTCATCGACCAGCAGAGCATCGCCATATATATGGCGCGGCTCTTCCGCAACGATGACCCCAAACTCGACAAGTTCTTCAACTCGAAGTTCCGCCGCTCCAAGGGAGACGCCGCCGCGTTCATCGCCTCGGTGTACGCGTGGATCAAACTCAAGCAGGGCGACGAGACCGCCGCCCGCGACGCCCTCACCGCCGCGAAGAAGAAATCCGACCATCCGGTGCTGCTCGAAAACCACGACCGGCTTCTGAACGGCAAGGCGAAGCAGTACAGCAACGCCGGATTCGGCGACATGTGGTACGCGCTTTATCTCGAAGAACCGAAGATGAAGCCGCAGCGGCAGCGGCAGGGAAGACCGTTCTGAACATCCGGAGGAGGCCCGGCAGGTGAACGACGCATATCGAAAATCGCTGGATGATCTCATCGAAAAATTGACGGCGCCGCTGATCTTTCTGGGAGCGACGACTCTCGCCGCACCGTCGTTTTTCACCCGGCGCGGATTCCGCAAACGCGAACTTTACTACTATCTCGACCTCTGCGGCGTGCAGTCGGTGGTGATCGTCATCCTGCTCTGCTTCATGCTGGGCGGATGTATGGCGCTGCAGTCGTGGCTCCAGCTGCGCAAATTCGGCACCGACATCTTCACCGCCGACCTCGTCGGCTTCGCGATCATCAAGGAGTTCGGCCCCCTGATGGTGGCCGTCATCGCCACCGGCCGCGCCGGCAGCGCATTCGCCGCCGAGATCGGCACGATGAAAGTGAACGACGAAATAAGCGCCCTCCAGACCATGGGCATGCGCCCCGAGGGATACCTCGTGATGCCCAAAATGCTCGCCATGCTCATCACCGTGCCGCTGCTGACGGTGATCGGCGAAGCGTCGAGCATCTTCGGCGGCATGATGGTGGGCGTGAGCTACGCCGAGCTGCCGGCGCCGATCTACTGGGAGCACACGCTGAACGTCCTCAACGCCGTGGACTTTCTGCTCGGGATACTCAAGAGCGTCTTCTTCGCCGCGCTGATCACGCTCTGCGGCTGCTACGCAGGGTTCCAGGCCGCGAGCGACGCTCAAGGCGTCGGACGCGGCGCCACCCAGGCGGTGGTGAGCAGCATCTTCTTTCTGATCATCGCCGACTCGGTGCTGACCGTGATCTACTCGTTCTTCGGACATTAGGGGCGAACTCCATGGGCGGCAAAGTCAAAAATCCGGATGCGGAGATCAAAGTCGAAAACCTGACCATCGGTTACGGCAGCCGGGTGCTGATGGAAAATCTGAACTTCGAAGTGCGCCACGGCGAGATATTTTTCGTCATGGGCAGTTCGGGGTGCGGCAAAAGCACGCTCCTCAAGCACATGATCGGATTGCTCGAACCGATGACGGGCGACATACTGATCCACGGCGAGAGCATCGTCAAAGCGGCCGACGACGTCAAAATCGCGCTGATGCGCGACTTCGGCGTGACCTATCAGGGCGGGGCGCTGCTCGGTTCGCTCTCCGTGGCGGAAAACGTGGCGATGCCGCTGGAAGAGCACAGCAAGCTGGACCGCAAGGCGATCGCCGCCGAAGTGGAAAAGAAACTCGCGATGGTCGGCCTGGGGGGCTTCGGGAGCTACATGCCGGCGGAGCTTTCGGGCGGCATGCGCAAACGCGCCGGACTGGCGCGGGCGCTGGCGCTCGACCCGAAACTGTTGTTCTTCGACGAGCCGTCGGCGGGGCTGGATCCCATCAGCTCGGCGGCGCTGGACAGACTGATACGGAATCTGCGGGACAAACTGGATGCCACGATCGTGATAATAAGTCACGAACTGGACAGCATCTTTTCCATCGCCGACCGGATCATCATGCTGGACAAGAACTCCCGCGGCATCATCGCCGACGGCGACCCGCGCGAGCTGCTGGAATCCTCCGCCGATCCGGAAGTGCGCCGTTTCCTGACCCGCGACGGCATGAAATGAACGATATTCGAAAAAAATGACATATCACGAATCTGAAGGCTGAAAATCATGAAAGAAAGCACTCGTCGTCTGCGCACCGGAATTTTTCTCGTCGGCTCCATACTGCTGCTGCTGGCGATCCTCTTCTTCATCGGCGGCCGCAACATCTTTTCCTCCAGCAATACGTTCAAGGCCTACACCTGTTTCGACGAATCGGTGCAGGGGTTGAGCCGCGGCTCGGCGGTGAAGTTCAAGGGGGCGCAGATCGGCACCGTCTCGGACATCCGCATCATATTCTCCGACAAGGATCAATTCGTTCTCGTGGAAATGGAGATCGACAAAACCAGCTTCGCCGGAAGCACGAAAATACAGGAAAAGGGGTTGAGACGCGCACTCAAGGAAGAGATCGACAAGGAAGACGGTCCCAAATTGAGCTGCCGTCAGGAATACGTCGGCATCACCGGACTGAAGTTCATCGACCTGGATTACCACGAGGATAAGAACAAGAAAAAGGACCCGGGCAAATTCGAGGGCAAGCCAGACACGCTGTACATCCCGAGCGTCAAATCCACATTGGCCGACATGACCACCGCGGTCGCGCATGCGATAGAAAAGGTCAATGAGCTCGATCTCAAGAAGATGAGCGAAGAGGCCACCGGGGCGCTGCAAGACCTCAAACAGGTGACGGCCAATCTGAAAAAAACTTTCGATGAAAGCCAGATGAACGAGATCAGGGAAACGCTACAACGCGTCAACAGGATCACGGCCAATCTGGAAAAAACTTTCGACGAGAGCCAGATGAACGATCTCAAGGAGACGCTCCATCACGTCAACAAAATCACGGCGGATCTGGAAAAAACCAGCGGCCAGTTGAACCGACTCATCGACGAAACCAAACTGCCGGAAAGCACCGAATCCTTCCGGAATGCCGCCGGCAAGGTATCGGAAGCTTCGGATGCGGTGGTGAACAGTCGGCAGGAACTGACCAACACGCTGTTCAAACTCAATCAGACGATCGACTCGCTGCGGATGCTGATAGAATACCTCGAAAGCGACCCGGGGTCGCTGATCCGCGGCAAGAACCGCCGGAACGAGGAAAACTGACGCGAAACGAATCATGGGGGGATATGACATGAATACCATCAACTACCGTTTCGACGGAAACATCCCCGTCATCGCCGAACCCGACGTGCTGGTGGTCGGCTGCGGCCCCGGCGGACTCGGCGCGGCGGTCATGGCGGCCCGTCACGGCGCGCGTACCGTGATGGCCGAGCGTTACGGATGCGCCGGCGGCACCGCCGTATTCGGCGAGATCACGCCGTTCATGTGCAACCACGTCGGCAACGCCACGCTGGATCGTCCCATATACACCGAATGGTGCGAAAAGATGCAGGAGTACCGTTCCGCCGCGGACAAGGCCCGCGATCCTTTCGACCCCGGCTTCGGCACCGGCGTCGCCAACCGCCGCATATCCAAGGACGAGGCCGCGCTGGCGATCGAGGATCTGCTGCTCGAAGCGGGCGTGGAACTCTTGTACCACCACACGCTCGTCGACGTAGTCATGAAGGACGGACGGATCGACGCGGCGGTATTCAACACCAAATCCGGACTGTGCGCCATCCGGGCGAAGCAATACGTCGACTCGACCGGCGACGGCGATCTGGCGGTGCTCGCGGGCGCGCCTTTCGAATTCGGCAATGCCGAGGGTCTCTGCCAGCCGATGACCACCTGCTTCAAATTGAGCGGCGTCGATCGCGACCGGATGCCGGAAAAGCAGATCATCAACGAACGCTATCTCGCCGCCGTCGCACGTGGCGACATCCGCTGCACGAGGGAAAACGTGCTGTTCTTCAGCTATATCGACCCGGATGTGGTCCACTTCAACACCACCCGCGTCATAAAAAAGAGCGGCGTCAACGCGCAGGAGCTGTCGCAGGCGGAGATCGAAGGCCGTCGGCAGGTGCGCGAGTTCCTGCGTTTCCTGCGCGCCGAGATACCAGGTTTCGAAAACGCGCGGCTGCACTCGATGGCGCACCACATCGGCGTGCGCGAATCGCGGCGCATCGTCGGCGAAGTTTTCCAGACCGCCGACGATTTCAGGAACTGCGCCAAGTACCCGGACGGCATCGCCAAGGTGCGTTACCAGATCGACATCCACAACCCCTCCGGCTCCGGCACGACGCTGATGCAGATGCCCCCCGACGAGTGGTACGAATTGCGCTACGGCACGCTGATCCCCAAGGGGAGCGGGAATTTGCTGATGGGCTGCCGCGCGATCTCGGTGGATCACACGCTCCACAGCAGCATGCGCATCATGCCGCCGGTGTGTTCGATCGGACAGGCGGCGGGAGTCGCCGCCGCGCTCTGCGCGCGGCGCGGATGCGCTCCGGTGGAACTCGACGGCGCCGAAGTGCGGCGGCTCCTATCCGAAGCGGGAGCGCGGCTGTGATGCGTGACGCGGTTTTGGATCAGGCGGCGGGGACGGCATTTCTGGCGGTCTTTTCCGGCGCCGAAAAAATCTTTTCCGCGTCGGCGCCGATGCGCGGACGCGACGCGGCCAAATTGCCCGTCTGGGTGATGGGCGAACTCGAAAAACACGATCTGAAGCTCGAAGACGTCGACCGCTGGACGGTCGGCGCGGGGCCGGGGAGCTTCACCGGATTGCGCCTCGCCGCCGCGCTGGTCGCGGGGTGGTGCAGCGGCAAAAAAGGCTCCTGCCGCGCCGTACCGGGGGTGCTCGGCGTCGCGGCGGCAGCCGGGGTCGCGCCGGGGGAAATATTGGGGTGCCTCTACGACGGGCGTAACCGCGAACTCATCCACGTCCCGGTCGCAAACGGGGATGACGAAATACTCCGCATCGCCGCCGAACCGGAGATACTCGATGCCGAAGCGGCGCTCCGGCGTTTCGCGGCGGCGGACGCCCCGCGGCGATTCGCCGCGCTTGCCCCCGAAATACCCGCGCTGCGGAAACTCGTCCCGGAGCTCGCGATCATCCCGGTGGATACCCCGGAGCTCGCGGCGCTGGCGGCTGACCCCCGCCCGTTCGACGACGATGTGACGGAGCTGGTCTACATCCGCCCCGCGGTCTACTCGGAACCGAAACGGCCATGACGGCGGCGAAAAAAAAGTCCTCCGCCAAACCGAAAGGAAACGGCGGAAAAAGCTCTCTAAAGGCTTCGCTGCGACGCCGATGGCCGATATGGTGCGCCGCCGCCTGCGCCGTCGCGGCGCTGTTGACGCTGTTCGTCGCGTGGCTGACCTTTTCTCCGTACCGCGACTACTCCGCGCCGCAGCTCGGCGAACCGCACTTCCTTCTGCTGCGGCGGATCGCCACCGAGCTCCGCAGGAACCGCACCCGAAAGGAGGCGGAAATACGCCTGTCGCCGGAGGAAACCGGCCTGATGCTCGACATCGTCCGCCACGCCTCGCAGTTCGTCAAGGGGAAAAACCAACTGCCGCCGCCGGAAAACTTCATTTTGCAGTACCGGAACGACGGCGGAGTGCGCTTTGCCATCCCGGCGGAGGCCGCGGGAAGCTGGTGCCTCGGCGGCAAGATATACGTTTCCGGAGTGCTTTACTTCGAAAAGCGGGGCGACGAAGTGATCGTCGAGATGCCGAAGCTCCGTTTCGGCCGCGCCGACCTGCCGATCCCCGGCGGGCTCGACACATGGCGTCCGTCGTGGAAAGACGAGGTCAAAG
>Ga0310690_10004133_pt1 | contig 20980 bp, 16 predicted proteins | sample AusTroGonzalo_MG_2_FD_207661 | JGI IMG/M metagenome (GOLD analysis project Ga0310690, IMG submission 207661) | Bovine rumen microbial communities from tropical cattle in Woodstock, Queensland, Australia - Gonzalo_04 (v2) (version 2) | ecosystem: Host-associated > Mammals > Digestive system >... | reverse complement strand
GGAGCCTGACCGTATCTTTACATTCCGCGTGACATGGGTGGACGACGCAGGCAAGGTTCAGACCAACCTCGGCTACCGCGTTCAGTTCAATTCGGCGATTGGCCCCTACAAAGGCGGTCTCCGTTTCCACAAGGCTGTCACCCCCAGCATGCTGAAGTTCCTCGGCTTTGAGCAGACGTTCAAGAATGCCCTCACCACTCTCCCGATGGGCGGCGGCAAAGGTGGTTCGGACTTCGACCCCGTTGGCAAATCCGACGCTGAAATCATGCGTTTCTGCCAGGCGTTCATGCTCGAACTCTGGCGCTGCATCGGTCCTGACCAGGACGTTCCCGCAGGTGACGTTGGCGTAGGCGGCCGCGAGATAGGCTTCCTCAACGGCATGTACCAGAAGCTCAGCCGTCAGTACCACACCGGCGTTCTCACCGGCAAGGGCATGACCTTCGGCGGTTCTGTACTCCGTCCCGAGGCTACCGGTTTCGGTGCGCTGTACTTCACGCAGCACGTTCTGCACACTGCAGGCAAGGACATCAAGGGTTGCCGTGTGGCTCTCTCCGGCTTCGGTAACGTGGCTTGGGGTGCCGCTATCAAGGCTACCGAGCTTGGTGCCAAGGTGGTTGCTATTTCCGGTCCTGACGGCGTTTGCGAAATCAAGGACGGCATCACCAAAGAGATGATTGACTACATGCTCGTTATGCGTGCTTCGAACCGCAACAAGGTTCAGGATATGGCTGACAAGTTCCCCGCACAGGCACAGTTCACCGCCGGCAAGAAGGCTTGGAGCGTGAAGTGCGACATCGCTCTGCCCTGCGCTTTCCAGAACGAACTCAGTGAGGACGACGCGAAGGAGCTCGTCAAGAACGGCACATGGTGCTGCTGCGAGGTCAGCAACATGGGTTGCCAGCCCGGTGCTATCCACTACTTCCAGAGTCAGAAGGGCTTCCTCTTCGCTCCCGGCAAGGCTGTGAACGCAGGCGGTGTGGCTACCTCCGGTCTGGAGATGACCCAGAACGCAGAGCATATCTCGTGGGACGAGAAGGAAGTGGATGAGCGTCTGCACAGCATCATGCGCTCCATCCACGAGCAGTGCGTGCGCTTCGGCAAGCAGGCTGACGGCACCATCGACTACGTCAAGGGTGCTAACATCGCCGGCTTCATGAAAGTGGCACAGGCGATGCTTGAGCAGGGGATTATCTGATTTATAGTTGTAAGAAAAGTCGAAAGCAGCATCACGCGCTTTCGACTTTTTTTATAAAAACAATCAACTTTAAACTATAAACTATAAACAGAATAACTTCTCTCAACTCTCAACTCTCAACTTCTTTCAACTTTCAACTTTCAACTTACTATGTACTCAGACTTTCAAAAACACCTGCAGCAGACTCTGCAGGAGATAAAGGACGCGGGCTTGTACAAGAACGAGCGCGTCATCATCACCCCCCAGTCGTCAGGCATACAGGTGCAGGGCGAGAACGGTCCGGTGGACGTAATCAACTTCTGCGCCAACAACTATCTTGGCCTCGCCGACAACAAGGAACTGATTGAGGCTGCCAAGCACCGCATGGACGAGCGCGGCTACGGCATGGCGTCGGTGCGCTTCATCTGCGGCACGCAGGATACGCACAAGATGCTCGAGAAAGCCATCTCCGACTTCTTCGGCACCGAGGACACCATCCTCTATGCAGCCTGCTTTGATGCCAACGGCGGTCTCTTCGAGCCGCTGCTGACTGCCGAGGACGCTATCATCTCCGACGCGCTCAACCATGCCTCCATCATCGACGGCGTGCGTCTCTGCAAGGCGGTGCGTTACCGCTATGCCAACGGCGACATGGAAGACCTGGAGAAGCAGTTGCAGGCATCCCAGGCGCAGCGTTTCCGCATCATCGCCACCGACGGCGTCTTCTCCATGGACGGTAATGTTTGCCCGCTGGACAAGATCTATGAACTTGCGCAGAAATACAACGCTATGGTCATGGTTGACGAGAGCCACTCGGCAGGCGTGGTCGGCAAGACCGGTCACGGCGTCACCGAGCAGTACAACCTCCGCGGCAAGATTGAGGTTCTCACCGGCACGCTCGGCAAGGCCTTCGGCGGTTCGGTAGGCGGCTTCACCACGGGTAAGAAGGAGATTATCGACCTTCTGCGCCAGCGCAGCCGTCCCTATCTCTTCTCCAACTCTATCCCGCCGATGGTGGCTGCCGCCGCGCTCAAGACCTTCGAGTTGCTCACGCGCGACAACACTTTGCAGGACCGCCTGCACGCCAACACCGACTATTTCGTGGCTCAGATGAAAGCCGCTGGCTTCGACATCAAGCCCACGCAGTCGGCTATCTGCGCCGTCATGCTGTATGACGCGCGTCTCAGTCAGGAGTTCGCCGCCGCTTTGCAGCAGGAGGGCATCTATGTGACGGGTTTCTATTATCCCGTTGTGCCGCAGGGTCAGGCGCGTATCCGCGTGCAGCTTTCTGCCGCGCATACCCGCGAGCAGCTTGACAAGGGCATCGCCGCCTTCATGAAAGTCGGCAAACGCCTCGGCGTGCTGAAATAAGTTGATTTGATGTGTGACCAATCTGAACGATTGGTCACACACTTTTTATAACGGAGGGTGCTGAAAATCCGAAGAGTAAGCAATTAAAAGAAAAATAATATGGATAAAAAGACTTATATGGCACTGTTCAGCCTTCTTGCAGGATTTACGGCTTCTGTTTTCATTATAGGCGGATTGTTCAAAGTCCTTCATTGGCCTGGCGGTGCAATGGTATTACTCAATGCGGCGGTTATGTCGTTTTGCCTCAGTATGTTCGCTTTGGTTGGCATAAAACACTTTACGTTTTATACCTATGTGTCCAAGATTTATTACGCGTTAAGAGGCTCTTTGATTCTGATGGTGACGGATATTTCCGCTTCTGTATTGTCGGTTGGATTGATTTTCAAGATCCTTCATTGGCCTGGGGGCAGTATAGTGCTGATGACAGGGGCGGAATCTTTGGCTGTTTGTGCAGTGTTGCTGGGCGTTCTCTGCCACGATTTTTATAAGAACAAAGAATAAGCAGCTCGTAAGAAGGCTGCTTGAGGCCTACTGGTTCAGGCTGTCATTGTATTGTCGGGGAGTGAGGCCGGTGGTGCGCTTGAAGAAACGGCAGAACGAAGAGGAACCGCTGAAACCGAGGTGGTAGGCGGTCTCTTTCACCGTGAGCCGCTGTGCGCTCAATAGGTGTTTGGCCTGCGTGATTAAATATTGCTCAATCCATTTGGCAGGAGATATTCCGCCGCTCATGGAACTGATGATCTTCGTGAAATACTTGGGCGTGAGATTCAGCATCTCGGCATAGAACTGCATCTCGTGTGACTTGCGGTGGTGCTGGATGACGAGGTCGCAGAAGCGGTTGAAGAGTCCGGCATTGCGTCTGGTTTCTCTCTGATGGCGGAACTGTTCGCTGCGGTAGAGATTCAGGAATTCGTAGCCGACGGCCATCAGCGAGAGCAGCATCTTGTCGCGGTTGGGCAGTTCCTGTTGGCTGTGCCCTGCTATGGCTTCCAGCTGTTCGGTAAAACTCAGCATGCGTTGTGACTGCGCAGTGGTCAGTGAACAGATAGGTATGAGGTTGAATTTGTCGTAGTCATGGCTGAAGACATGGAACTGCAGTTCTTGGTGGAGTCTGTGGGACAAGACGATGATGGTGGCCAGAAAATCGTCCGAACTCTCTAAGGGGTGGAGTATATGTCCCGGCATGAGGCAGGCCAGTTCGTTTGTATGCTGCGTTATCTCCTTCATGTCGTACAACGCGCTTGCGCTGCCGCGCTCAACATGCATAAACGACATGTGCGGGCAAAGAATATCCGTGTGATACGCGTGGAACTGCGACACATTCCGCATGATGACGATGCCTGTTTCCTCGATAGTCTGCAACTGATGTGCGTAGTCCTGAATGCTGTACATGTCCCTGAAAGTGAAATTGTTTACAAAAATACTGCTTCTCGCTGAATTTTACAATAAAAGGCGGTTTTTGGTAAACGGAAAGAGACTTTTGGCTAATGCAAAAAGACTTTTTGTCAATGCCGATGCGCACAGAAAGCTATGCTTTATGTGCTTTTTCTCAGGAAGCCTTCTTCCTCTTTTGGTGCATGGTGGAACGCGATTATTCCAGACTGTTGATGTCGATGAGTTTGTTTACGATGGCGTAGATGGTCAGGCCTGCGGTGGAATGGATGTTGAGTTTGCGGGTGATGTGTTTACGGTGTGTGACAACCGTGTGCATGGAGATGCACAGCACATCGGCAATCTCTTTGTTGCTCAACCCGCGCACCACTTGGATGAGTACGTCGCGTTCGCGCTCGCTCAGTTCTTCGGTCTCGGGGGCTTTTGCGGTTTTTTGTCTCTCGCTTTTCGACTTTTGGCTTCGCATCAGTGTCGGACGCAGGATGTCGTCTTCGATGGCGCAGTGGTCGGCAAAGTCCTGTTCGGTGTGCCAGAGGTCGCTCATGACGCTTATCAGCGTGTTAGTGACCGTGCTTTCTGTTCCCGGTTTCCGGCCTTCGACTTCACCGGGATAGTATTTGATAATCAGGTTCTTTATCTCGGTCAGTTTGTCGGTGATGCGCTGGTCGTCGTGTTCGTGTTCGTCAAACAGACCGGCATTCTCATGTTCGATATGGGTGCGTATCTCGTCCGTGAACTCGTCGTAGCAGCGCAGTATAAGCCCAGGTATTTTGGTGGTCGGGTCGGCGGGGATGATTGCTTCGATGAGCGACCGGCGTAGGCGGGGAAGGCGGAAATCGAGGAAATAGGTATGTGCGTTGTGCAGATATCGTTGCAGCGTGGGAATGTCAATGTCGGCGGGCAGGGCGCGCTGTTGCGACACTTTGTAATTGACGATCGCAAGAAACGTGGGCGTGTGGACGCCGTGCGATGCGCACACTTGGGCGATGGTCTGGTCGCCGACACCCATTTCCAACCCGAAACGGCTGATTATCTGTATCGCATCTTCTTCGTGCGACATCAGGTCGCATATCTTGTCCGTTGCCTCGTACATAAGATGGTTCGCGCTTTGACAAGGGCCGCTTGTTCAAAAGCGAATGCAAAATTATTGAAAAAATCGCACAGGGGCAAGGCATGGAAACAAAATCACAACAAATGGGGATAGGCTTGTTGTGATGGATAAGGGGGCTGTGTGGAGGTCAGAGAGCCTGCAGCCAGCTGACTCCGAAACGGATGCCGGCAATACAGAGCGCGGTCCCTAAGCCGGGATAGAAGCCCGCAAAGAACTCCGACGGCACAAAGGGCATGAATTTCAGACATATCCCGAGGCTCATCATGCAGGTTATCAGGATGTATCCGTGCCTGTCTAAGAAGGCAAGCAGCGACTTCCTGCGTTCCGGAAAATGCAGTATGCGGGCGGTGTAGCGCTTGACGAACTTGTTGAACATCAGCGAGAATACGGCTGCTACAGCCGCCGCAATCGCACAGAGCCACCACAATCTTTCTGGATGGACAGCAGCAACGCGCAGCAGGGCCTGCAGACCGCTGGCAAGTATCTTTATACCCGGCCCTAACCAGCACAGCACCTGCATCAGCAGCAGGTGTTCGCGCCGCACGGGAAGAATCTGGTCAGTCTTCATAATCGTCTTGGCGTTTGGGGTTCTTCGGAAACCAGCCTTTGCGGACGCGCTCGCGCTGTTTGTACACTTCGCCGATACTCCAGAACGCGGAGAAGGCGAAGATGCCGAGGAAGACGGAGACATAGGTGTTGCTCACAAACAGCGAACCGGCAGCCGTCACAACTCCCGTTATCAGGAACGCTGGCCACGAGCGGACGCCGAAATGATACTCCGCTTTGATGACCAGCGGATGGAACAGCCCGATGCAGAGGAAGGCGCCGGCGCCGAGTATGAGTCCTTCGTAGTTCATGGTATCTTGGGTCTTTGGTTCTCGTTGTCAGTGGCAGAACATGAAACCGAAATACAGCCGCGGGCCGGTTGGAACGGTGAGTCTGCCTTTGTGGAAGGCCAGCATCCAGTCGAGGCGGAAGGTGAGATGCACCTTCCGTGTCAGGCAGTAGTCGCAGCCCGCGTAGGGGGTTACATAGAAGAAACTCTGCTTGTGGAAGGTGCTGTTTGCGTCTTGCCCCCAGCTGTTCTGGTCCCCCTCTATGATGTAAAGGCCTTTCATCGAGCCGCCGCCGATGGTGCCGCCGATGTAGGGCCATGCTTTTTCCATGCGCCAGCAGCAGTCTGCGAGGAGGCCGCCGCAGCCGGTGCGGATGTAACTCCCGGGTTGCAGTATGTTGTGGCTGTCGGTTGTCTCGCTCGGCATGGTCGATACGTAGCCTTCGAAGCCTGTCCGCAGGTGTTTCCATAGGTGTACGCGCAGCGCACCGCCGATGCCGAAGGTCGCGCCTTGCGGGCTGGTGGAACGGCCGTCCGTGGTCGGGGCGTTCTTGTCCTGTCCGAACTGATAGCCGGCATGCAGCATCATGCCGCCGGAGAAGCCTTGATAGACTTTGTTTGTGGCGATGCTGTCGCGCACTTGGGCGGACATGCCGCCCGCTATCAGAAGAAGTGTCAGGATGGTTCTTGCTCGCATTTTTGTCGTGTTCTGTGTTGTCTTTCTGGTTTTGTTGCCGGATGCGGGTGCAAAGGTAGTGACTTTTCCTTGAACAGAGATTAAGATTTCCTTAAGAAATGTCGGAATACCCACAAATGGGGATGCCATCGAAAGAACGTATCGTCACGCGCACACGCAACGGCCGCACGCAGGCACGCGGCCCGTGCCAATGCCGCTTTCCTCGGCACCTCTTCCGACCGCTTCTATAGCACGCTCCGGGGCTTTGTCATAGCCTCCCTCATCGCGCAGGCGTAAGATTTTTCGTGTAGTGCCGTCCGTGCCTTTTCCCCCATCAGTTGCGTCCGATGGGGATGCGGAGTTCGTTCACGGTGCCGTTGATGGCCAGAGTCAGTGAGAAGTAATTCAGGCTCAGGTGGCTGTTCACACGTATCGTGCCGGGTTTGGCGGAGGGGAGCAGGGCGCCCAGTATCCCGTCCAGCATGGTGCGCAGTTCGTCCGGCGACATGGTTATCTCGCTCACAAACGGGTCAAGGTGCATGCGTGGCACAAGTCCTTTGCTTTCAAACTCGCCGTAATGGCTTTGCAGCCAGTCGGTGATGAACGGCTGCATGAGGAGGCTGTACGGAGGGGCTGCCTCTTCGGTGTGCAGTATCAGTCCTGCACCGCGGACGGTCTCGATGGGGCGGTTGCGTGTGCAGCCCAGTTTGCGCCGCAAGGCGTTGAGGTGCACGTCGATGGTGCCTGTGTCGTACTGGAACCGCGTGCCCCACACGTGGTCAAGCAGTTCTTTCCGGGTGCAGATACGGTTGGGGTGGGCGGACAGGTAGTCCAGCAGCCCGTATTCCAGGCCGGTCAGGTGTGTCTCTTGTCCGTCTTTGCGCACGCTTCGCCGTTCGCGGTCTATCTCGATATGGTCGGTGATGACGCTGTACATGAATTGCGCTGTAAAGGTACGGTGTTTTTTTGAGATGTACAAATTTATCTCTCATTTATTATGAAATGTATAGACGGACAACAGGCATAGGACACAGGGGAATATACCACTTTTTCAGGATTGACCATGCTTGTCGGGACAATGTGCGGGAACCTGCCTGCGAAGAAATGGTGAATAGTGGCAATGATGTCGCGAATTCAATGCCGACGGTTGCGGATTTCGGTGGATGATACGTCAAACAGAGGCGCGGAGTCAAGGAATGTGACGCCCTTGCATCGGTCAAGAGAAGGGCTTTCATCCTGCACAAGCTGTCCGTCGGTGCGGCGCGGATAGACGAAGATGCGGAAAGAGGAGACTATATACTCCCAGTCACGCCAGCGTGTGAATATATGCCAGTTGTCTTCACCGATGACAAGGACGAACTCATGCTCCGGAAAAGCGGCATGCAAGGCGCGGAAAGTCTGCGCCGTATAACTCGGCAGCGGAAGAGAAAACTCAAAATCTGATACCTGCAACTGCTTGCCCTCCGGAAGCGGCTGCTCGTTCAGCGACCGCTCCACCGCAAGCCGCGCCTGCCGAAGCCGCTCCTGACCATCCGCCAGCATGCCGCTGTCCTTCAGCGGGTTGTTGGGCGTGACCATGAACCAAAGCGCATCAATGCCAGTATGCTCCAGCACCCAGTGCGCCAGACCAATGTGTCCGAAATGGACGGGATTGAACGAACCTCCGTAAATGCCGACAATCATGGTATCCGCGTGTTTACAGGTCTGCGGAACTCGGCAAGAATGACCGCCGTAGCCACCGCCACATTCAGACTTTCAACGGCATCCTGCGCGTAAGAGGGGATGAACAGCGGGTGAGACACCAGCGCGCGTATCTCAGGCGAAATACCGTTGCCCTCATTGCCCATCACAACAAGCCCCCTGCCCTTTTCCGGCAGGGAGTCAGGCAGATACATGTCGCGTCCGTCAAGCAGTGTGCCATAGACAGGACAATGTGAGACCTGCGAGGCGGTGGTAATGTACTGCGCGAGGTCAACTGTATAATATACGCACACACGCGCCAGCGCGCCCATAGCCGCCTGCACCACCTTGGGCGAGAAGCAGTCGGCCGTGTCAGCAGAACAAACGATATGCCTCACGCCGAACCAGTCGCAAGTGCGTATGATAGTGCCGAGGTTGCCGGGGTCCTGTACGCCGTCAAGGACAAGCACGAGCCCGTCATCGGGCTGCGGAAGCGGCGTCTCCGGGGGCTTTCGGAAGACGGCAACCTGCCCCTGCGGAGTGCGCATGGAGGATATCTGCTCCAACTCAACAGTCGTGGCGTTTTCGGGCGTGACAAGCAGGTCGAGGTCAAAAGCGCGGCGCAATTCGCCGATGCACTTACTGCCCTCCGCAACGAAAAGCCCGAGTTGGTCCCTGAACTTTTTGAGACGGAGACTGCGGATGAGTTTTATCTGCGATTTGGATATGTGCGTCATGGCTGTGCGGAGGGGCATTGTCAAAAAACGTTGCAAAGATAAAAGTTTTTTTGCACGTATGCAAATTTATCTGTAACTTTGCAGCCTAAAACACAGAGAGCGATGATACAAAGCATGACAGGCTACGGCAAATGCGAGACCAGCATCAAGAGCCGCAAGTTCGTAGTGGAACTGAAAGGACTTAATTCCAAGCAACTAGACATCATGTCGCATCTCTCCCCCGAATTGCGGGAGCGCGAGACGGAGATAAGGCAGCTGCTCGCACAGCGGCTTGAACGCGGCAAGATGGACTTCAAGGCTGAGCTGGAGGGCGGCAATGACGACGGCTTCGGATGCACCATCAACCGACGCGCCTTCATGCAACACTGGGACGAGATAGCGTCACTGCGGGCGGAAAGAGGTCTGCCTGAGACCGACCTGACAGAGTGTGTGCTGCGGATAAAAGACGTGATACAGGAGTCGTCCGTCACCACATGGAGCGATGAAGATTGGGAAGCTGCATCCGCTGCAATCAACAGAGCTATAGAGGCTTTTATGTCTTTTCGCATCCAGGAAGGCGCGGCACTGGCGAGGATGTTCACCGAGAAACTGGACGCGATGGAGAACCTGCTTGCCGAAGTGGAACAGTTCGAGCAAGGGCGTGTGGGACGAATAAGACAGCACCTGCTGCAGAACCTCGGCAAACTGGCGGAGGACACACGCAAGACGGTGGATATGAACAGGCTCGAGCAGGAGATGATCTACTGGCTGGAGAAACTGGATGTCACCGAGGAGAAAGTGCGCCTGCGCAACCACATCCGCTATTTCCGTGAGACGATGGGCGGCGGCGACGGAAGCGGCGTGGGCAAGAAACTCGGCTTCATCGCACAGGAGATGGGGCGCGAGATTAACACGCTCGGCAGCAAGTCGAACCAGTCGGACATGCAGATAACGGTGGTAAAGATGAAGGACCTGCTGGAGCAAATCAAGGAACAGGTGCTCAACGTGCTATAAGAGAGGAGGAAAGATATGGTACTCATATTCTCGGCTCCTTCGGGGAGCGGCAAATCGACACTGGTGCAATACCTGTTGAGCCGGAGGAACGACCTCGAGTTCAGCATCTCGGCTACCACACGCCCGCCGCGCGGCAAGGAGCAGCACGGACAGGAATACTATTTCATCAGCGAAGCGGAATTCCGCGAACTGATAGAGCAGAAAGCGTTTGTGGAATACGAAAATGTGTATCAAGGCACCTACTACGGTACCCTGCGCAGCGAGATAGATAGGATTGAAGGCAAGGGACACCACGTGGTGTTTGACGTGGACGTAAAAGGCGGGCTGAACCTGAAACGGATATTCGGCGACCGCGCGCTGGCGATATTCGTCGCGCCGCCGAGCGTAGAGGAACTGCGCCGCCGCCTCGTTGGACGCGCCACCGACACACCGGAAAAGATAGAGGAGCGCGTCGCCAAAGCGAAATTCGAACTGGAGGACGCACCGCAGTTCGACACCGTGATTGTGAACGACAGGCTCGAACACGCGCAAAAGGCTCTGGAGGAGCAGGTGGAGAGTTTCCTCGGCAAGGAGGCGTAGAACAGCACGACAGGACAAGGAGAGATGAGAGCGTGGTTTTTTGATATGGACGGCACGTTGTTCGACTCGATGCCCAATCACGCGCAGTCCTGGGAGGAGGCGATGACCCGCAACGGACTGGCGTTCAAGGCAGAAGAATGCTACATGAACGAGGGACGGACGGGCAGCGACGTGATAGGAACCGCCATACGCCGGCAACTGCACCGTGAGGCGACGGAGGAGGAGAAAGAGCGCATCTACGCGGAGAAAGCGGCACTGTTCCGCGCTAAAGGACCGGTGGCTGCGATTAAGGGGGTAAAGGACGTGCTGACATATCTGAAACAGCGCGGCGAAATGATATGGATAGTCACCGGCAGCGGACAGCAGAGTCTGTTTGACACGCTGGAGAGCCGCTTTCCGGGCATCTTCGCCCGTGAGCGGATGATAACCGCCTTCGATGTGGTGCGTGGCAAACCCGACCCGGAACCCTATCTAGCAGCATGGCGGAAGTCCGGCATGCGCAAGGAGGACTGCCGCGTGGTGGAGAACGCGCCTCTCGGCATACGCGCGGGCAAAGCGGCGGGACTGTTCACCATCGGCGTGAACACCGGTCCTCTGCCCGACGAGGCATTGCAGCGCGAGGGAGCAGACATAGTGCTGCCCGACATGAAAGCCATGCTGCGATGGCTTGTACAAGAAGACACAAAAGATAAAAACAACTGATATGAAAACCGCATTTATCACAGGCGCGTCCTCAGGCATAGGCGAGGCATGCGCACGCAAGTTCGCTGAAAACGGCTACCGGCTCATCCTCAACGCACGCCGCGCCGACCGTCTGCACGAAGTGGCAGAGGTGCTGAAGAGACAACACAACACGGAGGTTCTGGAACTCGTCTTTGACGTGCGCGACCGCGAGGCTTCACAGCAGGCAATCAGAACCCTGCCCGCCGGATGGCAGGACATTGACGTGCTGGTGAACAACGCCGGACTCGCCCTCGGACTGGAGAAAGAGCATGAAGGCGACTTCACGGACTGGGACACCATGATTGACACCAACATCAAGGGGCTGCTCACCATCACACGCACCGTTGTGCCGATGATGGTGGCACGCGGCAAAGGCCATATCATCAACATCGGCAGCGTGGCGGGCGATGCGGCATACGCCAACGGGGCCGTCTATTGCGCCAGCAAGGCTGCCGTCAAGGTGCTTGGCGACGGATTGCGCATCGACCTCGCCGACACGCCGCTGCGCGTGACGACCATCAAGCCGGGGCTGGTGGAGACCAACTTCTCCGTCGTGCGTTTCCATGGCGACAAGCAGCGCGCGGACAATGTCTATAAGGGCATCAAGCCTCTCACGGGCGCGGATGTGGCTGACTGCGTATGGTTTGCGGCTTCGGCTCCGGAGCATGTGCAGGTGGCGGAGATACTCGTCCTTGCCACTCACCAGGCAAGCGGCAGCGTCGTATATCGCCAATAAGCGCGCAGGACTGTTATACCTGCAATAAGGTTATTAAATAATATGTAAGCGGGACTTCTGCCTGACGGACTGCCGTCAATCAGGGAACTCCATCAGATACGCTTTGATGAAGGCATCAAGGTCGCCGTCCATGACGGCATTGACGTTGCTGGTCTGATAGTTGGTGCGGTGGTCTTTCACGCGGCGGTCGTCAAAGACATACGAGCGTATCTGGCTGCCCCATTCAATCTTCTTCTTACCCGCCTCCACTTTCGCCTGCGCCTGACGGCGTTTCTCCAGTTCCAGTTCATAGAGTTGGCTGCGCAGGTGGCGCAGGGCGTTCTCGCGGTTCTTGGGCTGGTCGCGTGTTTCGGTATTTTCGATGACTATCTCGTCCGGCTGGTTGGTGAGCGGATTGACGAACTTATAATGCAGGCGCACACCTGACTCCACTTTGTTCACGTTCTGTCCGCCTGCGCCCGAACTGCGGAACGTGTCCCATGACAGTCCGGCGGGGTTGACGTCTATCTCGATGCTGTCGTCAATCAGCGGCACCACAAACACGCTGGCAAAAGAGGTCATGCGCTTGCCTTGCGCGTTGTAAGGACTGACGCGAACAAGGCGGTGCACACCGTTTTCTGACTTCAGGTAGCCGTATGCCATGTCGCCCTCGACAGTGAAAGTGACGGTCTTGATTCCCGCCTCGTCGCCTTCCTGCAGGTTGGTGATGGTGGTCTTGTAGTCGTGTTTCTCGCAGTATCGCTGGTACATGCGCATCAGCTGTTCCGCCCAGTCTTGCGCCTCGGTTCCTCCCGCGCCGCTGACAATCTTGAGTACGGCGGGCATCTGGTCCTCTTCGTGGCTGAGCATGTTCTTCATCTCAAGGTCCTCCACCTCCTTTACGGCCTTGGCGTATGCCTCGTCCACTTCCTGCTCGGTCACGAGTTCGTCCTTGAAGAAGTCGAAGGCGAGTGCCAGTTCGTCAGTGGCGGCACGCACGCCTTCGTAGCCTTCAATCCAGCGTTTGATGGACTTCACCTTCCGCATCTGTGTCTCGGCGGCTTTGGCGTCGTCCCAGAAGCCGGGAGCTTGCGTATGCAGTTCCTCTTCCTCCAGTTGCACCTTTTTCTCGTCAATGGCCAGATACTGTTTCAGTTTTTCGGCGCGTTGGCGTATGTCCTTCAGTTGCTCGATGGTAATCATAATACGGCATGATTAAGTTAAAAAACGCTGCAAAGGTACGTTTTTTTTCGCAAGTGTGCAAATTTTGTTGTCTCTTTGCTGCCGGAATGTGTGATTCCACGATTGGGAGAATGTGTCAGCCGTCACCTGATGTTTGTCCGATGGTTATTTTTATCCGACAAAAAGAAGCGACAGGGCAGGGGATTGCCATACTTTTGCACCGAGGGCGTTGCTGAAACGCGCGGAAGAAGGAAAAAAACGGATGCGGTTGCCGTAAAAATAGGGGATGCTCTTGTGCGGATACAAATTATGTTGTATCTTTGCCGCCGTTTTGTACAAGGAAGGCGCGAGGGCCGGTAAGGAGGGGCAGGATGTCTCTGTCGGAGATGGTGCAGGGTGGAAGGCAGAGGCTCCCGGAAGAGGCGCAACGGAGGGTTGCATAAAGACGGACTGGCGTAATGGCAGTTCTGGTAAACAATAATTATTAATCAATATCAATCATTATGAGAAAGATTCTTTCGCTGGCAGTCGTTTGCTGCCTTGCCGTAATCGGCATCGTTTTCAGTTCGTGCGAGACAAACACGAAGAGCAGTTATCAGTTTGGTTACGGCATTGACCCGGAGACAACCGTGAGTGAGGCTCTTCTTGGCCAGTTCCAGTTGTCGGAGGACGGTTATGTCGTTATCTACAACGAGATGAAAAAGACCGCCGACCAGTTCTCTGATGCCGCACGCACATGCATCTGGAAGGACACCCGTGACGGAGCCACCAAAAAAGCCAAGGAGGCCTTTGCGGCGGGAATGGCGGCTGTTCGCAAGGACAACGCTTCGTTCAAGGGCATCATTATCCGCTTGTACATGTTGGACCCTGATACCAACGCACAGGTGCTGGTTGAGAAAGCCACCATTTAAGCGGACTGGAGTTCTCCTCATGCCTCGTTGGTCGTCGCCGGCCGTTGGCTCCTTATGCGGGCCTTGCGCAGCGGGGACAAGCGGCAGGGACTCCGCCATCTGCTGAAACAGAATCAGGTCCCGGGCAGACTGCCCGGGACCTGATTCTGTTGTTATGTCGGGATGACGGAAGGCGAGGCTGCCTCGCCTTCCGTCACCTCTGGAGGTTTATCTCATCTCCATGCCGGTGACGGTGTGGAGGCGGCCGTCGCGGAGGATATAGAGGTGCCCGTTGATGAGCAGTTTGCGCGTGTCACGGCTGTCGTTCTCGGTGGTCTCCAGTCCCGTAGAAACCGGCTTTATCTGGATGGAGTAGATATAGGCGCCGGCCTCTTCATCCTCGTCCGATTTCGCGATGCGGGCGGGAGTGGATGCGGAGGGCGAACTTTCGAGATAGATGACCACGTAGGTGTCCTGCGTCACATTATAATTGACGGTAGCTTTGCCGCGCTCAACCTGCTCTTTGGTGGAGGAGATATAAGCGGTACCATATTCGGCGATACGCACTACAAGTGTATATCCCGGATTGGTCCGGCAGTCGATGATGATAGAACCCTGTCCTGCATTGAGACGGAAGGTGATGGTACCCGGCAGGAGCGACTTGAACGAAGCGGCACCCGCAAAGGCGGCATTCAGTTTCGCGTCAATCTCCTCCTCGGTGTTGGTGGTGCTTATCTGCATACATCCTTCCGTTGCGTTGTACTCGTCTTTCGCGCCGAGGGTGATGCCGAGGAGCTCCTGATTGGTTTGATTGTCAATGAGCGAGAAGTCGAAGGTGGTCGTTTCATCGTTCGGCAGCGGCTTGAGTTGCGCGTTGCTGGTGAAGTATCCGGGCTTGCCGTCTTCTCCGTCGGGACGGGCGTATTCGATGCCGAAATGGTTCGCATCGTATTTCGTTCCGCTTCCGCCGACAAGCGAATTGCAGTCTCTGAACATATTATTCGAATTGGTCAATACCTCACTCTTGCTCCAGTCTTCATTGCAAAGGATGGTCTTCAATACGGAACAAGTTCTAAACATGTCACGCATACCCGTCACGTTGTCGGTGTTGAACATGCTGAGGTCCAGCGAGGTAAGTGACTTACACGCATTGAACATACCGGTCATATCCGTCACATTGGCGGTATTGAACTTGCTAACGTCAAGCGAGGTAAGAGCAAAACATTGTGCAAACATTCCAAACATATCCGTCACATTGGCGGTGTTAAACGAACTGAGGTTGAGAGAGGTAAGTGCCGTACAGTTCATGAACATACACTTCATATCCTTCACTTCATCTGTAACGAGATTTTCTATGCCTTCTATCTCTGTCATATTTGTTAAACCACTAAAGCCTTGACAGAACATACAATAGGTAGAAGTGAGATGTGCATCCTTCATAGAAACATCCACCTTAATCTTTGTGATTTGGAGATGATATTCCCCCCAACGATAGTCCAAAGCATCCGGATTGTTCACGGGGTCATAAAGTTCGGTGATTTCTCCGGCAGCGGTGCGTGCGGCGCGCTGGTCGTTGTAGTAATACGTCAGGATACCCGTAGCGGCATTGAAGGCAGTATAGACCTCGGTCTGCTTTTTGAAGAAGTATCCAGGCTTGCCGTCTTCTCCGTCGGGACGGGCATAGGCGATATTGGTATGGTTCGCATCGTATTTCGTACCGTTGCCGCCGACGAGGGAGGTGCAGCCGTCGAACATATTATCCGAGCTGGTCAAAAGCTTGCTCTTGCTCCAGTCTTCATTGCAGAGGATAGTTTTCAATGCGGAACAAGTTCTAAACATTTCACGCATAATCGTCACGTTGTCGGTGTTGAACATGCTGAGGTCCAGCGAGGTAAGTGACTTACAGCCGTCGAACATAAAACTCATATCCGTTACATTTTCGGTATTGAAATGACTTACGTCAAGTGAGGTAAGGGATTTACAAACACTGAACATACCCCTCATATTCGTCACATTGGCGGTATTGAACTTGCTAACGTCAAGCGAGGTAAGGGAAGAACACCTGTTGAACATTCCCCGAATATCCGTCACATTTTCGGTATTAAAATGACTTACATCAAGTGAAGTAAGGTTGGTACAGCCGTCGAACATCCAACTCATATCCGTCACTTCGTCAGTAACAAGGTTTTCTATGCCTTCTATCTCAGTCAATTGTAGTAAACCCATATCCTTGTCATTGAACATGCACGTCATCGATTTAAGATGTGCATCCTTCATGGAAACATCCACCTTAACCTTTGTGATTTGGAGTGAATATTCCCAACGATAGTCCAAAGCATCCGGATTGTTCACGGGGTCATAAAGTTCGGTGATTTCTCCGGCAGCGGTGCGTGCGGCGCGCTGGTCGTTGTAGTAATACGTCAGGATACCCGTTTCGGCATTGAATGCGGTATAGACTTCGAGCTGCACGGGCGTGAAGACGGCGGTAATATCCGTATTTCCGGTTATGGTTATCAGCCTCGGGTTGTCGGTGTTTCCGTCGGACCATTGACTGAACTCGTAGCCTTTACCGGCAGTGGCTTCGAGGGTTATCACTTCGTTATGCGTGTACGTGCCTGCGCCTGTCACTGTGCCTTCGCCTTCCACGTTTACGGTCAGGTCGTATGAGCGAATCTGGAAGACAGCGGTGAGTGTCATATTGCTTCTGATTGTTATCTGACGCCAGGCGTCTGTGCTTCCGTCGGACCATTGACTGAACCCGTAGCCTTCATCCGGTGTCGCTGTGATGGTAACCACCTCGCCTTGCTTGTATGTGCCGGCGCCTGTCACCGTGCCTTCGCCTGCCGTTGTCAGGGTCAGCGTAAAGTCGGGAACAGGTATCTCCTCAAAGACGGCTGTGAGTGTAAGGTCTGCGGTCATGGTTATCTGACGGGGGTTGTCGGTGTTCCCGTCCGACCATCTGACAAACTCCCAGCCATCCCCTGCCTTGGCGGTGAGGGTCGCCTCCTCGTCCTGCATATATCTGCCTGCACCTGTCACCGTGCCGCTACCTTCCGTTGTCAGGGTCAGAGTAAAGTCGGGTATATCCCGTATATCCTTTACCAGACGGACTGAACAGCCGAAATGACGGCCGAACGTCTTTTCAGCGTCCAGACTATAGGCGGTAAAGTACAGGTCATAGGCCCGGTAGAATATATCGTTCGTGGGCGTGGAAGTCCAGTAGTGACCGACATTATCTGTATAAACATGTTTGTCGCCGTTGTAATACCGGTAACCTCCGGCAGGGAGGAAGATGGCACCTGCTTTCTCCATCTTTTCCCACTGGGTGGTGCTATAGACATTCGTGGCGTAATACCAGTCATACGCGCCGGTTACCATACCCGGCGTGAACTTGCAGTCCGCTGGCAGTTCCCACAGATCCGGCAGAATAACTAAACCTCCTACGTCGTTCACTTTCGCCGCACCGTATTTGCTGCTTGCATCGGCGCGCTTGTTGAAGATGTAATCCCACTCGGCTGTGGTCGGTGCGCGCCACGTATTCCGAGCATCGCTGCCTATCTTGTTCTTACCCCATTCCGTATAGGACGCGTACTCGCTGCCGTTTGTATTAGCCGAAAGAGGGTCATTGCCCGTACCCCAGCCGAACAGATCCAGCCAACCACTATAGGTAATGGACCAAACATCCTGGTTGCTCTGCCACATATAGTTCCACTGATTCGGGGCAAAGCGCCACTTGTTGTTGGTTGGGTTGTACTGCAGGTTACCCGGGGAGAACCGTATCTGGTCACCGTTTTCGCTGACGGTGAACCGTCTTTCAAGATGCGGTGTCATGGTGAAGTACCCCGGCTTCTTTCTGCCTTCGTCCGGACGCGCGTACTCGTTGTCGCAATGACTCTCGTCATATTCGGAGCCATGCCCTCCGACTAACGCGGGGCAGTTGTTGAACATGTCATACGATACTACTCCGCTCATTTTCCAGCTGTTCTCGTTCCAGATGGTGGTCAGCGAGGTGCAGTTGGCGAACATGTTGGTCATATTCGTGGCTTTACGGATGTCGAAACCGTCCACATTCAGTTCCTTCAACGACGCGCATTCAAAGAACATTCTGCGGAAGTTCTTCACTTTGGAGGTGATGAGCGGTGTCACATCCACTTCCTTCAGCGAGCGGCAGCCAAGGAACATATCGTGTACATCCGTCACTTTCTCTGTTCTGAGATTCTCCAGTCCTTCGACAGACTCCATTGCCGCCAGGCAGGTGCTTGAGGTTCCGCCGTAGAACATGCAGGCAAGGCTCTTCTTGATGAGGTGTCTGTACGATTTGTGTATCACGGCTTTCTTCACTTTTCCGGCATATCCCTCAAAGCGGACGGCATCCCCTTTCGTGGGCGTGTACATCTCCACAATCCCCTCACGCTCAAGGCACTTGTCGTCGTAGTAATAGGTCAGGGTGGCTGTCTCCTCATTGAAGACGGTGTATTGTTCTTTGATTGTGGTGAAATAGCCCGGGGCTTTTTCTCCATTGTCCGGCCGTGCATAGGCCTTGTCGATGTTGTTGACACCGTCGCATTTGGTGCCTTTCTCGCCGACCAGCGATGTGCAGCCCTCGAACATCTTTTCCGACTGCTCCAGTTTGCCGCTCTCGTCCCAGTGGAATTTGCATCGTATGGTGGCGAGTTTTGTGCAGCCGGAGAACATCCATTTCATATCTGTCACATTGCCGGTGTTGAAGGAGGAAAGGTCAAGCGAATCAATCGACGCGCATCTGTAGAACATGCCGTTCATATCCGTCACCTTCTCCGTATTGAGATATTCCAGACCGTCAATCTCTGCCGCATTGGTCAGCGGGTAGCGGACATAGTCCAGATTCTCATCGTATTCGCCACCGCCAAAGAACATGTTATGCATGGATGTGAGTTCCGCTTTCTGCATTGATTCGTCGATTTCCACCACCAATACTTTGTCGCAATAGTCTTTGAAACGTACTGTTGTGTTGTCCTTCGGGTCATACAGTTCGGTCTGTTCTGTACGGAACAGGCGCAGATTGTCGTAGTAATAGGTGAGCGTGCCGGTCTCGGCATCATAGGCGGTATAGACTTCGTTGTTGACCGTGAAGTATCCCGGGGCGCTTTCGCCGTTGTCGATACGCGCATAGGTCTTGCCTGTGTTGTTCGTCCCGTCGCATTTCGTTCCGTTTCCGCCGACCAGAGAGGTGCAGCCTTCGAACATGCCTTCCGAATTTACAAGTATAGTGCTCTTTCCCCAATCGCTGTTGGCATAGACTGTTTTCAGGGATGTGCAGCCGGCGAACATCCTTATCATGTCCTTCACATTGGTCGTATTGAACGAGCCGAGGTCAAGGAATGCCAGTTTGCGGCAGTCCTTGAACATATAGGACATGCTTGTCGCACTGACGGTTTTGAATGAGCGGAGGTCTATGGATTCTAATGAGGAACAGCCGTCGAACATCCAAGCCATGTCGGTCACATTGCTTATGTTGAAAGTCTTGAGGTCAAGCGACTTGAGTGATGAACATCCGTCGAACATACTCATCATTACTGTCACATTGCCTGTATCGAATAAGCGCAGGTCAAGTTTCTCGAGTGATGAGCATCCCTTGAACATGGCAATCATGCTCCCCACCTCCGAGGTGTCGAAGGAATCCAGATTGACGGATTTGAGTGAGGAGCATCCTTCAAACAGGCGGTACATGCTTGTCACGTCGGAAGTGTTGAAGTGTACGAGATTGAGCGTTTCCAGCGAACTGCACCCAGCGAACATGCCTTCCATAATGGTCAGATTGGCAGGACTGAACCAATCAAGGTCAATGGTCTTGAGTGAGGCGCAGCCGTTGAACATCTCATAGGTGCTTGTTACGGGGGTGTAGTTGATGTTCTCCATCCCTTCGATTGTCTCGAGCGCGGAGAGGCGCGTCTCTTCGCTGCCGCCGTCGAACATGTGCGATAGCGAGGTCATCGTGGCGTTTTTGAACGATGCGTCAATGACGGCTTTCTTCACCTTGTCGGCATAGCCTGTGAATCGCACAATTTTACGCCCCGTTCCGGGGGTGTAGGCTTCGATTGTCCCGTCGTGTACGGCTTGCTGGTCGTCGTAGTAATAGGTGAGCGTGCCGGTGGCTTCGTCGAACACGGTGTAAGCCTGTGTTACGGCAGTGAAATAGCCCTTTCTTCCTCCGATACCGTCGGGACGGGCATATTCTTTATTATCATGATCTTTATCATAAGACGTTCCGCGTCCACCTTTCAACTTTTTGCACTCCCAGAACATAGCCGTGCTTTTTTCCACATTCGGGTTCTTGCTCCAGTCGTCATTACACAAAATTGTCGTTAAAGAAGTAGATTCCCAAACATAAAACATATAGGAAAAATTTTTCACCTTCGAAGTATTGAAATGCCTCAGGTCAAGCGTTTTCAGAGATTCACAACGACTGAACATCGTGCCCATATCCGTCACGTTGGCGGTATTGAACCCGCTTACATCAATTGATTCCAGAGAATGGCAGTCGGCGAACATACCGTTCATATTCGTCACGTTGGCGGTATTGAACCCGCTTACATCAATTGATTTCAGAGAATAGCAGTCTTTGAACATACAGATCATTTCCGTTACGTTGGCGGTATTGAACCCGCTTACATCCAACGATTTCAGAGATACACAATTATGGAACATATAACTCATGTCCGTCACGTTGGAGGTATTGAACCCGCTTACGTCAAGAGACTTTAGAGACTCACAATCGGCGAACATATTGCTCATGTCCGTCACGTTGGAGGTATTGAACCCGCTTACGTCAAGAGACTTTAGAGACTCACAATCGTAGAACATATAACTCATATCCGTCACTTCGTCAGTCTTGAGGTTCTCCAAGCCCGATATCTCTTGCAAGGAAGATAACACTGACCCA
>Ga0310690_10004132_pt1 | contig 20981 bp, 16 predicted proteins | sample AusTroGonzalo_MG_2_FD_207661 | JGI IMG/M metagenome (GOLD analysis project Ga0310690, IMG submission 207661) | Bovine rumen microbial communities from tropical cattle in Woodstock, Queensland, Australia - Gonzalo_04 (v2) (version 2) | ecosystem: Host-associated > Mammals > Digestive system >... | reverse complement strand
GTATGATTCCCGGAATGGACAAAGCGCTGAAGGGCGTGGAGGTGAGCGATGATGCGTTCAAACCCATCGAGGCGATGATCAACTCGATGACGCCTCAAGAGCGTGCTAATCCGAGCCTGCTCAACGGTAGCCGCAAGGCACGAATAGCGAAAGGTGCAGGTGTCGATATCGTAGCACTCAACCGCTTCCTCAAGCAGTTCGAGCAAACCTCCAAGATGATGAGAAAAGTACAGCAGATGGGACTTAAGAGGCGTTAAACTGTTAAACCGTTAAAATGTTAAACTGTTAATGGCAGAAGGAAAGATATATCAACCCGGATGGGAAGAGGCAAAAGAGCGTCAGGCCAAGCGAGAGAAGCATGGTCACCACCACTATTACGAACGCCCCCGGAGAAGCGGGTTCTCTACGGCGTTAGGTGGCGCGATGAAGCAACACGACAAACAGGCGTACTATGGTCTGAGAACGATCATCTTTTGTGCCTGTTTTTATGGTCTGTACAAACTCGCGATGATGTTTGTTAACGAGTGGCGTGCGATGCCGCATGATGACCCTACGACCGAATTAACCGTAGATGAGTTGGGTATCCACAAAGTGACAGAACATGATGCGTTGTTGTATAGCGACAGTATAGCGCAGATGTTGAATGTGGACACTATACGACGCGACCTGCAAATCGACAAACGTGCGCCTTACCGCCCGCCGCGCAAAGAAGATAACTGGTACATCAGTCAACGCGAATGGAAAGATATCTGGAAAACGTGGAAACGCAAACGGTACGAGAAGAAGTTGGAGAAGGAAGGTGAGAAGTAATTGGTGATTGGTAATTGGTGATTGGTGAATGATTTTAGACGGTAAGAAAATAGCAGCAGAGATTCGTGCGGAGTTGAAGGCACAGATAGCGGCATTGGTGGCTGATGGTCATCGTGCTCCTAAGTTGGCTATCGTCATCGTGGGACATAATCCTGCGAGTGAGACCTATGTGAGCAATAAACTCAAAGCCTGTGCCGAAGTGGGAATCGAAGCACAGAAAGTGGCTTTTGAAGCGGATATCACGGAGCAGGCACTGCTGGCTGAGGTGGCGCGTCTGAATAACGATCCGTCTATTGACGGTTTCATCGTGCAACTTCCCCTACCCGATCATATGAATGAGACGCGGGTGATGAGTGCGATCGACTACCGCAAAGACGTTGATGGTCTGACGCCGGAGAACGTTGGACGCACGGTGCAAGGACTGCCTTCTATCATCAGTGCCACGCCACGCGGCATTCGTGAACTACTGGCGCGGTATCAGATCCCGACCGAAGGCAAACATGTGGTAGTCATCGGCCGGTCGAACATCGTCGGCAAGCCAATTGCGATGTTGCTTATGCAACGTCCTTACTTGAGTCTGCCCGGTATGAGTGCCGCTTCGTTAGGTGACGCAACGGTGACGATCTGTCATTCCAAGACACGCGATTTGGCTGCTATCTGCCGCACGGCAGACATCATCATTGTCGCAGCCGGTAGTCCGGGACTGCTGAGGGCTGAAATGGTCAAAGAAGGCGTAACGGTCATTGACGTAGGTATCAACCGCGTGGACGGTAAGCTCGTCGGTGACGTCGATTTTGAGCACGTAGCTCCCAAAGCGGCCTTTATTACTCCTGTACCCGGAGGTGTCGGTCCTATGACGATCGCGAGCCTCTTGCAAAACGTTTTGCAAGCGGCGTTAAATCGTTAAAACGTTAAACTGTTAAATCGTTAATGAATATTCTCGATAAGATAGACGGATTAGAGGCGAAGTTCCATGAGGTGAGTCTGCTGATAACAGACCCGGCTGTTATTGCTGATCAGGCACGGTATGTGCGTCTGAACCGTGAGTACCATGACTTGGAGCGCGTGTTGGAAGTAGCAGGGCGGTATAAGAAAGCCGTGAATGACTTGCAAGACGCGAAGGATTTGTTTTTTAATGAGTCCGACCCTGAGATGAAAGAAATGGCGAAAGCGGAGATCGATGAACTGGAACCGCAGATTCCCAAACTCGAAGAGGAGTTGAAGCTACAACTATTGCCGCAAGATCCGGAAGACGGGAAGAATGTAGTGATGGAGATCCGTGGTGGTACAGGAGGTGATGAGGCGGCTATTTTTGCGGGGGACCTCTTCCGTATGTACACCAAGTATTTCGAATTGAAGGGCTTCAAATACAGCATCTCATCTTTCAACGAAGGTGCATCAGGCGGTTATAAGGAGATCATTTTCAATGTGACCGGACAGAACGTCTATGGTACGCTCAAGTATGAGTCGGGTGTTCATCGTGTACAACGCGTGCCGGTGACCGAGACGCAAGGACGTGTACACACCTCGGCTGCTACCGTGGCTGTGTTGCCTGAGGCCGATGAGTTTGAGGTGCATATCAACGAAGGCGAGATCAAATGGGAGACTTTCCGTTCCGGTGGTGCAGGCGGTCAGAACGTCAATAAGGTGGAGTCCGGTGTACGGTTGCGATATAATTGGAAGAACCCGAATACGGGTGAGGTGCAAGAGATACTGATTGAGTGTACTGAGACGCGTGACCAGCCGAAGAATAAAGAACGCGCGCTCTCGCGCCTGCGCACGCAGATATATGATAAGGAGCACCAGAAATATATCGATGACATCGCGGCGCGCCGTAAGACGATGGTCTCGACGGGTGACCGCTCCGCGAAGATCCGTACGTATAACTACCCACAGGGTCGCATCACCGATCATCGTATCGGATACACGGTGTATAACTTGGCAGCGTTCATGGACGGCGATATACAAGGAGTGATCGATGCGCTGCAGGTAGCAGAGAATGCGGAGAGACTGAAAGAATCAGAACTATAATCACGTGATCACGTGATCACGAAATCACGAAATGTATTTGTTCTATTGTCCTGATATTGAAACGAAGCAGACGCTGTCCGAAGAGGAGAGCGGGCATTGCGTGCGGGTGTTACGGTACAGTGCAGGCGATGAGATACTGATCACGGACGGTAAGGGTACCACTTATACAGCGCGTATCACTAATCCGCATCCGAAGCATTGTGATTTTGAGATCATCAGCAGCGAGAAACAAGAGCCGCACCATAACTTTCATCTGCATATAGCTATCGCTCCGACGAAGAACATCGAGCGCCTGGAGTGGTGCATCGAGAAATGTGTGGAGATAGGCGTTGATGAAATCACACCGCTCTTATGCCGGTTCTCGGAACGCAAACAATTACGCACTGACCGGTTGGATAAGATCATCTTGTCTGCTGCCAAGCAGAGCCTGACACCGTACTTACCGGTGTTGCACGAGTTGACGCCGTACGACGCGTTTATCAGTAGTCAGAAGGCTGAGGTCAGTGTTCAGAAGTTCATTGCGCATTGTTACAAAGAGGATAAGCGGGTGCTCAAAGAGGAGATAGAACGCGGGAAAGATGTATTGGTGTTGATTGGTCCCGAAGGTGATTTCAGTGAACAGGAAGTAGCCGAGGCTCTGGCTGCAGGTTTTATACCGGTGAGTTTGGGAAATAGTAGGTTAAGGACAGAAACGGCAGGGGTTGTGGCTTGCCATACGGCAATTTTGTTAAATAGTTAAAAGGTTAAAATGGTTTTTATTGCATAAAAACGTTAAGATGTTAGCTATCGACTCTGATATATTATTATGGATTAACGGGCATCACGGGGAGTGGTTGGATACTGCTATGTGGGTAGTGAGCAGTGCCAAGACGTGGATCTGGTTGTATCTGCTGTTGGTTGTGTTGCTCGTTTATCGGTACCGCAACTGGAAAGCGATGCTGCTGATATTGGTGGGTTTCGGGATTGCAGTAGGACTGAGTGACTGGACTTGCAGCGGCTTAATCAAACCACTCGTTTGTCGGTTGCGTCCGAGCCATGAACCGGCACTGGACCCGCTTTATCTGGTTAATGGTTATATTGGAGGAAGATTCGGCTTCTGCAGTAGTCATGCCGCGAACACGATGAGCATCGCTTTGCTATTCAGTCTGCTTTTCCGCAATAAATTAGCCACCGCAGTTTTGATGACTTGGGTGGCATTGAATTGTTACAGTAGGATGTACCTTGGGGCACATTACCCGAGCGATATCATTGCGGGTTTAGTGATAGGCTGTCTGTGGGCAGGTTTGATTTATTGGTGTTTACAACGTGTGCTCCCTTGGGTCGGCGAGGAAGTTCCGCAGGGTGATTCATAAAGCGCTCGAACTCTTCGGGAGTGAGCAGTCGTTTGAGTTCACCGTGTATAGCGATCATCCGCTCCATGTTCTCCGCACGCGTCAGACCTTTCTGCCGAAAGCGGGCGTACTTAAGGTGCATGCGATAGAGCGTATCGATACGAACGGAGTCCGTGATGCCCAACTCCCGCGTCAGACGCATGGTCTGCTTACGAGCCTCCTCTTCGGGCGTACGCTGCACACGATCGGTAACGGGCTCTTGCGCCGAGAGTAAACCGGCAAACAGAGCAACAGATAAAAGAGAAATAAGTTTTTTCATATAAAAAACTACAACAAAAACTATGCCAATTCGTCCCGAAATAACGATCGCCACGCGACTTTATTTTTCGCAAGAAGGCACAGAGCGTCAGTCGCGCCCTGCTATTCGCGTGGCGTTAGCGGGGATGATTGTGGGCGTGATGGTGATGATTCTGACGATCTGTATCGTGGTGGGGTTCAAGCAGACGATCACGGCGAAGGTGGCAGGTTTCGGGGCACATATACAAGTGGTGTCGTTCGATAACAACAACACCTATGACTTGCAACCGATCGAAGTGAGTGACTCGTTGATGGCTAAGTTGTGCAGTTATGAGCATGTCGTTTGTGCGGCTCCGTTCATCACCAAACCCGGTATGCTCAAGACCGACGAGGCATTTGAAGGGATCGTACTGAAGGGCACCGACTATTGGGATTTCTTTGCGCAGAGTCTGGTGGAAGGTGCGATGCCGGAAAAGCAGAACGAGGTGTTAGTATCACGGATGATTGCTCAGAAGATGCAGTTGGGTGTGGGCGATGCCGTGCCAGCTTATTTCGTTGACGAGAGCGATGTTCGGGCACGCAAGTTGCAGATCACGGGTGTCTATGAGACAGGCTTCGGGCAGTACGATGAACTTTTTGTAGTGACACCGTTGGAGACCGTACGACGACTACAGGGGTACGGGGCGAACGAGTATTCGGGTGTGGAGATACTGGTGGATGACTTGAATCATTTGAACGAGACAGCAGATAAGATCTATTTTGCTACCGTCAATAAGTTGGATGAGCGGGGCGTGCAGTGTTACTACGTACAGACGCTGATGGAGCAGAATCCTACGATCTTTGCATGGCTCGATTTGCTTGATATGAACGTTGTGGTGATCATCGTGCTGATGCTGTTAGTTGCGGGTTTTGCTATCGTGTCGGGTTTGATCATCTTGATCTTGGACGGTATCCAGTTGATTGGTACGCTCAAAGCGTTAGGTGCAGATAACAGGTTCGTTCGGCGTGTTTTCCTTACGCAAGCGGCGATGCTTATCGGCAAAGGGGTGTTGTGGGGTAACGTGCTGGGTTTGGGTCTCGCGGCATTGCAGTATTGGACTCATCTGATACCGCTTGAGGCGGCTACGTACTATGTGAGTTATGTACCGGTTTCGTTTGCGTGGGGATGGATTGTGGCGCTCAATATTTTGACGATAGGTTTGTCATTATTGATCTTATTATTGCCCTCGATGATCATCACCAAGATCAGTCCGGCGAAAGTGATGCACTTTGAATAATTGATAATTGATAGTTGATATATTGATAATTATGAAGTTGCAGACGACAGTAGATATAAAACCGAGCGATTGGAAGATCGGGTATGAGGATCGGATTCTCATGGTGGGTTCGTGTTTCTCGGATGAGATCGGGGAACAAATGCAGCAGCGGTATTTGAACGTAACGTGCAATCCTTTCGGTACGCTCTATAACCCGCTGAGTATAGCCCAGGCACTGACGATGACCGAGACGCCGGAGTTGGTGGAACATGAGGGTTTGTGGCATTCGATGAGTCATCATGGGAGTTTTTCGCGTACTACGAAAGAGGAAGCCGAACAAGCTGTGCGCGGATCTATAGAGATGATGCAAAAGGCGATAAAAGAGGCTTCAGTCGTCATCGTGACTTTCGGTACAGCTTGGGTTTATGAGCTTAAAAAAGGGATTAGTGGATTAGGGGTTAGTGGATTAGTAGGAAACTGTCATAAGTTGCCGGAGCGTTGTTTTACCAGAAGGCGGTTGAGTGTAGAGGAGATTGTAGCGGCATGGAAACCGATCTTGGAGCAGTACGCTGATAAGAAATGGCTCTTTACTGTTTCGCCGATAAGGCATATAAAGGACGGCTTGCATGAGAATCAGTTGAGCAAAGCTACGTTATTGCAGGCTGTCGAACAATTAGGCGATTATTTCCCAAGTTATGAGATTCTATTGGATGAATTGCGGGACTATCGGTTCTATGCCGATGATTTGGTACATCCTTCGAGTTTGGCGGTGAACTATATATGGGAGCGATTTGTAGATACGTTCTGCACGAATCAGACCAAAAATGAACTCGTGCTCCAACATAAGCGTTGGAAGCACGAGCATCACATACCTTTACACTAACGTTAAACGGTTACATTGTTAAATCGTTAAAACGTTAGCCTTTGAGGGCTTTGATGGCTTCTTCGAGGGCAGCGATGCGGGCTTCAGCGTCCGCTTTTTTCTTCTGCTCGAGTGCCACTATTTCGGGTTTCGCGTTGGCTACGAAGCGCTCATTGGAGAGTTTCGCCATGACTCCGCGGAGGAAACCTTGCTGATGTTGCAGGTCGGCTTCGAGTTTGCGAAGTTCTTCCTCTACGTTGATGAACGCGTCCATGGGAATCGCGAATTCTGTGGTCCCCACAATGAACTTGGAAGCATTGCCGCTTACCTCACCATTAACCTTTACCTCAACATTCGCGAGTTTGTCCACGAGGGCGTTGAGGGGTTCGGGCGAAATGAGTGTAAGACGCTCTTTCTGCGGTATGTTCTTCGCTGCCCGCACGGCACGGATCTCTGTGATGATCTGCTTGCAATAAGCACAATGGTCTAGGATTACCAGGTAATTATCAGGTAATGCCCCCGTGTTAACCCCGTTCCGATTCCGTGTCGATTCCGTGTCGTTGCCGTATTTTGCCAACATGATCGAGTCGCCTGACTTTCTCTCGTAGAGGTTTTGCCAGAGTTCTTCCGTGATGAACGGCATGAACGGATGGAGTACGCGGAGCAAGCGATCGAAGAACGCAAGTGTAGCTTCGTAGGTTGCCTTGTCGATCGGTTGCTGGTAAGCCGGTTTGATCATCTCAAGGTACCAACCGCTGAACTCGTCGCAGTAGAGTTTGTATATCTCCATGAGGGCTTCGGAGAGGCGGTACTTGCTGAAGAGATCAGCTATCTCCGCTTCGGTCTGTGCCAGTTGGGCATTGAACCAGTCGATGGCATATTTGGATGTCTCGGGTTGCGGGATATCCGCTACTTCGAGGCCTTTGACCATACGGAAGCAGTTCCAAATCTTATTGCAGAAGTTACGTCCCTGTTCGCAGAGCGAGTCATCGTAAAGGATGTCGTTGCCTGCAGGCGCAGAGAGTAGAATACCCATGCGGACGCCATCCGCGCCGTAACGCTCGATGAGGTCAAGCGGGTCGGGCGAGTTTCCGAGGGATTTACTCATTTTGCGGCCGAGTTTATCACGTACGATTCCTGTGAAATAGACATGCTTGAACGGCATCTTGCCTACGTACTCGTAGCCCGCCATGATCATACGTGCTACCCAGAAGAAGATAATATCCGGTCCCGTTACGAGATCGGCTGTCGGGTAGTAGTAATTGATCTCGGGGTTGTTCGGGTGTTCGATACCGTCAAAGAGCGATATAGGCCAAAGCCATGAGCTGAACCATGTATCGAGGGCTCCTTCGTCCTGAACGTAATTGCCTTCAGGCTTGGTCTCGGAGACGATGATTTTGTCGTCCGGGTAGTTCTCAAGGCCTGTCTGAGCAAGCAAGTCGGCATCGTAATACGCCGGAATACGGTGCCCCCACCATAGTTGACGCGATATACACCAGTCTTTGATGTTCTCGAGCCAGTTGCGGTAGGTGTTCTTGTATTTGGCGGGATAGAAAACGATGTCGTCGTTCATGACAGGCGGCAGGGCTATGTCAGCAAAGTGCTGCATCTTGACGAACCACTGGAGCGACAAACGCGGTTCAATAGGTACGTTGGTACGCTCGGAGTAACCGACCTTGTTGTCATAGTCTTCGATCTTCTCCACGAGGTTGAGTGCCTTGAGGTCCTCGACGATGGCCTTGCGGCAGTCGAAGCGGTCCATGCCGTGGTACTTGCGTACGTTGGGTTGGAGTTCCGGCTCGACGGTGTCCATATTGAGATGGGCATCGGGCGTAAAGATGTCGATGGTACGCAGGTTGTATTTCTGGCCTAAAGCATAGTCGTTCACGTCATGGGCGGGTGTCACTTTGAGACATCCCGTACCGAAACCGATCTCTACGTAACGGTCTTCGATGATCGGGATGACACGACCGACGCCCGGGACGATAACGTGCTTACCTTTGAGCCACTGGTTCTTCTCTTCTTTGGGGTTGATGCAGACGGCTATATCGCCGAAGATGGTCTCCGGTCGGGTCGTTGCCACGATGGCGTACTTACCGGATTCTTCCGCTACTTCGTAACGGAGGTAGTAGAACTTATTATGCTCGTCGTGATAGATGACCTCTTCATCGGAGAGGGCCGTTTGACGTTCGGGGTCCCAGTTGACCATACGCAGGCCGCGGTAGATGAGGCCTTTGTTGTAGAGGTCACAGAACACCTTTATAACCGCGCGCGAGCGCGTTTGGTCCATCGTGAAAGCGGTACGTTGCCAGTCGCAAGAACAACCGAGTGTACGGAGTTGTTTGAGGATGATTCCTCCGTGTTCATCGGTCCAATCCCATGCATGTTTGAGGAACTGCTCGCGGGTGAGGTCGGACTTGTTGATTCCTTGCTCTTTGAGTCGTTTGATGACTTTGGCTTCGGTAGCAATCGACGCATGGTCGGTGCCCGGAACCCAGCAAGCGTTCTTTCCTTCAAGTCGTGCCCGCCGTACGAGTATGTCTTGAATCGTCTCGTTGAGGACGTGTCCCATATGGAGCACGCCGGTCACGTTGGGAGGTGGAATAACAACCGTGAAAGGCTCACGGTTGTTATTCGGCTCCGAGTGGAACAGTCCGTTATCTAACCAGTACTGATACCACTTCGATTCAATGTCTTTCGGATTATACTTAGAGTCCATTGATTATAAATTTATGTCCATTCTGGATGAGGATGCCGCGTGTATTGCGATCAACCTGCATACCTTGGATATTATAGATCGGTGCATTCGGATCAAACTCATAGACAACGGTGTTCTCGATGCCTTGTGTCGGTTGATCCTCGAGCTCGATATCTTCCCCTGACTCGTAGTCATATGCAATGACTTCGGTAGAGAACTCATATACATACTCGTTACCTTCTTCGTCATAGAGCGTAGCCACGATGGTGTAGTACGGAGCGTACAGTTCGTTACCAGCTTCGATGCAAGCGACATAAACCGAACCGGCTACGAACACAATTGAGTCATTGTCGCTAGTGTAGAGGTAACCTCCGTAGAGATCGTATATACCGGCGATATGCTTGTCGTCTTCGTTAGCTATGTAGAGCTCAATGATCGGGTAGTCGAGATACTCTTGTGCTTCGTCTTGCGGATACTTACCTCCGAAGAGATACCAGAACGCACCTTCATCGTCAACGACATAGGCAGCTTCTGCATAGTCGATGTCCAGCGGATCACCGTGAGGCGTCGGGCCTATAGGACCTGTGCCGTCACCCTTACCGAGGATCTCCACTACGTATCCGTTGATGATCTCGTTGATTTTGTTTTTATCCTTGTCGGTGTAGATCGTGGTCTGACCGTACACGAGGATCGTATCGCCCGTAGCTATCTCGCCACCGTTGAACTCACCGTTCATCTTCTGCCACCACAGACGGTAGCACTTGATCTGCTTCGACGGGTCGTCGATGTCAGCGAGCATGAAGTCCAAGTTGTGGTATTGAGCCAGTTTATCATCGGTCGTCTGAATCTCACCAACGATACCCATTACGTAATGCACTTTCTCTTCCGAGCAAACGCGGATGGCCTGAGCTACCGAGATTGTATCCGGAGTATCAGCCGGTTGCGGAGTGATCTCATGGTCGGCTTTGTAGAGGAATACGCCTTCTTGTCTGAAATAGGTAGAAGCCTTGAAATAGCGGAAACGCATGTCTTTCGCGCCCTTGTTGAAACGCATGTAAACATTATTGGAAGCGATCTCCAAGCTGTCTGCGCTATACTGTTTGATCGTATTGAGAATAGGCTCTGCAGCAAAGACAATACCATTATTATCGTCTTTACCTCCAATGTAGTTATCACCGATCTTGAGTGAGTAACCACCGTTCATCTTCTCAACGTAGATGCAGTACTTAGCGTAGTCCTCGAGGGTGATCACACCGTTAGAGATTGTAGCTGCTACGCAACCTGCACCTTCGCCGGCATCCTTACCGTTGAAGACGAGAGCTTCGGTAGCGCTCTTCTCATAAACGAGCAAGTATTGTCCGCTCCAGTCAGCCTGATCAGCCGTTACCTTGGTGAATACGACCTCACCCGGCATCGGAGGACTCTCGCGGTTCACTGTGATGACGCATTCATCGGTGAAATCACCATCGACAGTCTTCACGGTGATGGTAACTGTACCCGGTTGGAGCGTTGTTACCAGACCGTTTTCTACGGTAGCCACGGTTTCGTCACTGCTGGACCAAGTTACCTCTTGGTTGGTTGCGTCAGCCGGTTTAATAGTAGCTTTCAGCGTTACGGTCAGACCTTCCATGATCTCATAGGAGTCCTTATCAAGTTCAACGCCTGTTACTTTGACGATCGGCGTGGTACTCGGAGTAACAGTTACTACGCATTTGGCTTCGAATCCACCCTGTTCGGTCTTAACGGTGATAGTAGCTGTTCCTTCAGCCACAGCTTTTACGACACCTTCTGCCGAAACGGTAGCTACTGCTTCATTGCTGGAAGACCAAGTCACTTTCTTGTTCGTTGCATTGTCCGGAGCGACGGTAGCGGTGAGCGTTACGCTCTTGCCAGCCTCCACCGAAGCGGTATTTTTGTCAAGTGTTACACCCGTTACGTCTACATCCACAACCGGTGCAGCTATGCGAGCGTATATCTGCGGCAAAACTTGTGTCGTAGAGTAAGTTTTAAAACGCGGACTGCTTGAGTTGTATTGAATGAAAGTACCTTTTGCGTTATTCTTGATTATGGCATCTCCGTTAGAATTAGAAATAGTGATGGACCATTTGTTATTTTCATTATCCCATGCCAAATCACTTTGGGTGGCACTCAATTTTTGGCCTTCGGGGTCAGCTAAGGTCCATGCGCCAGAATTACCATCCAGAGTAAAGATAGTAGCGGTACTATTTTCTGCCAATACGATGCTATTGTTCTCAATAGTTACATTAGCTGTCGCCAAATACTTATTTTTGCTATTCCATTGTCCGGCCGCTACGTTGTTCTTTGTGCTGACAATGATCAATTCCATTCCTGCGGAGAGTGCAGAAGCGTCTGTAACAAGTGTGAACGCATCTCCACCCGGCGTCGGAGGAACGACTTCTTCCTTAACGGTGATCGCACAGGTAGCGGTCTTACCTTGGTCTTTGGTCGTTACGGTAATGGTAGTCGAACCCTTAGCAACAGCCTTTACCAAACCGTTGTTGTCAACGGTTGCTACTGTAGGATCGCTGCTCTCCCATGTAACCGCTTTTTCGGTTGCGTCAGACGGTTCAATGGTAGCGATCAGTTGGAGCGTACCGCCAATAGCGAGTTCATCAGACGTCTTATTGAGCGTTACGCCTGTTACATGAACTTCCGGAGTCGGAGTGTCACCACCCTTCTCTACCTTGATCTCCAATGCCACTTTCTTTTCAATCTTACCGGTAACACCAAGAACAGAAACGATGAGGGTGTCTTGATAGGTAGCTTCTTTAGTAGCAGTGAAGGTCACTTTGAAGTTATCGCCATCCCATACAAAACCTGCATTTCCCTTCAATAGTCTTCCTTCCGGCTTGCTGAAGGCGAACACAGCGTTAGCAGAGATCTGATGCTCTGCTTTTGCTACACCGTTCTCCAATTTGACAGTCTCTTTCCATTCGGACGGAATAACCTCCAGTACCGCTTCCGGTACATCAACAACAGCACTCAGGTTGATCACCTTATCTAATGCGTCAGCCGCTTTGATGGTAATGGTTGCACTATAGATACCAATGGTATTGGTTTGCAGTTTAACGACCAACTTGCCGTCTTTTTTCTCTGTGTTCTCAAAAGCGGCTTTATTCGTTCCGCCTACTGTGAAGCTCCAATCGTCTGCCGGGCTAACGGTAACGATGGCCTCTTTCTCTATTCCATTTACAGCGTTCACGAGGGATACATGCTCGAAATCTACATCTTCAGCCGTGATGACCGGACGAGATACGTTGACAAACAACGGAACCTTAACGGTCTCCACTCCCTGTGTCGAAACGAGGAGCGTATCGTAGAACTCACCGGTTTCGCTACTCTTGAATGTAACTTTAGTGCCATCCCAAGAGAATCCGTTCGTGCTACCTCCTTGGATACGAGTTTCTACGTCTCCTTGGAGATTAGATCCTAAGATCGAGAAAGCCTGCTCAGCTTTTGCCTCGCGATTCTTGATCATCAGGTTCTCTACTTTCCAACTTAAGGGCGATATGCTCAGTTCGGGCGCTTTCACCGTGATCTCCAATGGTACTCTTACATCAGCTACACCTTTTGCCGAGAAGACCAATGTAGCTTTGTAGGTACCGGCTTCGGTTGCATTGAACTTAACCAGTTCTCTCTTATCATTCCAAGAGAAATTCTCCTTGTTTGTGCCTTCTATCTTTGCGCTGTAAGCAGCGATATTGGTAAGCGTTACTTCGAAAGCCTTATCAGCCGAAGCTTTGTCGTTCACCAATTCGAGTTGCATCTCCCATTTGGTCGGATCAACGCTCAGTTCCAAACCGCCTAATTCAGCGTCGTCAGCAATGAATTCTGCCGGTACTGCATAGTTGAAAGTACCGCCTTTGATTTCGATCTTCGGTGCAGCGGCTGCGAAAGCCTTGTCTACTACGATCTCGCCATTCTCAAACGTACCGTTCTCAATAGCAAGAGAAGATTTGGGTTCAGATACTGCGCCCCATGTACCGTACTCAATTTTACCGGTGATTTTACCGGTCGTATTGACATTTACTATAACACCATCAAGGTAAGCAGCTGCGGTGCAGACATCAAAGGCATATTTGCCTTCTGCTGCCGTGATACTGGTAGTACCCAAGATGTTACATTCGCCGCAGTTATTCGAAACTACGTACGCGCAATTGGCTGTACCGGTAATGGTCATGTTGGTCAAAGTCAGCTCGCAGTAGTTCTGAATGATGAACTTAGCATCTGCGGCCGTCAATGTACCGTTCTTCAGATGAACCTTGTTACCCTTCTCGAGGTGCCAAGCTTGATTCTCGGTTCCGGTAGAACCAACCAAGCCTTTCACGTCATACGTAAATCCCCCGAAGTCAATAACGAGGTCCTTACCGTCTGAAGCGGCAAGAAAAATACCCGGGCCCTCATTGACGTCGCGAAGCAACACGATGGTAGTCTGTGCACCACTCGGCGCTGCGGCAACAGCCGCGGGAAGTGTTGCGTACTCAGTGTCGCCGATCTTGGCAACGTTCTGAGCCCATACACTCGTGAGTGCGATAAAAAGCACACTCAGCAAAATGGTTAATTTTTTCATGTGTAAATACATTAATTGTTAATAAAAATAGAACGTTTTTAACTATTGTTGTGTTCGCATTTACATAATTCGCTGCAAAATTACTAATAATTTTTGACATGACCAAATAAAAATGCATTTTGTTGGCGAAAAAGCGATTTTTCCTTAAATAATTGCGCGCGTGCTTGCGTGTTTGGGAAATTTTGTGTACCTTTGCAGCGTAAATTGGATGATTATGGACTCTTTTGAACAATTATGCCAACATCGCCGGTCGATTCGTAAGTTCACCAACCAACCGGTAGAGCAAGAAAAAATAGACTATTTGTTACGTTGCGCACTGATGTCTCCGAGTGCCAAGCGCACTTGTCCGTGGGAGTTTATCGTGACGCATGACGAGGCAAAGTTACGTCCCTTGGCGGGCTGTCGCACGTACGGCAGTCAGATGTTCAACACGGCTACGGCTGCTATCATCATCGCGCTGGATCCGACGCTGTGCGACAACACATGGATGGCAGACGGAGCGATTGCTGCGGAACATATACTCTTGGCAGCTGCGGAACAAGGACTCGGTGCATGCTGGTGCCATGTATATGAACGCGAAGGAGCACCCGAGTTGACGCATCGGCTCTTTGGGATACCGGAGGATAAGATTGTGCTCTGTGCGATTGCACTCGGCTACCCCGATGAAGAGCGACAAAACTACGATTTATCGAAACTCAAATACGACAAGATACATAATGAAACCTATCATTGCCATAACGACCGGTGATACGAACGGTATCGGATACGAAGTGATCGTCAAGTCCCTGCTGTGGGGCTATATCTTCGACATCATGCGCCCCGTCATCTACGGGAACGCGGCCGTCGCCAAGCATCATTTGCAGACGCTGGATGAAGATCACCGTAACATCACATGGAATATTATTGACAGTCCTGAGCAAGCCAAAGACGGACGACTGAACCTCATCACCTGTTATCCGGACAACGTGCCGGTTGAGTTTGGGGTGAACACCGAAGCGTCCAATCAGGCAGCCAAGGCGTCGTTGGATCGTGCGTGTGCGGACTTGCAGGCCGGAAAAGTGCAGGCGCTTGTTACCGCGCCACTGAACAAAGAGGCATTAGGCGGAGGACACACGGAGTACTTGGAGAAACGTTTCCAAGGTAACGAGTTGATGATGCTGTGCTCGGGGAACTTGCGGGTAGCGTTGGTTTGCAACCATGTAGCGTTAGCTGATATACCGGCACAGATCACCGAAGAGCGGATACTGAGTAAGATGACGCTGCTTAACGCTTCGCTCAAACGTGATTTCGGATTGGAGAAGCCCCGCATTGCCGTGCTGGCGCTCAACCCCCATGCAGGTGACGCCGGACTGCTCGGTAAGGAAGAACAGGAGATCATCGTGCCGGCTATTGAGAAAGCCAAGACACAAGGTATATGGGCATTCGGTCCTTACGCCGCAGACGGGTTCTTCGGTTCGGAACACTACAAGCATTTCGATGCCGTGCTTGCGATGTACCACGATCAGGGACTGATACCCTTCAAGACGCTTGATATGAGCGGGGTGAACTATACTGCAGGCCTCAATATCGTGCGGACTTCACCCGATCATGGCACGGGATACGACATCGCGGGTAAGAACCAAGCCGATGATGCATCGATGCGGCATGCGCTTTTCATGGCGATCGACGTACTGCGTCAACGCGCCGAGTATGATGAACTGACGGCTGATCCGCTGCCGTTCATTGAGCGCAATGAGGGCGAAGGCAAACCCCGCCGCGAGTTCATTGATTTTAAAACCACAGTCGCTAAAATTGAGAATTAAAACCATATATGACAAGTAAAGAAATTCGTCAGTCCTTTTTGGACTTTATGGCGTCGAAAGGACATCAGATTGTACCTTCGGCTCCGATGGTCATCAAAGATGACCCCACATTGATGTTCACCAATGCCGGCATGAACCCGTGGAAGGGTATAATCCTCGGCAACGACCCCATCAAATATCCGCGTGTGGCAGACAGTCAGAAATGTCTGCGTGTGTCGGGTAAGCATAATGACCTCGAAGAGGTAGGCCACGACACCTACCACCATACGATGTTCGAGATGCTCGGTAACTGGTCCTTCGGGGACTATTTCAAGAAAGAGGCGATCGACTACGCGTGGGAGTATATCGTGGATGTGCTCAAGATTGATCCGGCTAACCTGTACGCTACGGTCTTTGAGGGTTCGCCGGAGGAGGGTCTGAGTCGCGATGACGAAGCCGCTTCTATTTGGGCGAAACACCTGCCTGCCGATCATATTCTGAATGGTAACAAACACGATAACTTCTGGGAAATGGGTGACACCGGTCCTTGCGGTCCGTGTAGTGAGATCCACGTCGATAGCCGTTCGGAAGCCGAGAAAGCGAAAGTGCCTGGTCGTGAACTGGTTAACAAAGACCACCCGCAGGTGATCGAGATCTGGAACATTGTCTTCATGCAGTTCAACCGCAAGGCAGACGGTTCGCTGGAGCCGCTCGCGAAAAAGGTGATCGACACCGGTATGGGTTTTGAGCGTCTGGTGCGCACGATTCAGGGCAAGACCTCGAACTACGACACCGATGTGTTCCAACCGATGCTGCAAAAGATAGGCGCTATCTGCGGTTGCCAATACGGCAAAGACGAGAAGACGGATGTCGCTATGCGCGTTATCGCCGATCATATCCGTACGATCGCGTTCGCTATCACGGACGGTCAGTTGCCGAGTAACGAGAAAGCGGGCTATGTCATCCGTCGTATCTTGCGTCGTGCGGTGCGTTACGGCTATACGTTCCTGGGCATGCGGAATGCGTTCCTCTACCAACTCGTACCGCAACTGATAGCCGACCTCGGTGAGGCATACCCCGAACTGAAGATTCAAGAGGCACAGATCACGCCGGTCATCAAGAGCGAGGAAGAAGCTTTCCTCCGTACGCTGGACAAGGGTATCGGTTTGCTGGATAAGCTGATGGACGAAGCCCGCAAAGCCGGTAAGACCGAGATCTCGGGGGTGGATGTGTTCACTCTCAAAGACACCTACGGTTTCCCGTTGGATTTGACTGAACTGATCTTGCGTGAGAACGGGTTCACCACTAACGAAGAGGAATATAACAAAGCGCTGGAGCACCAGAAATCGATGGGTCGTGAGGCGAATAAGCAAGACCTTGGTGACTGGACCGTACTGCGCGAAGGAGAGACCGAGTTCGTCGGATACGATGAACTAAGCTGCGAGACCGATATACTGCGTTACCGCCAAGTGAGCCAGAAAGGCAAGAGTTTCTATCAGGTTGTGCTGAGCAAGACCCCGTTCTATGCCGAGATGGGCGGTGAGGTCGGTGACACAGGTACGCTCGAAAACGTACGCGTACTCGATACCAAAAAAGAGAATAACTTACCTGTACATATACTAGCAGAACTACCGGCGAACCTCGAAGGAGCACTCACCGCTACGGTGGATGCCGAGCGTCGTCAGGCGATTGCTTGCAACCACTCCGCTACGCATATTATCCACCATGCGCTGCGCGAGGTGCTCGGTAAGCATGTGGAGCAGAAGGGTTCGCTTGTTACCGCCGATAGTTTGCGTTTTGACTTTAGTCATTTCCAGAAAGTGACGCCGGAAGAATTGCGTAAAGTGGAGCAGGTAGCAAATGCATTTGTACGCCGCGATTTCCATTTGGAGGAGAGTCGTCATACGCCGATCGCCGAAGCGAAAGCGATGGGAGCCATGGCGCTGTTCGGTGAGAAATACGGAGATGACGTACGCGTGATCAAGTTCGGTGACTCGGTTGAGTTATGCGGTGGATGTCACGTATCGAGTACCGGTCGTATCGGAGCCATCCGCATCGTGATGGAGACCTCGGTAGCGGCAGGTGTACGGCGTATAGAGGCAGTGACGGCTGCCAAGGCAGATGAACTGTATTACATGGCGCAAGACACGCTGAACGGGTTGAAGGCGCTCTTTAACAACGCTCCTGATCTGGCAGGCACCGTGCATAAGTTCATTGATGAGAACGCAGCACTCAAGAAACAAATCGAGCAGTTTACCGCAGAGAAGATAGAGCAGTACCGCGACCAGATCATTGCGCGCGCAGAGGACTTCGGCGATATCAAGTTGGTGCGTTTGGAAGGCGAGCAGAACCCCGAGATGATTCGTGGTGTGATGCCGCTGCTGCGCGGTAAGTTCACGGATGTCAAGTTCGCTGTAGTAGCCGCTACATCCTGGGAGAACAAACCCACAATCGCTGTGTTCCTCAGTCAACCGCTCGTGGATGAGGGTAAGAACGCCGGTGCGATGATTAAAGCCGCAGCCCGTAATATACAAGGAGGCGGTGGCGGTCAACCTTGGTTCGCTACTGCCGGAGGACGAGATGTAAACGGACTTGGGGCTGCGATGACGGAGTTGATGAATGGTTTATCGTGATCTCGATCACGTGATCTCGTGAAAAATGATGAAACTCCCTACTTCATATCTGCCGGAGAAGATCCGTAGTGCCGTTCGCTTTATGGTGGTCGGCTTTACGGGTACATTCGTCCAGACCTGGTTCTTCATGGCGGCGATGTTGCTGCTGGGAGAACCCGAGAAAGGTGTGGCGCTTTTCTATGTGGCTTTCGGCATCGGGTTTGTCATGGAGATGATACCGAACTATTTCTTCTCCAACTGGTACACTTTCGGCACTAAGCCGAGCCTTAAGAATGCCGGCGGGTTCCTCTTGGCGCGCGCCATCAATTTTGTCATCCAGTTCGCACTCCTGCCGATGATGCTCGACCTGTTGCCCAACTGGCGGGAAGATTACATCAGTATGGTTGTTATCTTCCTTGCGGGATGTATCAACTACCTCATTTGTCTGCTCTTTTTCAAAAAACCGAAAGAATGAAAATCTACCGAGCCAATATATTGTTCACCCCTTCGCCGGAGGCCTTCCGCATTCTGGAGCACGGATATATAGCCGTGGATGATGCGGGTTGCGTCATTGATACGTATGAGACCCTGCCGGACGCGCTTCGCGATGAGCCCGTGACTGATTTCGGAGACCGGTTGCTTATCCCGGCGATGAACGACCTGCATGTACATGCACCGCAGTACCGCAACCATGGGATAGCGATGGACCTTGAGTTGTTGCCGTGGCTCAATACGTACACTTTCCCCGAGGAAGAGAAGTATAAAAAACCGGCATATGCGCAGCGTCTGTACTGCCGTTTTGTGCAGGACCTCAAGCGTGCCGGAACGATGCGTGCGGCGATCTTCGCCACCATCCATCCGGATGCCACTTGTCTGCTGACCGACCTGCTGCACGAAGCCGGTATGGGAGGCATGGTGGGACTGGTAGGAATGGATCGTAATAGTCCTGACACGCTCCGTAATAGTGTCGAAGAGGCGGTGGAAGGGACGAAACGCGTGATGGAGCACACGAAGCCTATGCCGCTGGTGTCCGCTATCGTCACACCGCGTTTTGTGCCTTCGTGTACACCCGCGATGATGACTGCTTTGGGACAACTGGCGCAAGCGTATCAGTTGCCTGTGCAGAGTCATTTGAGTGAGAACCCGTCGGAGATAGCGTGGGTGGCTGAACTGGAACCCGAAGCCAGTTGTTACGGCGACGCGTATCGTAGGTACGGCTTGTTCGGTCAGACCCCTACCCTCATGGCGCATTGCTGTTACACGGACGGGGAAGAGATGGAACTGATGAAGCAGCATCAGGTCTTTGTGGTGCATTGCCCGACCTCCAACTGCAACCTCGGTTCTGGAATCGCTCCTATACGTCGTTTCCTGCAAGTCGGCATACCCGTGGCTCTCGGTTCGGACGTGTCCGGAGGAAGCGGTTTCTCGATCTTCAAAGTGATGCAATACGCGCTGCAGATGTCCAAGTTGCACTGGAGACGAACCGACCAACAGGACGCTTTCCTTAGCCTGAGCGAGGTCTTCTGGATGGCGACCAAAAGCGGTGGGTCATTCTTCGGCAAAGTGGGCTCTTTCGAACCCGGCTACGCTTTCGATGCACTCGTCATCGATGATAGCGAACTCAATTTCGATAACTACTCCCTGCCCCATCGACTGGAGCGATTTATTTACCTCGGAGACGACCGGCAATTAACCCGCCGTTTCTGCCAAGGAAAGGAAGTTTAACATGTTTTACGTAGAAAAACGTATTGAGATCTCGGCAGCGCATAATCTCATGCTGTCGTACGAAAGCAAATGCGAGCACTTGCATGGGCATAACTGGATCATCGTCGTTTATTGCAAGGCTGAGCAGCTCAACCAAGACGGGATGGTGACCGATTTCACGCATATCAAACGCGTGGTCAAGGACACCTTCGATCATAAATATATCAATGATGTCATTGATGTGAACCCTTCGGCAGAGAACATCGCCAAATGGATCTGCGACCACGTAGAGAACTGCTATAAAGTGAGCGTGCAGGAGAGCGAAGGGAATGTGGCGATTTATGAACGTTAAATCGTTAAACCGTTAAGCCGTTAAATCGTTGTACAAGGTCAACGAAATATTTTATACATTACAGGGCGAAGGGGCGCATAGCGGCATCCCTGCCGTGTTCATCCGTTTCAGCGGGTGCAATCTGCGTTGTCCTTGGTGCGACACCGAGTTCGAAGAGTTCACTGAGATGAGTGCCAAGCAGATCATTGCCGAAGCGCTCGCCCTATACGATATCCCCAACGAGCGCCGTAAGATGGTGGTGCTCACCGGAGGAGAACCGAGCCTGCAAGTGGACGAGGCGCTGGTGACCGCGCTCCATGAGGCAGGTTTTTATATATGCATCGAAACGAACGGAACCCGTACCCTACCCGACGGCATCGACTGGATTACTTGCTCACCGAAAGAAAGTTCTCTCAAACCATCAAACTCTCAAACCATCAAACTAACGAACGTGAACGAGGTCAAGGTTGTTTTTACGGGTACGTACGATCCTGAGGTTTGGAGAAAACAATTGAGCGCCGAACACTGGATGCTCCAACCCCTGCGGTATACCGGAGAGTGGCTCATTGAGAATGTCGATTCGTGGGAAGATGACCGGAACGATAATCTCGACGACACCGTTCGGTATATACTTAGTCATCCGTTCTGGCGGCTAAGCGTTCAGTTACATAAGATTG
>Ga0310690_10004130_pt1 | contig 20989 bp, 19 predicted proteins | sample AusTroGonzalo_MG_2_FD_207661 | JGI IMG/M metagenome (GOLD analysis project Ga0310690, IMG submission 207661) | Bovine rumen microbial communities from tropical cattle in Woodstock, Queensland, Australia - Gonzalo_04 (v2) (version 2) | ecosystem: Host-associated > Mammals > Digestive system >... | reverse complement strand
CAGCAAGTAAAATTTTTTTCATACTATTGATTTTTGATTAGAAATTGAATTTTAAATACAAATTCAGGGCAATGACAGAACATCGCCCTGAATATACGGATTGTAATTAGTTGTTAACCACCTTCTTACCGGCTGCGTAGTTGATCTTCAACGCATTGTTGGCACGCAGCTCCTGCTTGATGGTGTTCACATAGCGCATCTGCACGTCCTTATCAACTTTCAGGGAGAACGTCAGACGGTCGCGGTCTTGGGCGTCGCGGGACTCTTTCTCGGTACCGATGAACTCACGCACGTCACGTTTCAAATCCTCGGCCTTGACGGTCTGGTCGTTGAGCTGAACGGAAACCTCGCCGGGGGGCAGGGTGTTTTCGTTCTTGGAGATAGGAGCACCGATGTAGATGTTAGCCACGAGGGATTTCTTCTCCAGCTTCTGAATCTCAGTCGCTTGCGGCGGTTGGAATTTCACCTTCAACGAAGCCTCACGCATGGTGGTAATCACCATGAAGAAGAACAGGAACATGAAGATAATGTCGGACATAGAACCCATGTTGAGTTCCGGAGTCTCTTTTTTTCCTTCTTTTCTGAATCTTGACATAGCTTTGCGTTTTAAAGGTTATTTGCCGGTATTGCTGTAGTCCATAGGCGGAGCCTCGGAGATGCTCATGGGGATAGCCTGGGAGACGGCACGTTGAGCGGCGGAATCCAGACCATCGTACTTCTTGCCGAAATACTGCAGGGAAGTCTCGTCGCGCAGTTCATTGACAGCGCGCTGGAGTTCGTTCTGCACCTGAACGTACATGTTGTAACTGGTGCCTTGGTCGTTGGTCAATGAGACAACGCCCTTGGAAACCGGGAAGTCGCCGATGCCGTCAATAGGTTTGCTCACCTTCTCAGGCAGAGACGGGTCGTTGGTGGGGTTAGCGAAGAACTCTTTGGCTTTCGCCTTCAGTTCGTTCACCAGAATCTGATCTCCGTTCACCAAGATTTCGTCACGGAAATTCACCACAACGTTCAGCACATTTCTCTTGTTGATATCCACCTTCTTATCCTCGGTGTCCTCCGTTTTTGGCGGCGGAAGCTTTCTCGGGATACCCTGCTCCGTGTTGATGGAGGAGGTCAGCAGGAAGAAGGTCAACAGCAGAAACGAAATGTCTGACATTGCACCTGTATTCAAGCCGGGTGTTTTTCTTTTGCTCATGTTAGTTTTTGTTTTTAACGGCGTTCATAACCAATGACACGATAATGGACAGGATGGCGACGAGCAAGCATGTGTAGACAGTAAACACGGCACCGTTTACCATCTTGTAGCCCGTTCCGGTCATACCCGCCTTAATAGCCGAGTTGCTGAGCGTGGGCGTACCCACCAGATAGCCGATGAAGAAAATCACCACCAGCAGCACGAGGCCTATGAGAATCTGGTAGGAAGAGTTGGAAATCATGCCGGCCACCAAGAAGAAGACCATCAAGGCGAAGGCACCGATAAGGAGCACATAGACCAGAATGATGAAAAAGTTCTGCAGGGATGCGCTCTTGTCGAAGCTCTTCAGATCGCTCTGGAAGGCTTCAAATTCGGCAGCTTTCTTGCTGGCAGATGCAGTCATGTTAATGGTCTCTGCACGGCTGATGAGAGCGTTGGCCGATTTGAGGTAGCTGTTCTCGACCAGGTAAGCTTGCTTCACCTCAGAGTAGTCCTCATTCACCTTCTCCACATATTTCTCCATTTCTTTGAAAGACTTCACATTGTTGAACCCGTCCACACATTTTTTCTTGGTTTCGGGGGAGCATTTCACGAAGAGGGCTTCGGAACGGGCGGGGAAATTGGCCTTATAGGCATTGAATTTCTCCTCGCTGTCGATGTTTTTCAGATCTTGCAGGTAGGTATAGAGAATATCTTTTTCCAGTTGAACGCTTTTGAGGTTCTCCTTGCGATCCTGGGTTTCTTTCTGGTATTTTTCAATCACACTGGGAAGGGTCTCCAGCGTAGCAGTCTCAAAGTCGGCCACCATTTGCGGTGACTGCGCTTTCACTTCCTGTGCCTGGATATAGCTGTCTTTCTTGTCCGCGTCAAAAGAGACGAAGGAGAACACGAGAGCCAGCACGCAGGCCAGGATGGCGACCGCGAATATGACGATATTAATGACTTTATTCTTCATTATACAACGATTTAAAATTATTGTATATATAGTATATAGGTAAGGCTTAACCCTTATTTATTCGCTTTGTGTTTCACCAAAATATCCATGAAGGAGATAGTGGCGTCCTCCATATCGTTGACGATGGCGTCGATACGGGTGAGGAGGTAGTTATAGAACACTTGGAGGATCATAGCGGTGATCAAACCGAAGACGGTGGTCAACAAAGCCACTTTCATACCGCCAGCGACGATGGTCGGGGAAATATCACCTGCGCGCTCGATATCATCGAAGGCCTGCACCATACCGATAACGGTGCCCAAGAATCCGAGAGACGGGGCCAAGGCGATGAACAGGCTGATCCAAGTCATGTTGTTCTCCAGTTTGGCCATTTGGACGGCGCCGTAGGCGGTGAGGGATTTCTCGACGGACTCGAGACCCTCGTCATAACGGTCAAGACCTTGATAGAAAACAGCGGCGAGGGGGCCTTTGGTATCGCGGCAGAGCTCCTTGGCAGCATCCACGCCCTTGGTGTTAAGGGTATTCTCAATCTTGTCAAGCAGTTTCTTGGAATTCACTTGGGAAAGATTGAGGTAGAATATGCGCTCAATGACGAAAGCCAGACCCAGGATCAAGCAGATCAACACGGGGGTCATCCAGACTGCGCCACCCTGGATGAATTTATCTTTCAAAACATAATGCAGACCCTGGTTGATGGAATCGTCAGGATCTTCAGACAGCTCAGCCTGTGCGGTGGCGGCGGGAGCCTCAGCCACTTCCTCCGCGACCTGCTCAGTAGCGGCAGGTTCGGCAGATTTTTGGTCTTTCTGCGCAAAAGCAGTGTTTGCAATACCGAAGGTCAAGAAACCGAAAACGGTAAGTAAGGCGATAAGCTTTTTCATAATTGATTTTTGATTTGTTGAAATTAAATTATTATTACTTTATTGATTTTCAAGCTTTTACACTCAAGCGGAGAGAATGGGATTCGAACCCATGAAGCGCTTTTGGCGCTTACGCGCTCTCCAGGCGCGCGCCTTCGACCACTCGGCCATCTCTCCTCGAATTTGAGGCTGTAAAAATACACTTTTTTTTAATTGCCGTACCACCTCCTCAAAAAAAAATTTCAACCCCCGAAAATCTGTCCGAACGGCTATATTTTTCGTATCCCAAAACACCCAAAAAAAGAATATGCATCGTACTTCTATATAAGTATATATTTATCCGTTTTGTATTGGTAATTTGTTTACCTTTGCCGCACATTTGAATTTCATTTTATCACCTTAAAAAAATAACGTATATAATTGGTTATGAAAGAAGTACACAATTTTAACGCAGGACCGTGTGTCCTCCCTAAAGAGGCTGTTGAGTCCACAATCAACGCCATCCGCAATTTTGACAACACCGGAATCGGTCTGATGGAGATCTCCCACCGTACCCCGGGTTGGGAAAGAGTCATGGCTGAAACCCGCCAACTCTGGCGCGACATCCTCAACATCCCTGACACCTACGAAGTGCTCTTCCTCGGTGGTGGTGCCAGCACCCAGTTCTTCATGGTGCCCGCCAACCTGATGAAGACCAAAGCCGCCTACCTCCAGACCGGCGTCTGGGCCAAGAAGGCCGCCAAGGAAGCCAAGAATTTCGGCAAGACCGAAATCATCGCCTCCTCCGAAGACAAGACCTACAACTACATCCCGAAGGGCTGGACCGTCCCCGCTGACGCCGACTACTTCCACATCACCACCAACAACACCATCTACGGTACCGAGATCCGCAAGGATTTCACCGCCGAAGAGTGCAACAACGTGATGCTCGTCGCCGATATGAGCTCTGACATCATGAGCCGTCCCGTCGATGTGACCAAATACGGCCTCATCTACGGTGGTGCCCAGAAGAACGTCGGTCCTGCCGGTGTCACTTTCGTCATTGTGCGCAAGGACATCCTCGGCAACATTGGCGACCGCGCTTATATGAACCCGCTGCCGACGATGGTTGACTACCGCACCCACGCGGCTGAGGAAGCCAAGAACATCTCCATGTTCAACACCCCGCCCGTGCTCCCCATCTTCGTGATGCACGAAACCCTCACCTGGCTGAAGAACACCATCGGCGGCGTCGAGGAAATGAACAAAATCAACATGAAGAAATCCAACCTGCTGTACGAGGAAATCGACCGCAACAGCATGTTCGTGGGCACCGTCGCCGACAAGGCCGACCGTTCCATCATGAACCACTGCTGGGTGATGGCTCCCGGTTACGAGGACAAGCAGGACGCCTTCATGGCTTTCGCCAAGGAGCGCGGCATGGTCGGCATCAAGGGCCACCGTTCCGTCGGCGGCTTCCGCGCCAGCCTCTACAACGCCTGCACCGTCGAAGACGTTGAAGCTCTCGTCGCCTGCATGCAAGATTTCGAAAAAGCGAACAAATAGTTTGGCTATTGGCTATTGGCTTTTGGCTTTTGGCTATTAGCAGTTGACCAAAAGCCAAAGGCCAAAAGCCAAAGTTTTAATTTTAATCCGATAAGTAATGAAAGTATTAGTAGCTACTCAAAAGCCTTTCGCGAAAGCCGCTGTGGATGGCATTCGCGCCATCGTGGAAAAAGCTGGTTATGAACTGGTTCTGTTAGAGAAGTATGAAACACCCGAGGAACTGTACACCGCAGTCGCCGATGTGGACGCCATGATTGTCCGCTCCGACAAGGTGACGGCCCAGGTGATTGATGCCGCCAAGAACCTCAAGGTGGTCGTGCGCGCCGGCGCCGGTTTCGACAACCTCGACCTCGCCGCCTGCACCGCCAACAACATTGTGGCGATGAACACCCCCGGCCAGAACTCCAACGCCGTAGCCGAACTGGCTCTCGGCATGATGATCTACATGGCCCGCAACACCTTCAAACCCGGCACCGGTGCCGAGCTGAAGGGCAAAAAAGTCGGTATCCAAGCTTACGGTAACGTCGGCCGTCTCGTCGCTGAGAAGGCTCGCGCCCTCGGCATGGATGTCTGGGCTTTCGACCCGTTCGTCCCGAAAGAGAAAATGGAAGCTGAAGGTGTCGTCGTCCCCGCCACTCTGGAGGACATGTACAAGAACTGCAACTACATCTCTCTGCATATCCCCGCCAACGACCAGACCAAAAAGTCTATCAACAAGGCACTTGTGGGTCTTATGCCGAAAGGTGGCTGCGTGATCAACACCGCCCGCAAGGAGGTCATCAACGAAGAAGAACTTATCGCTTTGATGGCAGAGCGCGAAGACCTCAAATATTGCACTGACATTGCTCCCGACGCAATGGAAGAGTTCAGCAAGTTTGAGAAACGTTTCTTCGCCACCCCGAAGAAACAGGGCGCGGAAACCGCCGAGGCCAACATCAATGCCGGTCTCGCCGCCGCCACCCAGATTGTGAACTTCTTCGTCAACGGCGACAAGAAATTCCAGGTCAACAAATAAACCGACCGAGAATTTTCCGATATCTGTAGAGACGTTGCGCGCAACGTCTCTACATTTTTATAACATGGCGCGTCTCCACATTTTTTGTACCTTTGCCGCCGTTTGAAAATATAGAATATGGCTGAAAATAAGAATTTCACAATCGGTATCACACAAGGTGATATAAACGGAATCGGTTACGAAGTGATTATCAAGTCGCTGTGCGACAACAGAATCATGGAAATCTGCACCCCTGTGGTGTACGGACTGGCGAAAGTGGCCTCCTACCATAAAAAATATATGGACATGCCGGATTTCTCGTTCCAATACGCCAAATCCGCTGAACAACTCTCCACAAAGCGTCCCAACCTCATCAATCTCTATGAGGAAGAAGTGAAAATCGACCTCGGCACCTCGACGCGGATTGCCGGCCAGATGGCGGAACGCGCGCTTTATGCCGCCGGCCGCGACCTGAAGAACAACCTGCTCGATGCCATTGTCACCGCACCGGTTAACAAAAACAATATCCAATCCGAGAAATTCAAATTCCCGGGACATACCAATTTCTTCGAACACTATTTTGGCGGAAAAGAGCATCCCGCACTGATGATGATGGTGGCGGAAAGCCTGCGCATTGGATTTGTCACCAACTACTTGCCTATCAAGGCTGTAGCTGAAAGTATCACCACAGAAGTTGTTCTGCAAAAGCTGGAGATTCTGAACAACTCCCTCAAGCAGGATTTCGCCCTCAACAATCCCACCATCGCTGTGCTGTCGCTTAACCCGCACGGCGGCGAAGAAGGTCTGCTCGGCAATGAGGACAAGGACGCTGTGCAACCCGCTGTGGCCCAAGCTTTCCACAACGGCATCAACGCTTTCGGTCCCTTCCCCGCCGACGGGTTCTTTGCCTCCGGCGCCTACACCAAGTTCGACGCGGTACTGGCCATGTATTACGACCAAGGCATGGTACCGTTCAAGCTGCTCGGCAAGAACGGCGTCAACTTCACCGCCGGACTGCCCATCGTGCGCACCGCCCCCGCCCACGGTACCGCCTACGACATCGCCGGCAAGAACATCGCCGACCCACAGTCCATGCGCAACGCCATCTACCTCGCCGTGGACATCCTTCGGAATAGGCAACAGGCAGTAGGAAGTAGGCAATAGGCAATAGGCAATAGGCAATAGGCAATAGGCAACAGGCAACAGGCAACAGGCAATAGGTACTATTTTAAATAAAAGATATTCTTTAAGCAGTCCCGGAGGGACAACACGCACGAAGTGCAATTAACCCCACACAAGGCGATAGCCGTAGTGTGGGGCGGTTGCAAAAAACAAAATGGACATCGTCATCGACATCGGCAACACGCTGCGGAAAATCGCAGTCTTTTCGGAAAACGGCGTAATCATACGCCTTTTTTCGGAGAAACAGCTGACTATACCCTTTTTTGAACGGCTTTTAGAAGACTACTCCATACAGAAAGCCATTGTCTCGTCCGTGGGCGCTGGCGATGAGGATGCTTTGGACTGGCTTGACGCGCACACGCGACTCGTGCGATTCGCACACACCTGCCAACTTCCCATCACGCTAAAGTATGCCACCCCAGAAACATTGGGCACCGATCGGTTGGCTAATGCCGTGGGTGCCAATGCCTTACATCCTGGTGAAAAGGTGCTATCCATTATGGCCGGCACCTGCCTGGTAGCCGATTTCGTGAACGCCGACGGGGAATACCTCGGCGGCAGCATCGCCCCTGGACTACGGATGCGGTTCCAAGCGCTTGAGCACTTCACCGCCCGTCTCCCACTTATCGAACCCGAAGAGAGCGCCCCCCTTATCGGCGACACCACGAAAACGTCCATCCTGTCGGGGGTCATCAACGGCATGGCGGCCGAAATCGACGGTCTGATAGACCGTTACCAAGAGCAATATTCCAATGTAAAAGTTCTTTTTTCAGGCGGCGATTCAGAACTGCTTCTAAATTCCGTAAAAAAACGTATATTTGCCGCCCAAAATCCGATTCTGCTCGGATTGTATAAAATATTGGTATTGAATGTTTCAAAGGACTGACTGTAAAACAGTATGGATGTGGGTTTTCTGCTGTCTGTGCGTGTTGACCGCGCGGGCTCAGAACGAAATCAGTATGCCCTATTCCAGCTATGGCATCGGTGTCGTGAACCGCTCGTCGAACGGCATTCTGGACGCCATGGGCGGCGTCTCTTACGCCATGCAGAACCCCTACTACATCAATTTCCGGAACCCCGCCTCCTACGCAGCCTTCGATTCGTTGTCGTTCATTGCCGATGCGGCGGCCTCCGTCTATTCCTCCCATCTGACGCAAGCACAGCTCAATCAGCACAACAGCTACGCCAAGCCGGGCTATATCGCCATCGGACTTCCCGTGACACGGCACTGGCGCACCAGCGTCGGCATCAGGCCGTTCAGCGACATCGGCTATAGCATCGTGAACAGCGATGTCATCGATAACATCGGAGCCGTTAACTACACCTACAGCGGCAAAGGCGGCCTCAACCAACTCTATTGGGGCAATGCCTTCAAAATCTGCAAAGGACTCTCTATCGGTCTGAACGTCAGTTACATGTTCGGTTCCGTCTATTCTTACACCAACACCGAGTTCGAGGGGGACAACTTCTTCAACACCTACGTCAATGATGCCTATCACCTGGACGGAATCTACCTTGACGCCGGCATCCAGTATATGTTCAACATCGGCGAGAAACACCGCATCGGTTTGGGTGCCGTCTATAGCAACACGGCTTATATCTGGGCGAAAGAGAAACTCTTAGTTAATTCATATACAGGAACTTATATTTCCACCACCCTGTATGATACCGTACTGTATCAGGAAGGTATGCGCGGGCGGTTGAACATCCCGCAATCGATCGGCGCCGGTATCAGCTACACCTACGACAACAAAATGACCATTGCCGCCGATGTGACGTGGAACAACTGGGAGAAATTCCAGTTCATGAAACCGTCGAACGACACGATGCATAACTCCCTCACCACTTCCCTCGGCTTCCAGTTCATCCCCGACCCGCTCTCCAACAAGTTTTTCAAGAAGATGGCGTTCCGGGTCGGCGGTAAATACTCCACCGGAGAATTATTACTGCGGAATAAACCCATCTCCGAATTAGGAGTCTGTATAGGCGTAGGAGTTCCACTAACCACCTTCAATACGCATTCGTCGCTCAACATCCTGTTCGAATACGGAAAAACCGGAACTCTCGCTAACGAACTCGTACTCCAAAACTACTTCAGATTCTCCTTCTGCTTCACCCTGCAAGAACGCTGGTATCAACGAGTCAAATTGGATTAGAAGTTAATATAACCCCATAAAAATAAACGAAAAGATGAAAAAGATTATCGCAATCGTCGCCCTGGTTCTCAGCGTAAGCTTCAGCTTCGCACAGAAACCCTGCTCCTTCAAGTATGGAGCCAACGAGGCCGACTCCATCAAGTGCTTGGAGCAAATCACTATTTTCAGAACATTTTACAATGACAAGAATTACAAGGATGCTTACGAGTCATGGCAGTATGTGATTCAAAACAGCCCGTGCGCCTACGACGGCATCTACACCAATGCGCAGACACTCTTCCAAAACCTGATCAAGGACGAGAAAGATTCTGCTCGCCGCGAGTTGCTCATCGACTCACTGCTCTACACCTTCGATGTGCGTAGTACCTACTTCCCCGACAAATTCACGCCGGGTTCCGGTCTGGGTTTCAAAGCATACAACACCATCCGTTACCGCAAAGACCAATACGAGCAGGCTTTCAACTGGTTCGTACAGTCTGTGGAAATGGAGAAGGAGAACACCCAGCCCGCCATTTGGGATGCCTACTTCCAGTTGGCCGAGAATCTGACCAAGGCCAAGAAGGACACCTCCATCGTGGTTGAGGCCTACGAGCGCGCCACCGACTACATCGACCTCTCCATCCTGAACGCCACCAAGGCTTACGAGTCTGGTGTGGACGAGTTGGAGAAGCTGCAGGCGAAATTCGACAATGCCGAAATCGACCGTATCGCGCTTGACAAACAGTCCAAACGTCTTGTCCAAGACACCACCCGCCAGGCCAAGCTCATTGTCAACTACAAAAAAACGTTGGCCAAAATCAACAATGCTGTGACGCCGTACGCTTCCTGCGAGGTGCTGGACATGCTCTACACCAAGAAGTTTGATGACATCAAAGGCGACCTCGCCTCCGTCAGCAAAATGGTCACCACCATGTTCAAGGGCAACTGCACCGACAGCAAGGTGTTCCTCGACGGTCTGACGATCCTCCACAAGGCCAGCCCGAACCGCAACACCGCCTTCATGATGGGTAACTTCACCTTCAAAAACTACGCCAAGAACCAGAATGCCGAAGACCTCAACGCCGCCATCGACTACTTCAAAGAGGCCGTGCGTCTGAGCGAAACCCACGAGCAGGTGGCCGATGCCAACTACATGCTGGCCCTGGCATACAAGGTGAAAAACTCCTTCTCCGAAGCCCGTTCCGCCGCCTACGAAGCCCTGAAGGCGAAACCCAACATGGGTAAGGCTTATATCCTGATTGGCGACCTCTACGCCAACTCTGGCGGAAGATGCTCCGACGACCAAGTGCCTGGTGCATACGCTTGGGCCGCCCTTGACAAATACAACAAAGCCGCTGCTGTGGATCCCAGCTGCGCGGACGAGGCCAGCAAACAGCGCGCCAAACTGCGCTACCCCAGCAAAGAAGAACTCTTCAAACGCGGTCTCTCTGCCGGTGCCACCGTCCACGTGGGCTGCTGGATTCAGGAGAATACGACTGTGAGATAATCCCAAAGGATGTCTCTCAAGGGTAAATATCTGTACAAAAGCATCATAACAGCCTTGTGCGTTATGATGCTTTTTGCTGCTTGTGACTCCGAAAGCCAGAATGCCCAGCTGCTGGAGTTTGAAGGCAAGTTTCCCGACGAATCGGCTGAAAACATCACCATCACGGTGAGCGATTCCGGCCAAACCGCCTTCATCGTGACCACGCCCATGCTCAACCGCTACGACAACCCCGACACCAGTTACCTCGACTGCCCCAAAGGCATCACCATCACCTCTTTCAATGATTTCGGGCGGAAGCAGGCCATTGTCACTGCTAACTACGCCTGCCAAATCAACAACAACCTCTACAAGGCCACCGACAACGTCGTCATCTACGACTACGGCAGCGGCGACTCGGTCATCACCGACGAGGTAATCTGGGACCAACGAAAGCGCTCCATCTACTCAACCAAAACGGTGAAGCAGGTAAAGCGCGACGGTTCCGTGAATTACGGCGACGGCTTCGACGCCGACGAGCGATTCACGAAATACACCATCATTCACCCGCACGGGGAGATGGTGGGGTACGATTTCTAACAACCGTAGAGACGCACGGCCGTGCGTCTCTACAGGCAAGGCACACCCAAGTAGTTCCCAAGTAGTTCCCAAGTAGTAGCCAAGCTCATCCAAGCCCTTTGAGCTTGGGTAGAGTATGCCTGCAGTATGCCTGCAGTATGGGTAGGACTTGGGTAGGACATAAAAAAATGTAGAGACGCACGGCCGTGCGTCTCTACCATGTAGTCCCGCTGGGAATCGAACCCAAATTTAAAGTTTAGGAAACTTTCGTTCTATCCATTGAACTACAGGACCCTTTGCGAAAAAGTGTGCAAAAATACAACTTTTTCGGTATCGGAAAACCATAAAAGGAAAGGCACGGACAGCAAATCCGCGCCTTTTCTTATTAACGGTTTGACAATCAGCATTTAGCAATATTCACAATCACTTCGGTGGCCTTGACCATTGATTCAAGCGGCACGTACTCGTACTTGCCGTGGAAGTTGTGACCACCGGCGAAGATGTTGGGACACGGCAGATTGCGGAATGAGAGGTTCGCTCCGTCGGTGCCGCCACGGATAGGCACGATCACCGGCGTCACACCGGCCTCCTCCATCGCTTTCACCGCGCGTTCCACCACATAATAGACGGGTTCGACCTTCTCCCGCATATTGTAATACTGGTCCTTAATCTCGCAGGTAATGCAGTTGTTGTATTTGATATTCAAGAAGTTGACAATATCTTGCATGAACTTCTTCTGGGCCTCGAACGTTTCGCGGTTGTGGTTGCGGATAATGTACGACATTTTTGTCTCCTCCACGGTGCCGTCAATGCGGGTGAGGAGGTAAAAACCTTCGTAGTCCTGCGTATGTTCGGGACGTTGCGCGGCAGGCAGCAATCCGTTGAGTTCCATCGCGATAAGCTGTGAATTCACCATCTTGTTCTTGGCATAGCCGGGATGGATGTTCTTGCCCTGGATGCGGATATTGGCACCGGCGGCATTGAAATTCTCGAACTCCAGTTCGCCAACGGCACCGCCGTCCATCGTGTAAGCGTAGTCGCAACCGAATGCCTCCACATCGAAGAATTTGACACCGTTGCCGACCTCTTCGTCGTGCGAAAAAGCAACCTTGATGTCGCCATGCTTAATCTCGGGATGTTGGATAAGGTACTCCATCGCACAGACAATCTCCGCCACACCAGCCTTGTCGTCGGCGCCGAGCAGCGTCTTGCCGTCGGTGACGAGCAACGTCTGTCCTTTGTAGTCCAGCATTTCCGGAAATTCCTCGGGAGAAAGGACGGTATTGCTCTCCTTATCGAGGACAATGGTGCTGCCGTCGTAGTTCGGCACGATAACCGGAGCGGCAATACCGGGCATGTCGGGAGCAGTGTCGAGGTGCGCCATGAAGCCGATCACCGGCTGCTTTTCAGGGGTGTTGGCGGGCAGCAGGGCGGTCACATAACCGTGTTGATCCTTGGTGACCTGCTGCATACCAATGTTTTTCAATTCCTCCACCATCACATCGGCAAAATCGAGAAGCGCCTGAGTGCTGGGATAGGTTTCCGACTCGGGATCTGCCGTCGTCGCGAAAGAGATATACTTGCTGAAACGTTTTAACAAAATATCCTTCATAATCCTAACAGTTTGATTATTAAAAAATTAAATACAAAATAATCCTATTTTACGGGCAAAGGCAAAAGTACATTTTTTTTAAGAATTTTTTAGAAAAAAACCTCTTGACAAACGCCTAAAAATATTGTATCTTTGCGCGCCAAAATTATAGTGGATGAAATTATCTGAATTTAAGTATTATTTGCCTCAGGAATTGATTGCGCTGCACCCTGTGGAGGAGCGTGACGAAGCGCGTATGATGGTGCTCAACAGAAAGACGAAAACTATTGAGCATAAGCTATTTAAAGATATAATTGATTATTTCGACGACGGCGATTTGTTCGTGATGAACAACACCCGGGTTTTCCCCGCGTTGATGTACGGCGAGAAGGAGCAGACGCGCGCCCAAATCCGCGTTTTCCTGCTACGTGAGCTTGACGAAGAGAGCCGTCTGTGGGACGTGCTGGTCGACCCTGCCCGCAAAATCCGCATCGGCAACAAGCTTTCGTTCACCGAGGACGACAGCCTGGTGGCCGAGGTCATCGACAACACGACCTCCCGCGGCCGTACGCTGCGCTTCCTCTTCGACGGCGACCACGACGCCTTCAAACGGAAGTTGATGGAGATCGGCACTACCCCGCTGCCCAACGACATCCAGCGTCTGCGCGAGATTGAGCCGAGCGACGAGGACGACTACCAAACCATCTACGCCACTGAGGAGGGCGCCGTCGTGGCACCCGCCGCCGGTTTCCATTTCAGCCGCTTCCTGCTCTCCAAGATGGAACTCAAGGGCATCGAGCGCACCTACATCACCTTGCACGCCGGATTAAGTAATTTTAACGATATTGACGTGGAGGATCTCTCCAAACACAAACCCGACTCCGAGCGTATGATCATTCGCGCGGAAGTCGCCGACCAGATTAACGAGGTCAAGAAGGCGGGACACAAAATCGCCGTCGTGGGCACCACCACGATGAAGGCGCTCGAATCATCCGTCTATGACAGCGGCATGGTGAAAACCACTGAAATGAACGGCAAAACGGACATGTGGACCAACAAGTTCATCTATCCGCCCTACCGTTTCAAAGTGGCCAACGCCATGGTCACCAATTTCCATGCCCCGCAGAGCTCTATGCTCATGATGGTGGCGGCTTTCGGCGGCTACGACTTCGTGATGAAAGCCTACAAAGAGGCCGTCGCCGAGAAATACCGTTTCCTCACCTACGGGGACGCAATGCTGATTATTTAACATTTTTTAATACGAGAAACTATGTCAAAAGCCTATCAGGACGCAGGCGTACAATTGGAAGCCGGCTATGAGTCGGTGCGCCTCATCAAGAAACACATCGCACGCACCAACCGCCCTGGCATGATGGGCAACATCGGCAGCTTCGGCGGCATGTTCGACTTGGCCTCGCTCGGCTACAAGGAACCCGTGCTGGTCAGCGGCACCGACGGTGTGGGCACCAAGCTCAAACTGGCCTTCATGATGGACCGCCACGACACCATCGGGCAGGACGCCGTCGCCATGTGCGTGAACGACGTGCTCGCCCAAGGCGCGGCACCCCTCTTCTTCCTCGACTATATCGCCGTGGGCAAGAACCACCCCGCGAAGATTGAGGCTATCGTGAAAGGTGTGGCCGACGGCTGCGTGCTCTCCAACTGCGCCCTCATCGGTGGCGAGACGGCCGAAATGCCCGACATGTACGGCGACGACGAGTACGACATCGCCGGTTTCACCGTCGGCGCAGTCGAGAAATCCCGCCTCATCGACGGCTCTAAAGTCAACGTCGGCGACGTGCTCATCGGTCTGGCCTCCAGCGGCGTGCACTCCAACGGATTCTCCCTCGTGCGCAAAATCGTCCTCAAAGACAACCACCTCGATCTCAACACGCAGTACGACACCCTGCCCGACACGCTCGGAAACGTGCTGCTCACCCCCACGCGCATCTACGTGAAACCCGTGTTGGAAGTGTTAAAAAATGTTGACATCCACGCTATCTGCCACATCACCGGCGGCGGCTTCGACGAGAACATCCCGCGCGCGCTGCGTCCCGGACAAGGCATCTTTGTGGACGAGCACAATTGGGAGAAACCCGCCATCTTCGCCTTCCTCGAACAATACGGCAAAGTCGATCACCGCGAAATGTTCAACGTCTTCAACATGGGCATCGGCATGGTCCTGATGGTGGATCCGAAAGACGCCGACCGCACCGTCGCGATGTTCAACGAACTCGGCGAAAAGGCTTACGTTATCGGTAATGTTACCGACAAAGAAGGCGTTGTCGATATTCGGTTGAAATGAAATACATCGGACCACACGTCAGCGCCTCCGGCGGCGTGGAAAACGCCCCTCTGAACGCCATGCAGGTGGGTGCCACCGCATTCGCACTGTTCACCAAGAACCAACGTCAATGGTTCTCCACACCGCTAAGCGAAAAATCCATCGCCTCGTTCAAGGAAAACCTCGCCAAATCAGGCATTTCCCCGGATTATGTGCTCCCCCACGACAGCTATCTCATTAACCTCGGTAGCCCCGACGCGGAAGGGCTGGAAAAGTCGCGTAATTCTTTCGTTGAAGAGATGCACCGCTGCGAGCAATTAGGGTTAAAAATGCTTAATTTCCACCCGGGCAGCCACCTCAAACAAATCACCCTGGAGCAGTGCCTGACACTTGTGGCCGAAAGCATCAACCTGGCGTTGGAGAAGACGAACGGCGTGACCGCTGTCATCGAAAACACCGCCGGACAGGGTTCCAACGTGGGATTCAGCTTTCAACATTTAGCGTATATCATTGACAAAGTGGAAGATAAGAGCCGTGTGGGCGTCTGCCTCGACACTTGCCACACCTACTCCGCCGGCTACGATCTCAAAACCGAAGCGGGCTACAAATCCACCTTCGAAGAATTCGAGAACGTGGTGGGTTTCAACTATTTACGTGCCATCCACCTCAACGACACGAAAAAGGAGCTGGCCAGTCGGGTAGACCGCCACGACAGTATCGGAAAAGGACTTCTCGGCATGGAATTTTTCGAGCGTTTCATGAAAGATTCCCGTTTCGACAACATCCCGCTCATCCTCGAAACGCCAGACGAGACGTTGTGGGCGGAGGAAATCAAATTGTTACAAGGGTTGGTGAAACCGTTGTAGAGACGTTGCGCGCAACGTCTCTACAGAACACACACGTTGTGGCTACGGGGCGCGCAACGTCAATACAAACAACACCCGTTGTAGAGACGCAATGCATTGCGTCTCTACGGAAAACACGCATTGTAGAGACGCTCCATGGCACGTCTCTACAGACGAAAACGCCTCCCAATAAAAATTTTGCGTTTATGGTCGGCGTATCAAAAAAAAGTGTATTTTTGCCGCCGATTTCAACTGCCGCGTTCTTCTAACGGTTAGGAATCAAGATTCTCAATCTTGCAATATGAGTTCGATTCTCATACGCGGTACAAAACAAAGCCATCTGTCTCTAAGTCAGATGGTTTTTTTGTGGAGACGTACCGCCATACGTCTCTAAGGCCAAGGCTACATACAATATTATTGTAAGCATCAATATATTGGAAAAAAGTGTACCTTTGCCGCCGAAACACGGCCCCGTAGTTCAGCTGAATAGAACGTCAGATTCCGGTTCTGAAAGTCGTGGGTTTGAATCCCGCCGGGGTCACTAAAACCGTCCGTATGAACATCGAAAAATACGATGAAATCCGGGCCTCCCTGCCCGCCGGCACGCGCCTGGTCGCCGTTTCCAAATTCAAACCGGCGGAAGACATCAGCGCGCTGTACCAACATGGTCAGCGCGTTTTCGGTGAGAACCACGCTCAAGAGATGCGTGACAAACACGCGCAACTCCCCCAAGACATCGAATGGCACTTCATCGGTCATCTGCAGACCAACAAGATCAAGTACATCGCCCCGTATGTGTCTCTGATTCACAGCATTGACAGTTTCCCGCTGCTCAAGGAGGTCAACAAAGCCGCCGTCAAAAACGGGCGTGTCATCCCCTGTCTGCTGCAGTTCCACATCGCCGACGAAGAAACGAAATTCGGGTTTTCTCTCGAAGAGTGCGAGGAAATGCTGCAAAGTTCCGAATTCCAAGAACTTAAGAACGTGGCCATCCATGGCGTGATGGGCATGGCGACCTTCACCGATGACCAAGAACAGGTGCGCGGCGAATTCCACCATCTCCGCCAGATTTTCGACAAACTAAAGGCGGACTATTTTCCTCAAAGTGTTGATTTCAAGGAACTTTCGATGGGCATGAGCGAGGATTACCCCATCGCGGTCAGCGAAGGCAGCACTCTCGTCCGGATTGGCAGCGCCATCTTCGGACCGAGAAACTATAACGTATAAAATGTATTGTAGAGACGCAAAATATTGTGTCTCTACATACCCTTCTAAGCATCTAACCCCTTAACATTCTAACATTATGAATAAAAAAATCACCCTCTTCCTAATCTTGACCATGTTGGCAGGCACTTTCGCTGTTTATGCAAACAGTGTTGATGATGGTGTCTCGAAAGATAAGAAACCCAAAAAAGAGAAACCCAAAAAAGAGAAAAGCGAAATACGCACCGGTTGGACGTTTGGCATCCTGCCGAGTGTGGCGTATGACGCCGACAAGGGCTTCCAATACGGCGTGTTAGCCAACGTGTACGATTTCGGCGATGGCTCTGCCTATCCCGACTACTTCCACTCCCTCTACTTCGAAGCGGCCTATACCACCAAACGTTCCGGTCTGTTCCGCTTCGCCTACGACTCCAAACACCTGATTCCGGATCACCACTTGAAAATCGATGTCTCCTATCTGCCTGACGCACTGTGCGATTTCTACGGCTACAACGGCTACCAGACCGTCTATAATGGCGGGTGGGCGAGAAAGAAAAGTGACGATTACATTTCCAGGGCTTTCTACAAATCACAGCGCGACCTGCTCCGCATCGCCGCCGACATTGACGGCAACATCGGAGGAAACTGGTTCTGGAACGCGGGTTTAGGCTTGTTGTGGTACAATATCGCACCGGTGAATATCGACATGATTAACAAAGGCAAGAAACCGGAAAACATGCTGCCCTACGTGGATGGTCTGTATGACAAATACGTGAAATGGGGCATCCTGTCGCCGGCGGAAGCCAACGGCGGCTGGCACCCCTACGTGCGTGGCGGCATCTCCTTCGACAACCGCGACCGACTGCAGAATACGAAAAAAGGCATGAATGCGGACATGTTTCTGACCTACTATGCCGGATTCGGGGAGGACAAAGGAGCTAACAGCTTGATTTTCAACGCCAGCTTCCGTCATTTTGTGCCTGTTTACAAGGATATAATCACGTTTGCCTACCGATTGGCCGCCCAATTGGATGTGGCCGGCGACGCCCCGTTCTACCTTAACAATTATTACAACAACTTATTCATACAGAGAGTGTTGTATGAAGGCCTTGGCGGCGGCAATACCTGCCGTGGCATTCTGCGCCACCGCATTTCCGCCAAGAGCTATGCCTTCGCGAACGTCGAGTTTCGCTTCCAAATTTGCAAATTCGACATCGGAAAAGAGCATTTCTTCATTGGATTGAACCCGTTCGTGGATATGGGCATGGTTTTGCAACCCTACCTCTTGGATCAAAACGTGATTGTGGACAATATTGTAAAGAACGATCCTGAATTTGACCTGAACAACTTGGACGATTACATTGTCTTTGACGAAACAAAGAACGTCTATCGCCCGCACTTTTCAGGCGGTCTCGGTCTCAAACTGATGATGAACGACAATTTCGTGCTCTCCGTCGATTGGGCGGTACCGTTCGACAAACGCGACAACGACGGCATGGCCAACATCTACGTCAAGATGGGTTATATGTTCTAAAATATGAAACTATCTGACAATCAAAATCTTAAAGAATACAACACCTTTGGAATGGAGGTGTATGCGCGGCAATTTCTCTTAATGGAATCTGCCGACGAGACACCTGATGTGATTGCTAATTTCCTTCGCGAAAATCCATATTACATTCTCGGCGGAGGCAGCAACACACTGTTTACCAAAGATTTCGAGGGCACGATAGTGCATCCCGCATTCGGTGGTATCGAAAGGGTGGAGAAATCGGAGGAGAAAGTGCTACTGCGCGTGGCCGCCGGTGAACCTTGGGAGAATCTGATACAATATTGCATAAAGCATCAACTTTATGGTATAGAGAATCTTACAGCCATTCCGGGGCTGGTCGGCAGCGCCCCCGTGCAGAACATCGGCGCGTACGGGGTGGAGGTGAAAAACACCGTCTGGAAGGTGGAAGGTTACGTTATCTCCACCGGCAAACCCTTCTCGCTGAGCAATGCCGATTGCGATTTCGGCTACCGCAACTCCATCTTCAAACAAGCCCTTAAAAACGACTGTATTATCACTTACGTTTGGTTCCAACTATCTGAAAAACCAAACTTTACGTTGTCCTATCAGGGATTGACGAAAGCGTTGCAGGAGCGCGAGTTGCCCCTGACCTTGCGCAACGTCTCCGACTGTGTACGAAAAATCCGCGACGCCAAGCTACCCGACCCGAAAATCGTCGGCAACGGTGGAAGCTTCTTCCAAAACCCTGTCATTCCGGCCGAAAAATACAACGAGCTGACAGGAAAGTACCCCGATTTGGTGGCCTACGACCAACCGGACGGGCAGAAGAAACTCTCCGCCGGCCAGTTGATTGAAAAGGCGGGATGGAAAGGCCGGCAGGTCGGCAATGCGGGCACGTGGAAAAACCAAGCCTTGGTGCTGGTGAACTACGGCGGCGCTTCCCCACAGGAGGTTTTGGATGTTGCCGAAACTATCATAAAAGATGTTAAAATGATGTTTGATGTGACATTGGAAATGGAAATTAACCGGATTTAAACGAAGCATAAGAAACTTTGTCACAATAGAGACGCGCCGTAAAAACGCACCAAGGGAACGCACCCGTAGAGACGCGCCATGGCACGTCTCTACAGAACGAAAAATCGAAGAATTATGGAAGAAACTCCTCATATTACCCAAAAGAAAAGAAGCAATCTGTACTCCGGATTGTTTTTCTGCTGTCTCGTGCTGTTGATGGCCGGCTGCGACCTCTTCAACCACAGCGAAAAGTTCGACAAGACGTTGCTTTCCGGCAAATGGGTGTCGGGGACGCTGTACGAATATTACAATCCCGCCGGCACCGGATATACGTGGGACATCCTCGACGATGTCACGGAAGAGGAGGCACAGCCTTTCACCTGGACACTCGAAAACGCCACTTTGACCCAGATCCATCAGATGGAAATGGGTGGTAACGTACCGAAAACGTACACCGTTACGAAGCTGACTACCACCACATTGGAATACCACGACGACTACGGCAAATACTACACCTTCCTGAGAGAAGAATGAAGAAGGCGCTGAAAATAGGGCTGATAACGTTAGGGTCGCTGCTCGGGGTAGTCATCCTCGTCGCGGCTATCCTGCTTTTTCACATTTTTTCACCTTCTAAACTGGCGAAGATCGTCAACAACCAAGCCGACCGATTCATCACCTGCGACTTCCACATCGACAATGTCGGGCTCACCTTTTTCAAAACCTTCCCGAAAATCGGGTTGGACTTAGAAAATGTGGTGTTAAAAAATCCAAAAGCCCCGCTTGTTTCCGACACGCTGCTGTACGCCAAAGAGTGTGTGGCGGCTCTCAATATCCGCGAGCTGATAAAGAACAACCGCATTGAGGTGTACGACTTCGCCCTCAACCAAGGGCTGGTGAACCTGTACATCGATGAGCACGGGAACAACAACTACAATGTCTTCCGCTCTGACCCAAATGACACTTCATCTTTTAACTACAGTATTGATTTACAAAAAGTTAAAGCCAAATATTTGGATGTGCGCTACCTGAATCTGCAATCGAAACAGAAAGCGAATGTCCAAGACGTGGACCTAACGGTCAAGGGGACATTCAAGGACAAAGAAATATGCGGGCAGGCGGAATTGGAGGCGAAATCGCTGGTCTTCTCCATGGCGGACAGCACCCGGTTACATTTCTCCGGCGGGGACGTCAAAGCCTCCTACGATGGCTCTTTCACAGATTTTAACTTGATTGACGGCAACCTCGACGCGGACATCCGCAACGCAGTTCTGCGCCTTGACACCACCCACTACCTCAACGGAACAGACCTCACACTAATTTCTGACGTGAAAGCCGACTTCAACGCACTTCAATTCGATTTGAAGGAAACAACGTTACAGATTGAAGACCAGGAGATTGCAATAGACGGTCACCTGGATATGGACACGGCCTCTCGCGACATCCACACCAACCTGCACTATAAAACCGGCAACTGGGACATTGACGAGGTGCTGCCTCTAATTCCCGACGCAATTATCGGTAACAAGCTGGATGACATGGAGATAAGCGGCAATATCGCGTTGGAAGGCGATGTCAAGGGGACGTTCAGCGACACCCAGACCCCGTTCA
>Ga0310690_10004129_pt1 | contig 20993 bp, 36 predicted proteins | sample AusTroGonzalo_MG_2_FD_207661 | JGI IMG/M metagenome (GOLD analysis project Ga0310690, IMG submission 207661) | Bovine rumen microbial communities from tropical cattle in Woodstock, Queensland, Australia - Gonzalo_04 (v2) (version 2) | ecosystem: Host-associated > Mammals > Digestive system >... | reverse complement strand
CACAATCGCCGCCCAGCGTTGACTGGCGAAACAGTAACAACACACCCGCCACAATCAATCCCGCGCACACATCCCGCGCGGGATTTTTTTTGCGCCTACCCCACCCCGCACCCCCTCCAAAACCCCCATCAAAACCCCACCCCAAACCCCCGCCGCCATATAAGGCCTATTTTAAGACAATTAATACGCTTAATAATTACACGTAGTAAAAAATGTTTTCATACGATTAAGACGAAAAATACGATGAAAATATATTTTTTGCATGTCGATTTTTTTGCAACTGTTTAACATTGTTTAACTAAAATAATTTGCATGTACAATTATTTGTTTGCAACTTTGCAACGTCAAAACAAAGTTAACAGAGTGAAAATAAACAGGCGGTTGCCTTCCGTACCCTTGTGGTAATGCTTTTTTAACTTTGGCATTGACAGCGGAACTGGCGACCGCCCGTATTTTTTTACGATAGAAAAAACGGAAATCGCTGCAAATGTCAAAACTAAAAGTTAAATAAAATGGCAAAGAAAACAATTAACATCTCAAAGGATGGATTTGTTATCTACCGGGACATGCTGGACACCTGCCTCTCGTCGTTAAGCACTGATGCAGAGCGCGGTGTGCTCATCCGAATAGTTAACGAATTTGTCAACAACCGCCCCATCCCACCCAACACACCCAAGCACATTGTCGCCTATTTCAATTGTCTTAAAATAGGCATCCTCAAGAGCGAAGAAAAATACATTCAGCGCAAAGCGACGCTAAAGAAGTATTACGACGCAAAAAAAGCAGAAAACCAAAAAAGCGCAGAAAACGCCCACGGTAACGGTAACGGCTCCTGTACCAGTAACAGTGACGGTAACGGTAACGGCAACGGTACATGTAACGGTGACGGTAACGGTAACGGTAACAGTGAGAATTTATATAAAAATTCTCTTTCTGCTAAGGGAAATAAAGTTAAATACACAGAGGCGGAGGTCGCCGCCATCCTGGAAGAGAGAGAGATTTTTTTCAAAAAAAATGACCTCAAGGCATTTTTCATGCTCAACAGCACCACTTACAACTGGAAGTACGACCCATACAGCGCAGCACTTGTTTACATCAAGCACCATCCAGACGCGCTCAAGAAGAGAGGAGAAGATACAGGAGAAGCCCCCCAAAATGCCGCCGCCCCCCCAAAAGATTTGAAGGCAGCCGAAAAAGCATACATCAACATCGCACAGGCCAACGCCGCGAAGTGGTGGCAGGAACTGCAGGAGACGATACGCGCAGCCATCACGCCCGAACAGTTGCCGCTGCTCGAGAAAATAAAGCCGGTATCTGGTATGCCACGCGGCTACAGCCTCAAGGAGATGGACCTGTATGTTCCGGACTTCGAGACCTACCAGTTTGCCACCGGCGAAGACAGCCCAGTGGAAAAGGCGCTAAAGGATTTCCGCGTATCGAGCATTCACTACAGGATGCCGGCGGAAGTCGAGGCGCTTGTGGCACAGCGCCGAATGGAGGCAATGGAGCGCTTTAAAAAGCGCAGAGCGGCTTAGAAGATAATATTAATTATCGGACAAATCGCGGCGGGGGGAGTAGGGCGCACACATGAGGCCCGCAGAAAAAGCCCGGAATACTTTAAAATTTGCCGTTTTTTGGCGTCTTATCCCCTTTGCCGTGTATTTTAACGTACAATAAGCAAAAATCGAAAATTCACCCCAAAAAACCCGAATTATGACACGTGAACAATTAAAACAAATTCGACAAATTGAAGATATTGTCGATGCGCTGTCCGGGTCTGTGGATATCATGACAGCTCCAACTAACCTTCAAAAATTTGCCCCGTTAAGCAATTTGATAAATGGCTGGGTGTCGCCGAACGAGGAATACTGCGAGGATGTTAAAGCCTTCAATACAAAGGTGCATGACTACGCGCTTGGCTTGCTTAATGAGCTCAAAGACAAGTATTTGAAAATCTACGCCGAACTCTAACGGCAGCCTACCACAGCCCGACCGACCGGGGCGAAAATGTAAGGTTTGACGCCCCGGTCTTTTGGATGATCTTTTTAATTACTCTATTAAACATAAATAAAATTATCAAAATGGTATATTATAGAAGTATGCGCGGCTTCCGAGCCGCAATAAGCCGGAAAATAAAAATTTGGAGCTACTGCGACGACAACTCGCTGTCGGGAACTCTCGAAATTGCGCACACACGCACACAAGCATACATAGAGCAACGATTGGCGGACATATTGCGACGTGTACATGATTATAGTATTGTAACTATATATCATTGCCCCCCCTCGGGTTGTAATTTTACAACAATAACAGTTAAGCAACTGTCCGAAGTTAACGCCCCGATACCAACGGAATTTTTAACTACTAATAATAATTAATTTGAAACCTGGTATAAAATGAGAACAAAAAAACAACTCCCCGCCGCTGATGAACTGGCAACACTCGCGGCACAGTCTAAGACGGAAACGGGCGCGAAGCCTTCACAGATGCTCCGCTCCTGCCGTCTGCAATTCCAAAACCCCGCCACCTTCGAGGTAACGTCTGTTTACCTCACGCACACGGATGCTCGCCGCTATCGTGTCAAGGTATTCAAAGGCGGCAAGTGCCAGTTGGCGAAGTATGAGGAAGGCGACAACTTCCTTGAAGTATTACAGAAGGTTAACGACTACATTAATTAATCATGACAAAACTAATTCAATATTGCATCTTCGGCCCGCCGGAAGTAACGGAACTGCCGGCGATTTTAAGCAAAATATGTTTGTTCAGAAATTCCGCCCGAAAACGACCACCGACGACTGCTACACGCCGCCTGCCGTGTATGATGCTGTTAAAAACTGGGTCAATGAAAATTTATTGGATTTGACGGGATGGTTAATCCTTCGCCCATTCTGTCCCGGCGGTGATTATTTGCGCGAAAAATACCCCGCTGATAGCGTGGTAATCGACAACCCGCCCTTCTCGATATACAGCCGAATTGTCCGCAATTATACGCGAATGGGCGTGAAGTTTTTTTTATTCGGCCCGGCGTTGTCGTTGTTTGTGCGGGACGTGGACGCGGTGCAGTATGTAATATGCAGGTGTAATATTACATACGCGAACGGCGCGAAGGTGCGCACAGGCTTTGTGCATAATTTAGGCGGGTCGCGCCTGTGTATGGCGGGCGACCTCTCCGACGACATCAACAAGGCACAGCATAACAAGGCGGCGTATCAGAAATTAATCAAACCGTCGGGAATATACAGCGCGGCTGATTTGATGCGATTTGTACCGAAGGAGCGCGAAAAGATATATTTAACAGGCGGCGCGGAAATTTACACGCACATCGACGGAAGAAAAATTTTTGGCGGCGCGATGAAATTTAACGAAATAGAAACTAACAAATTAAAGCAATTAGACGATGAAAGAGCGTGAAATAATAAACTACATCCCCGAAAAGGAAACACCTAAATTTAGGTTGTTTTTTGCCCGTCCCGTGGCGTTTGGTGCGTGGTTCTTGACACGCTGCCTTTATAGTGTCGATGTAGAAGGCAAGGTGTGGCAACAAAATATATTTGTCATTTTCGTCGGGCTGTTAACGGTCGTAACCGTAGCCACCGATGCAGTCGCGTTGCTTGTCGCGTGGATATTCCGCGCCGCGTTCTACATCCTTCGCGAACTGTGGCGGCTGGTGGTTTACGCCGTGAAGGTCGTTTTTGAGCGGTTTTTTGGTACGGCGTTGAGGTGGATTGCCTTTGTGTTGGTTGTATTAATATTATGGCTGAAATGGGACGAAATAACCGCAATAATACGCCTTTGGCGTTGGTGATAAAAGCAATAAATACGATTATTTTAATAATAGGTTATTGCGTGGTAATCAAAGGATTATTGAGCGGTACGTTAACAACAGATTTAATGTATTACGCTAATATGATAATACAATGTTTAACCCTATTAACAACAGGAACATAAAATGGACGGAGTAAAATTTTTTGTCATGGTTGACGGTCAAATAATGACCGAGAAACAGGGCTTAATGGCTTGCATCGCGTGGATGCTGGAACATTGCGACTACTACGCGGCTAACAAGTCCGGCGAGCAGTGGATATATCGTGAAAACTTGAAGTATGCGCACATTATGCGCGTTGAAGAATACGACTAAAACACAACAACATGGAAGCATTAATTAAAGCGTTGCTTTACATAGCGGAGAAACAAAACATACATCTTGCTATCGACATAGACGACGGCAACGTGTATGAGATAGTCGAGGGGAGCGAAGAAGTAACACGCGCCCACCCTATCACCGACCCTGCGCAGACAGTGGCAATATACGACCCTTCGCGGCTCGTAACGCTCAATAATGCAACGGCATTGCATCAGTATTGCAACGGTTTTTTAACGGCGTTGCAACAGAGCGACAACGATAGAGAAACGGCATTACAACGGGCTGCAATCGGAACGGCAACGGACGAACAACGGATCGTCAACGGATTTGCAACGGACGCGGAACGGGAACTCATCGGAGCCGGGAAGGTAAATCTGCCGCCGTTCTCTACCAACTGCCCGCCGGAAGTGGAAGGTGTGGCGCGGAAAATTGAGCAGCTACTCCGTCGCGCCATCAGCAACACCAACAAGCCGCAAACGCTTGAAAATTTGATGCAGATACACCGCGACGCTGCGAAGTATGCAGCCGCCGGCAATATCTTTAAATTAAACCAAATTGAGAGCCGCCTTCGTGGAATTGTGGCAAAACAGGGCGCAATTAAAACGAGCGAACAGACCCTCGCCCGCCGCCGTCGCCGCCGCGTGTTGCTAACAAAAATTGTCGTTGCCGCTGCGTTTGCTGGTGTAGTTGTATTGTGGGGATATTTAAAGATTACCGCACCGACGACCAACGCGCCGCCGCAATCAACAGCCGCCTCTCCTACCCCACCGACCGAGAGCACGGATACAACAACAGCACTCGCCGCAGCCTTTGCGGAGTTCGAGGAAATGACCGGCAAACGCCTGTATAAAGGCGGGCGAGACTGCATCGCCCGCGCCGCCATCGCCGCCGGCGTGGAGAACAACAAACAGGCAATTATTAAAATAATTATGGATAATGTGAAATGAAAACATCACACCTACTTAATATACTGGTCGCAAGTTTAAAGAATATCACAAAAGTTATTGCCAAAAGCCAGCATAATACATTCGTTGTTGAGCTGGTAATAGGCAATTACCGCTCAATCTATGACGATTTGTGCAGAATGACGGATAAAGGCGCGGAGGATGAGTTTGTAACGCGGAATTTTCGCGAGGATTATTTCGCAAAGAAAATGGACTACTACGCGCAAAATAAAAACATCTTTACGCGCGAACAGTACATTGCAGAAGTTAGGCAACTTATTGATAAAACAATAGACAACGCGGCGAGGCTTGGCTTCGGCATTGAGCCGGACGACGACACCGACGACGACACACCCGACACCACCGACGACGGCAAAACGCCGCCGCAACCCTCTAACAACAACGCACAGCTCATCAAGCTGTTGCGGGATATTATCAGAAATTTGGATAAGGTAATCAAAATTTTGGAAAAATGAAACTGTTAAAAGAAATGGGACGCTGGCTATTTATCCTCATCGCGGCGGCTTTTTTTGCCTTCCTGTTTGGTTGTGCGGCACTTCGCTGGATGGCTTATTATGGCCTGTAAAGATTTTTGAAGTTTAACTTATGGCTGCGGACTTGGCTCGGCGCACATCCGCGCCGCCGCAGCCTTTTAAAAAAACAAAAAACATGAAAAGAAAAGTAATTGAAGCTGTTGTGATGTTTATTGCGCTTTTACTTATTGGCGGCGTGGTATTATCGTTTTTGTCTTACTGTTTTAAATTCTAAGACTATGAAGGCACGCGAATTTTACGACCTTGTCGTGAGCATGAGGAAGGCGCAGCGCGTATATTTCAAAACTCGCAAAACAAATGACCTTATAGAGAGCAAACGCCTCGAAGGTCTTGTTGATGCCGAAATTGACAGGGTAACAAAAATATTAGACAATAAGGCAGCAGCCGAAGCTCTAAGGCAGGGCAACACAATGAAGGCAGCCGCCGCGATTGTAAAACATTTTGGAGTAGATATTTAATATTATGGAACTAACGCACGGCAGCTTGTTTTCGGGGATTGGCGGCTTTGACCTTGCCGCCGCGTGGTGTGGCTGGCAAAATATTTTTAATTGCGAAATTAACGAATTTTGCCGCAAGGTCTTAAAATACCATTTTCCCGACGCTGCCCAAATAGGGAATATTTTAAAACACGATTTCAGCGAATATTATGGCAAAATTGACATCATTACAGGCGGCTTCCCCTGTCAGCCTTTTTCCTACGCCGGAGAGAGACGAGGAGAAAGCGACGAGCGATTTCTATGGCCGGCGATGCTTAGAGCAATTAAAGAAATTTCCCCGCGTTGGATTGTGGCGGAGAATGTTGCTGGACTTCTTAATATTGAAGGTGGGCTGGTCTTTCGACAAGTGTGTACCGATTTGGAAAATGAAGGGTACGAAGTGCAGCCAATTATTATTCCAGCTTGCGCCGTTGGCGCACCGCACAGGCGGGAACGTCTTTGGATTGTTGCCCACGCCGAGCGCGTCGGAAGGCGAGCGGGCGGGAATGGTTTTGAAGGACAGGCGCAGGACATATCGCAGGAGCGGCACGAAAAGACAATTGATGCTGCGCGACATGGCGGCATCGGGATTACTGCCAACGCCGACAGCGAGCTTAGCGAAGGACGGGCACAGCGGCGAAGGCTACGGGGACAATTTGAACCGCTGGCTTCAAAGAACTGGCGAGACTTCCCCACGTCTGAACCCTGCATTTGTGGAGGAGATGATGGGCTTTCCGCCGGGCTGGACGGCATCAGCTTTCCAAGATGGCGACGCGAAACAATAAAGGCATACGGCAACGCCATTGTGCCGCAAGTGGCGTATCGAATATTTAAAGCGATAGAAAGTATTGAGAGATAATAAAATTTCATTAAATTATGACACGCGACGAAATTAAAGAATATCTAAATTGAGTTTCATATTAAAAACTTTCCGTCCGACCCAAAAAAGCGATTTTTTGAAAGTATCGAGGAGTTGAATAAAAAGGCGTTAAATGACTATAAAAAACAAATTGAACATGAAAATAATTGCAGGTAAACAGGTAGAATATGAGCCTTCAACGTGCCACGAGTGCCCGTTTTGGGAAGGCTACCAAGGCAGCGACCTTGCGCCGCATGATAAGCGCGGATTTTGCGGCCTTCGCGAAAAATACAAGGGTTACTGGGATGACGTGCCCAAAGTCTGCCAAAAACTATTTAACAAGATTTTTGCATCAGACCAAGAGGTCTGGGAAGTATTGGAATAAAATAATTTAGATGTATAATTATGAGAATGAGTAAAAAACAAATTTTGGAAAAAATTTTTCCGACGGCTCTCGTTGAGAGCATCGGTATTGGTTGCGCCTTTCAGATTACGCTGTCAAAAGGTTGCGGCACGTGCCGGTCGCAGCTTGACACGCTACGCCGTTATAAATTCGTGATTGCGACGATTAACCCGCCGCAGGATGGTTGCGCGGTGTTTCGTGTAACCTACGAAGGAGATAGCCCGGCGGATGGATGGTATTGGTTTACATATAGCTCCTTTTAATTTGTTTTGACACCGGCGGCGCTGGGAGCAATCCCGGCGCCGCTTTTTATATAAGATACAAACAAAAAAAACCGTCCGCGCATCACTGCGCAAACGGCAAAGAAATAAAGTATTATTATAAAATCAAAAAAACAAATTCTTAGGGGTTCGGCTGCGCGGTTACTACTCTATTCTCTTGACGCAACAGCGAAAACCAACTTCGACAGGGCGGTTTCTTACGAGATTGCCATCGTCGTCCGTTACGCGCAAATAGCAATGTAGGTCTTTATAAATGATTTGTGCATAATACTGGACATTTGTTTCCCTGTCAACAACTGAAATATTACTTGCAGAGATATACTGATATCTATATACGTATAATATTTGCAACTCAAACAGGCCGTTAGCGTCGGTACTTGAATTAGAGCTTGAGCTGTGAAAAAAAAGCTGCTCGATTGTATGTACTACGTCATAAGCATCCGCAAGGTCATGCCTATTTGAAGATGCGTACTTTAGCAATGAGACAGAGGCATTAACATTGATGTCTTGTGTATTATTAACCTTTTGGCCTATTTCAAGAGAAACATAATCGCTATTAGTAGAGGTAATCTGTTGCAATGCGCTATCAGCCAACTCACCTTGCTCTGCCGTTGCAAATTGCGAGGGGTCAACTTCCTTTGCCCTTTTTTGGAGGTTCAAAGGCATGAGAGGATTATATTCGTAACCAGCCATAACTACTGTGCTTTACATTCTATTTTTATTGGATTGCCGTTCGCGTCGTATGTGAAGTATTGCGCATATACGACGTTTGTGTCTTCGGAAAACGTTAATTTTGTGGGGTTGCCGTTGGCATCGTACACGCCATCGACTGCTCGGCCCGGTACTGTTGCCCAGTTCGCGCGGGCTGCCTCTGTATAAACATTCCCAATCATGATGTTTTATTTTGATGATTTGATTAACCAATACACACCCACGCCGGCAATAAGCCACACCCACCAGTTGCCGCCGGAACTGGAGCCGGGCACGCCGCCGAGGTACTTGTCGCAAATTGCGTCCAACTTGTCCGCACCTACCGCAAACAGGCCGCCCTTTTTGCGTCGAGCGTCGGCGACGAGCTGGTAGAGTGCGGCCGCTGCCGTGGTGCCGTTCGCGTATGCTGCGTTAACGAGGTTGGCGAAAGTTTGGAAGTGGCCGGGACCATTCCAAACAGCGTAAAGGAATTGCAGTTGCAAGGCTGGGTTGCTCATAATGACGGCCTTTGCACCGGGCGACAGATAGCGGCCGGCGTAGTCGTTAAACATACTTTTTATGATTTCCGAGGTGTACTGCTTAAGCTGCGCGCCGACCGATGCGGGAACGCGGCGGCCATCCGCCATATCGCCGTAGTATGCCGTGTCGCCGTGGTGTGATCCGTAGTTGGCATCTACGAGCGCCCAAAAGTTGCGGCCCGCCGTGCTGTCGGTAACTGCCGAGCCTGCGCCGTTTAGCCTGTCGAGACCGTACATGGTTTCGCCACTGATGCCGAGCGCGTCGCCGTTCTTTAGCTTCGCCTTCATATCGGGGTGATAATACCCGCCCTCAATACTCTGTATTATGTATGTTATTAGCTGGTCTGCTATCATGGTCTTAAATTAATTTTGCCTGAATTTTGTAACAAAATGCCTTTACCTCGTCGCCGTCGTCGTCCACGGCGTTAATAAAGCTGTATGTCTCGCCGCCATCGCCGGTGAGCGCGCCAACAAGTGTGCCCGCTGGTACACTTACATAGCGCACTACGTTGTCGCCGCCAATTCCTATAGACGTGTCCAAAGTTGTTACAACCTTTTGCGCGCCGGCGTATTGAAGGGCTCGCCGGTACTCGTCAGCGTCGAGGCCGTCGCTTAACGCCTTAGTTAGTGAGTATTCATTGTTGCACAGGCCTCGGAACTTGTCCTGTAGCTTCTTCCAGTCTGTTACAGACAAAAGAAGGTTGAGCACCTGCTCCTCGGGGATGTTGTGGAAGGTAGCCAGGCGCCAACCAATGCCGGGCGTATTAGTGACGCCGAGCATGTTAAAAAGTTGCAGGGCCTGCGCTGTTTCTTTGTCGGCGATGTCCTCGGTGGTTCTGTCGCTGTTTTGCGTCTCCTTCCGCTCCTTGTTTTTTACGTAAAAAAACGCGCTTGTAAGAAAACCCAGGAGGCCGAGGCCGAGCCATAGACCGGTGTTTGTTTTGTTTGCTGCCATGTCTTTTATTAGTTAAGGGCCGGCGCGCACAGGGCGACGCCAGCCCGGGTGACTGACAAAGTAGTTAGAAGCCTGCGAGCTTCTCTTTTGCCTTGGCTGCGCGGTTCTTTATTGCCTCGCGCTGCTTCATTTCGTTGTTGTAAGCTGTAACCCTCTTTTTGTACTCTGCGACGCGCTTGTTGTTGTCTGCGTCGATTGCCTTTACTTTGGCGTCGTAGTTCTTCCAGGCGTCCATCGACGCGGAGGACTTCGGCTGCTTCGGGTACTTCTTGAGCTTGGGTTTTGCTGGTTTCTTGAGTGCCATAATCGTATATTTTAAGGTTTGTATTATTGTTTGCTACAAAAAACGCAGGGCGTTTTTTAATTTCGTTGTATTGCTTACCAGCGCAATTATTTTTTGCACTTCGGGCAGGCTGATGTTGCCGGCGTCGTATTGTCTTTTGACAGCTTTTGCGAGCTCGTCGAAGGTCTGCTCCTTCTGTGCGGAGTGTTGCAGGAATTTAGGCGGCATCTTGTTGCGCGGCCTCCTGCCCGCTGGCTTGTGCGTTTTTCTGTAGTTGTGTCTCGATTAACGCCTGTATTTTCTCGACGTCGGCTTCTGTAATTCGGTCGTCGTCGTAGAGCATAGCGGCGAGGCCCTCGACGGCCTTAAATTTCGGCGTGTTTTCCTCGCCGGTGGTGCCGTTCATCACGCCGGGATCGTTGTTTGGTGCAGCCTCTGGAGCGCCCGTAAGGGCACCGACAACAGGCGAGCCCGGGAACAGTTCGGCAATTAATTTTTTTATTGCGAATACTAAAGTCTCGGCAGCTGCGCCCGTATTACTTTCATATTTGCGCTTCTCGTCGCGGAGTTCCTTCTTAATTTCCGCAATTTCGGCGCGTTCTCGCTTCGCCCAGTCGGAGAACTCGCGCTTTTTCTGGTTAAACAAAATCTCGTTGACGCGGTTTTCGTTTTCGGCTTTTAACGCCTCGAGCTTTCCGGCCAGCATTTCCTCGGACACCCAGCCCGGAGGAGGAGCGAAGCCGAAACCGCTAAAATTTGCCGGCGTCGCCTGTGCGCCGGTTGCCAGCGCTGGCGCCTCGTCGCCTTTGTCGCGGTTGTAAAACTCAAAGGGCCCGAGTGTGCCCTGGCTGCCGTTGGCGCCCTTCGAGCTCCGAAGCTCGATGCAGAGCACGGCGTCCGCCGGTAGCATTTGCAGCGCTCCAGACAGGCGCGCGACCGCCTTCTCCGCCTTAACTGTCGCGTCGTCGTTTTCCGCGAAGTCGTCGCCGTTGTAGTGCATGACGGGGTAACGCTTCCCGTATTGCTGCATTACATACAAGCTCCAGCACGGATATTTTGTCTGCTGGATGTGGTTAATGATGTAATCTTTTGTCAGTTTCATTTGTCAGTCAGTTATAATTATTACGTCTTTGTTGTCTGTGGCGCGCTTGCCATCTCCGCCGCTGGTGGTAGAAGGCAGCGGGGCCAGGTAGATGTAAAGCGCGCAGAAATTTATGATGTTTGCGAACATTGCGTCCGCCGTTCCCTCGAATAGCGTAAAATCCAGGGTGTTGTCTGCAGTGAAAATAAAGTCGGCTTGCACCTTCTGCAGCGCGCCGTAGTCCACTACCTCGACGACGGGCGACAGGTCCCAGAAGTCGGTGGGCGTATTTACCTGCAAAAACTTCTTTTGCAACTGGCTTATGTCTGTAATTTCACCCTCGGCAAAGACACGATAAAAGAACGCTACACCGTAGGAGAACTGCAGCGTCTGCGCCGCGTCCAGCTTTGTTACATACTTAGATTTAAGTGTGTAATTTTCGATACCGTGGACGGCTGCGTAGTTCTTTATGTAGTCGTAAACGTTCATAATTTTAGCGTGTTAGCAAAAATGTTACTGTTATGTCCGTGGGCGTGTAGCTCATAGCCTGGTCGTCCAATTGTGTAAGCCGAAGGTTTACTTGCTTGTTTTTAGAGACAAAAGCAAGCGGGAAGAAGGTTTTTTCGTAGCCTTGATTTTCTGTTACTGCCAGCACTGTAACGGGCACAGGGTCTAACAGTTCGCGGAGGTTGTCGTTGATGTCGAGGGCTAAACGCTCGATGTTGGCCATATCGCCGCCTACGAAATTAACACCCGCTACCTTGTCAAAGTCGCTCGGCAGGTTAATGTTGTAGTTTGTACCAAGCAGGGGCTGCTTGATGGTAAAACTCTGCATGTCGTAAGCGTCCACGGCTTCGCCGAAAATCGAGACTGCTGGTTGCTCGTTGCTCTGCCTAAACATTGCTACAAAGGTTAACGCCGCGCTGCTGTTAGTAACGCGCACATTCAAATAGTAGTTTTTTCCCTGCGACTGCGAGATAACCGGACGAAATACCGCCGTAAGGTCAAAGTCGGCGCTGCTGGTATTTTTACACCAGTTTTGCACAGGCGAGAAGGACAGGATGCTTTTAAAGTCGTCGCGCAATTCGATTTTAATCTCGTCAGCGGTCGGCAACGGCGACGCCAGCGGGCACGCGATGCCGGTTAGGAACTTGTAAAGCTCGTCCGACTTAAACACATACTGGTATAGGTGTGTTCCCGTCGTCTGTGGTACGTTGAACCAATATTTTTGTATTAGTACCTTTTTCATAATTTTACACCTTATTAATATTAGTGAGGCGGCGTGCTACGAGTTACGCTTCGCGCTTCCTTTCGGTTGCGCCGCCTCGGTTTGTGAGCGGGTTTTCCTAAGACCTCGTGAACGCGAATGTGCTACTTTACACGGATTTCCGCACCCCTAAGCGCTACCTCGATAAAGTAGCGGTTTGTAGTGCCGGAAATCGTCAAGCCCTGCGGAACATGGAGCCTGAATTGCATCTCCTGGCTGTCCTGGATGAGTTTGGGCGCGGTCAAGATAATACCGTCCTTCTCGCCGTTAATGCCGACGCTCTCCTGGCAGAACGAATTGATTGGAGCCTGGAAGATGTTGAGCTGTGCCACATCGATTTCGAGCTCGCAGGCTGCCACGATGGGGTCAACGGTACCGATATTTGCCACGGGAAGGTAGTTAACCTCTGCAGCGGTTTCTGTGCCGCCGGTTGCGACGTAGCCGACACGAACAGTAATACGGTCAATCATGATTGCGCAGCCTTGCTTAATCTTCTGTTTACTAATGTTGGTGTAGCCATCCTTTATGGCGTCATCGTTATAGAGGACGTCCAGGAGGCCGCCGGCTCCGGTGATTTCAAAGCGTTTGTAGTACACGCTGTCGGAGAGGTTGAGGTTGCCGCCTTCAAAATCCTTCTGCATAGCGGGCGAGAGTTTCGCTATCGATGCGAGGAGAAGCGCCTGTGCTCGTGTGAGCATGTTTGTGTTAGTTGCCATAATTTTATACTTTTTTTTGGTGGTTAAAAAATTCCCATGAGCTTGGCCGCTGCCTCGGCATCGATGCCCATAAGGTCGGCCGCCTGTTGTGTTGCTGCGTCGGTTGTTACGCCGTCGACTGTCTTTGTGATTTTGTCGGCGTCGTCGATGTGTTCGGCGAGGTATGCCCAGTCGTTGTTGTAGGTCTTGCCGTCGCTGTCTGTGACGGTCTTTTGTCCAGCTGCCAGCGCGAACTCCTGCGGCACGGTGGTAACTCCGAGCGCAGCGCCTACGCCGTTAAACATCGCCGCCGGGGTTTGTGGCTTCGATACGTCGAGGCCGTTAATACCGACGCTCTCGCCCACGCTGTCCGGCGCGATTACTGCGACGGCGTGCATTGCGCCGTAGACTGCGACGCCCTGGAAGGCTGCGCGGATGCGCGGGTCGTCCATCATCATGTCTCCGAGCGTGCCTATAAGAAGCACGAGCGGGCCGCCGATGTTCTGCATGGTCTTAGACTTACCCTCGCCAAACAACTTATTGGTGATGAACGCGCCACCGATGGCACCAACCGAGCGCACCGCCGTGTTGATCGCTACGTTGCCGGCGTCCTTCTGCCAGTTCTTCTTCATAAAACTTGTTGCCATATTCGTAAGGTTTTTAATTAGTTATCGTATTATCTTTTTTTTCGTTTGCCGCCCTTCTTGCCGCGTGACAGGTAGTATGCGCCGCCGAGGACGAGGAGGCCGCCGAAAATCCAGCCCCACGGGATGCTGGCTTTTTTCTCGGCCGGCGCCGTCTGTGCGTTGGTTGTTGCCGGTGGCGTGTAGGTGACGTCTTGCGCCGCTGCTTGCTGAACGGTTGCCGCTGCCTCCTGTACTTTTTGCATAGTTTCCGCGAGTGCCTGTTCTGCCGTGCGCTGCGCCTCGGTGTCGCCTGTCTGCTTCGCGGCCTGGACTTCTGCCGCTGCTGCCCTCTGCTCTGCCGCTGCCGCTGCCGCCTCCGCCTCTGCCAGCGCGCGAGCCGTTGCCGCCTCCGCGATGCGTGCCGCCTCTGCAGCGTCGGCCGTCAACTTGTTGGCCTCGAGCGTCTTGTATTGCGCCAGTACGTTTTCACCCTGGCCCGCCTCGAACTGTGCCCACGTCGGTTTTTCAAAGCCGTATTTTGTGGCGATGGCGTAACATTCGTTAAATAATGCCACGTAACGGTTGTACAGCTCGTACTCCTCCTTTGAGGTGGTCTTAAAATACTTGTTGCCGTCAACAGGTAACAGGACGCTGTATTGTATTTGGCCGGTGGTCGGGTTGTACATTACGCTTGTATTTTGCTGGGGACTGCCGGCTGCCGCTGCGCGGTAGGCATCTATAACGAGCTGTCCGTTGCCATTTACAAAATCCTGCCAGTTTGGTTGGTGCAAGTTGTATGTGTACGCGATGCCGTAGGCGGTGTCCCACTGCGCGACGATTTGCTTGTATTTTTCGTATTCTGCCGCGTCGTCGAATGTCATTTTGCCGCCCGGCGTGTTAAGCGTGTACACGTCGCCGAGGCCTCGACAGGTGGTGCCGCGCAATCCGTATGGTGTTATTACTGTCTTCATTTCCTTTTCTTTTTTGATTTGTTTTTCTTGTCGTTGCCGCTGAACTTTACCAGGATGCCGAGGCCGAGGGCTGCGCCAAGTGCCCACCACCAGCTGCTGCCGCTTTTCTCCTCCGTGGTTTCGGGCACGTTGTTTGTGCCGGGATCTGTAGTTGCCGGCGCTGCGCCCGCTGCCATCGACGCGAAGGGGACGACGGCAGCGCCATCGTTGGAGGCGTCCGCCTGTTCTGCTACCGGCGCCGCCTGTTCTGCTGCCGGTGGCTGTGCACAGGCGCAGGAACAGGGACGCGGAACAGGTATCAATTTAATTATAACACATGCCATCTTATTACCTTTTTTTGTTGTTGTTGCCGTTCATCACAAACAGGCCGACGCCGAGCACAAGCAAGCCGCCCGCAATTATCCACGGCGTGTAATTGGTTGTTGTAGTTGTCGTCGGCTTGTTGTAGGTGGTAGTGCCGGGCGAATAAGTGCCGGTGCTGCCGCCTGTTACAACTGTGCCGCCTGTCGTCTGATTTCGCGCAGTTATTGCCGTGGTCGCTATCGTGGTGCCCGCGTTGATGCCTGCCTCTATTAAGGGCATCCAGTTTTGCAGGTTCTCGCCGCCAGCGCCAAGACCGTTAACCGCTCGTATTTCGTTAAATGCTATTCTGTCCATATTTAATAAAATTTCATTAACGTTTTTTCATTGCGGCCATTAGCAGAAGCAGCCCGCTGCCGCCTACTGCCGCCGCTAACATGATATTTTTTTTGCGGTCTGCCTCCGCCTGCGCCTCCGCCTGTGCCGCCGCTGATTGGTCCGCCCAATATTGATCCCACGTTATATAACTGCCGTTGGCATCGAGCAGGAAGTTGCCGTAGCTGTCGAAGGCGTAGAGCTTTTGCAGCTCCTTGAGCTCCGCCTCTGCTGCCTCCTTGTTGGCGGCGTTGTTTGCCGCCATTGCCTGCGACGCCTCGCGCTGCGCCTGTTTCGCTGTCTTTATCGACGCTATCCAGTTCCAAATTTGTATCAACATGCCCAGACAGGCGGCGATGGTGGCGGCGATGGTTGCCGGCTCGCCGAGTGTCGGCTCGCCGTCGTCGGTGGCGTTGGTCGGCATGTCGAATTTTGTTGTGCTGGTTACGGCCGGGACCGGGAGCTTCGAGCCCTTGCGGATTGACTTCTCGAGCTTGTCGAGGTTGCCGCCCATGTGCTTAAACAGCTTTTTTGTACGTTGTACGGCTTTTACGGCGTCGCGCCAGGCGCTCTCACCATATCCAAGCGCTGCCGCCTCCTCCTGTGTGAGCAGGCCGACGTTCAATTTGGTTGCCATGCCTGCGAGGTTGAGCGCAATTAGCGAGCGCAAACCGTTTCGCAATAGCACGGTCACGGGGTTTATCTTAATAAACAGCACTTTAAGAACCTTGCCGGCGATATTTACCGTTTCTTTTGTTAATTCCCAGTTGCTGTTAACAATGTCTTTTTGTGCCTCGTATGCCGCCTTCCAGGGGTCGATCGCCGAGGCTTTGAACTGGTTACCGGCTTTTTTAATAGTTTCTTTGGCGCCGGCGGTGTTGCCTGTAATAAGCTGGCCCGCCGCCTTGAAGGTGTTGGCGGTGGCTTTTGTGGCGTTAACTACGCTTTTTGCTGCTGCTGCTGTGCCTGTGCCTATTGCCTTGAAGCCGGAGCCCAGCGCCTTGCCAAGTTTTTTCCAAAATCCATCGAGCGTTTCCTCCGTGTCGGGCTGGCACAATATTTTAATATACTCGTCCTCTGCCTCCGCTGCCGTCTTCGCCTGTTCGGGTGTGGCGAAGTAGTAGCCGCCGTCGGTGTCGTCGATGTCGATTACATACGGCATCAAATGCGAGGCGAGGCGGAAGGCGTCGTAGTCGGTGTTATTGAGGATAATTAAAACTTGTGCCTTGCGCGCGTCGGCGTAGTCTCCAGGCAGCGCAGCGCCGGTGGCTATCTTTGCGGTCGCTGTGTCGTAAATACCGTTAATTTCGGTCATTGTAGCGGCATGGGCACGAATAGCAGCGGCACGCCTTGCCGGGTCCGCTATCTTTTGCGCGTACCTCTCAAACGCTGCGCCGGTGCTGTAGTTGCCTTGCGCGTCTATTCCGCTAAGTCCGTAAACTGGTATCATAATTTTTAATTAAAAAGTCCTGCTAAAATGCTGTTATTCGTGGTCTTTACCCTGTAAATTTCGATGCCTGTAACGCCAGGCGGCAGCGCGTTGAAAACAAACCAAACGCGGTCGAGCCGGATGCCGTCGAGATTTACAAGTATATGCGACGGCGCCGCCTTGCCGTTGAAGCTTACAAGCTCGAAGACTGGGTCGTAGCCCATGCACTTGAGCACGCACCAAGCAAACACACTAAGGCAATCACAATCAACGCCGCGCCGACGGTCCGCCCATGTGCGTAACGGCGTGCGCACTTCCTCGCGTCCTTCGCGGTCGTATTCGTACCGTATGTTGTGCCGTAGCCAGTGCCACAAATTAAACACGCTCTGGAGCTTTGTGTCGCCTTTAAGGTGCTGCGCTATCCTGGCACAATCTTTATAATGTGTGTTGCAAATGTCTGCAATTAGCTTTTTTGTATCACTCAAGCCGACGCCGGCGAAGGTCGCGGCATATTGCGCCGGAGCAAAGAAGGCGTCGTAGCTGTCTAATATCTTGTAGGTTGGCTTAAGGCCTCGGCAATCCATTAAATCATTGTTATTGTATAATGTGTCGTTGGCGGTCTTGCCAGGTGCGCCTAAGCTCGTTTTTTGCAACAGTCCAATAAATTCGTCCCTGTCTGAATCGTTTATTGGCGACGACGTTTTGCCGCCACTATAACTATCAATAACGCGTATTTTGTAGCTTTGAGGATTAGAATAAAAGTCCGTTAACAACTTCTTTTGATACTTAGAGTAATATTTATCGTCAACTGTCAACCTTTCATTATAAAATGTGTTAAATGCTTTTTGACGCAATTCTGCATTATACTCATCTGTTATCCAGCCGTAAAAAGTGTTACCCTTTGCCGACCTGTGTATAACGCCATCTGTCCTTCCTCTATCTTCTAACAGTTGCAAATTATCATCTGTGCGGTATGGGGTAGCATGCCAATTAAGTACCTTGTTAATATCTAATACCGTTTCGATGCGTCGCCAATATCCCGCCAATGTCGGCTCGTTCCAATTCTCTTTTTTCCACGGTTCAAAAAAAGTAAATTCAGTATAATATTGCCCGCTTTTTAGTGTAAAATAAATATTCCTATATCCTTCGATTTTACGTGTAAAATAAGCGTCTTTTTCGTAAATACCTTTATTAAAATTTTTTACTTCCTCACCTTCTACTTTGTAAAATCTTAAATTTTTGTTACTTACAACTTCGCCAGGCTCTTTTTTTGCTCGCGTCCTCAAATCTCGCACAAGGTACAAGTCGCCGGCCCTGCCTAAGCTGTCGGCGTATTGGTTTACGGTGTTTTGCCAGCGTTCTATTTGGTGTTGCAGTGTTTTGTAGTCGTTTGAATTGGAGCGCAGTTTGGATTGTGCATTTTTTAATACTGCGATAAGTCCTTCTGCAAACTCAATTAATCCAAAATAAGCATCAATTTTGCTGCCGTAAGCTGTTATAATATTGCAAACTGGGCACGATATAGAGAAACTCCACACCGACACAGTAGAAACGCCATCTGTGCCGTATGCTTTATAGCGCGCAAAATTCAAAGTAACAAGCCTTTCCGACTTGTTTATAACATAGTCTTTTAATATAAAATCGGCGTTGTAGTCGTCGGAAAATTCTTTTTGGAAGTAAACAATACCGTTTTTAATACCCCTATAAACGGGGTAAACATGAAATAAAGACGGGGAAACAGACACAACCGGCTCGAATAGTTCCGGCGCATTTTTTGACTTGTGAAATTGAAATTTTGTTAAGCTCTTAACTTCGCCCGGCTCCTTCTTTGCGCGTTGACGAAGGTCTGTTACAATGTATTTGTCGCCGTAACCTTCCACTGGCACAAACATCTCCTCCTCGTTCCACGTTACAGGCGAGGCCTCGCCCTCCTGCATACGCTTAGAGAACGCCACGAGGCTCTCGTTGTCCTCAAATTCCAACTTTATTGAGGGCTTGCCCAGTCCGCTGAACGCGCTTTTATATGTCGTGCCGTAAACTCCCATAAATTACGCGTTGTTGGTTAAGGCGTCCGCCGAGAAGGGGACATTAATATTAACTGGTATTGTAAAGCCTGCCGCCTTGATTTGTCCTTCGACCTGTGCCTCGCTGGGCCAGTGGGCGGAGCCGTTTTGTATCAATCCAATCAAGATCGCAGCTGTGGCGACGCCCAAGTTGGCCCAGGGGACGGTGACATCGAAACTTTTTTCTACTGTGGAATTTGCAGGAATGACGACGGGGATGTTGTCTGTATTGAGTGTGGCGATGCGGTGGCGTGTTCCGTTGAAAATCAAAAACACGTCTAAATACATTTGGTTGATTGTCAGGTCTTTACCTTCCAAATTAGTAAAGCTCATCCAGACGCGAAATGTAATACTACCGCCGGAGGCTAATTTGTAAATCTGAATTTTCTGCAGCTGGTAGCGTAGAGACTGCGCAGCCTTAGCCGTGCGCAGAAGGTACACACCATATGCGCCGGCCGCTAATATTGCCGTAGTTATCAAAAAGTTGCCCATTTGTTTGCCTGTAATTTTTATTCCCTTAATTTTTGCCTTATTGCTTCCGTGTTGCTTTTTCGTGCGCTAAGGTATTACAGGCGTAACAGTTATGCAAGGGGGGTAGGGTGCAGGAGTTTGGGGAACCGGGAATAAAAAAGGCGCAGCACATCGTCTTCGTCGATAAGTGCTACGCGCCCTTTTGTGCCGTTAATTAATTGCATGGCAAGGAGTTGCCCAATATTTTGCGGCGTCCAGCCCTTCGCGCTTAATACCGGGTTTCGCTGTATAATTTCGGTTGGTGTGTAATACATCGTTTTCATGCTGCAAATATAACAAACTAATTTACAAACCACAAAATATTTTTTCGCAAAAATACACCCTACCCTGCAAATTTTTTTTACCTGTGTATAAAAAAACCGCCACAACCTCATGGCGCGGCGGCTCAACATTTTAAAAATAAACTTCAAAAAAACAACGTCAAAAACAAAATTTTTTTCTATAGTAATGTTAGAACTTAAAGCAAAAATATAGGATTTATCAATTTTCAGAGGCAAATATACGGCAATATTTCAAAGATGCAAAATTTTTTTCGACAGCATCCAGAAAAAATTTTAATTTTTTTGCAAAAAAATTTGCGGGAATATGAAACATTTTTTACCTTTGTGTCGTTATACTAAGTAAATAACATAATTAACAAAGTAACTAACAAATTAAAACAGTAAATACCATGGAAACAATTATTACAACATCAATCCCGGCGGTTAAGTTTAACGATGTAGAGAGCTATTTTGCTAACTGCCTGTCGGAGAGTATCGCAGCACTCGACAACAACGACTTTGCAAACCTGCAATGGTATGCAGATTGCACACTCGAGCAGTATTTTGCAGAAATGCAGGAGTTGTGGACGGACGAAGGCGAGTATCTCGGCGAAGGCTTCAATATGATTTTTGCAAAAATCGTATTGAACGACGACACCCGCGCAGACCTCGAAAACGCCTTTAATGCGGCCCGGGACAAAGAATTTAAGGAAGTATTCGAATACGACGACGAAACAATATGCTCGCACAAATGCGCATACGAACAAAACGACCGCGCAGAAGTCGAAATGGCAATGCAGGCATACATGGACAAAGTGGGCGAAGGTTACGAAGTGGGCGCAGCTTCTTACTACGAAGAAGGCGGCTTTTGGACGGCTCATGTGAACTGTGCAAACTGGGTAAAAGACTATTAAACATACAGCCATGAAGGTAATTACAGTAACAAACAAGACCACCCGCGAGGCCCGCGCCTTCGGTTCGTGGGTGGCTGTTTTCGAGAACTTCACGTCCGACGAGCTCGGCATCACCTACCGACAGGTAACGGCAGCAAAATTGGCAAAATTTGAAACGCAAAATTTTGAATTTCAAGTATTTGCCGAAGTAGAGAAGGCAAGCAAACGACAAGCCGCCGGTCGCACAATCGCCGCCCAGCGTGGACTGGCGAAACAGTAACAACACACCCGCCACAATCAATCCCGCGCACACATCCCGCGCGGGATTTTTTTTGCGCCTACCCCACCCCGCACCCCCTCCAAAACCCCCATCA
>Ga0310690_10004128_pt1 | contig 20994 bp, 32 predicted proteins | sample AusTroGonzalo_MG_2_FD_207661 | JGI IMG/M metagenome (GOLD analysis project Ga0310690, IMG submission 207661) | Bovine rumen microbial communities from tropical cattle in Woodstock, Queensland, Australia - Gonzalo_04 (v2) (version 2) | ecosystem: Host-associated > Mammals > Digestive system >... | reverse complement strand
CCCGAAAAACATTATTAATCAAGTTATGAACTAATTCAGAGGAACAACAAACACAATCATTTTCTCTTTTGAAATCCTGAGAGTGTCTGGAACATTTTCTTTGAAAGGCATTATTGTGTAACTTCTGCCTTTCGTAATCTGGTGAAATCTTTTGTAAGTCATAATCTTGGATCGTTTACGATTTCTGAAATTTCGTTTTCCAGAGTGAGATAATACTCGTAGCCAGAGTTTATTTCCATTCCCATTCGGCGATAACGTCGGATTCGGCGGATTGCTCTTTCAGTCGCGTTGAAACGTCCCAAAACAGGATACAGGCGACTTTCATCATTTTTGCGGAAAAAAGCATTTATTTGCCTGATGCTCATTTCGCAAATCTCGTTGAATGATAAATTTTCCATAATTTTTTGTTTTAAAGTGAATTGTGAGTTGCGCCAGAATTAACCAGCGCAAAACTTCAGGAAAGAGCGACAACTTTGTAAATCCAATCTTCCGTAAAGCTCGGCAATGTGCGGACAAGGCTGTTCAAACGTCCAGCCATTTTTAACGCGCCTGAAAGCGTGAATTTCTTTGCACAAGCCAAATTGTAGTCATCAATCGGACAACCATAGACGGAAAGTTTCTCAAAATACATTTCACGTTTCTTTGAGTTCTTTGTTTTCAATACGTATTCCATAATTCTTGAGTTTTTAAAGTGAAACATTTTCGTACTTTCTGCGAGATTTCTCCCGCAAAAAGTTCAGTTCTCCGCAAATTCGTAGATAATTTCCTTTCCGTCTTTGTAAAATACAGGAGGAAAGAACGGAACGAGTTTCTTCAGTCCGTCAACCAGAGATTTGCGAGAAGAGAAAGTCACGAACGTATCTCCGAAGATTTTCGTCATCGCTTCGTCCATTCTGTCAGACCAGCCTGAAAGACTCCAATGATGTCCGTTTGCAAAAGAATGTCCATTGTAACGGATATGAAGATTACATCTGAAAAGTCTTTCCCACGGATGGAAATCAGGATTTTCTTTAATGACTTTCACTTCCGCGCTGAAATCGTCGTAATACCATTTCGGATCGTTTCCGCCAAATTCGTGATTGTAATCGTGACGGTAACTTTTTACTAATTTAATTTCCATAACTCATAATTTTAAGTGAAACATAATTTTCGTACTTTGCAGCAGAATTGACCGCTGCAAAATAAATTAGTAGTGAAGAATCTCGCGTAAAAAGTTGTAATAATTCTGAGCATTTGGCAGAGAATCGACAATTTTGAAAAACTCTTCAGTCGGAATCACTTTCATTTTGTTGTCCTTGACGTGACGCTCCCAATCTTTTTTAGTTCCGTTCCCGAAACTAAAAGTTTTGCGAATTTTCTCATCATCCCAGACGTCAAACGAATCGCTTACAATAGCATCGCGCACACCCTTTATTTTGCGCCCAGCCAAACAGTTTTCGTAACTCCAAATCGTTACAATAATGTTTTCGTACTTCATAATTTTTGAGTTTAGAAAAAATATATCGTACTTTCGCCCGAAACTAATCAGGCAAAAGCGAAAAGTCATGCAAGATTATAAATCTCGCGTCTACGTTTTACCGCGTCTTTGTAATTGTCGGCATAATCCAAAATGTGACCGCCCCACCAAATAACGTACTGAATAGTCGGCAAACCAATCCAACATTTTGAAATCGGCATTAATTTCCAAATCGGCCAGCCGTTTTTTGATTTCTTGTGCTCGCCGATTGTCTTCAATGTGTACTTGCTAATTTCTTTCATAATCTATCAGAGTTTAAAACTGTAATCCAAGATTCTGCTGAGAAGCAAAGAACCTCTCAGCCGTTTCCAACATTTTCTTCGTACCACAATTGAAATTGTAGTAAAGTCTTTCTATCCGCTCAATCTGATCGGATATCTGTTTGAACGTTTTCATAATTTTCTCCTTTCTTTAAAATGAATTATCGTACTTTCAGCGGAAACCAATCCGCTAAAAGTTTTAGATTTTACCGCTTTCACGATAAGAATAATAAGCATAGTCACCGATGATAACATGATCGGCAAAATAAATCCGCATAATATCAGCAGCTTTCTTAATCGACATTGTTAATTCATCATCACAACGAGAAGGAGAAATATTACCTGACGGATGATTGTGAACACAAATTAAAATGGTTGCATTATTCAGCAGACATTCGCGCATTATGATACGGATATCAACAGCCGTTTCTGTCAATCCTCCCTTTGAAATCGTTTCGCGCTTTATCAGTTTGTAATTGTGATTAAGCAGAAGAATCTCAAAGTTTTCCGTATCAAGAAGATTTAAGTCACGACACAAATTATAAACTTGTGCAGCCGTACTGACTTTCTGAATACTATCGGACTCTCCTTTTAGAAATTCCGAAATTGCTTCCTGTGCCAAATCTCTTTTCCTCGGTGTGAGTGAAGAAAGATAATCATTAAATCTTTTATTCATAATCTAAAGTTTTTATAAGTGAATTATCGTACTTCCAAAGTAATTTCCGTACTTTGAAAGTGAAAAGACTATCCAAGAAACAGGATAACAAAATAAGTCAGGACAAGCCAGCTTATGCAGCAGATGAAACCGCCGACGAAATCAATTTTTTCTTTTCTACTCATAATTTTCGTACTTTAAAAATAATTATCGTACTCTGGAAATAATTTTCGTACTTCCAGAGTTTTTCGTACTACCAGACTTTTTCAGGCTTTCTTTCAGGATTCATCAAAGCACCGCCTTTCAAAAATGAATTGCAAGCGCGTTTTAAAGAATTTCCTGAATAGAACTGCCAGAGCTGTCCGTCGATCTCTTCGCCGTTTTCATTTATCGGCATGAAATCGGAATTGTAACGGCCATCGGGTGAAACCTGAGTTTCAAAATGCTCAAATTCCTTTTTGCCGTTTATTTCCTCCAGTCCGATTGTGCCGACATAAAGATTTCGTTTCATGTCGAACACTTCAGCGATGAAATAAGAATGTCCGAAAGATAAATCCGAAAACTTCACATAATAAATCGGATTCGGATTTTCTTTTGTCGCTCTCATTGTTGTGCCGTGACTGTTGTCTTTAATGTACGGGCAGAACTGCAAACCGAGATTTGCAGATGTCTTTTCGCAAAAATCTTTGAATTCCATAATCTTTGAGTTTTAAATTGTGAATAATTAGATAAACGCGGCCACAACTAAGCAACCGCGAAATAAAGTTTCCGGTACGACTTGAAATCGATCCCGTTTTCTTTCAGGAATTCGGAACTCCATCGGAATTCTTTCATAAGAGACTGCAATTTCTCAAAATCCAGAATGAAATCCCAGAACTTTTGAAATTCTCTGGCTTTTTCTATTCCAAGATTCTGAATCATTGAGAATTCATTTTGCAAATCTCTCGAAAGAATTATCAAGTATCTTTTTTCTCTCGAATAGTTCTTCACGAAATATTGCGCAGCCTGACTCCGTTTGGAATCAAGCTGCTGTCGATCTGTATTTGTTTTCATCCCTGAATAATCTTTTTAATATCATCATCTGACAAAGAACAAATAACTTCGACAAAAGTCTCAACCGAATTTCTTTCTAAAAGATTTTCGGCAAATGCACATAAATTTTTCATAATCTTTTTGAGTTTTTAAAAGTGAAACAAAATTGTGTCTTAATTTGGAATCGAACCAATTAGAAATCTTTTGCAAGATCTTCAACCAGAATAAAACGAAATGAAAAACGAATCAGGAAAAGAAAAAAGCAATTATAAAACGCTCGCAAATTATTTTTCAAACTTTATAAAGCAATTACTTTTTCTTTTCCCGAAACGTAAAATAGAAACCACATTTATTTTTCATCACGAATAAAATGTGATCTATAAAACTCAATTATGAATAGTTTTCCGTCTCTTTTGCTTTTTTCGTTTTCTCTTTTGTCACAATTCGAAAACGGGTGCAAGTTATCAGAACACCGAAAACCAACACCAACAAAAGAAACGGCAGCGGGTGCAATCCTGAAAGGCAGCGAACACCGCCGACACCCAGACACCTAACCCCGACCGATCCACGCCGACAAGCTACCAAGACACCGCCACCGCCACCCAGACAAAGGGCAGCAGGGCAGCCGATAAACAACCCGACGCAACCGACGGAGGCACAAGGGCAGCAGTACAACCGCCAACAGGACACCCGCCAAGAAAGCCCGCAACCCATACAACCGACAAGACAACCGCCCGCCCTGAAAGGATCAGGAGGAACGGAAGCAAGCCCCAAGGCCACCGCCATAAGAGGCAGCGAGGCAACCAGAGAGGCAGCAAGCCCGCCACAAGGGCAGACCGCACACACAGACCGTTAACCACTCCTAAGGCAGACAAGGAACACCAACCACAAGAACCACCGCCACCGCCAGAGGCAACCAGAAAGCCCACAGGGTGCAAGTTATAGCGACAAGTCAGGAACAACAAGACACCCGCCCGACCTCAATACAACAGAGGCAGGGCAGACGGAAACCAGAGGCAGAGGAGAGGCAGCCAAAGGGCAGGCAGGGCAGAAACCCAGACCACACCCACAAGGGCAGCACCACGCACAAAGGAGGCAGGGAAAGCGAAGAACGTCAGGACAGCCACACCCCGAACAATTCAAACCCGTAGAGGACAAGCAAAGACTAAAGGCTGCAATAATAGTCTATGTCGATCGTTACTAAGTTACTTTGCGCCCAGTCAGGAGTCGAACCCGAACAAAGCCAACCGAGGCAGGGCAGAAAGGCAGACGGAGAAACCCCGCCCGCCCTGATAGGTAGTAATTACAAATCCAACAACTTTTCAATAGTTGAGGCCACCGAGTAAGCGACACCGCGACGCTTCAAGGCTGATTTGATTGTACGCGCCACTTTTGACGTTATATCGTTATCGTTAAGAACAGTAACACCGCCAAGAGAAAGGATCAGATCGTTACACTCATTAATTGTAGCCGTAGCCGAAGCCAGATTTTTGTGTAACTGTTTACGCTCCTTATAGTCAGAGGTGGAACAGGTATTGAAGTCGTAGCGTACATCATTAATCACACGGTCAAGATCGTAACCCAATCTTTTACCCAGACGAACGGCAAGAGAAATAAATTGTGAATAGTCCGAACGATCCGAAGATTTTGCAGACGACAAGCGACGGTTAAAGTCCACGAAGTTAGAGAGTGAGAGAAGGGCACTAATAACAGAAGAGGCAGAAGAACCAGAGGCAACAGGGGAAATCGTTAAGAAGTCGTTAATATCAGAGTTAGAACGGATAGCACCGACACCAAGACGCCATGTGTAATCGTTGAGACCATGTGCTGCAATGTGTTCGCGTATCTTTGCGAACGACATACCAACTAAAGAAACAAGTTCAGGTATAAAACCCTCATAACGCACAACCGCCAACACACGACCGGCAGAAACATTTGGTGCAGAGAGATCAACACCCGCGTTTTTTGCAGCCGCTTTCCACATCATATCAAATTGATCCTGATTAATTACACCGCTTTCCAGCATACCAGAGAGAGAAGTGCGAACAGTGTCCGCAGCCGTACCGGTCCACTCCTTTGCAGCGAAGAAACCACCTAATTTAGTGGAGAAGTCACGAACACCACACGACAATTTAAAGCCCTCAAACCTCAAAGAACTTTCTAACTTTGCACGAGCATCTAAACGCTTTGCACGAGCAGAAGAAGCAGCAGAAGAAGAACCAACACCCACGGGATCAGAACTATTTACTTTTGTCCCGTCTGATAAACCAGCCCCAGAAGGAGAGGAAACCGAAACCGAATTAACAACCGTCTGCAAATCCTTTGCAGATACTTTTTCACTCTTAACACGAGATCCGCGACCATTTGCGCGTGTGGTCTCATTCTTAACTTTTGTAGTCATAATCTTAATAATTAATAATGTGAATAAATAAATGAATTGAATTAAATTTGCTGCAAAGATAAGCATTATTATAATAGGATAGGTTACATTATATCGACAAAGTAACTGAAAAATAAAACACAAAACAAGAAAAACAGCAAGACAGGAACACAAAAGAAAAAGATAAACAAAAGAATAAAGAAAAAGAAGAGAAAAAAGAAGAAAAAAAAGGTGGAGGAAGGTGACAAAAGCCCTGAAAATCAACGAGTTAAGTCTAAATATACGTGATACATTATACATAATAAAGTAACTTTTGAAAATAGGTGAAAATTTGCGTATATTTGGCAGGTAGACCCCCCTTTGAGCACATTTGATGGCACTACTGACCTCATCTCGGTCTTTTTCAAAAATTTTTTTTCAATTTTTCGATTTTCGTATTAACACAAATTAAGGTTTGAAGAAAAAGGTACATTGAATTGATGAAAGATTGCGATTTGTTTGGAAATGGCTTAAATAGGGGTTATTTTTGCAGTTGTAATGTATGAATGTAATAATTTTATTATATAATATCTATAAATATGATTTATTATGATTATTAATATATAAGAATAGTAATATATATGCAAAATAGCGAAAATAATTTGCTTAACTCTCGGATTATCAAGGACTTACGTTCTTATGTAGATTCTACACGGATTATTCAGGCTTGCCTACAGAATCGCAAGAATGCGCGTTTATATGACTATTGTGATGTTTTGCGTGATGCTTGCAGTAAGGCGTTTTACTGGCGTAATGGTGAGGTATATGTGTTTGATGGTCGTGTATGGGTAGTCTTTGATGCTGATGTATTGAAGTATCTGATTCGTGATGCTTTTGTGTTGTCTGCTGGAGCTGGTTCTGACAAGGTGAAGGGAGACTGGGTAGACTGTGAGCGTAAGTTGTTCAACTATGCCATGGATGGTATCAGGAGTCATGTCTTGGAGTACAATGGTTCTTTGGTAGGTTTCTCGAATGGTGTATGGGATTTCAGTGACATGCACAATCCTGTTCGTCATGGTTTTGGTGAGCGTATGCCTGTGACGAGAATTCTTCCTTACAAGTATGATGCTGAAGCTGTTTGTCCTGTGTGGTTGAGTTTTCTTGATGAGATGCTTGAGCCGAAGGATATTGAGGTATTGCAGAAGTTCATGGCTTTGGGTTGCTGTGACAGGAAGTCTCTTGGTCGTAGTATTGAGGAGTCTTTATGGCTTATCGGTTCCGGTGCGAATGGCAAGACGACTATACAGAACGTGATAAGGCTGGTCTTTGGTGAGTGGAATGTGTCGAGTACCCGTCTTGATGCGTTGCTTGACAGGAATATTGATTCGCGTATGCGTGCGATGGGTGCCATTGAGGGCAGGCTGTTCAACATGTGCCAGGAGATAAGCGGTACTGACATCGAGAAGGGTAGTGACGTGTTCAAGAGCCTTGTGAGTGGTGAGCCTCAGGACGTGAGGGGTATCGGCAGGGACATCCGCACTGCTTATGACATTCCTTATCTGATATTCTCGATGAACCAGATGCCTGCCAACCGTAAGATGGACAAGGCTTTCTCCCGCCGTATGGTGAGGATAGACTTCCGTTCGAGCGTGATGCGTCAGGATATGGACAGGGGTCTGCTGATGAAGCTCACGTCTGAGTTGAGCGGCATCCGTAACTGGGTGATGCTCGGGTGGGAGAAGCTGGAACGTGACGGTTTCTGTATTTCTTCCACTGGCAGTGACAGGATGACCGACGAGGAGGTTGAGAGGCACATAGCCAACGGGCAGACGGTCGACGTGTGGCTTGACCAGTGGGCCTTCCTGTGGCCTTCGAGGCATATCGGGCATGAGAAGGATGAGGTACGCCTTGAGCTGCGCAGCGTGGACTTGTACAAGGACTACGTGAACTACTGTGACGTACATCTGATGTGTCAGGCCGAGACGATGAACGCCTTCGGCAGGCAGATGCATGACCGTCTGAACTTCGAGAGCCGTCGCCGTTCGGTCGGCGTACATTATATTGTATATTGTGACAAGGGTAATCGTTTTAATGTTAAATGAAAGGTATTATGGAAGAGAAGAAAAAGAGATGGCGTCCGTCGCTGAAGGCGTACAGGTCGCTTGAGAATGAGGTGAGCCTGCTCAGTGTGAAGATGGAACTCCTTGAGAAAGAGAATGACGTTTTGAAAGTCGGGCTTGCCGAGTCGTCTGACACTGTCAGCATGCTTGTCAAGGATTGTGATTCGTGGCGCGAGAAGTACCAGGAGCTGTCGCGCAGGTATGATGAACTGACGAGGCGTGGCCTTATCGCGCGTCTCCTTAACCGCGGGTGTGATGGACAGCAGTGACAAGGCCATACTGGAGAACGAGGTAGCCCGCAGCATTGGCAAGGCGGTGAGCGCGTGGCTGAAGAAGAACGGTATCGAGGAGAGTGTTACGGTATCAGCAGCCGTCATGCGCCCGACGTTGTATGTGGACGAGACAGGTGTGTCGCACAACGGCAGCGTGACCATCATCGACGTTGACATCCATGATGACGATGAGGAAGAAGAAGATTATTAACCCCTAAATACAGAAGGATATGGGAATTATTCAACAGAAGAGGCCGTTTGCGCCACGGCCAGAGGTTCGCGAGACCGACTACGGCGCACAGTATATCAAGGCTGCTACCGAGAGCAGCAAGGATGATGCTCCCAAGACTGAGGAGCCTGTTGTTGAGGAGTCTGCAGTTGCTGAGGCTCCCGTAGTGGAGGACAATCCCGCGAAGCCCGAGAGGAAGAAGGGCGGACGGCCTAAAAAGGCGAAGGCATGAGCGGCATGAAGGAGCTTGAGGCCCGTGTGTCAGACCTTGAGGAGAAGATGGATGTCGTCATCGACCTCATCAACGACTTCATAGAGATGGTGTACGAGCCTCAGTATGTCAAGAAACTGGATAAACTGGCGAGATATGGCAAGAAAGAAGCTGACGGACAAGGATAATCCGCTTGTGATACCCTTCGGCAAGGCCGTGAGGGTAGGGAACTTCAAGCTGTGGCGCGGTAACTACGTCATGGCGGGCGGTAAGGACAGGACAAGCATCGAGTGTGTGCATGTGAGTAACGTTGACGGCTCTTGGATGGTACGCATACCTTCCACGAGCACGATGTTCGGTTTTATTTGCCAACAATATGCTATCGTTGACACGAACATCCGCGACAATATGCTTGGCATGGTCTTTACGAATATCTATAATTGCTCGAACCTGCCAAGCCCGGCTCTTCATGACAGCTTCTGGTTTCTTCAGGAGATGATGGCGTTCCCGTATCTCCTGCTTCCTGAGAAGGAGATGGGGAAGCGGATGAAGGAGAACATGAAGAAACTCGGCATTGACAAAAGCAGGGCAAAGGATCATGTGTCAAAGATGATGGAGTATCGCAAAGGTCTCTATGAACTGATAGAACGCAAGAAGTCTGCTTTCATCGACGACTACGAACGACAGCAGGCGGAGCGGATGGCCAAGGAGCCTGAGGCAGAGAAGCAGCTGGACAGCGATGCGATAGCGGAACAGGCCGTTGATATCCTGAATGAGAAAGGCGAGGATTAAGTCCCCGCCTTTTTTCTTGCCTTCTCCATTATCGGAGCCGCGTTCCTTATGATGCCATCCATCTCGACAGGCCGTATCTCCCTGTCTCCTTTCTGTCTCCTGAAAGTGTTGTATGCATCGAAGAGCGGACACTGGTTGCATTTCACGGGGAAATAGAACTGGAAGGAGTCCATCGCCTCCTCAGTCGCAGCGTCGTTCTTTCTCGTGAGGTCAGCGTACTTCATGAACATCTCTCCGCGTTCCTTAGAGCCTTCCGGCATCTTCTTGGCGATTTTCAGGATTTCCTTGGCGGTCATCTCGTTGTCGATAAGCTCGATGTCGCTTGTGTCGCCTGAGAACTCAAGTATGTTTGCGTTGGATATCTTCCGCTTCTCGCAGAGTTCCATGAAGGATACTTTTGAGGTTATCTTCTTCCTGTTCGCCTGCTGCATCATGCTTGACAGTGCCGTATCCTCGGGATATGCGATGATGTATGCGTCCATCTCGCTGTATCCGAGCGAGAGGAGGTCGGCCATCAGCAGCTCCGACGTGGTGACGCCGAGTTTCTTTGCCTCTTGTTTCTTAATTGTCGATAGTTCCATAGTCTATAATGTTAAGTCGTTGATGTCTTTCTCATATACAGGTACTGCAAAACAACAGCACGAAGGATGAACGGGAAGTGGCATCTGACTGTCTATCGGATAGAACTTATTGCAAACATCGTCACAAATCGGGCAGTGGAATGTGGAACCACGAAAACACATGTACCCTGCCGCGCCCTTTTCCTCGTAAAGTTCATGCTGGTAGTGCATCCAAGCCATCTGTACCGTCGTCTTCACGAACCTGTCGATGTTGTTTGCCTCAGAGTTTGATTCTCCCCTGTTCCCTTTCTTTACTCCTTTGTACCTTATATTACGAGCCTTGAAGAGCGAGTGATTCTTGAATGCCGCTGCCATTCCTGGCATCTGATAGGCCGTATGAAGGTTGCTCCTGATAAGCCTTACCGCTTTGTCTGTACCGAATCCCGCCTTTCTTGCGGCTGCAATCATTGCCTCAATATCTCTTAGCAATGTCCTGAGCCTTTGTTCAAGTGAAGCCCTCAGTCCCTTGTTATTCCTGCCAAGGGCGAGAATCCATAATATCAGCGGTGCCTTCTTTTTCTCGTCCTTCGTGCATTTCAGGGAATAGTCTTCCAACAGGTCAAGTATTTCGTCCTCCAGCATGTCCATGACATTTGCAATCTCCTTGAACATGTCAGAGTTGTAGTCTGGTGAGATAGTGAATGCCGTTGGTTCGACGCCGTACCTGTAACATATCCTTGTTATCTCATCAGCCGCGTCTTCCATCAATGCGTCTACAAGCGATCTGAGTCCGTTGGCGGCGGATTCGCGGCGAAGCACGAAGTTCTTAGACGTCCTTATCTGTTCTTCCGTAATCGGCTTGTAGATGTTCTCCAGTTGTATCTTTATTGTATCTGCCATTCTAACCTTTAATCTGTAAAGTTAGGCGAATTATAAAACCCGCCTAACTTATCGTTGTTAATGTGTCGTGTTCCATTTCTGCCAGTTGTTCTCGCCTTCCCTGTTACCAAACTTATCAGTTCCGACGGTTCTTGGCCGACCAGCGCCACGCCCTGTGGCCACGCTGCCTTTGCGGGTGCGGGCTTTCTTGGCGTTCTTCTCATCGTCATTTCCTTCAGTGGCCTTTGCCTGTGCCTCGATGACCTCTATCTGCTGTTCTGTCTGTATCTCAGACAACTGCTCCTGAGTCTCGACGGTATTCTCCTGCTGCATGTCGAGACGCTGGTCTTCGATGAGAAGGGTGTGCCTGTCGTCCTCGTGCTTCTCGTTCTGTATGCGCTCCCATTCGTTAGGAGTCGAGAAATAGAACTTCTCCGATGCAGTCTGCTTGGAACAGAAACCGTTCTGTACTGCCACAGACAGGTTCGTTGTTACCTCTGCGTCATTGACGGGAAGGAACGGAACGACATAGTAGGCAATTCTTGTGTTCTTGAACTGCAGCTGTTTTTGCGACTCCATTCCGTAGCCCCATTTGAATATCTCTATCATCTGACGTATGAATGCATCGTATTCCTGCGCCTCCAGCATGGCCTTGTTGTATGCATCCGAGTACAGGAGTTTGATGGCTGCGGCTGGGGTGTCGCCTGATTTCAGTTCGGGTGCCTTGATGACCATTGACTGTGAGTAGATCTTCTCTTCCAGCATGTCAAGTTCCGTCTTGTAGGCGTTTGAGGCATCCTGACGGTTCAGGAACTCTGCCTTTCCGTCCGACGGTATGATGAAAATCTTCGAAGCGTAGGACATGTCGGACGTCGCGATTTCCTTGATTTTCTTACCCTCACCGTAGAGTCCGAGGATAGGGAGTCCGAAGTCGTGGTTGCTCTGTGCAAGTCTGGAGAATGCTGCTTCCCTGTGTTCGATTGTCTCCTGTGATGGCGACCATACGGGTCCGTCGTCCCTTCTGTGGTAGGCGAACGGAACGCCCTTGCATCCGTGCTGGTTTTTGTATTCCACATGATATCCGTCAATGTCAAAGTCGCCTGCTGTGGTATGCAGTACGTGCTCATATTCCGTTTCCTCCTCTTCGACATCTGATGTTGTGACGTCTACAAGACGGTAGTAATCCCTTTCATCCCATACGTCTATGTAGTTGCGTATGTTGTTCTCTTCGTCATAATCCGTGTATGTCCTTGCGAGAAGGTTCGGCTTTCCTGTCCGTCTGTCATAATGAGGATAAAGCACATCCCCGTTCAGGTATGACAACACCTTCCACTCGAACTTTCCGTTAATCATATACCCGACGAATGCGGCATCACCAGTCGAACAGCTTGACTTGGCGGCGTAGTGCCACGCATTCTCCATACGCTTGTCAGCCCATCCAGCTTTGAAAGCATCGTACACTTCCTGCGCCTCTTGGGAGTATTTCGCCTCTGCAAGGTCGAACTGTATGTCATTACCTGTCAGACGCGCCAGACGGTCGTCGAGTATCTCCTGCTGGTACGCAAAGGCATAACGCGGGAAATCTTCCTCGTAGTAGAGGTCATCCTCCTTGTTGTAACGGTAGTTGATGTAGACGGTCCTGTCGTTGATGGCATGGCTCGACGGGTCAAGTTCCCGACGGAAATCTGCCTGTGTCACCTCCATGTACACAAGGTCGTCCTTGATGACATATTTCTCGCCCAAGTCATGAAGCGGTACATCCGACCTGCTTGGGACATCAGGGCAGATTCTGTAGAACGGTCTTTTCGTCAAGAGACCGCGAGAGAACTTCTTTGCTTGAATTGCTTGTTCCATAATTTATGTGTTTATGGTCTGGCTTTTGGGTCTCATAGGCCGTTGACCGGGTTAAGAAAAATCGAATGTCCTTATCCTGCGGACGTGTTTTGAAAGGAATTCCGGCACTTCAATGTCTGTGTCCTTTACGTCGAATACCTCGAACATCATTAGCGACTCGATGAAGTCAGGCGAATGCCCTACGAGCGAACGCTTCTTCATCATGTCCTTTGGTATGAGCACCCATCCCTTGTCGGCCTTGCTCATGTCCTGACGGATGGCCTTTCGCTCCTTCTGGAGTATGAACTGGAGTTCGTTCGTTGACTTGCCTGACTTGTACTGGCGTCTGAGCAGCGTAGGCTCGATGCTCCATTCTCCCTGCTGCGTGTGTTGCGCGAACTTGTATGCACACTGGGATTTCAGGCAGTCGTAGAGATTTCTGTCCTCCCTTGCCACCGCCTCTTGGTTATTGAATGCGATGGCGTTGGGGAAAGCACCCTTCAGAATCTGGCCCATTCCTTGCAGGTCGTAGACAAAGTTCTGTTCCAAGACACCCCATTCATGCAGCTTTGCGCGTATGAGAGGTATTGTATTGTACGGGTCTACGCGGCATACGTACACGTCCTGTACGTGGTTTCCTATCTTGAACCAGGTGACACAGGCATCGCCTCCGTCACCTGCTATGTCGCATGATGCACGGCGTATCTTGTCGCCGAGCATGGCGGGGTTCGAGAAGCATCTCTCCAAGTGTGCAGGCTGTATAAGGTCGTCTCCTATGGCTATGGCATCCCAGTTACCTTCCCATTCCTTTGCCCTTTCCTCAGGCGACTTGTTCAAAATGGAAGAAACATAGTTAGGGTCATTCTTCAACAGTGCCTTGTTCTCCATGATGCTCGCCTTGATGAATACGGCTGACTTGACGGCGAATGATACCTTATCGTAACCGAAATCCTCAAGCGAAGGATCCCAGAGACTGTCTATCTCGTCCCTTGCCTGACAGTACACATCCTCGGGCGTATCTCCCCAGACGATATTGTCAACATTGTCGCCTGTTACGAAGAAATACCTGACGACTCCGTTGCGCCAAGGTATAGGCAGTCCGTGCCGTTCAGGATGCTTCTGCCCGTCAGGGTAGACCGTGTCCCTGTCTGCTATCCACCAGTCGATGAATTTCCTGAGCCAGCTGAGAGGGTCGGGGTTGCAGGTGCCGAGGATTCTTGAACGGATGCCTACCGTATTTCTGTTGCTTCCCATAAGTACCTTCAGGAATCCGAACGGTATCTGCGGCAGCTCGTCGATGCCGATGTAGGCAATCTGCTGGCCTCTGTACTTGTCCTCGAACTCCTTCGGTGTCATGTCGAAATGGTCGAACGACATCTTCGCTCCCGTTCGGAAGTTCCACGTCATATCGTCCTTTGACTTGTTGTATTTCCCGAGATTGGCGAACCATCGCTTGCTCTCGTTCTCTATGTTGTCGAAGTCGTCCTTGTTCTTTCGGAAAAGGACGCTGTTATAGTGCTTGTTGGTTATGTCGTATGTGCCCTCCATGAGCATGAGGGCTGTGTTGTGGTTTATGGTGAATGCGTCTGTCAGGTAGAGGTGGTCTTCGCCAGACACCGTGATGCATCGGCAGTCTATCTTGTGCTCCGCCTTTGACACCCACATGACCTTCTTTGTGAGGCATCCGTCAAGGTTCTTCGAGCTGGTCGGGACAGGTGCGTTCACTTTTGCAGCCACCCTCCTGCACTTGAGTACCCATAGCTTTGAATTGTCAGGAGCCTTGAACGATACCTTATAGTAGCCTATCTTGTCAGGGTCGTCTGTAATCTCGTTCACCATAACGAACATGCCGAGAGAACGTGCCACCTGAGCCACCTGTCCAGCAAGTTTCTTGTTGGCGAGGTCAATTGCCGGGACGCTTCCCTTTGAATAGCCGTTTCTGTGCATCATTCCTCTGAGCAGGTCCCATCTTGACTCTATGGAGGCGTTCATGTATTCCTCTGGTATGTATGCAGGTGTTCCGTATCTGCACTTCGTCACGGCTTTCTGAGCCGCTTTTGTGATACCGACGGCATAGTACATACCTCCTTTGCTGTATCTCCTGAGCCTGTAGCCGAAGTTCTTGAACATGATGGATGCCATGTAGTTCGGCGAGATTGGAATACCTCTCCAGCTGAACTCCCATATACCTTTCCCGATGATGAATCCGACCATGAACGGCGGTATCGGCATGACGGTAGGCAGTTTCGACTCATCCATCTCAACTTCTCCGCAGAGAGGAATCTCAACATAGTCCGATACCCGCTTCCTTAGTGAGTGTGGCGGTTTCTCGTCGATACGATAGCAGTCAAAGATGTCCCTTGCAGTCCATACCATGTAAGGCTCGTCTTCATGGCCTCTTGCAAGGAACCTGTGGTTGTCCATGCACCTCAGTTCGGTGCCGTCATCGAAATGAAGGACATAGATGGTGTGTACACCCTGTTCAAAGATTGCCGTGACCTGCTGTATTCCCTCATAGGGTGTGCAAATAGGGTCTCCTACTACAAGGTCTCCTATTTTCCTGAAGCCCGTCGGTGTTGCGACTGGCGTGTAGTAGGGGTTTGCCTTGCCTCCTCCACGGTTTCCTCCGTATATAATCAGGTCTGCGTCACTGTGAAGTCCGTCTTCTTGTGCGCCCTTGTTAGGTATGAAAAACCGCGAATTCTTCCTGTTCTCTTCCTCCGCCCGTAGGTTCTCTATGAATTCGGAGGTGTGGATGGCCTTGCCGTCCAATGTGTTTAATCCACTAAATGCTTTCATAATTGAAACAATTCTTTTGTTTGAATATCACAAAAGTATCTATAAACCGCTCTTTTACAATGTGTTTTTAAATTTTTCTTCAATTATTTCTTTAAACACATTGTAAAAGTTACACCTTATTCATAAATTTGCGACAAGAAGCGGGCAGAAAGCCTGTTTTTTCGACACAAAAACTAAACTTGATAAAAGACTATGGAGAAAAATCTTCTCATTGAGAATTTGAAGACTAAGGCTGGAGTAGACAACCTTAGCGACAGAACGTTTGACGAGGTAGCAACAGTATTCCTCCCACAATTCGCAGATGACGAAAAGATTACGGATGACAGCTATGCGTTGCCTATCCAGATGCTCAAGACCATGAGCGGTCAGCTGCGCCACGAGGTAGCCGATGGAATCACCAAGGGCAAGACGCAGTGGGAAACAGAGCAGAAGACTGCACAGCAGAAGGCCATCGAGGATGCCATTGCAGCAGCCAAGGTGGAGTGGGAGAAGAACAATCCTCAGAATCAGCAGCAACAACAGAGCCAACAGCAGCAACAGCAGCAGGAGCCGTCTCTCGAAGAGAAGATAGCCACTGCCGTAGCCAAGGCTATGGAAAGTGTCACTGGAGAGGAGGGAAGCATCGGTAAGCTGACAAAGCGGTTCACGGACTACATTGCCAAGACCGAGCAGGAGAAGAAAGATGCCCATGTCAACAAAATCCGCGAAGACCTCAAATCGTATCTTCTCGACGAACGTTTCGCTGACCGCGAGCCTGTTGTCAATCTGGCTATCAAGGATATGGAAATCAAGGAGGATTCTGATTTCGATAAGCTGAAGATTGAGGTGGAGAAGAAATACGAGAAGCTTTACAAGGATTTCTACGGCGATTCCGGCAGCGGCCCCTATGCAGGCGGTGCAGGTGGCGGGACAAACACCAATAAGGAGTTTGAGAACTTCATCAAGCAGCGCAAGGCAGACGCAGAGGCTGCAGCCAAAGAAGCTGAGGAATTGGAGAAGCACATGATGTAATCGCGGGCTGATATAGAGAGTTCATTAACATTAGTTATTCATCAACACAAAAAGACAAAGGTATGATTAAGGGAACATTTAATCAGATTGTCAAGGCCAGTGCCAATTTCGGTGGCTCGCTTGTTGTCTTCGAGGGTAAGCCAGAACTGCTTGTCGGCGGTTTCAACTTCAATCTCGATGACCTGCCTGCTCCCGGTGACGTGCTGCCTTGCGGTACTCCTGTGAATTGTGACGAGGCAACCCGCGTGATTACTCCCGTCATCACAGGTAAGGTCAACAGTGTAGATTCAACAAAAGTCGTAGTCGATGACAAAGGTTTCGGCTGCACGGCCTTCAAGGTTGGTTCTACCGTTGCCAAGTTGGGTAGCGACCTGACTCAGGCTGCTACGTATTATGCCACTGTCGCCTCCAAGGACGGCAATGAGCTTACTCTGAGTGGTGCCATTACTGGTCTTGCAGCCAACGACATCCTCGTGGAGGTCGATGCGACAACCAAGAAGGTAAAGGCAATTCCTAATGCGCTGACTCCTTATGACATTGTCCGTGACGCCAACGCCATCTCTGTAGACGGCGACGGTGCATACAAGAACGACCGTCCTGTGCTGGAGCGTCGCATGCCTGCTATCAATGATGCCATTAAGACCGCCCTTGCTAACGCTGGCTGTCAGTTCAAATGGTCTAACCGCAAGTAAAAAAAGGAGGAACTATTATGGCAACTACAAGAGCAAAGAGTTTCTACAACCAGTACGACATCCGTCGTTATGTAGACGAGAACAACTTCAGTGTCATCATGGACACTGCAAACGCGAAGTATAACAAGGCTCAGTGGCGTATGCTCGGTAACTGGGATACTCCCAGCGACAGCAAGACATGGAGTCAGGGAACGAAGACCGTGCCCATTATGGCACGCGCCTCTCTGCTCTCTACACATGGTCTGAAGCCGATGCGTAACACCTCAGGCTGGAAGTTCTACACAGGTTCGACACCTAAGTTCGGTCACGGTTACACCATGGGCGAGGACGACATGTTCCTGCTCCGTGATGCCCGCAACAACACTGGTGCCACGATGCAGAGCCTCATCTATGATTCTCTGCTGACCAATGCGCAGAACATCCTCGGTGGTATGCACAATGAGCTGACCCACATGTGTTTCGAGCTGGCTTCTACCTCTGAGATTCACGAGGCATCCGTTGACGGTACGAAGTATGACTTCACCTTCGACTTCGAGCAGAACCAGTTCCAGGAGGTTTCTCCCGCTTGGTTCCTGTATGATGGTGGCGTTCTTGTCGCCAACGAAAATGCAAACGTCATTCAGGACTTCATCGACCTGCAGCGTCTGTTCACAAGCGTCCAGAACCGCGAGGTGAACGCATGGATGCTGAACAAGGACACTCTGGACATGATTCTCGACCATCCTTCTGTGCTGAAGGCTTTCGTCAAGTGGAAGACCAGCGGTATCAGCGATTCTATCGCCAACTATCCCGCTACCCGTACAGAGATTGCTCAGTTCATGCATGACCGCGGTGTTTGGCCGTTCCTGCCCATCGACTTCAAGTCGGTTCATGAAGAGGATGGCAAACCTGTTGAGGATGCTCCTGCATTCGCTCCGCAGAATATCATCGCCTTCAACTCCCGTGAGAAGATGTTCAACATCAAGAACACCAACTCCATCTGGAAGGATCGTCAGGCATACGGTGGCATTGCCCGCAACACTATGTACTCGTTCGTTGAAGAGCGCATCGCCGTTCTCAGCACATGGAGCGAGAATCCGATTCATAACACCGTCGAGTTCGAGCTCTACGCTGGTCCTGTGTTCCGCAACCTGCGCAACTACGGCCTCGTGAAGGTGTTCGGAGAAGCATCAAGCTCATCTGGCGCATCCAGTTCAAGCGAGTAATCTCTAAGTGACAAGCGATATGGGATGTATGTTCACCATAAAGGACTATCTGGAGGGCAAGGTCAGGAATATCACCATTCCTGAAAAAGCCCTCTTTTCCATCTGTTCAGATGCTGAGGTCGACCCATCTGTGTTGATTTCGGATGCTACTGAGAAGCAGAAAGACCTCTCTCTGGCATGGCTGTATGTGTGGATAGCCGGAAGCCCCACACAGAGCGGTGGCTGGTCTGAGGAAGATGCCGACTGGAAACAGACTGAGAATGGTGAGCGTATGTCCGCCAACGTACTCAAGCAATACCTTGCCATGGCCAATGAAATCTTCGAGAAGTATGACCTTCCTATTCAGGGCGGTGAGAAATGGGGATTCGTTGGCCGTGGCATCCGTAATCCGAGACGTTACCGCTGATGACAAGAGAAAGACCAGACAACCCGCGCTTTCCTCATCTGTGCAGGATAACCCGTGCAGTTGATGAAGACCCCATGATAGATGAGAGTGAGGTTGTCGTCGTCTACGAAGGTAAATGCAGGGCTTATGACAAAAACACCGTTTCAGACAAGGGAGATGTCGTTACATCATATAGAGGTCTCGCCTTGCCTATAGACAGGAAAGGGTGGCTGTGTCTTGGAACTGTACCCAGAGAAGGCGATACGGTCGAGGTTGACAGGCTGACGCACAAGGAAAGCGGAAGGGTAATTGACGTGAACGCGGCTAATTTCGGAGGTACACATCTGGTTTGGAAGTATGGCAGGACGTAATCAGCAGGTAATAGACAAGGCATTCAAAGGTTATGCCGAACACATCGACAAGGTTGTTTACAGCAAGCTTGACAATTGGTGTGTGGAAATCCTTAGAAAAGCTGTATTCTCACGTCTAAACCCTGTCGGTGGCCATAACTTTACAGGAAACCTTATCAATTCCATCGTTGTCATTCTGTACAGGAGGTCGAACAATACGAAGACATCGTATTTCGCTTCCGATCAGGTCAGACTCCCCGTAAGAAGGGAGATATCAGCCCTTAACAGCAGGGGTAAGCGAAGGAAGAACAAGGTTTGGCTAAGGCCAGACTGGACTGGGCAGTACTCATCGCTTCAGGCCAGTGAGCTTGTTCCTACGGATGAAAGCTGGGGTCAGAACGATGCCGTTAAGTTCTCTAAAGCATGGCGACCTAAAAACACCAATGCTGATTTCTCAATCTGCATAGCATATACTTCTGAGTATGCGAGCTTTGTAGAGTACGAGCGTCAGACGACTGGAATCCTTGAGGTAGAGGAGTTTGTGGGGCGTTCAGCTATTGAGTGGGTAGGTCTTAAAGCAGCATAATGATGGCAGAGAAATCTACGATAGCAAAGATGTATGACGACCTCGTCAATGCCTTTGACGGTATTGTCGAGAAGAAGTATATCTTCGTCGGAGGCAGACCTGACATCAAGGAAGCAGATCTCGAGACGATGAAGAAGTATGTTGTAATCGAGCTTCCTGTAGGCATTGAGGATATGGTTGTAGGCAACTATAAGTTCCATCTGACCACTACAGGCGTCTTCTATCTGATTTCCGCGGCAAAGAAGAACAGGACCTTCAATGTCAATGCTCTTTCTGACTTCACTGAGGAGGTTACGGACAGGTTCCCTATTCGCGGCGAGTACATAGCAGCGACTAATCCCACCGTGCTTGTGCGCGGCGTGGATGAGTTCGGCTATCAGATTGTCACTGTGACTTTCAATGTCTATAATAAATAATGTTCAACAGATATAAACTAAACGATTATGGCAACAATTGCATCAACCGAGACCAACAAATTCGTTGGTATTAGCGCACTAAAGGTTGTGAAGGGCGGTTTTGATACCGGGTTCACAATTGGAGGCGGAAAGAGCCTCGTAGAGGTTCCTGTTGCTGAGGACGGCGGCTTCACCTACACTGGTGGTGAGCCTTCCATCGAGCACTACAAGATTCACGGTCTGTCTGCTGACTGGACGAGCCGCACCACTCCTGGTGAGACTTCAGTGAATCTCTTCATCCCAAGTATTACCAAGAGCCTGCTGACTCTTTTCGGTTTCACCGTAACCGACAAGAACTCAGGTTCAATCGGAGGAAAGTCCATCACGAACGGTTTTACCTTCGCGGAGACCTCTCTGGCCGTCACTCTTGGTGTCGTCGCTTTCAACGACGAGGGTACAAAGGCATTCGGTATCAAGGCTACAAAGCTCTCTGCTACCATCGTGTTCGACGAGGCCAACAGCGCAAAGCCTATCGGTATCTCACTGACAGGTTCCACATCTGCAGGCGGCGACTCTGACGCAATGGGTATCTTCGAACTCAGCGCCAGCAGCTAATTGAGAAATCCATTCTAATCTTGAATTTCGGCGTAGTGCAGGTGTTTTTGCCGAAGCTACGCCGAATTAACGTATTAACAGACAGGCATGAAAATAGACTACGTAGTTCCGATGGTATTTGAGGATGATGCTGGATGGCAGTCAGACTATGCGGCATATAACAGGCACAGGGGCTACACAACTGGCAGGAACGTCCGTTTCAGAAATTGGGGAACAGAGTACCTGCTGGTCAGGTGCA
>Ga0310690_10004126_pt1 | contig 21004 bp, 8 predicted proteins | sample AusTroGonzalo_MG_2_FD_207661 | JGI IMG/M metagenome (GOLD analysis project Ga0310690, IMG submission 207661) | Bovine rumen microbial communities from tropical cattle in Woodstock, Queensland, Australia - Gonzalo_04 (v2) (version 2) | ecosystem: Host-associated > Mammals > Digestive system >... | reverse complement strand
GCCCGGTAGCTGCGTTCGGATGAGATAAGCGCTGAAAGCATCTAAGTGCGAAACTCACCTCAAGATGAGGCTTCATTCAAGGGCCGTCATAGACGATGACGTCGATAGGCCGCAGGTGTAAAGTCGGTAACGGCAAAGCCGAGCGGTACTAATAACCCGAGACTTTCCGGACACTCGTGGAAAGACAGCGTGGCGGGCTTGTTTCAGTGTGTCAATCCCATACAGGGGGGAAGCCCCTGAAGAGAGATTGCGGTGATTATAGCGTCGGGGCACACCTCTTCCCATTCCGAACAGAGAAGTTAAGCCCGACCGCGCCGATGGTACTGCCCTACAGGTGGGAGAGTAGGTCGTCGCCCAATACCATAGCCCGATTCGAAAGAGTCGGGCTTTTTTGTTTTAAATCCCGGGCCGAGCCAGGAGGCCCCGGGATCCCCTCATCGCCCCATCTAATAGGTATTAACCCTTATCATTTTAAGCATTTTCAATATCTCTCTCAGAATTCAATGCAATGCATTCAGGGCTGATTCTTATTTAAAAATTCAATTCTCAAAAGGATGTTTGTAAATATCTGATATTCAGTTGTTTGAATACCTGTTTCTAAGATGCCGTTCTGATGACAAGTTGGAGGATCCCCTGCCATTTCTTCTCAAACCGCCCTGTCTCAGCGCACTTTCAAGCCCTTATTTTCTTCTAAATATTCCCAAAAAATCCCATTTTTTTCAGCCTCATGAAAAAAAAATATCCGATTTTTGTAACTGATAGACGTTGTTGGATGTATAACTAATTGATTGCCAATATGCTTTATAAGGAATGAATAAATTTTAAAAAAAATCTCGAAAAAGAAATATGTAACGAAAAAAAATGTATTTTTGCAAGTTAATTATAAAGTGTATAGTGTATGATAGACTACGTAAGATTCGAGACAAAATCTGGAACGATGGGGAGAGTGCCCAGTGGGGCCCTACCTGTAGTTTCGTTTTCTAACGGTTTGAAATATAATAAATTAAATAAACAATAGTAATAATTAAAAACAAAACGATGAAAAAATTTATGATTTTTCTGCTTATGGCGTTCCTTTATTTAGGAACATGCCAGGCACGCAGCGAATCAGCTCATCCAAATGATGGCAAGCTAAAGCTGCTCAGTTGGGTCTCCCCAACGCCCTCTCAATCGTTTTTGACGCGAACGGATGATGTTACGTTCAACATCACGCCCAATGGTATTGTATACCTTGGGGTCAGTGGTTCAGAAGGTACTAAAACGTTCACCGTTTCGTCGTCTGCAAACGCCGCTGACGTTCATTACAAATGGATGTTGCAGTATGCCGGTGGTACCCCTCAGGAGGTTGGCACTGCCAGTACTTACACTGTCCAGAATTTGAATGTCGGCACTTATTCTTTGTATTGTGTAATCACATACACAGAGGGTGAAGTGAAGACCGCGACTACTGAACCTGTTACTATTTATGTGGCTCAACACGAGTTCACTGTTGGCATCGTGGGTGCTGTTGAAGCGTGCGAACAAGATGAGGTCACGCTCACCGCACAAATCAATGCCAACCAGTTGGCAGGTTTCCGTTATCAATGGTATGTGAATGGCGAGGCTCCTGTTGGTTATGTGACCAACGCTCAAACCTTCAAGTTCAAACCCGTTGATCTTTTTGGACCCGCTCCTTATGACACTCTGACTTATGAGTTTACTGTTGAAGTTTCTTACGAGGGTTGTTCTCGTGAAGTTTCTGCAGTTCACGAATTTGTGGTTATCCCGACTCCTACCGTGACACTTACTGTTCCTGAAAAAGTTTGTGCTAACGAAATTCCTACTTACACTGCTGTTGTGGACGGTCCCGTCCCTTATCACTATGAGTGGTATGTCATAAACCAACAAGAAGAAAAAAGTGTGGTTGCTACGACAACTGAAAATATGTTGGCAATTGCTGACGACTCCATTATGATGGTTGGTGTGAAGGCTCTTTATCAAAATGCTTTTTGTAATTCCAAAGTTGAATATGTGGATGTTCCTGATACATTTGCCGCTCCTGGTAAATTGGTGAAGGTTGACATTGTTAATATTACTAGAACTCCTAAAGACACTCTTTGTGTTGGTGACGCAGTTACATTTGAAGTGACTGACACAAATACCACTTTTGGTGATGCTACTTATACTTGGTCTGTCAACGGCTTACAAGTTGAAGGCATTACTGGTAAAACTTACACTGCTAACTTTGAAGCTGTCGGTACTTATATTATTACCGCTGCTCCTACTTATGTGAACTATCCTTGTACGGGTGACTTCAGCGCAAACGACACTCTTGTGATCACTGCTGCTCCTGCTATCGCAGTTTCTGGTAGAAATGTGATTTGTGAAGGTGACACTGCTGTCCTGATTGCTACGGAAGGTTTCGAAACCTACACCTGGACTGGTGCAGGCGTTCCTGCTGATTTCACGAAGGATACCCTTAAGGTGACAACCGCTGGTGTCTATACCGTTTCCGGTGTCACGAAATATGGTTGTGCTTCTGAAGAAACTGAAGATATCACTGTTCAACAATTCGGTGGCAACCTCCAAGTGACTGCTACGGAATATCAAGTTTGTCCCGGCACGACAGTTGCCGTGAATGCAAATCTCTACGGTTGGAACAATGAGAATATCACTTACAAGTGGAGCGATAATGCTACTGGTTCTTTGCATGAAATCACTCCTATGCAAGATACCACCGTTACAGTGACTGCTTATGCTGGTACTACAACGGATACTACTTGTAAGATGCAACAAACAATTACGATTCATGTGATTGACGAAGTTCTGCCTCAGATCACCCTTATGCCCAACACCGACCAAGAGGTTTGTTTGGATGCACAGGTGAAAGTGAAGGTTTCCAACGATGTCAATTACAGTGGTCTTTACAATTGGTATTATGACGGCATTGAAATTCCTGGTCAACACATGGATTCCATCACGGTTACCATGGTTGAGGCTGGTGATCACTTCATCGCTGCAAAACGCGCTAACTATGTCTGCGGTCTCGACACAATGTCCGCTCCGGTTAACGTGAAGGTGATTGAGTTGCCCGCTCTTGTTGTTACAGGTGATAATGTTATCTGCCAGAACGACACGGCTACCCTGACAGCTACTGACATCACGGGTGCTAAATATTTGTGGGCTGGTCCTGCCACCATTGATGCAAATAAGGACACCCTCAAAGTTTTGAAGACCTTCGTTCCTGGTGTTTATTCTGTGAAAGCCACTAAGGGTGGTTGCGAAACCAATACTGCTATGTTTGCTGTTCAACAACTTGGCGGTGATCTCCAGGTCTATGCTTCACAAATCGAAGTTTGTCCTGGCACTCGCGTGGTTTTGAACGCTAACCTCGATGGTTATAACAATGAGAATATCTCCTACGCTTGGACAGTGAAGGGTCAAACGACTCCGTTCGACACAGTTGCTACCACTTCTGTTGTTCCTGCTCCTGCACAAGGTGCTGACAGCGTAGTTTATACAGTGACGGCTACTGCAGCTGAATACTGTCAGATGACTGCTAACATCGCTATCTATGTGATTGATACGACTCCTGTTAATTTGACTGTCACTGTCTTGAATGAAAACATTTGTCAAGGCGGTCAAGTTACTGCTACGGTTCAAGTTAATCCTGTTGAAAATAACCCCACTCCTGTTGTCAACTATTTCACTTGGTTCATTAATGGACATGAGGTGTACGGACAAAATCTGGATACTCTCACCTTCAATTTGAATGAGCCCGGTGAGTATACGATTGGTGCAAAACCTGCTGTTCAAAGATGTGTTGATCAAGCCGTCACTATGGCTGACAAGTCTGTGAAGGTTTACGCTATTCCTGAAATAGTCCTTACCGGCAACAACTACATTTGTAATGGTGATACCGCTAAGATGACAGCTCTCGCTGTTGGTTCTGAAAAATATACTTATGCATGGTCTGGTCCTGTTACCAGCACTGATTCAGCTCTCAATACCACTGAAGATGGCGTTTACACTGTTATGGCTACAGGTAAGACCAGCAAGTGTGTTGCTACAGCTGATGTTACTATCTATGAGTTCGGTGCTGAACTGCAACTCGTGGCTGACAAGTATGAAATCTGCGAGGGCGAGATGGTTGTCCTGAATGCAAACCTCAATGGTTTCAACAATGAGAATATTTCTTACACATGGGAAGGTGAAGGTCTCGTTGCCACCACCGGTTCCACCGTTTCCGCTATTCCTACGGTTGATAACAGCAAGTATGTTGTGACCGCTACCGCTGGTAACTGCACCATGACAGATTCTGTTATTATCACTGTTCATGAAATTCCCGCTGCAGTCAATGTTGTGACTGTTGACCGTGAGGACATCTGTGTTGGTGAACAAGTGACAGTTGAAGCTTTGAACGGTTCAGCTGATTTGGCTTATATTTGGTATCAGAATGGTGTTGTGATTCCTGGCCAAAACGCCAATCTCATCACCCTCAATCTGAATGAGCCCGGTGCTTACACGTATGCTGCAAGAACCGTGAACCAATATGGTTGTATTTCTAATCCTGGAACTGAGACGGAAGTTACTACAATTCCTGTCACGGTTGATCGTGATATTAACATTCCTGTTCTTGGAACTTTCCACCTTCACTTCACTGTGAACGCTCCTGTTTCAGTCAGCATGTTGAATTCAGACACTGTGACAGTACACGCCGCTCCTGAGTTCACTCTGACAGGTAATAATGTTGTTTGTAACGGTGATAACGCTATCATTACTGCAAGCAATGAGGATTACACTTATGTTTGGAGCGATGCTGATCATGCAGCAGAGAATGTTTTCACTTCCAATGTGGCTGGTACTTATGCTGTTACTGCTACTGACGAATTCGAATGTTCAACCACTGCTACTTTCGAGATTGTCACTTTCGGTGCTGACATCCAACTCACTGCTGACAAGATGGAAATCTGTGAGGGCGAAAGCGTTGTCTTGAACGCCAACCTTAACGGTTTCAACAATGAGAACATCGCTTATGCATGGTCTGATGGTCAAGAGGGTTCTACTGTCATGGTTCAACCTACCATTACCGACAATAAATTTATTGTGACGGCTAATGCAGGTGCTAACTGCTCTATGACTGATACTGTTACTATTCTGGTTCGTCCTCGTCCTATCATTGCTGCTGTTACTCCTTCTGCTGAGTATATTTGTCAAGGCGAACAGGTCTCCTTCGCTGTTACTCCTGCCAATACCAACAATACATACGAATGGTATTTGAATGGTGTTAAGATTACTGACGAAGGTACAAGCACTTTGACTCTTAATATGACTGATGCTGGCGCTTATTCTGTTGCTGCTCGTATTATTAATGAGTTCGGTTGTGCTGCTATCAACACTGAAGTTCCTGATGCTTCTGAAAGCAATGAAGTTTACTTTGACGGTGATTTCCCGTACATTCATTCAAGAGAGGTTACAACTCCTTTCGTTGTGAAGGTGATGCCTACTCCTCAAGTGATGCTTTCTGGCAACAATACCATTTGTAATGGTGACACTGCCGTCATTACAGTGAATGTACTTCCTGCTACTGATGATTTAGGTTCAGTCGTTAGTAATGCTGTTGATTATATTATCAACCTTACGGGTATTGATCGTACCAATCCGCTTCTTGCAGGTTTGATTTCAAGTATTGAAACTACTATTGCTAACAACGTTAATGATTTAATCGGCGCTAATTTCACTTATGAATATCAATGGAGTGACAATGCACCTGCTGGTACCAACGGCAATGTCCTTAGAGCTACTGAAGATGGTATCTATACTGTTACCGTTACCAATACCGCTCATGATTTGAGCTGTACTTCCACTGGTTCTATCGAAGTCCGTACATTTGGTGCTGACATCCAACTTACTGCTGACAAGATGGAAATCTGCGAGGGCGAGATGGTTGTCCTGAACGCAAATCTTGATGGTTTCAATAATGAGAATATCTCTTACGAATGGGAAGGTGAAGGCCTTGTAGCTACCACTGGTTCCACTGTTTCCGCTATTCCTACTGTTGAAAGCAGCAAGTATGTGGTTACCGCCACAGCTGGTAATTGCACTATGATTGATTCTCTCATTATTACCGTTCATGAACGTCCTGCTGCTGTTGTGGTTACCCGTACAACGGATTCCATTATCTGCACAGGCAATCAGGTTACTTTCCAAGCAGTTCCTTCTTCTGCTGAATTCTCTTATATTTGGTTCGAGAACGGCGTTAGAATTCCTGGTGAAAATATGAGCACCATTACTCTTAATATGAATGAAGCAGGTACGTATAAGTACTCTGTTCTCGCATATAATCAGTATGGTTGTCCTTCCATCATCGATCCTGATGTCCTTGGTACATTTACTGCTGTTGGTACTTATGAGTATGACACCATTAGTTATAGTCCTCTTGTTATTGAACGTCATGGTGGATATGCAGCTTATCTTGCTGCTGTCGCCGCTTATGCAACTGTTTGTAATTATGTTGACGAAGATCGTTTATATGTACAGGGAGAGACCAACCATGTCGAAGGCGAAGGTTTGGTTACCATCGACCTCAGCATCCTTCCTTCTGACTCAGTTGTTGTTTTGAATCATCCTACTGTTGCTATCACGGGTGATCCTATGATTTGCGAGACCGACCGTCAGGTTTATCTCTATGCAAATGTGAACGACACTCTGGGTACTATGGATTATTCTTATGAGTGGAGACTTTACAACTACACTCTTGATGTGAATCGTCCTCAACATATTGATCCTAACTTTACTGAAGAGCCTATTATGGTCTTCACTACTGACAGCTATATCCACACTGGTCATCTCGAAGCACAAGATCATCCTTACGTCTTCACGGTTGTCGTGACCTCTGAAGAGGGTTGCCGTGTTGAGAGTGCTCCTTACTATGTATATGTTGGTGACACCAACAAGGTTGTCGTTACGGTTGATTATGATCAGGTTTGTGCTGGTGGTACTGTTCATGCACGTGCTCACCTGGGCAACTACAATATGACCGACCTTACCGCACAATGGGAATATCGTACTCAACATTCTGACGGTCGTTGGGGTCGTTGGCATGAAATTGCTGCCGGTATGGAAGGTATTCTGGAACAAAATCCTGAGAACACCACTCAATATCGTATCACTGTTACCAACGCGGTTACTGGTTGTACTTCTACCAGTGATCCTGTTACCGTTACTGTTGTTGATCCTATTGTTGTCACCCGCGTTGTTGCAGTTAATGCAGGCAACAATTCAACGGACGTTTGTATGGGTGCTCAACTGAACGTTGTTGCTTACGTTCTCGATGAAAATGGCAACGAGGTTGTTGACAGCTCTCTGAACTACGTTTGGGAACTCAATGGTATCCAATTGAACGACATTCATGGTCCTGCTTTCAGCTCACAAGCTGGTATATATGACAATGATCCTGTCGACTATGTTTATACTGCTTTCGTTTCTAAAGGTCTTCCTGGATGCTATCCTGTGTCTAAGAACTCTGATACAGTTCATGTGAAACGTAATCCTATTGTCACCATCGATGGTAACCCGAATGTATGCTACAGAGGACGTTACGAAACTAACGTGATCTTGTTGGCATGGGTTAACGGTGTTGTTGACACTAGAGCTACTTATACTTGGTATGAGAGCGGTCACCGCGAAGCTAACACCTTGTCTGAGGAAATTAACCAATACCAAGCTTCTAAGGCTGTTACTCATGACAATCCTTACATCTTCACTGTCGAAGTTGTTAACGGTGACGGTTGTACGACCATTTCCGATCCTTTCTATGTGAATGTGTATGCTGCTCCTGTTGTTAACATCACTGGTGATCAATCTCACATCTGCACCGATGGCGAAGTCAATTTGCGTGCTAGCCTGAACGACTACAACGATCCGTTGTTGACTTTCCAATGGTTCAAGAATGAGGTGAACAACAGCCACCTTATCCCTGGTGCTACTCATGAGTTCGAAACATTCGTTTCTGATACCACGACTGACTATATCGTTGAGGTCACTCATATGATGAATGCATTCCACGATCAGGAATACTGTGTTGCATACGATACTTTCCACGTTGAAGTTGAGAAAGCTCCTGAAATTCACGCTATCAATGACCTTGCAGGTGTTCATTCTATCTGCGAAGGCCGTAACATCACTTTCGCTGTTGACACTGTCAGATACGGTGTTTCCGGTGGCGATGTTTTCACTTGGTATGTGAATGGTCAGCAAGTTGACAATGCTAACAGCCCTGTCTTCGTTGACAGCCCTGTTGCAGTTAACGGTGTTCCTACTCAATATGTATATCAAGTTTCTCTGAGACAAGCTGCTTCTGCTTGCCAGTCTGAGATCTTCTCTCTCGAAGATACCATTATGGTTTATCCGCAGCCTGCTCTCTATATCCAAACTGATCCTATCGTTTGCACGGCAAGCGACAGCAACATTATGCTTGTTGTGAATATGGATCCTACTACTATCGATACTTCTGCTAACTTCACGATCCGTTACAACTGGTTCGAAGACAACGCTGTTATCAGTCCTCTCGACACTACCGGCGTTCTCTATCTGACGAGACCTTACAGAGATTATCCTTATAACTTCTCTGTCCAGACTGTCAATGAATACGGTTGTATCTCTGAAGCTTCTGCAATCGTTTATGTCAACGATTCTATCAGCATCATTCCTAACATGTCTGACACTGCTATCTGTCTCGGTGGTGAGATTGTCCTGAACGCTAATCTCGGTGACTGGAATGCAGATCAGCTCAGATATCAATGGAAAGACAATGGTGTTAATATCCCTGCAGGTACTACCCGCGAGTTCGCTTACACTCCTGCTACGGCTGGTGAACATATCTTCACTCTCAATGTTGAGCAAATGACTTCACATTGTGTTGCTAATACTCGTGATTATTTGGTCGATGTGAAGACTGTTCCTTCTATTGACACGATCAATAACAATATTCCTGCGAACAGACTGGTTTGTGACGGTTATCAAGTTGAGTTGAACGCTCATGTCATCAACGGCGTTGCTGGCGGTGAGGTTTACACTTGGTATCGTAACGGTAATGTCATCGATGGCGCTACTGAAGCTACCTATTCTGAGGTTGTTTCTGCTCTCAATGGCGAACCTACCGATTATGTTTACGAAGTTTCTGTTGTTCAAACTGCTGCTGGTTGTGAGTCTGATGTCAAGTCTTTGGCTTCATTCACTGTCAACCCGAATCCTGTTGTTGAGATTGCAACTGATCCTATCGTTTGTGTTGACACTGTTGAAAATGTTGTCCTCGTTGCTAATGTTTATCCTTCTGTTGAGGGTGTGACCTTCAGATGGTTCGAAGATAATGTTCCTTTCACCGGTGTTGGTCAAAACAAGGATACTTTGAAATTGTCTAAATCTTATAGCGAGAATCCTTACAACTTCCGCGTTGAACTTGTTAACCAATACAACTGTACCGCATCCAGCGAGGCTTCTGTATATGTTAACGCTCAACCCGTTGTTCATGTCTTCGCATCTGAAAACAACATTTGTAAGGATGGTGTGATCACCTTGAATGCTAATCTTGCTGACTGGAATGCTGATCAGCTCGTTTATCAATGGCAAGATAATGGCGAAGATATCTATGGTGCAACTACCATGAATTATGTCATTGCTCCTAATGTCACTGGTGAACACAAATACACCTTGACTGTTGAACAACTCACTTCTGGTTGTGTTGCTACTTCTGATACCGCTAAGGTTCAAGTGAACGCAATTCCTGTTATCGATTCTGTTACGATTTCTGATTACACTGTTTGTTACGGTGCTCAGCTGACCATCACAGCTCATGTTAGCCAAGTTCCTTCTACCACCAGTATTCCTGTCTATACTTGGTATAGAAATGGTATCTTGATGGAAGGTGCTACAGATGCTACTATCTATGATGCTCCTGGTATCGTTGACAACAATACTCAGTATTATCAGTATAAGGCAGTTGTTACTTATCCTGAGGCTGGTTGTTCTTCACTGCCTACCGCTTCTGAAAATGTTGTGGTTTATGCTAACCCGAGAGTCCAAATCACTGGCGATCAACACGTTTGTGAAACTGACTCTGTGTTCTTGATTGCTAGCGTTGATACCAATGGTATTGAAGTGGGTCAACTCCACTACACATGGTATGAATCTGGTCAAATCAGAGACAATATGGGTTATGGTATCGGTGACAGACAATTCTTCGCTGAATATCTCCACGCTCGTACAGAACCTTACATCTTCTCTGTTGATGTATGGCGTGACAATACTGCAACTGGTTGTATCTCTCATTCACAAGACTTCTACGTCTATGTTTACACTCAACCTGTTGTGAATATCACTGCTACTGATACGACTATCTGCACCAATGGTGAAGTTACCTTGACTGCTAATCTGAATGATTACAATGCTGATAACATTACCTATCAATGGTACGAAGTTAAGACTCGTAATGAGGTCAGAACTATTGGCTTCAACAACTTAACTGGTGCTCTCATTGATTCTACCTTCGAGGTTGCTTACAATGAGATTATTCCTGGTGCTACTTCTCGTACCTATACTGCAACTTATGATCATCCCGCTACTATGGGTGTCATGGTTCTCCAAACCAACTCTGTTTGTACCGCTGTTGATGAGATCAACATCATTGTCAATCAGATTCCTGTTGTTACAGAAGTTACAGTTTCTGATTCCGTTGTTTGCAACGGTGCTCTTGTGAATGTTTCTGCAACTATCAATCCTGCTGATGCAGAAGGTGCAGTTTACACTTGGTTCAGAAATGGTCAATTGATTGAAGGCGTGAACGGTGCTTCATTCAGCGAACATGTCTTTACAACTCCTGACCACGTTACTGAATATACCTACAGCGCAATTGTTACTCTGCCTTCTTCCGGTTGTGTTTCCAACATGTCAACAAGGAATGCAACTGTGACAGTTAAGAACGGTCCTGCTGAAGTTTACATCACTGGTAATAATGTGATTTGCGAAAATGATTCTACTCTGTTGACTGCTCATGCAGATGTCGCTGGTGGTACATTCACTTGGAATGACAACACCACGGGTTCAACCAAGTATGTCAAGGCTGGTATTTACACCGTGACCTATGCTCTCAATGAAGGTTGTACTATGACTTCTGAGCCGTTCACTGTTGAGTCATTTGGTACTGACTTGTACGTTTCCGCTTCTGAGACTAACATCTGCGAGGGTGAGCATACCACTTTGTATGTTGGCCAAGAAGGTTGGAACGGCAATGTGACTTATGAATGGTCTACTGGCAGCACTGCTACCACACTCGATGTTCACCCAGACACTACAACTACTTACACTGTGACTGCTACGGTTGTGAATGCAGCTGGTACATGTCAAGCAATAGGTGAGGTTACTATTAATGTCAATCCTCGTCCTGAGACTCCGATCGTTGTTGTAATACCTGACACTGCTTGTGTAGGTACTCAAGTTACAGCTATGATTCCTCGTTTCAAATCTAATTATCATGTGATTTGGTACATGGATGGTGTTCAGATTCCTGGACAAGACAATAATGGTTACATTATTTTCGATGCCGAAGCTGGTGCACATACTGTTGCAGCTCGCGTTGTTAGTGATGAAGGTTGTATTTCTAACCTCTCCTTACCTTACGCTATGCTCGATAGTACAATGACGACGGCTTACTATGTTGGTATTTCTGCTCCTGAGTCAGTTACTATTTCTGGTTTCACTACGATTTGTGAAAATGGTCAAACTACTCTGCATGCAAATGTTGTTCCGAACAAGCCTGCTACTTACAGATGGTTCAGAAATGGTCAACCTCTGCTCGATTCAAATACTCCTGATCTCACCGTTTCTTCTGATGGCTCATACTTTGTTGAAGCTGGTTTCCACGGTTGTGTCACGGTTTCTGATCCTGTTGTTGTGACCGTTGAACAAGCTCCTCAATTAGAGCTCACTGCTACTGAGACTACGATTTGTGAAGGTGGTTCTACCGTGATTACTGCCGAAGCTACTGGTTATAACAATGGCGAGTTCATTTATAACTGGTCTAACGGTTATCAAGGTTCTGTTTACACCTATGAGAATGCAACTGTTGGTGCTCACAAGTTCATTGTGACTGCATCTCAAGTCACCTCTGGTTGTGTTGCAGTTGATTCTATCACAATCAATGTTAATGCAGATCCTGTCGCTCCTGTCCTCAATGTTAATAACGCTCTTGCAGCTACTATTTGCGACGGTGGTCAAGTTAATTTGACTGTTGTAAATGCAGAATTACTGGAGGGTGCTACTTACACTTGGTACAGAAATTCTAGCCTCATTGAGAATGCAACTCTGTCAACCTTGACGGAATCTCCTGTTACCGTTGATGGTGATGAAACTCAATATGAATATACGGTTGTCGCAACCCTGCCGATGTCTGGCTGTGGTTCTACGATGTCCAATACTGCTACGGTGAATGTTATTTCTACTCCTGTTGCTACTGTTTCAGTTGAAGGTAACACGATGATCTGCGAAGGCGGTTCTACCACTTTGCATGCAAATGTTTCTCCTGTTGCTGACTACACGTATCAATGGTATAAGGATAACGTCCTCATCCCTGGTGCTACTTCTGCAGACTACATCGTTTCTGATGAAGATGCACGTGAGACTGCTTACAACTTCACCGTTGAAGTTTCTCTGCATGCTGGTTGCACGGTGCCTGCTGCTGCTCCTGCTATCATGGTTGTGGCTGATCCTGTTGTCACCACTACTATCAGCAATGCAATCTCTTGTGTCGGTGGTACTGCAACCCTCACTGCTACGGTTGATGGTGGTGTTGCTGGTGTCAACGGTTTGAATGCTTACACCTATGCTTGGTACAGACAAGATCTCGCTACCGTTATCGGTGAAACTTCTGAGATTACTGTTGATGCAGCTAATGTTGGTAACTACACCTATGTTGTGACTGTTACTTCTAACTATGGCTGTCAAAACACTTCTGAACCTATCCTCTTCTCCGTTGTTTCTGATCCTGTTGTGACTATTACTCGCGTTGCTGAGTATGACGCAACTGTTTGTAACGGTGGTTCTACTGCTTTGAGAGCTAATGTTGAGGGTGGTTACGGTCAAGCTTCTTATCAATGGTATAAGAATGGTAACCTCATTGTTGGTGAGACCAATCATGTCCTCGCTATCGACAATCTCCAGGCTGGTAACAATGATGTTTACACTGTTGTTGTTGCTCAATCTGGTGTTGGTTGTGAAGGTAATGCTTCTGCAGCTATCAACGATCTCGTTACAGTTAATCCTGCTTACACTGTGAATATCTCTGGTTTCGGTAATGTCTGCGAAGGCGGTACATTGACCTTGCATGCTGATGTTGATGGTGTTATCGATGGTGACGCTTTGACTTATCAATGGTACAGAGTTATGAACGGCCATGCTACTCCTATCTCAGGTGCTTCATTCGCTGACTATTCAACCTCTGAACTCTTGTTAGGTGATTCTTATGAGTATTTCGTGATGGTTAACAGCATCTTCAGTGGTTGTGACGTTGTTTCCAACACTGTTCCTGCAAATGTTGTGGCTGCTCCTACTGTTTCAATCAGCGGTGCTAACACGGTTTGCGAAGGTGGTAGCCTCACTTTGAATGCATTCGTCAATGGCGGTGTTGATGGTGATGATTACATCTACACTTGGAATTGGACTGGTGCTGCTAATGGTTCTGCTACTACGAATACTCCTAACTTCGTTCCTACGATCTCTGCTAACGATGCAGCTGCTCCTTACTACTTCACCGTCACGATTTCTCGTGCTGATGAAACTGGTTGTACTGCTACTTCTGAGGCTCACGAAGTCAATGTCCTCGCTGTTCCTACAGTTGTTGTGACTCCTGACAATGCTATGATTTGTGAAAACGGTCAAGTGACCTTCACAGCTCATGTTTCTCCTGTTGGTACTTACAACTATGCTTGGACGATCAACGACCAACCTCAACCTGTGAACAACAACTCTGTGACCTTCACGGCTACCACAACTGGTATTGTGAATGCTAGCGTGACAGTTTCTGCAGCTAATGCAAGTGCTTCTTGTTCTGCAACTGCTTCTCTCGCTGCTCCTGTTCAAGTTGTTGCTGTTCCTGTTGTTACTGTTACTCGCGATCACGAAGCAATGTGTGTTGGCGGTGCTGTTACCTTGACGGTTAACGATGCTTCCTTCAACAATATTCCTGGTGAGCTCGTTTATCAATGGTATCTCAATGGTGAATCCCTTGATGGTGCTGTTGCTAGACAAATTGTCCAAACCATCAATATGCCTGGTTCTTACAACTACAGTGTTAAGGTTTCTTCTAACAATAACATTGGTTGTAATACCACTCAATCAGTTCCTGTGAATGTCCTCGTTGCTGAGCAACCTGTCGTTAACTTGAACTCTGCTAATGGTCTCGCAATCTGCGAGGGTGGTGACATTACTCTCACTGGTGTTGTTACTAACTATGGTAATACTATCAATGGTGTTAACAACGGTGATGTTTATGGTGCAATGACCTTCGATTGGACTTCCAATGGTAGCAACGTCCACCATAATACTGATGTTAACAATGCTATGAACCAAATCACTGAGACTCTCAATGCTGTTGGTAACTACAGTTATCAAGTAGTTGTGACTCCTTCTGGATTCAACTGTCAACCTCAAGCTTCTAACATTGAAGTTGTGAATGTTGTTGGTAATCCTTCTTGGACTGAGGTTCATGTGTACAGCTCTAACGGTGCTGACGGTTGTATCGGTGACATGGTTATGCTGAACGCTGAAATCGTTGGTGGTGCTTTCGACTTTGCAGGTTCTACTGGTGGTCATATCCAATGGACTGTCAGCGATGGTACTAACACGACTGACGTTATTGGTGGTCTGGGCGGTAATTCTTACGATCTGCCTACGGCTCCTGGCACCTACACCTATACTCCTACATTCGTCGGTAACATTGGTAGCGGATGTCAGCTTGCAAATGACGTTGCTCAACGTACTATCACCATCCACGAACTGCCTACTGCTGCATTCACCAGCGGTGATCAAACAGCAATCTGTGCTAACGATGGTAGTGCTTCTGCTGAACTTGTTATCTCCTTCAATGGAGTTGCTCCGTTCACTTATGAAGTTGTTGATGGTAACGGCAATGTTGTGGCTGCTGCTACTACTCAGACGAGCACAGTCGTCATTTACGTTGCTCCGAGCCAGCAAACCACTTACAGAATCGTTATGGTTAAAGACGCATTCTGTCAGAACAATGCTCTCGAAGCTGATGCAATGGCAACTGTTTATGTCAACAATATTGAATTCTCTGAGAACTTCTTCGAATCAGGTTGTGATGACAATGGTCAAGTGACCATCCACTTCAACATGATTTCTGGTGATCCTCATGCTCCGTTCACCGTGATTTATGACAACGGTATGCAAGCAAGCGGTAATATCTCCAACAATACGGCTACATTTGCAGCTCCTACCACTCCTGGTGATTACAACGCTGTTGTCACTATCGATGGTTGCGACTATGCAATCGTGGTTCGCGTCCTTGCTGGTGATTATGGATTCGGTGGTTCTCTCCCGATCATGGATCAAAGATGGAACGACGTTGCTGTTGTGAACAACAATCCTGCAACCAACGGTGGTCACACCTTCGTGGGCTTCCAGTGGTACAGAAACGGTGTTGCAATTCCTGGCGCAACTTACTCCAACTATCAAGAGATCGGTGGTCTGAACGGATTCTATTCTGTTGAGTTGATTGAACGTGATGCTGCTGGTAACATGATTACCTACAAGACTTGTGAAATGTACTTCAATTCACTTTCTACTGTTAAGGTTTATCCTGTTCCTGCAAACGTTCGTCAAGAAGTTACTATCGAACTTGATTTGACAGCTGAGGAACTCGAAGGTGCTGTCCTCGATATCTACAACGTGACCGGTGCTCTTATCAATCATATGACAGATCTGAAGCCGATCACCAAGGTTGAAGGATTCAAGGCTCAAGGTACTTACTTCGGTCGTATCCTGACAGGTACAAATGAAATCAAGACTGTTAAATTCGTTATCGTAAAATAGTATGTTGAATACCGAGCTTAGCGGCTACGGCCGCTAAGCACCGGTTTCACAATCGTCTCAGAATAAAAAAAGTAAAGTATATTATGAAAAAGAATTTATTATTAGTCAGTCTTATTTTCGCGATGTGTACCGCTTTTGGTCAAGAGGTACAAACTGAAAATAATGCCGGAGCTACTTCGGACAATTTGGAGACTTCTACCTTCTGCCCTCATCACATCAACGTGCATGTTGGCGAAGCTTGGACTAACAATATCTACAGAAGAGCTGGTTTAAACCAATACTATTCACATAGTACTATGTTAGATATTGATTATGCTTATTTCTTCAATGAACATTGGGGATTGAGCCTCGGTGCTGGTTTGAACCGCATTGGTGCTAAGGCTTCTATTTCCAAGAGTGGTGTAATTCCTGAATATAATGTTGCTTACGATCCTGCTTTCACCGAATACGTTTATAATTATAATCCTACTTATGATTTGTATTATGATGCTAACGGTTTGAAAGAAAAAGAGGTTGTTTGGGCTGTTGAGATTCCCTTGAAAGCTCATTTCGACTGGCGCTTTGATGGTCGTAACGGTATTTATGCTGCTTTGGGTGTGCAAGCTTATGTACCTCTCAAAGGTTTCAACAAATACAAAGGTGAAGGAACCGTTACCACTTCTGGTTATGAGCAAGAATACAATCAATGGTATTTCGTACACGAAGAGAATGGTCAAATTAAGATGAACAATCACTTCGGTGAATCCTCTTATACTGGCAAAGGTCGCAATGTAAAGATGAGAGCATCTGTTGATCTCGTTGCTGACTTCGGCGGTGTGTTCGCTTTGAACAGAGCTGTTGATTTCTACATTGGTACTTATTGCAAGTATGGTTTCTTGGATATTCTTCCTAAGACCAAAACCGCTCTTATCGGTATGAATGGTTCTACTCCTCAATTCAATGGTACTCTTGGTTCAGATATTCTCGACAATGCTTATAAGAATAATGAGATCAAGAAGGGTCAAACCAAATGGAACCTGCTTCAAGTGGGTGTAAAGGCTGGTTTCCACTTCAAGACTTGTATCACTCCTGAAGAGAAGTCTAAGAAGCAACTCGAGAAAGAGATTCTTGAAGAACTCAAGAAGAAAGCTAATGAGCCTATTATCATCAAACAAGATCCTCAGTACATTTATATTGTTCCTGTTTGCGATCAATTGAATGATGACGATGATTATCTGACTCCTGAAGACAAGAAAGCTATCGCTGATTTGAGCGACGCTTTGTCTAAGACCAAGATTCTTTTCGACCTTGATAAGGATATTCCGAAGATTAGCGATTATAACGATAACATCAACAGAACAGTTGAAATTTTGAAGGCTAATCCTTCATTGAAACTCATCGTTGAAGGTTATACTTGCGATCTCGGTTCAGAACAACATAACCGTGACCTCGCTCAAAGAAGAGCTAACAATGTTAGAAATCTCTTCATCCAAAAGGGCGTGCATCCGGAACAAATTGAAACTGCTTCTTATACGGTGAACGATCCTCAAAACAAACAAAACATTACGGATCCCAGCCGCGAAGAGCATCGTGCTGCTATCTTTAGAATCGTCAAAAGATAATTATTACTATTCTCGTTAGAAGAAGGGACTGCCGAAAGGGAGTCCCTTTTTTAGTTAATAGTTAATAGATAATAGTTTATAGTTTAGAGTTTATAGTTTATAGTTTAGAGTTTATAGTTTAGAGTTTAGAGTTTAGAGTTTAGAGTTTGGGTTGGGAGTTTGGGTTGGGAGGAAGTTAGCAGTTAATAGTTAGTAGTTGGGCTTTTGGTTGTGTATTTTCTTTGTAATCAATAAGATAGATCAGTATATTACAAAAAGCGTGCCATAATAAAATTTTTTTTTCAACATTTAGTGTTTGATTAAAAAAAATGCTATATTTGCCAGCTTGTTTAAAAATCGTTATTTAGAACGCAAAGATTTTGTTGGATGATTTTTAACTGCTTGATTATGTTGGCGTTGTGGATGGATTTTGAGAGTTGTGTTGATGGGGTGGGGAAGTCGAAAACGCGGAAATTTGTGTCGAAATTTGAAAAATAGAAAAATTATAAAGAAATGAAACTAGTGAATTATTTTAAAGAGACGTATGAAGAGCTGGTTCATAAAACGACCTGGCCGACCATGCAAGAGCTTGGAAATAGTGTTGTAGTGGTATCCATTGCTTCCCTTATAATCGCGTTTATCGTGTTTTTGATGGATAGCCTCTTCAATTTGGGAATGAACTTGATGTTCCCGACTGTTTAGTTTCTTTATAGCAGACTTTATATCCAAAGTAACTAGAACATGGCTGAATTAGAGCGTAAATGGTATGTGATCAAGTCCGTTACTGGTACTGAGAAGAAGGTGAAGCAAAACATCGAAAGTGAAGTTGCAGTCACCAGCTTGAAGGATTCGGTTTTTGAGGTCTTGATTCCGACGGAAAAAGTCTTTCACAGCACTAAGAGTGGAAAGAAGGTGGTGAAGGAGCGCAATTATTTCCCGAGTTACATTTTTGTTGAGGCAATCATGACTCAGGAAGTTTGTGCCAAGCTGCTGGAAATCCCTGGCGTGTTGGGATTTGTGGGTTGCAAACGTAAGAGTGACCCTCCGGTTCCTTTGCGTAAAGATGAAGTCTCTCGTCTGCTTGGTAAGGTTGATGAGCTCTCCACACAGGATGAGTTCTTGTTGCAGCCTTTCATTGTTGGCGAGGAGGTGAAGGTTATAGATGGACCTTTCAACACCTTCAACGGTGTGATCGAAGAGATTGATACCGAAAAGAAGAAGCTGAAGATTACGGTGAAGATTTTCGGCCGTAAGACCCCGCTTGAGCTCGGTTTTATGCAAGTTGAAAAAATATAAGGTCTGACAATCAGTTACAAACAATTAAATTTAACAAACAATGGCAAAAGAAGTTGCTGGCTTAATTAAGTTACAGATTAAGGGAGGTGCCGCCAATCCGTCACCGCCGGTAGGTCCTGCTTTAGGTTCCAAAGGCGTGAACATCATGGAATTTTGCAAACAGTTCAATTCTCGTACGCAGGATTTAGCTGGCAAAGTTATTCCGGTGATCATCACGGTCTACAAGGATAAGTCCTTTGACTTTGTCACCAAAACGCCGCCGGTAGCTGTACAGGTTATGGAGGCCGCCAAACTTCAGAAGGGATCAGGAGAGCCGAACCGCACGAAAGTGGGTACGATCACTTGGGACCAAGTGCGCAGCATTGCCGAAATCAAGATGAAAGACTTGAATTGCTTCACAATCGAGTCCGCTATGTCTATGGTTGCCGGTACCGCACGCAGCATGGGTGTCAATGTGAAAGGTGGCCAGAATCCTTTCGAGCAAAATTAATTAACAAGTAAAATCAAAACAAATGGCTAAGATATCAAAAAAACGCAAAGAGGCTTTTGCTAAATTTGATAAGAGCAAAGTATACGCTCTGCCGGAAGCTATCCAGGTGGTGAAGAATCTCACTTACACCAAATTTGATGCTTCTTTCGACATCGACGTCCGCTTGGGCGTTGACCCGAGAAAGGCCAACCAGATGGTGCGTGGTATCGTCACACTGCCTCACGGCACAGGTAAGGAAGTGCGTGTATTGGTGCTCTGTACTCCCGACAAGGAGGAAGAGGCAAAGGCTGCGGGTGCTGATTTCGTGGGCTTGGAGGAATACGTTGACAAGATCAAGCAAGGTTGGACGGATGTGGATGTCATCATCACCATGCCGAGCGTGATGCCGAAGATCGGTGCGCTGGGTAGAGTTCTCGGTCCTCGTGGCTTGATGCCGAACCCGAAATCCGGTACCGTGACGATGGAAATCGGAAAAGCCGTGTCTGAAGTGAAAGCCGGTAAGATCGACTTCAAGGTGGACAAGTACGGTATCATCCACACGTCAATCGGTAAGAACCGCTTCAGCGTTGAACAGTTGACCGACAATGCTCGTGAAATGCTGTCAACGGTGATCAAGTTGAAACCGACGAGTGCAAAGGGTACGTACATCAAGAGCATTTATCTCTCCACCACGATGAGTCCCGGCGTGCAAGTTGATCCGAAATCAGTTACCTTATAAAAAGATTAGTTAGTATGAATAAAGAACAAAAAAGTCAGATTATTGAAGAAATTTCCCAAGACTTGGCTAACTATTCTCATGTATATGTAACGGATATTTCCGGATTTACAGTTAGCACGGTCAACCAGTTACGTAAGTTGTGCTTCAGCAAGGACGTGAAGTTGAAAGTGGTGAAGAACACCCTTCTGAAACGTGCCATGGAGCAGTCTGACAAGGATTATTCAGAGTTGTATGAGACTTTGAATGGCCCGACAGCTGTGATGTTGTGCAACACGGGTAACGTGCCTGCGAAGTTGATAAAGGACTTCCGGGCGAAAAATGCAAAGCCCCTCATCAAGGCTGCCTTCATCGAAGAGGCCGTATACATTGGTGATGACCAACTGGAGATGCTTTGCAGCATCAAGTCTCGCGAGGAATTGATCGGCGACATTGTGGCATTACTGCAATCACCTGCAAAACAAGTTGTTTCTGCTTTGCAGTCAGGTGGCGGCAAGTTGGCCGGTATCGTCAAAACTCTTTCCGAAAGAGCATAAAACAAATAAACAAACAAATTTAGTAAAAACAATAAAAAAAATAAAATTATGGCAGATTTGAAAGCATTTGCAGAACAATTAGTGAACTTGACCGTTAAAGAAGTTAACGAGTTAGCTCAAATTTTGAAAGACGAATACGGTATCGAACCCGCTGCAGCAGCAGTTGCAGTAGCAGCAGGTCCCGCAGCAGGTGGCGCAGCCGCAGCTGAAGAGAAGACCGAGTTCGACGTGATCTTGAAGGCAGCCGGTGGCAACAAGTTGCAGGTTGTGAAGTTGGTGAAGGAACTCACCAGCCTCGGCCTCA
>Ga0310690_10004125_pt1 | contig 21011 bp, 18 predicted proteins | sample AusTroGonzalo_MG_2_FD_207661 | JGI IMG/M metagenome (GOLD analysis project Ga0310690, IMG submission 207661) | Bovine rumen microbial communities from tropical cattle in Woodstock, Queensland, Australia - Gonzalo_04 (v2) (version 2) | ecosystem: Host-associated > Mammals > Digestive system >... | reverse complement strand
CGGCAGGCTTCCCCCTCTCCACCGTGGAGAGGGGGGCAGGGGGGTGAGGTCAAACTACAGTCAGCCCTCACCCCCGACCCCTCTCCCCGAGGCGAGGGGAGGCGCAAAGCGACGTAGAGACGCTGCACCTTATATTATATATCATCCGGTAGGCCCGCGTCCGGCAGGCTTCCCCCTCTCCACCGTGGAGAGGGGGGCAGGGGGGTGAGGTCAAACTACAGTCAGCCCTCACCCCCGACCCCTCTCCCCGAGGCGAGGGGAGGCGCAAAGCGCCGCAGAGACGCTGCACCTTATATTATATATCATCCGGCAGGCCCGCGTCCGGCAGGCTTCCCCCTCTCCACCGTGGAGAGGGGGGCAGGGGGGTGAGGTCAAACTACAGTCAGCCCTCACCCCCGGCCCCTCTCCCCGAGGCGAGGGGAGGCGCAAAGCGCCGCAGAGACGCTGCACCTTATATTATATATCATCCGGTAGGCCCGCGTCCGGCAGGCTTCCCCCTCTCCACCGTGGAGAGGGGGGCAGGGGGGTGAGGTCAGCAGGCCATCCCTCCATCAATTCTCCGACCCTAAAACATACTCAATCGCCACAGGGAAATAAGCCTGCTCCAGTTTGTGAATCTTCGCGGCAAGCGAGTCTGGCGTCTCGCCTTCCTCGAGGGCCACATGAGCCTGAAGGATAATCTCGCCGCTGTCGTACAACTCGTTGACATAGTGGACGGTGATGCCCGAATGGGCTTCCTTGGCCGCTACCACCGCCTCGTGCACGTGCTCTCCATAGAATCCCTTGCCACCGTATTTGGGCAGCAGGGCAGGATGGATGTTGACGATGCGTTTCGGGAAGGCTTTCACTAGGTCCTCTGGGAGTTTCCATAAGAATCCGGCTAATACAATGAGGTCGACGCGAAGGTCTTGCAGCTCTTTGATGAAGGCTTCGCTCTTGAAGTCCTGACGGGTAATCATCCGCAGCGGGATGCCCAGGTTCTTCGCCCGCTCGATGGAGTAGGCCTTGGGATTGTTGCACACCACGTTGACGATTTCAACGTCTTGGTTGTCGGCGAAGTACTCGGCAATGCGCTGCAGGTTGGTGCCGTTGCCGCTGACGAATATGGATAGTCTTTTCATTCTCTGTATTTTATGGTTACGGTTTCGTTTTTGTTGATGTTGAACCACACCAAGTAGCCCTCGTCCACCTTGCGGAAGTCGATGGGCTTGCCTTCCACCACGATGGGACGGGTGCAAAGCAGGGTCAGGCCCTCGATGGCTTCGCTCGGGTTGGTGATTTGTATGGTGTGGCTGTCAAGAATCAAATATTCAAGGTTCTGGATCTTTTCATAATAGCTGAGGTACTTTTCGATGGTGGTAGGCAGGATTTTCTTCTCCTCGCGGAAGCGAGCCAGTTGGCTCAGAGCGAAGTTGAAGCCAGGCATCGCCACGGCGGTGCTGTCCTCGTCGTATTGCCAGAAGCCGCGATAGGGGTCACTCCATGCGGGATAGGTGTGGGTGATGAATACGTTGTGTTGGTCCACAAGCCGTTGCAAACGAATACTATCGAAATAGTAGTACCAGTTTCGGTCCTCGTTCACTTCCAAAGTCGATGGCGTCGACCACAACAGGAGGTCTTTGTCGCCGTTGGGCAAGGTCGTGATTTGTCGGTTGGGCAGGGCATCGCCGAAGCCGTCGTAGGGTTGCACGAAGTGGCTGTCGAAGTGGTACTGCTCCATGCGGTTCTCCTCGTAGTAGGCGTTCCAGAGGTAGCGCACGCCGTTTTCCTTCCAAAGTTCGGCGGCATACTGCGGCGAGTCAGGGAGGAGACCGTCGCAGACCATGTCCTCGCGGTTCTTCTCGGGACCGTTGTTGTAGCCGTGGTCAATCCATGAAACCGTGTTGAAATTCCGCTTCATAAAGCGCATGGCCTTGGGAAACTCGCTCGGGATAGTGGTGTAGACTTCGGGCGAGTGCAGGCAAATCTCGAAGCCTTTTCTCTTGAGGCTCTTCAGTAGCTTGAAGAACCCTCTGTCCGTCTTGATGGTGGCCACTTCTCCCGTGAATAGTCCCTTGCTGGTTTCGGCGTTGGTGATGTGGTCGGGATTCCAATAGAAAACACTCTTAGTGACGGGAATGTTGTAATAACAGAAACCTCCAACGGCCTCTTCGGGCTTGGTAATGTTCTCGTTTCCATAGAGTACGGCGCGATGGGTTCTTAAATCTGTCCAGTCGGCATGTTCGGTAAAGATGAAAGCCGATTGGTAGCCATCCCAGACGGGCATGAGGCGGGGAAGGTCATGGATACTATCTCCGATATGGACGGTAAAATAATGAATGTCATTTCTTGCCACATAGATTTCACCGAGCCTTGTTTCGCTGGGCTTGGGTCGGTAATGGTAATCACAAGAGACATCCTCAAAATAGTCCTCTATGGTGTCGCAAAGTGGGTAATGAATCAAGGGATGGTCTCTCCAGTAGTCCAGATTGATGTAGGCAATGCGATGGGTGGCATCGAGTTGCATGGATGAGACTTTGGAGGGATGATAGAGCGTGAAACTGCGTGAGCCTTCACCTATCGTGAACCCTTCCTTGTCGAGATAGTATTCGGATTGGAACGCCGTGGTGTCGATATGATGGTTGCGGCGATAGACGGTCAGGGTGCTGTCGATGAAGGGGATGACGAGTGTTCGCCGAAGCACCTCGCAGCTTTCCGAAAGGATGCACTCCAAACCGATTCTTTTTCCATGCGTCGGCAAAGGCGTATCCCGATGGCCGGTCATCCTCATTAAGGTAGAACCAATTCGCGACCTGGCCCAGGCATAGTTGGGATGGCCCTGAAAGAGATTGAATTCTTGCAGCGTGTCGCCGTCAATGATGTATTCTTCAAACATCCCGATGGGGTAGGTGATGGGGGCACTTTCGAGGTTGTAAGGGTCTTCCCGCAAAACACAACAGTTCTCGGGATCATAGTCTTTCTGCACAAGACTGTCAATTTTGGGCAGGAAACTGTATTCCCAAGGCATGACCTCCAACCGCACATCATCGAAGACCAGCCTTTCCCTCCCTTCGTTCCAGATGAAGGATTTCAGTTTGCTGTTGCTGTTAAGATAGTCGGCGGGGAAGTTGAGGTCTAAGCTGGCTTGCGACCATTCGGCGGTGTCGTTGAGGTAGTTTTGCAGGGGATAGGCGCACCAGTAGCGGTTGCCGCTCTCGTCGTCGATGGTGAACACGATTTTGGCTTGGCTAGCCGCCGGTAGGAACAAAGTGTCATGACCCCTTGTCGGCAAAGTACTGTCTGCCGGCAGGAACAAGGGGGTATGCCCCCTTGTCACCCGAAATGCGTATCGGCATTTGATGTTTTGCCTTGGGAAGTTCTTTCCTGCCTCTATGGAGAAGCCCAGACCGTATTCGTGTAGGGTATCGCAAAGGCAGACATGATTGCCCGAAAGCGTGTCGTCGTCGGCAGCGAGGTGCAGGTTGAGCCAGGGCGGGTACCATTCGTAGCCGTTCTCGAAGTCGTTGGAATAGCTTTGGGCGCTGACCCAGTTGGCCATCAGTAGGAATGCTGCCAACAGTATAATATTAAAAGGTGTCCTCATCCCGAAGGAATTTTTGCAAAAATAGGGATTTTGGCGTTATGCTGTACATGCATCTACATGAAAAAAGCCGCCCAAACGAGCGGCTTTTTCATCATTCGGTATGAAACCGACAGATTAGTTCTCAGCCTTGATGTTGTCCATACCGACCTGGACGGCCTGCATGTTCAGCGGGATGAGCTTGTGGGCACGCTCGGGCAGGCTGTGACGCAGACCCTCTTCGACGTTCTTGTTGTCGATGATGGGGCGCACCTTCAGGAAGGCACCGAGGATAATCATGTTGAACACCTTGCTGTTGCCCATGTCGGAGGCGAGCTGTGCGCCCTCGATGCTGTAGATGTGGATGTCCTTGCGGGTAGGCTTCTTCGTGATGCCGTTGGGGTCGTAGATGAGGTAGCCACCGGGCTTCACCTTGTCCTCAAACTTGTCGAGCGACTGCTGATTCAGAATGACGGCAGTGTCGAAGGCGTTGAGGATGGGCGAGCACACGCGCTCGTCGCTGACGATGACGGTCACGTTGGCCGTACCGCCACGCATCTCGGGGCCGTATGAAGGCATCCAGCTGACTTCCTTGTCCTGCATGATACCACTGTAAGCAAGGATCTTACCCATTGACAAGACACCTTGTCCGCCGAATCCGGCTATAATAATTTCTTCTGTCATTGCTTTGTAGGTTTTAGTTATTTGTTAATCAGCTCGAAGTTGTCCTTGAGGTCGCCCAGAGGATAGACGGGCAGCATGTTGTCTTGCAGCCACTTGTTGGCATCGACGGCGCTCATCTTCCAGTTGGAGTTGCAGTTCGAAACAATCTCGACGAAGTTGACACCGTTCTTGTTCTCAATCTGGTTCTGGAAAGCCTTCTTGATGGCCTTCTTGCAGTTACGCACAGCGGCGGCGCTGAACACAGCCTGACGGGTGACGTAGCGCGTGCCGGGCAGCTGGGCCAGCAGTTGGGTGATCTGGAGCGGGAAACCGTTGTTCGGGGTTCCGTCAGGCCACTGAGGCATACGGCCGTAAGGCGTGGTGGCGGTCTTCATGCCCACGAGGGTGGTGGGAGCCATCTGGCCACCGGTCATGCCGTAGATACCGTTGTTGACGAAGATCATGGTGATGTTCTCACCACGGTTGCAGGTGTGGATGGTCTCGCAGGTACCGATGGCAGCGAGGTCACCGTCGCCTTGGTAGGAGAACACGACCTTGTCGGGCCACACGCGCTTGATACCCGTGGCGCACGCCGGGGCGCGGCCGTGGGCTGACTCGACGAAGTCGACGTCGAAGTAGTCGTAAGCCATCACAGCGCATCCCACAGGGGAGACACCGATGGTACGGTCGTCAACGCCAAGCTCTTCGAGCACTTCAGCGATGATGCGGTGCACAGTGCCGTGACCGCAGCCGGGGCAGTAGTGGAAAGGTTTTTCCGTCAGCAGCTTTGATTTTTCGTAAACCAAATTTTCAGGCTGGATGATATCTTGTAATGTGATTTCTGCCATTGTCTTATTCTCCTATAATTTGTTTCTTCATAGCTTCGAGAACTTCTTCCGGGGTGTGGATGATACCACCGACGCGGCCAAAGTGTTCGGCCTTCACGCGACCGTTGCAAGCCAGCAGCACGTCTTCGATCATCTGACCGCAGCTCAGCTCGACTGAGAGGAATCCCTTGACGCCCTTGTCGATGAGGCTGGCGATAGCCTTGCTCGGGTAAGGCCACAGGGTGATGGGACGGAGCAGACCGACCTTCAGGCCCTCGGCACGACCGAGTTGCACCGACTTCTGGGCGATACGGGCGCTGGAGCCGTAGGCAACGAATACGTATTCGGCATCGTCGCAGTCAATCATTTCGTAGCGGACTTCGTTCTTGGTCACCTCGTCATACTTGCGCTGGAGGTGACGGTTGTGCTCTTCCATGCGGGCTGAGTCGAGGTCCAAGCTGGTGATCACGCGGTGTTGCGTGCCACGTTTGCGGCCTGTCAGAGCCCAAGGATACTTAGCTTTGATTTCTTCTTCGGTCATACGGGCTTTCTGCTCGGGCATGACGACCTTTTCCATCATCTGGCCGATGGCACCGTCGGAGAGGATGCACACAGCCATGCGATACTTGAAGGCGAGGTCGAAGCCCAGCGGCACGAAGTCGGCCATCTCCTGGACGGAGGCGGGGGCGAGGACGATGTTACGGTAGTCGCCGTTACCGCCACCCTTAGTGTTCTGGAAATAGTCGGCCTGTGAGGGCTGGATGGTACCCAGACCCGGGCCGCCACGGACGACGTCAGCAAAGACGCAAGGCACTTCGGCGCCAGCGATGTAGGCCAGACCTTCCTGCTTCAGGCACACGCCTGGGCTGGAGGAAGAGGTCATGACACGCTTTCCGGCTGCACCGGCGGCATACACCATGTTGATGGCAGCCAATTCACTTTCAGCTTGAAGAACGACCATACCGGTGCGTTCGTAAGGGTTCTGTTCCGACAGATACTCAATCACTTCCGACTGGGGGGTGATAGGATATCCGAAATAAGCATCGGCGCCGCAGCGGATGGCGGCCTCGGCCAATGCCTCGTTACCCTTCATCAGTTTTAATTCTCCCATTATGTAAGATTTTTTGATTTGTTAGACAATAGGTTTTGATTACAGGGCTTTCTTGTAAACCTTGATGACGCCGTCGGGGCAGGTGATGCCGCAGCTTGCGCAGCCTATGCAGGCTTCGGGGTTCGCCATGAAGGCGTAATTGTAACCTTTTCCATTAACTTCTTTTGCCAGTTCGATGACTTTGCACGGGCAGGCTGTGATGCATACGCCGCAGCCTTTGCAACGTTCAATGTCAACCACGATGGCTCCTCTGAATTTTGCCATATTGATTAGATTTTAGAGTTTGTTGTGTTCGTTTTTAATGAGCCACGAAATTAGGGAATTTTACCCAATTGGAGAGCAAGTTTCCGTTTATTTTCTGGCTAACTATGTAATTTAGACTATTTATAAATTATACGATTGCTAGATGTTTATCGCTTCTCCGATAAGTCAATGGTTTCTTTTGAAGGTATTCGGAACGAGAATGTAGTTTTACCGTCTTTATTGGTTATGGCGAAGTCACCGTTGCAGATGATGTCCATGCCAATCACTACGTCATATTCATCGCTGTCGAACTCCATGGCCATGATGTTGGTTACGATGTCACCTGTCGGAAGTCCTATGTGAACAAGGAATGTGTCTTTGACATCTATTCCCTCATTATAGCCTGAAACACCAGTCTGGCCAATGGAGATTAGACCTAAGACTTTTGCCACTCTTGCTGAAATGAGTGATACTGAAGCTCCTGTGTCCCATAGAGAACGGGTTATTTTCACTCGTTTGACTTGCTTGTTTTGGACTAAATCGGTAGGTGCGTAAATGTAACTTTCTGTGACAATGCTGTCGACTTTTTCTTGGAATTGGCGTGTGATGCTTCCCATAGCTTAATCGTTGTAGATTTCAACTCCGCCTAAAATCACTTTGCTTTCAGGAATGTTGGTGTTAAGCTTGCGCCAAAGCACCTTGGCTATTCCTGAACGTCTTACACTTACGCTTTCCACATCAACGCCACTGGCAATGATGTTTTTGCTCTCAATTGTGACGGATTCAAATTCCATTTTGCTCTGTTTTTATCTCCCATTTATTATTTGACTGGATGGTCCATAGCGAAGGCTTTCAGACGCTCGGCCAAAATCGGGATTTCTTCCCTTTGAATGAGCGAGGTACAGGCGCGGATGCCTTGCTTGGTGCTGCCGCAGGTGTCCAACGAGATGCCGGAGACGCCGTAGTAGAGCATCTCTTCCACCAGGTCGGCACCGGTGAAGCCCGGATAGCAGAAGGTGAAGTAGAAGCCGTCGGAAATAGGCTCGCCGCAGTCCTCGTCGTAGGTGATGTAGAATCCGTTGTCGGTGAAGGCTTTCTTCATCAGTTCAGCCTTGCGACCGTATTCCAGCACATCGTCGCGATAGCAGTAGGTGCCGTCGTTGACGGCCTTCATCACAGCGGCCAAAGCGTATTGTGCTGAATGCGAGGTGCCGGAGCTCAGCGGGTGCAGGGCACCGAAGAGGAAGGCACGCAGGAAGACTTCCTGTCCGCAGAAAGCTTTCAGGTCGGGATAGTGGCGTGCGGCCAGCTTGTTGCTGATGCCGATGATGGCGCAACGCTCGCCAGCGTAGCTGAAGGCCTTCGAACTGGAAATCATCAGGATGTAGTTGTCGGTGTATTTGCCCACGGTGGGTTGGTAAGGCTCCACGCCGGGGTGGCTGTAGTCCTTGCGGAAGTCCATGCCGAAGTAGGCGAGGTCTTCCATCACGATAACGTCATACTTGTTGGCCAGTTCGCCGATGATGCGCAGCTCTTCGTCGGTGAGGCATACCCAAGTCGGGTTGTTGGGGTTGGAGTAGAGCAGGCTGTGGATGTTGCCCTTGCTCAAAATCTCCTCGAGTTTGCCGCGCAGCTTCTCGCCACGGTACTCGTAGATGTCGAAATGCTCCATCGGGATGCCCAAAACCTTGTTCTGGAACTTGTGTACCGGGAAGCCTGGGTCGATGAAGAGCATGGTGTTCTTCTTGACGTTGGTGTGACCGCAAATCATGAACGAGGCGAAACCGCCTTGCATGGAACCAACGGTAGGAATGCAGTTGGCTGCATCCACGTCGAGGTTAAGGAAGTTCTTGATAAAGCGCGAGGCTTCCTTCTTTAAAATAGGAGCGCCGTCGATGGGCGGGTAGTTGGCGGCCACGCCGTCTTGCAGGGCTTTGATCTGGGCTTCAACACCCACCTTGGCGGCAGGCAGACCCGGGTTGCCAATCTCCATGTGGATGAATTTCTTGCCACTGGCGGCTTCCATGTCGCGGGCCAACTTGTTGATTTCACGGATGCCCGCCTTGCCGATGCAGGGTAGACCGCTCTCTGCAAAGAGTTTCTTCGCTAAGTCTTGGGGTACGATATTATTTTGCATCATATCTGTTTGATTATGGTTTTGTCTTTGTATTTGAAACGGCAAAGATATAGAATTAGTGTGAACTGTGCAAATTATCGTAAATAAAAAAAGCGAGCAAGTGAATTTTGCTCGCTTTTTGTGGGACGTACTGGACTCGAACCAGTGACCTCTGCCGTGTGAAGGCAGCGCTCTAAACCAACTGGGCTAACGTCCCTCCTTTCAATGAAAAAACGCCGTCGGGCGTTTCTGTGTGGGGCGAACAAGGATCGAACTTGTGACCTCATGCCTGTCAAGCATGCGCTCTAAACCAACTGAGCTACCGTCCCATTTGCGGCTGCAAAAGTACGGCTTTTTTCCAAACCTCCAACTTTTTTTCTTCCTTTTTTTGAAAAAATTCTATCTTTGTGCCAACTAATCTATTTACCATGAAAGCTAAATACTTATTTATCAGTTTGTTCATTGCTTTAGGAACTTTTTCGGCAATGGCTCAAGAGAAGAAAAATTTCGAACTGGAAGACCTCTACATGCGCCCCACGTTCTATGCCAAGAGCGTCCGCGGCATGAATTCGATGAAAGATGGCAAGTCATATGCCTCCTTCGAGAAAGGACAACTCAACATCTACAACTACAAGACCGGCAAGCTTGCGAACACCCTGTTCAGCATTAGCGACCTCGTGATGGAAGGCGAGGATATGCCCATCGCCCTGCAGAATTATGAGCTGAGTGCCAACGAGGACAAGATGTTGTGCATTACCGATATGGAGAGCATCTATCGTCACTCCTATCACGCCACCTATTATATATATGACTTCAAGACCAAGACCTTGCAGCCGCTGTCGAATAACGGCAAGCAACGTCTCGCCACGTTCTCACCCGATGCGACTAAGGTGGCCTTTATGCGCGACAACAACCTGTTTGTCAAAGACCTGACGACAGGTGAGGAGAAGCAGTTCACCAATGATGGCCTCTACAACCACATCATCAACGGTGCCCCCGACTGGGTCTATGAGGAAGAGTTCAGCTTCTCGCAGGGCTTCTACTGGTCGCCCGACAGCAAGAAGATTGCCTTCATGAAGTTCGACGAGAGCAACGTGCGCGAGTTCCAGATGGAGGAGTTTGAAGGTCTCTATCCCGATTGGTACAGCTTCAAGTACCCCAAGGCGGGTGAGGACAACTCCATCGTCGGCATCTATGTCTACGACCTTGTGAGCGGCAAGACCGTGAAGATGGACACAGGCGAGGAGACCGACATCTACCTGCCCCGTATCGCTTGGACCAAGGATGCCAACATTCTGGCCATCCAGCGTCTCAACCGTCACCAGAACCATTTGGAGATTCTCGCAGCCAACGCCACGACGGGTGCAAGCCGCGTGTTTTATGACGAGACTAACGACTATTACATCGACATTACTGACAACTGGCACTTCCTCGACGACGGCAACAGCTTCCTGATGACTTCAGAGAAGAGCGGCTACAACCATATCTACCTCTATCTCTTGGACGGTACTTTGGTGAAGCAACTTACCGACGGCAACTGGGACGTGACTGAGGTGTATGGCTTTGACGGTAAGGAGGTTTATTTCCAAGCTGCCAAGAACACACCCACCGACCGCCAGATTTACGCTGTCAACCTGAAAGGCCAGATGCGCGAGGTGATTGGTCGTGTGGGAACCAACTCGGCCCGCTTCAGCAACGACTTCAGCTACCTTATTAATATTAATAGCTCCATCACCCAGCCGCGTCAGTTTGAACTCTACACCAACAAGGGCAAACTGGTGCGTGTGTTGGAAGACAACCACGAGTTTGCTGAGAAGCTGAACACCTTCAACCTTGGTGAGAAGAAACTCATGAAGATTAGCGACCCGGCTTTCACCCTGCCCGATGGCACCCAAGTTGACGTGGATGCTTGGCAGATTCTGCCTCCCGACTTCGACCCCGCCAAGAAATACCCCGTATTGATTTACGTCTATGGCGGTCCCGGCCATCAGACCGTGAACAACGCTTGGGCCGACAGCGACTATTGGTGGATGCAACTGCTTGCCCAGCACGGCATCATCAGCGTGTCCATCAATAATAGAGGTAGCGGCGCCCAAGGTGAGGTCTTCAAGAAGATGACCTACCTGCAACTCGGCAAGTACGAGACCGAGGATATGATTACCCTTGCCAAGTATATGGCCAAGCAGCCCTACGTGGATGCAGAGCGTATCGGCATCTACGGCTGGAGTTATGGCGGCTTCATGGCGGCCAATGGTATCACCAAGGGCGCAGATGTGATTAGTACTGCTGTCTCTGTGGCTCCCGTGACCAACTGGCGCTACTACGACAACGTCTATACCGAGCGTTTCATGCGTACCCCGCAGGAGAACCCCGATGGTTACGACCTCAACTCACCTGTACACAACACAGAGCTCATCAAGGGTAACTACCTGCTCTGTCACGGTAGCGGCGACGACAACGTCCACTATCAAAACGCTATGGAACTCATCAAAGCCATGATTTCCAACGGCAAGCAGTTCGACCTGATGATTTATCCTAACAAGAACCACGGCATTTATGGCGGCTACGAGTACGGCGCAGGCGAATGCCGCATGCACCTTTTCACGAAGATTGACGCATTCTTGTTTAAACACCTTTTGGGAGAGTAACCCTGCCGTAAACCGTCATTGCGGGCTTGACCCGCAATCTTCCACGCTGAAGGTGTTGCCTCTCTGTATAGGAGATGGCGGATGTTCCTCCGCCATGACGGTAAAAGGCTAAACGTAGTGAAACTTGTATAAAAGTGAACGTTATGAAAAGACTTATCCTCACCGCCATATTGATGGCCTCATTCAATCTCTTCGCCCAGCCCCTGTGGATGCGCGAGAACGTGATTTCGCCCCAGGGCGACAAGATTGCCTTTTGCTACAAAGGCGACGTATATGTGGTGAATGCCCAGGGCGGCAAAGCCCAGCAGCTGACCACTAACAGTTCCTACGAGACTTCACCCGTATGGTCTCCTGACGGCAAGCAAATCGCCTTTGCCTCCGACCGCAACGGTAACTTCGATGTGTATATTGTCTCTGCCGAAGGTGGTGTGCCGCAACGTGTTACCACCAATTCCACTTCCGAGTTGCCATTATCTTTCTCGCCCGATGGAAAGGAGATTTATTTCTCTGCCCAGATTCAGAAAGCTGCCGAGAACGTGCAGTTTGCCGCAGGCTGGATTACGGAATTATATAAGGTGAGTACCGAAGGCGGTCGTCCCGAGCAGGTGGTGGCTGTGCCGGTGGCCAGCATGTCGTTCGACAAGGACGGCAAGTCGTTCCTCTACTACGACCGCAAGGGTAGCGAGAACAGCTGGCGCAAGCATCATGTGTCGTCGGTGGCCCGCGATGTGGTGTACTACAACGCCAAGAAGAAGACCCACACCATTCTAACGACCAATGTCGGCGAGGACCGCGACCCGCGCTATCTGCCCGGCCATAACGAGGTGGTCTTCCTGAGTGAGCGCAATGGTGGCAGCTTCAATGTGTACAAAGCCCCTGCGAGCAACCTTGAGCAGGTGGAGCCCGTGACGCATTTCCAGACCCATCCCGTGCGTTTCCTTTCGGTGGCCAACAACGGCCTGTTGTGCTATGGCTACATGGGCGAGATATACACGCAACGCATCGGCAGCGAGCCGCAGAAGGTGAACATTGAGATTGTCAACGATCAAGAGACCGAGCAAATGGTGAAGCAGGACTTCAAGGGTGCCGGCAGCTTCGCGCTGAGCAACGACGGCAAGCTGGTCGCTTTCGTCTCGCGTGGTGAGGTCTTCGTCACAGGCGTGGATGAATATGCCACCACCAAGCAAATCACCCATACGCCTCAGGCCGAGCGCAGCCCCTCGTTCTCGAAGGACGGTCGTACCTTGGTCTATGCCTCCGAGCGTGACGGCTACTGGAACCTCTATCAAGCCAGCATCGTACGCAAGGAAGACTACAATTTCGCCTATGCCACCTTGATTGACGAGCAGCCCTTGTTCTCCGATGACGGCATTGAGCGGAGTAATCCCGAATACTCACCTGACGGTAAGGAAATCGCATTTATCGAGAGCCGTAATGTCTTGAAGGTCTATAATGTCGCTTCCAAAGAAGTGCGTCAGATTACCGATGGCACACAACACTACGGCAGCATGTCCTACCAATGGTCGCCTGACGGGAAATGGTTTGCCATAACCTTAATCACCCACATGCGCGACCCCTATTCCGATGTGGGTATCGTGTCGGCCAGCGGCGACAAGAAGATTTACAACATTACCGAGAGTGCCTACTTCGACGAAGATCCGCAATGGGTGTTGGATGGCAACGCGATTATCTACAATTCAGATAGATACGGTATGCGTTCCCACGCCTCGTGGGGCAGCCAAAACGATGCCTTCATCGCTTTCCTCAACCAGGATGCCTACGACCGTTTCCGCCTCAGCAAGGAAGAATACGCCCTGCTGAAGGAGACCGAGAAAGGCAAGAAAGATGACAAAAAAGATGAGCCTAAGAAGGACGAGAAGAACGACAAGAAGGGCAAAAAGGATGAGAAAAAGGACGAGAAACCCGCTGAAACCAAAGCCATTGAAGTTGACTTGGAACACCTGCAAGACCGTATCATCCGATTGACCCCGATGTCGTCGAATATGAGCGGTATGGCTCTGTCAAAGGACGGCGAGAAGCTCTATTTCATGACCTCGTTTGAGAAAGGCTATGACCTCTGGGAACTCGACGTGCGTGAGAAATCCATGAAGATTTTGAAGAAAATGGGGCAGGGGGGAGCACAACTCGCCATTAAGGACGACAACATCTTCCTGCTTTCGGGAGGAAACCTGCAAAAGGTCGACAAGAGCGGCAAGTCAACGCCGATTAAATACGATGCCACGATGCAACTTGACAAGGCCGCTGAGCGCGAATATATGTTTGAACACGTTTTCCTGCAGACCGACAAGCGTTTCTTCATGACCGACCATCATGGCGTAGATCTGGACATGATGAAAGAAGCCTATCAGCCTTTCTTGGCACATATCAACAACAACTATGACTTCTCCATCATGCTGAGTGAGATTTTGGGTGAACTCAATGTGTCGCATACAGGCTCGGGCTATCGTCCCTCACTCAACGGCGACGCTACCGCTGAGTTTGGCGTATTGCTTGACCTTGACCATAAGGGCGACGGCCTGAAGATTGCCGAGGTGGTGGAAGGCGGTCCCTTCGATAAGAACAGCTCCAAGGTGAAAGCCGGTGCCATCATCGAGAAGATTGACGGCGTGGCGATTACCAAGGGCATGGACTATTATCCCCTGCTCAACAACAAACGCGGAAAGACCGTTCTGGTGACGGTGTCCTACAAAGGACAAACCTGGGACGAGACCGTGAAGCCCATCAGCCACGGAGCGATGAACGACTTGCTCTACAACCGTTGGGTGAAACACAACGAGGAGACCGTTGAGAAGCTCTCCAAGGGTCGCTTGGGCTATGTCCATATCAAGAGCATGGGTGATGCCAGCTACCGTGACGTGTATTCACAGATTCTTGGCAAATACAACCTCTGTGACGGTATTGTCATCGACACCCGTTTCAATGGAGGTGGTCGCCTGCATGAGGATATTGAGGTTCTCTTCAGCGGCGAGAAGTATCTGGAGCAAGTTATCCATGACAGCGTGGCCTGCGTGATGCCCTCGCGCCGTTACAACAAGCCTTCCATCATGATTATCGGCGAGGCCAACTACAGCAACGCACATGGCACGCCTTGGGTCTACAAGTACAAGAAGATGGGCAGCCTCGTGGGTATGCCTGTCCCGGGTACTATGTCGAGCGTGACTTGGGAAACCTTGCAAGACCCGTCCCTGTATTTCGGTCTGCCCGTGATAGGCTACCGTACCGAGCAGGGCAACTGGTTGGAGAACACCCAATTGGAACCTGACTTCAAGGTGCGCAACACCCCCGAGAAGTTGGCCGCCGGTGAGGACGAACAGCTTGAAGCCGCCGTGAGGCAGCTGCTGAAGGAGTTGGAGACGTTCCACTACTGGGGGAAATAAGGTGCAATTTTTGGAATGTGAAGTGAGGGAGAAGACAGAGGGCTGACGGCAGAAGCCGCCAGCCCTCTTCTATGAAGCGTCGGTTAGACTTATCCCGCGAAGGGGTCGTCACCGCCGTTGCCTCCGCTGCCTCCGTTGCTCTTGGTGAAGGTCTTGGTGGCCACGGAGCTGCTGCTCTCGTCCTTGATGGCGATGGCCTTGACGGTCGTGGTCGCGTTCAGGGTGAAGGGCTCGCTGTAGAGCGTGCTTTCAGCCGTGGGCGTGCTGCCATTGGTGGTGTAGTACACGCGGGCGTTTTCAGGACCCGTGATGCTCACCTGTGTCGACTCCTCGAAAGGTGTCGTGCCGCTGATGACGGGAGCAGTCAAGGTGTCTGAGCCTGTTCCGGTCCCTGAGCCTGTCGAAGGGCCGTTGCTTTCCTCTTCCGTTTCCACCAGCTCGTTGTAGAGTTGTGTGCTCAGCGTGGTGTCCTGGCGCATGGCCGAGGCCTTGTAGATGGACTTCTTGCTTTGGTCGGCGAGGAAGGCCACACCCACGCGGGTGATGTTCTCCTGTGCGCTGAAGTCCTTCGCGTCGTCGACACCCTCGGAGGTCAGCACAGGGTAGAGCGTGCCGATGCCGTCGAGCTTCACCTTGTAGCCGTCGGCCAGCATCTCCTGGATGCAGGTCTTCAGCTTGGTGATGACGCCGATGACCACGTCTTCGGTGTAGACTGAGCCGTGCTTCATGATGTGTACCACCATGTCAGTCAGTCGCAGCGTGCCGCGATAGATGATTTTACCGTAGGTCTTCTCGACCTTCTGACGCTCCTGGCCCATCCTGCCGATGGTCACCTTGCGAGCGATTTTCTTGATTTGGATAGTTCCCATAACATTTAAGTTTTGTGGTTAAAAATTAGGTTGATTGGTCGTTGTCCCTTGTTGAGCAACATGCCTTTTCTCTTCCAGCGATAGGCCTTTTCTCTGTCGGAGAAACGCCGTTCCTCTCAAAAGACGATGCAAAAATACGGCATCCCCAACCGGCACTTGTGCGATGGCTGAGGATGCCGTGCGATAGCGGGACATTATTTTTGGAAAAAACTATGGCTCGCCCAAATGCTCCACGATGGCCTTCACCTGACGGGGCGTAAACGCCTTGCTGCTAACGTGATAGCCTGTCGCCTGAAGCTCGTTCCAGAGTTGTTTGCAGTTGCGAATCCAGGCCATCAGGTGGTTGACCGCCGTGCGCGGCATACTGTCGGGGAAGTACATCAGGGCCAGCTCCTTCTTGGTGTAGGCGCGGATGATGAAGTCAGTTTCCATGGCTGTCCTCCTTTCTTCTTGTGGTTAGGTAATAGTCGCTGAAGTCCTTGCAGCCCGTGGGCAGCTGGTGATGCACCAAGTTGGGCAGCACCTGTTTCAGTTGCAGGAAGAGCCTTTCTCCGGGCTCGTCCCTGTCGGGGTACATGTGGAATTCAGTTGAGAGTTGAGAGTTTAGAGTTGAGAGTTGCTCCACGTCCTTGGGCTTCAATAGGGTGGCCGAGGGGATGGCGATGGCCTTGTGACCGGCAGAGAGCATGGCCCAGCAGTCGGAGCAGCCCTCGGTGATGTAGAGCGGCTCGTGGGGGCGCAGACGGTTGAGCACGGGCAGGTTGTAGATGCCGCACTCCGAGCCGTTGCGGAAACGGAAGCGGGGAGCGGCCTCACCCCCGACACCTCTCCTCGAGGAGAGGAGAGTGGATGCTCCATACATCAGGTTGCGGTTTTGTATGCCTGTCAGCTGTCCCTCCATGTTATAATAAGGTATCTGCAGCCAGGCTATGCCCTGTTTGTCGCGCCATGAGGTGAGCCGGCACCAGCGTGCCACGCGCTCGTCAATCAGCCGCTCCTCGAAGAGGAACCTTCGGGCTTCGGGCGAGAGCCAGGGATGCTGGAAGAAACGCTCGTAGCGGGCTGGGTCGAAGACCTCGCCCCCGGCGAGGGAAGAGACCTCACCCCCAGCCCCTCTCCCGCAGGAGAGGGGAGTAGATGGCTGGCTGCTGATGATCATATTATATTCATCGGCAAGCCATCGGCAGGCCTCGCGGAAGCCGAGGTTGAGCACCCGCATCACCAGGTCGATGGTGCCGCCCGAGGCGCCGCAGACGAAGCAGCGGAAGGTGTTTCTTCTGACGGAGAAGGAGAGCGAGGCGTGATGGTCGTCGTGGAAAGGGCAGAGGCAGAGGTGTCGCGTAACTTGGAGTCCAAGCCGCTCCGCGACTCCCTCGATGGGGAGTTCGCGGAGCTTTTGAAGTTCTAGCTTGTCCATCAGCGTGTGCGGTTTAGGTAAGCTTGTGTTTTGGAGTAGAGACCTGTCTCAGCCGAGTACTCGATGAAGCCTCGACTTGTCCATACGCGCAGCTGGCGTTTGGTGCCCTCGCTAGGTTTACCGGCACTTAATCGCAGCGCCTCTAACTGAGCTTCGTTGAAAGTGTCGGTCAAATTGTCAAGCATGTTTTTGGGACCCGACTTGACAGCCTCAGCCGTACTTGTGTCGCCCTCCTTCAGCAAGTCGCTGAACACACGGAGCTTGCTCCAGATGTCATGCCAAACGAGGTATTCCACAATCTCGCCCATCGACTTGGTCCATGTCTGATTATTGAGCACCCATAAGACGGCTCCTGCTTTCCAAGCACTAACCAGACTTCTTTTCGAGATATCCCACAAGGTGTCGTCGTCCGTCAGATCAGCCATCGAAGCCATCTCCTGTGCCAGATGTTCCGTCAGCTTGTTCAGGGGACGGATGATGAAACGGCCTTTGCAACTGTCGAGACGAGCCAGATACTCGTCCAACTTTTGATAAAATTCGTCGGTGAACTTGCCTATGCGAGGGATGCGCCCGTCACGGCTCGTGCGAGCCTTGTAGGAGAAGACCATGCGGCCGAATGTGCCGTTGAAGAGGTCGCCCTTGTAGAATTTGCGAGTCGCAAACGGGGTCGAAGAGATGGTTAGGCAGGTACGCAACAAAGGATTGCCTGTCACGCCGTCGGCTGTGGCCCTGAGAGCACCCGCGCGTTGGCGGTCATAGATGTTGCGTAGCATCTGCGTCACCTGTTTATGACCGCCACAGAGACTGTCAAGCATTTCGACCTCTGTCAGATTAAGGAATTGTGTGCGTCCGCCTTGTGTTTCACATGCCATGGAGTTTTGGATAAAGGCAGGCCGCGTGGTGTCTGAGGGTGGAAACCAGAAAGCCACATCGGGGCGTGCGGGTTTCTCCTTGTTGGCTGACTTGGTCTTCACCTGTTTCTGCCATTCCACGAGTTTTCTCAGTTCAGCCTCGTCATGCTGACGAAAGTCGCGGTTGATAGCTTCCACCAGTAGCGACAACTGGCCTTTGTTGCAGCCCGAATCGGCCACGAGGTTGGCCATTTGGCCGCAAAGTTCCTTCCAACTGAGGTCAGGGTATTGAAATTCCGCACCGCTCACATGTGCTCCAAGAATGGGAAACAGCATCGGAACAAGGGGCTCATACATGTCTTTTGACACCTGCGAGAGCAGGATTTTGATACATTCTGTCCCTTTTCCAAGGGTTGGCATCACGGGTGCCATTGGTTTGGTGATATCGTACATCATTGAATCTGTGCTTTTTAGATGAAACATAAATGAACCAAGCGTTTCAGTTTCAGTTGTTTCAATTGTTTTTTGAGAGGTATCAAATTCGAGTCTTTATTATATAACTTACTTATTATTAGATAGTTATAATACTTTATAAGGGGGTATTGAGACATAACTGACCCTCTGAAACCGAACTGAAACTGAAATAACTGAAACGCTTTGGTCGGGATTACTCACTTCGCTGCCTCCTTCTCTATAAGGCCGGATAGTCCCCAGAGGAGTTCGTTGGCCACGCCTCGGGCGTAGGTGGTTGCGCTGAAGTTAGCGTCCATCTTCAGAGGCTTGAAGTTCGGCTGCAATCTACCGTCGTCCCTGCGGGTAATCGTGATGTACTTGCCCACGTAGACGTGCGGGTTGCGTTTGTAGACCTTGGGCGGCAGGGTCTCGAGGAAGGTGTAATGGTCCTCTGAGTCGCGGGTCAGTTCGCCGGTGTAATTTTTACCAATAGCAGCAATGCTGTCGTTGCGCAGGATGGTCTTCACATCCACGCAGAAATCCGTGTTACGGTTGCAACCTTGCTCCTTATTATATTCCGTAGGAGGGGTTGCGGTGGTTATTTTAGTAGACATAACCGAAGTCCTTTCCGGGAATACCCCCAGCCTCACCGAGGGGCCCCTCCGCACAACCGAGAAAGTGAGGCTGGCCTACGGTACAACGCTTGACCCTTTTTCTCGTTGTTTGGTGGTGCAAAAATATTGATATTTAATAACTTAGTATTGATTTTGCAAGGGAGGGAAAACTGATTGGAGAGGCGTTTTCCTGATTACGGAAACGAGTTTGGCTGATTGCTTTTCGGCTTTTCTGATGGTTGGATGACCGAAAACTGATTTCCATCGGCGAAACGATAAGGATTGCCATCAGGATGGGCATGGGAAAATCGGGCAAACCGAAAAAAGCTGATTGTCCGACGGGTTTTCCCAGATAAAGAAAACGTATCAATCCGAGCGGACCGATACGTTATCTCATGGATTTACTTGAAAAAATTATTGAAAAGTTCCAAAAAATCAGAGATTGGCCACCATCTTGACCGTTTTTGTGGCGCCAAAGCGGTTCCTGATATCGTTTGCAAACTCTTCATACGACCCGTCTAAGTCCTCTTTAACCTCGTTTTTGTATGCATTCACCGACTGGTAGGATATGGTGAGGAACTTGTGACTGGCAGACGAAAGATAGGTTTCGTTGAAGTACTTGACAGCGTCCTTCTCGTGCCCTTTCGGAATGCCGACATATTGGAAGAACATTTGTATGTACTTTCCCGGAAGGTTCTGGCGATGATAGCTATCAGGAATCAATTCGTCAAAATGTTTGATAATGTGACGCAACTTATGCACTTTCTGTTCATCAGTTCCGAACAGGAGCCTCTCCATTCCGGTGAGATCGCTGCCTGCCTTTTCGTCAAGTATCTGCTTGATGATGAGATGCTCGACCTCTTTCTTAGTGTAATTATGATATCCTACGGGAGCCCAGGCCTCGTCGTTTTCATAATGGTTGCGGCTGGCGATGGCCGGATTGTATTCTTCCGTCAGGTATTCAGAATCGCGTTTGAATAATATGAAGACATTGGCATATTCACCCAACACGTTCTCCTTGAATTTGTCGAAAAGCAATTTGCAATACTTGTTGTCGCTCCTGATTTCCTTCTCTTCATCCAGCACCTGCTGACAGAGATGGATGCTGCGAATCAGAACGATAAAGAATTTCTCCATCTCGTAGTAGAGCTCGTTGACGCAATCAGGGTAACCCTCAAACTTAAACAGGTCAAGTTGATAGTCATTGGCGCTGATGTTCGAATAAATAAAGGCCGATACGGGTTTGTTGCCAATGGCGTGGTGGATGCTCTCCCTGCGTGCCCGCGGACAGAACTCCAGGAAGAGTTTCTTGGTCTCTCTGATGCCGCTTTTGAGTTTGCGCAGCAAGACCAGGGCGCTGCTGTAGCGTTTGTTGTCCATGGTGGCAAACTCTTTGTTGAAAATTTTGGCGAACTCAACAAGTCTGTCAAACTCGGCTTCAAGTTTCCCCCTATAGAAGGCAACTTCTTCGGCCTTGAGCTTCAGCTTCTTCTCGTCCCAATCCTTATACTTAATAGCATAGATAAAGCGGTCAATATTGAATTTGGATGCGGCTTGGATGATTTCCTCAATTCCATTCTCAGGGTCGGATAGGGTAGACGTATTATAATACATACAAAGGTGTTTAATTTATACTTCAGTTATATAGAGGTGCAAAATTACTAAGTTTTGTCGATATGTACACTCTTTTCTGATTAATTAATACCTGTTACTATTAAAGAACTGAAAAATGCTCTATATTTGCAATCTGTTGTATAGTATTATCGGCAAATCATGACGGACAACTATGACAAGAACAACCAATAAACAACCCAAAAAGAAACAGGAGAAATCCATGGAAGCGGCCCTGTGGGAGTCGTGCAACAAGCTCGTGCGGTTGATGAAGTTCGTCTGTGCCTATCACGGCAACCAGAAGATCAATTACTTCTTTCCAAACTCTCATAGTTATGTCAAATTACAATGAAATAAACATAGAATTAACTGAATTACAGTCTTTATTTTTGGCGAGGATGGGGAAATAAAAAGAAACAGAGATTTGCAAATGACAGAGAAATTCAGAAATAAATATAGAATACCGTCAAATCGTTTGCGGGGATGGGATTATGCCAGCAACGGGCATTATTACATCACCATTGTCACCGCTGGCCGTGAAAGGTTGTTTGGGGATATTGTCAATGGAGAAATGGTATTGAACGATTTGGGGCAAATTGTTTATGATGAATTTTTCAAATCATTCGAATTG
>Ga0310690_10004123_pt1 | contig 21015 bp, 31 predicted proteins | sample AusTroGonzalo_MG_2_FD_207661 | JGI IMG/M metagenome (GOLD analysis project Ga0310690, IMG submission 207661) | Bovine rumen microbial communities from tropical cattle in Woodstock, Queensland, Australia - Gonzalo_04 (v2) (version 2) | ecosystem: Host-associated > Mammals > Digestive system >... | reverse complement strand
TTCTCGTCAACTTCCCATACATCCTTGGTAACCCATTGACCGAGATCATTTTTCACGTTGCGAGTTCCGAGCTTGTAGTAGTTGACTTTGCATACATCGTGGAACAATGCAATGATCGCAATGGTTTCCATCGAGACACCAGTGTTATACACTTCATTGAGCTTGGCAAGTTGGTCAAATACGTTCAATGAGTGTTCACATAAGCCACCAGTATAATTGCCGTGGAACCGCGTGCTTGCCGGTGCAGTGTAAAAGTCGGACGACTCAAGCCACTCAAGCAGCTCGTTGATGCCTTCGCGGTGAATGTGTTCGCGGCACAAGCCGATGAACCGTTCTTTGTGTGTTAATTCGGTAGACATTCTTTCCTCCTTGTAAGTGTCTAATTATGGTTTATTATTCTCAAAAATATAAGCGTTTCCGCCCAAATTCTTATAGGTTTGCGTAAGCTCTTCGACGGTCTGTTTACCCAGTTCGTCACGAATACGCATTAGGATTTGTCCAAGCTTGTTAGCACCTTGACCATTGCATACACCCCAGAATGTATCATGCCAGTGGTTGCCTTCTACGAGAAGCACCTCTCCAGTTGCAAGCAGCTTTTGCTTGAGCCGCGCATTTTGCGAGAACTTCGCGAAGCAAATTTCGTACATTATCTGCTCGCGCACATCGTTCCAGTCGCTACGCAATTTCACTGAGCGACCGAGGCGCTTTGCATCGCTTGGGCTAATACCGCAGAATTCAGATGCTCGTTCCGGGCATTTCATCGCTTGGAATGCTGATTCGGCGCTGGGGAAGATTAAGCCGTTGTATTTGAGCGGCGCTTCATAGAAATTACTAAGAAAGAAATATTCCCTTTGGAACTCTAAGATATCACACATTGCCTTTTTCCTTTCTATGTGTCTAATTATGTCTTATTATAACACTAATTTTAGAAAAAGTCAAGTAGTTTGCTCAACTTTTTCTAAAAATATTCAGTTAGGAGAACCACGACGAAGAATCTCTTGTAGTTCTTTCTGAAAGTTGCTACATACTTCAAGTTTTTGGTCAAGAGTCAGACTGGATACTGTCTCTTTAGGGGATAGAAGATTATCCATCGCCCACAAAGAAGGGTTATTATTAACTGTATATTTACTGACAATCTGACCAAGTTCGTGGTTGGTGGCAAGATTGCGAGCTTTAATTTCGTTCCATAGTTTGTGTGCGCCGTTGAGCGCAACCATCAAAGCCGCTCTCTTGTGTTCCATTATTTTCGTATCTTTCTGTAGCTCCTGATACCACGATTCGTGGACTCCGTCTGGCGACATTGCATAAATGCCGTGTGCTTTTAAGCGTTGTCTGGTAATCTCCCTTACGATGCGATCAAACAGAACTCGCAACTTGTGTGCATATCCGTAAGGATCCGCGCTATCATCAAGCATTCCTTCAATAGTGATTGGAACATCACGTGGTATTGGTGGAATTCGGAACAACCAAAACTTGCGTTCGGCTTCGTCTTCCGCCATCGGTGAGCAGTACGTTAACATACTGCCAACCTGTGATGAATCATATTCCGCGCGCGCCCCTTGAAGTTGATCGTTATGTGAGTAACCGCGTGCTGCCAGCTCCTTAGGATAAGATAACAAGTAGTTTGCATATGCTCGCTGGTCATCTGTTAAATCATCAAGACGCAGCTTTTTTAGACTACCTTCACTCCACACGCCGTGAAGTTGCCAATATGATTGGCGATTAACTTTTTCGGAAGTCAAAGCGCTGTCAACAAACATACTTCTTGTGTGCTGTCTCATTGCAGGATTTGTAGGTTTTGTCCAATAATCAACATTATCTAAGTTTTGGTCAATGGCGTACTGGAGCAATGCGTCATATAACTTAACTGGATTATCGATATTAAGTTTGTTTAAGTCATCCAATACCTGAACTCTAACTTCTTGAATGATTTTATTCTCTAACGATACATCGGTTTTTTCGAGCCGCCGCTTCTCCTGAAATTCATTTTCCTTGTTGATCTTCGATACTAAACAAGCAATCCCGAAGACAACAAGAGCAATCAAAAATGCTGTCATATTCAATTTTTCCTTTGTTATCTTGTGATTGTTTGCTTACAATAGATGTTACTTGTTTGCTAACTCTTCGCCGAGGGCTTGATATAACGCTTTAGCTTCCTCGGTGGTTAAGACAATGCCTTTGCCCGGCTCACCGTTGTCCCACTTACGAATATCAAACATCGGTTCAAACTTGCCCCATTTGACGATATTCAATTCCTTGGTTTTGACAGCGCCTTGCGAAAGGACTTTTACTTTTTTGATAATCTCGTATTTTGCTTCTCCCATTGGTTACACCTCGCTTTGTTGTTTGGAAGCGTCCATACAGAGTATGTGTGGATCGAGTTGCAAGACATCACAAACCGCAAGACCGATGCGAAGGCTCGCAGATGCCAGACTCCGTTCGCCTTGCTCAAATCGCTGGTACTGACGCACAGTTATGTTCGCAAAATCAGCAACTTGTTTTTGTGTCATCTTTAGTTGTATCCTTTTTTCATATAGGATATTGTTGTTAACCATTCGCCTCAACTCCTCGCGCTCAATTGGTCATATATATTATATGTCCAACTGGTCGTTTTGTCAAGGGCTTTTTAGCATTTTCTACATCAATTCAAGAAATTATTTCCTGTAAAATTCGTAGAAAATTCGTAGAAATGAAATTTGCTTTTGTTTTTGTCGAGACAGCTTTGTGCGATTTGACATATTATTGACAAGAAAAAAGCCCGAACTTTTAGCGATAATCACTAAAAATTCAGGCTTTTCTGGTCTGAGTGACTGGACTTGAACCAGCGGCCTCTACCACCCCAAAGAGGTAGTACAAAATTATTAGTGATTATTAAACATTATCGCTTACCGAAGCCAGCATAGCTTTTGTGCAACTTTACCAACATAACACCACTTTTGAGCCTCAGTTCGCCACTTCGACGAAAAATCGTTACAAATAATTCGTAGAAATTCTCGTGAATACTTATATCTTGAAAGTCGAGTTAAGGTCGTCAGCCATTTTTGCCTGCCGATCTTTGGTAATGTGCGTGTAGATATCACTTGTTACCTCAATGCTGGAATGCCTCAGCCAGTTCTGCATCTCCTTCAAATCCCAGCCCTTATCGTATAGGATGCTTGCATTACTATGCCGCAAATCGTGGAACCTCATCATCGGGAGATTATGCTTTTTAAGCACCCTTTGGAAACCACGAGTCACATAATCCGGTCTGAATAGCGTCCCGTCATCCCAAGTAAAGATGTAGTCCGAATGATGATATGCATCACCTAACGTCGCGGCGCACTTTTCTTGCTGTTCTTTACGTAAGAGCAAGACTCGCTTAACGTCATCAATCAGGCAGTATGTGTGGAAGCTGCTTTGAGTTTTCGTTGTATCTTTTGCAACGGTTGTAAGGTTCTTCACTACCGTATGATTGATCGTAAGCGTATTATTTTCAAAGTCAACCGCACTCCAACGAAGTCCTAAGACTTCTGATCGTCGCAATCCATAGTATAGCGTCGTATATACCAGCGCTTGTAAAGGGTGATCTTCAAATGCCTTTAAGACCTCATTGGCTTTATCTGCCGTCAGAAATGTTCTCTCACGAGTCGATATGTTTTTTGCAGGCATTTTTACGCCAGTTGCCGGATTCCGTGGTATATATCCGTTAACCACTGCTTCATTTAATGCTTCTTTGATAACGATGCTGTGCTTCTTGATGGATGGGATAGAAAGCCCTCCAGACTTGCCGTCGAGGCGTCCAGCGGTGTATTTGTGCTGGTAGTAATCTTTTATGTGCTGAGGCTTTAAGTCGCGTAGCGTGAGCTGTAGAGGCTCAAAATAGGGTATAATATGACGCTCCGCATACATCTGATATCCTTCCCACGTCGAGAGTTCAATGAATGGTTTCTTATCTTGAACCCATTGTCTTAAATACGTCGTAAACAGAATATCACCTGATGGAAGTTCATACGCAACCTCATATTGGCGCCTGACTTCTTCGAGTTTCGCTTCAGCCTTGCGTTTGTTATTTTTGACCGGAAGTCCCAGAGCAACCCACTTTTGCTTATAGACACGCCCTTCTTTGTAGTTGATTACAGCATAATATCTGTCGTTTTTAATCTTCAACGTTGCCGTCATACTTATCTCGCTCCTTCGTTGCGTTATGTATAACAGGCGTAGTACAAGCGATCATCTGGTTGATGTAGTCTTCCAAGCAGCGCTTGGGGATTTTTCGCGTGCGACCAATCTTAAAGTTTTGTATCTGATTGGTCGTGAGTAATTCATATGTCTTGTTGAGTCCTATACCGAGTATATGTTGGACATCTGTGGGGGTAAGAATATCTCCATAGGTGTCTAATTTTGATTTAAGCATCTCTTTAATCCTCGCTTAAGTAATATCGATAGAACTCCTTTTATTCCTTTTACTCTTACAATATTATGTTGTCGTCTTCCGCCTGACGAACTCTCGCGGGATTGGCATCACACTGCTTGCATTCTTCGCTATCGGTTTCGCCATTTGCGCCCAGAAATTCGCAATCCGGGCTACACGAGATTTTCTCATCAAGCTTGCACGGGTGTGCGCATTCGCAACAAGCTTTTCCGCACCAAAGTCTATGCATTGTTATTCCTCCGTTTTCTCCTGTCGTTCTGCCCGCTTATTTTTGTTGCGGGTTTTCTTTTTGGCGAGTCGTTTGTCTTCCCGCAACTGGCGTAGTCTGTGATTTGGACAGCAAAAGCGGCGCGAAAACCCATCGATGCCATAGTCTTTTTTGTGAATGTTACTCTTGTTCATAGCGCTCCTTAAAACACAATGTGTTTACTCGGTTCTGCGAGAATGATCTTTGCTTTTTCGACAGTTAGCTGTTCGACCGCCCGAATATCAAGCCACGAGATTTTCGCTTTGAATTTAATCTTGGCTTCTCGCCTGCTATTGGCGATTACGTAATACGCATTACCTTTTCTGTTCGGGCGGTAATCAGCATACACTGCGTAAACACAACACAGTGTCTTTTTCTCGGTCACTGTGTTCTGCCCTTAACGGTCGGAACCACTCCGTGAAGTTCATCGAGCGTGCCACCTGCGTCCAAAAACGCTCTCAACAACGGCAAGAAGTTGGGATCCTGTCCCCAGCGGTTCTTGTCGCCTTCAAACATTCCGTGAGAGGTGATGTAGCTCTGAGCTGCCTGCAATGCTGAAGCCTTTGCGTTGGCAAAAGTAACGGCTTCTGTACCCTGCGCTTCAACGAAGAAGCCCGCGACGTATCTCTTCTTAATAAAGATATACTGTCTGGCATTGCCCGGTACTTTGACGACGAAAAGCGACTTATTCCACACCTTGATAAAGTCCTCCTCGCTCAAAGCACACGGGACTGCAAATCCAAGCCCGCTTTTCATAAAAAAGTTGATTGTTGAAACCGCCGGCATAGCGCACTGTTCTTTACCGACACAGTCTTCGAGGGTTGTCTTCATGTTCATTCTCCTTTCGGTGTCTAATTATGTGTTAATGTTGGCAAAAAATATAGAGGGTTACTCTATATTTTCACCGTAGAATAATTCTACCCAGTTTTGATACTCTTTTTTATACCCATATGCTACACGATGATCGCAATTCATATACGCGATAATCTTATCTACAAGCTTCCGGTCACTCTTGTCGTTGTAAATCATCACGAATTGAGCATTCTTGCGCAATCTCCTAAAATTGATTGCACGATCTTGACCAGCAGGGATTGCAGCGTTGAAACGCTTAAGAATCTGTATCAGTGTATCGCTTGTGACTCGCTCACAATTAGCCGTCGTAGGGCGAAAAAGCATCGTGTCATCGCCCTTGTAGTTCTGTGTTTTCCCAGAAGGAAGACCGTGGTAAGTGTCGATATGACCAAGCGTGTCAATCATCTCGCTTGTTGCGGCGTCAATGACGAAGGATTGATCGTTTGTCTTGACGACAAACGCCTCTCCATCGCGGTGTATACAACGCTTAGGCAAATCGGCAATCTGCGCTGGCGACAGTCCATACCAACCGAGCGCTGCCAAAACCTTGACATTCATTAAGTCAACTCGCTTGTTGTAACCGGAAAGCTTGCACTCGCCGACATAGTCTATGAACTCAATCATATCGTCAAAATCCTTAAAGAAGCTGACGATAGGTTGAGCCTCAATGACTTCCTCACGCGAGGGTACTTCAGCGCTCAATTGGAAGTAATCAAACAGATTAAGTAAATATTCTTTAATCTTTTGATAATGAGAACGGCTTACGCCTCCTGTCGCTTGGAAGAAGAACAGGTTGCAAAGCGTTTGTTTGCTTGTCAGCTGCTCGACAGACGATTGTTCGACGATATCGTTGACGTGTGATACAAACCGCTGTACGTCTTTTTCTCGCTGTTCACTTGCTTGAGGATAATACCTTCCCAGAAAAACTTCATAATCTACCATATCTTTATACCCCTTTCGTATTATACAACATATTTGGACGTTTGTCAAGTCCTGTCGTACAAATTATGTATGGAATAAAGACGGAAATATGGGTGGAGTACTCTGCGGGGTAGATTACCTGTTGATAATAGCAGCTAAAAGACGCACTTTTTCTGCATCAGAAAGCTGTACAGCGAACTCCAAGAGGTCGTCGTTTGCATATGCTCCGAACTCCTCGTTGTCTTCGTTGATGTATCCGATACCTTCTACGTACACGTCATTACCCGTGACGGTAATAATCAGGGTAATATCGTTGATGGCGGTATCTACAGGGAAAACGGCGTCGTACTTCGTCGTGAAAGTTGTGGTGTCGGAATCTTCCTTTTCCACGTCTTTCAGTAATCCAGTATCGAGTTCTCCGGTCACCTCTAAGTGCTGGGATTTGAATGTTTTGCGACTTATAAACTTCATTTTTGTACTCCTGTTTTTTCAGTATTATTTGACATTTCAGCCATAGCTTCCAGCTTTGACATAATGTCATCGATGGTGTAATTGTTTCCGGCTATGAGTTGATGAACGTCTGTCCGTCCAAGAACAAATTCACTTACAGCCACCCTTGCACGGTCAAACATATCTTGATAAGTACCAAGATAACGCATTGTGACACGCTGGTCACTGTGATTCAAAAGCCCTTGGATCTTTGTGATCGCATTCATGTCAATGGTTGATTTATCGACACAAGCCGCGATATTGGCAAAGCTCTTTCTCATAGTGTGAGAACCTATTACTATCGGTAAATCTAAAGCTTTACCGGCGTTTGACAGAATCCTCCACCCATACTCCTCATACATTTTACCGCCGGTTTTCTCGCTCTTGAACAGATAGTCATCAAGTTCAAATTTCCAACCGATGGAATCAAAATACTTCGTCGCCGCATAAATGACTGCTTCCGTGATTAAACAATCGTTCATTTTCGATGTTTTTTGCTCGATCACAACAAGCCGTTTTCTGAATGTCTTGCCGTCGTTGTCGATAATCGACTTCACCTTGAGCGACAATAAATCCGATATACGTAACCCCAAACTTACGCCGATAGTCCACATCGCCCAATCCCGGATACGATTGCGTTCCAAGAAATAATTCTGGATGGCTACAAAGTCTTCGTATGAACGAATCGGATCAGCGGCGTGTGCCTTGCGTTTCCCATCTGACTTAAACTCCGAATACTCTTTGGGTGTATCGGAATGAGCTTTCTTTTTACGGGTGCGTATTGCCTGCATTTCTTCGAGCTTTTTTTCTGCCATAATTCGCAGTGCGTGTTCTTCCGCGAATTGATCCAGTAAATCTTGTTTCTCTCTGATCAAACGGGCTATCGTGTCCTCGGGGCTCTCTTGAATTTGAGCAAGCGCCTCGACAATTTGCGGTGCAAGGCTAACTTTGACATTTTCCATTGTCTTCGGGCTCCTCCTCTGCATAGATTTCTTCAAAAACATTGAGTTGCTGCATAAAGATGTTTATCATCGGGCAATCGCTTGGGCAATTGCCATCGAGGTTCTTATGTATCCTACGGCACTCTTCAGTACCGTAATGGCAACACACAACTTTTACACTACCGTCTGTGTCGCATATTTTTTTTGTTAGTGGTTTATACTCGTTCGTAGGCATATCATACTCCAATTCCTATTGAAGCCATCAGCGTTCTGTTGATGTCTTCAATTTTTTTCTGGTTTACAACTTCTCCAACCTTTCTTCTTAATCGCGACTTATCTACAACACGTATTTGTTCGCAGAGTAAAGTTGACTCTTTGATGATACCACAGTCGCTTGGAGTCAACTTTACGTGCGTTTCCATTGATGGCTTGTGCTGAGATGTTAATGGGCATACGATTGTTGTAGGAGATTTTGCGTTGCCAACCTCGTTCTGCACGATTAAGGCTGGACGTATTCCGCTTTGTTCGGAGCCAACTGAATATGAGGTTAAATCCACTAAATATATCTCACCTCGATGCATCTGATTATCGCTCCTTATATGTTCTCTAAACTATCTATGACTCCTTGTATATCTGATAATGCGTCCTCCATAGTATCGCTGCTTTCTTCGGAAGCAGTATAAGCTTCGCTGCCTTGCAAATTTTCCGGCACGTTTTCACGTGCATAATCCTCGTCATCTTTCAAAGAATTCAGATCATCGTAGCACGTTTGCAACGCGCTGATTATTTCCTTGAGTTTGTTTCGCCTTGTTTTATTCATAGACGCTCCTTATAAGTTGTGTTTAAGCAGGAACTGATTACTGATACATTTGAAGCTTACGGTATTCTCGTGATCCCTGATTACCAGTCCTTCGCGCAGCGTATCTGCCAATGTGGATTGACCGTCGGCAAACGCAATCATTGCGTCTACGGTATTGAGAAGAATAAACGATGTATCCAGAATCGGAACCCATTTTATACCGTATTCTTTTACGATCTCCGCAGCAACCACGCTGTCAATCTTCTTACCGTCAATCACGAGATTAAACCCGTAGAAGTCCCTACCTTTTAGTCCATATTTGTTTTTCTGAATTGCTTCGCCGATTGTTTCGCCCTGCAACACAACGGTCTCGGCTTTGTACTGTGCCATCAACTTCTCAAGTACTACACGAATATTATACTTGTTTCCCATCTCGTGATAAACATTTTCTTCGTAAAAACATACTTGTTTAGCGTCAAGCTGGCGCACATTTCTGGAACAAACGGCGTAGTCGTACTTGCGGCGCCCGGTTTTTTTCAGACCGAAGGTCGTAGATGTACCGTCGATCTTCTCGGTGACGACCATTGGCTTGCCTTTGTATTGTTCAAGTACGAACGGCATATTCTGTAACCGCGTTTCATCAGTTTTAACGATCCACGTTGGAAACCCTTTGGGCTTCTTTTTCGGCAGCAGAATGGCAAAAGCCGCCTTTCTGAACCACTTGAAGCGCATAAACCACTGGAACACGCGGTTATTCCACAGCTTTTTGTGCCTCTGGCGCAGGAGTGTACTCTTATTTTCAACGCGTGGCTTCGGAATTTCATCCTCAACCTCGGTGATTTTCAAGATCGCCGTCACGTCATCGCCGATATTATACGACTTGTCCGATGGCAATATAGTCGTCGGAAAGACGATACCCTGCGAAAGCACGCCCTTCATCTTCATCGTTTTGATTTTCCAATTTCGCTTCTCAAGGAAAGCAAAATCGGGGTTGGTCTTATCGACAATGCTATCGATTTCTATGTAAACGCACTGCGATCCGACCTCAAACTCGTCTTTTTTGGCAATGCATTGCCACCCTAAGACGCCGACAAGCTCGATTCGATCCGCGCCTTCAATCGGGCGCTTCCACGAGATTGTCTCGATGTGTGCTAATTTTCTTGCCATGATTTCCTCCTTGGCTTTTTTAATTCCGTTAGTGCTTATGAAAGAAGACAGACTGACCGCGCTGCATATTCCAACATTGCAAGCAACTCGTACAATTGCCTGAACACTCAACTGCATCCTCAGGAATAAATGCATCGCTCTCTTCGTCTTCAAACTTCACATAAGCAACCGGAAAGTTATACGGATTATTGATCTGTAGCTGCGCTCCCCAAGCGCTAAAAACAATATGTAAGTTTTGCGGAATGTACCCGCCCTTATCTATAAAGCTGTTTACGAGTTCAAACTTCTTTGTAAAGGCAAGGAAGTGCGTTGTTTGCAGCTTTTGGGCGGTTTCAACCATTCCGGCAAGATACTGTTCATCGACAATATCACCGGCAGAATGCCACCTGAAGTACGAATAAGTGATCATTCCATTGTTGATATAGTGACGAATATCCTCAAAGTAGCCCTGCGGATCATCCTTATACCGTTGCAAATTGATTGCCATAGATTCTTTCACATTGCGGAACCGAAAGTGTCCTTTCATCGCATAACAGTCCTTTGCACAAGGACAGTTTGGTCGGCACGTCAATATCGGGGGAATGTTAATAGATGGAATGATCCCAAGTTTGCTATTGCTGGTTGATATCTTAACAGCCAAATTCTTCCTCCTTTCGGAAAATCCCCGAAGGAGAAACTATTTAGTTGTTACTACTTCGGGTAGTGATAAAGAGATCGGCTCTCTAATTTGAACAGTAACTAAAATCCATATCGTTGATTCAAAAACGATGTTGCAAACGCAACGACCGGTCGTAGTGACCAGTATGCAATAGTATGAATTTACTTTTTGAGTCGGCAAGAAAGGTGCCAACCACCTTTAACAGAAATCGATCTATGGAACGCGATGGTGAAAGTAGCGTATTCTTGTAACCGATACGAATGGCGCATAACGACAATAACGCAGTAAAGAACTTACGCACGATTGCCTGACAAAGTGTTTGTCGCACTATTTGTATTAGGGAGAAAAATACTCCTTCTTCTGTTATGTTTTTGATATATGAATCCCAGAAGGGTGGAATTACTTGTATCAAAGAGGTTCAGTTATTATCGCTAATAACAGCAGTCACGTACTGCCAAACGGAATCAAGTCAATTTCATTAAGTTACTGCCCAAATTAGAGAGCCGATCACAAGTGTTTATTCGGCGCTCTTTTCTGTTTTCGAGAACTCCGTCATGATGTCATCGAAAGATTCGTTCACATCATAGATGGGAGTATAATCAACTTTCGTGTTGATCATCGCCGCATCGATGGCGGACGAAACGCGGTCAGCTTCCTCGATAATGCCTTTCATAAAAGCCTTAGCTTCAGCGCGGTTGTAGGCTTCCTCAAAAACAATGTCGATCTCGTAATAATACGGCTTCTGCTCGTTGTTCGCGTCAAACTTATAACCTCTGCCCTGAGCGGTTTGTTTGCTTGCGGTATACATCAGCATACGCCTCACAGCACTGTTTGCTGTCTGCCTGAACTTATTCGCTTCAATAGCGGTGTCCAGATCAAAATCGAGCGTTGCTTTGGCAGCGCTGATTGCGTTGGTCAGCTTGCACTTTTCGTTGATAAGCCATTCGATAAACTTTACGACCGTATCATTCGGTGTGAACGTGCCGACGTCAACGATTTCTTCGATGTCCTCATCATCGGCATTCACTTTATTGCGACGATGGATTTTCTTTGTTGTCATAGCGTGATCCCGATTCTGGATAGAGCCACAAGCGGACTGCATCAAGGCACCGAGAAAGTTCTGATAACGAAACGATTCCTTCAAATTCATAATCTGATCTCCTTTGGTGTTGTGTATATTGTATTTTGAATGGCAAAGATAGCCATTTATTTACTTTTTAACCCACTTTTTATCTTGTTTTTAAGCTGTCTATAAGACATTTTGTTAAGTTCGGACTCAAGAATTCTCGATTTATTTCCGCGTTGCCACCCATAAAACGCTCCACTCCCAACGGACGGTACGTTATGAAGATATCGTTCGTAGCCATTTTTGCGGAGCAATGATATCTTACGTCGCCACCGTATCGACGTTATGAGAACGCTGACGAATACTATAAGAATGGTCAAGACAACGATACCGATCCCGGCAACGATGGAGAAAAATCTTAATGTAAAATACTCTTCAATCATCATCAACCTCACTTGGTTTAATCTGAACGATGTACAATCAATTCATTGATTTTTGCACTTTCTTCGTTCCATTTTTCATACAAATAATTGTATGCCTCTTCTTTTGTTCGATAGATGTCGTCGGTGCTGAACATCGGTACCTCTCGCGAAAGTGGACAATTATTATTTGAACATTGGATTTGATAGGTGTAATTACCCGGATAACCGTGCCCGTTACCCCTGTCGAGACTTCGCGAAGTAACAATAGGAGTGTGACCACATACTGGGCAAGAAACTAATTTCATATTTTCTCTCCTGTTAAAGCGTTTGTGTTATACTATTAAGCACCTGAGCAAAACTCTCCCGATTGCAAGCCTAATGTCATCATCATTATACTGTTGATTTGATGCCCACGCCGATGAAGTTTTTACATCTTCTGCAATTATGTCACAGATAGTATTTCCATTCTCGGTTTCGTGTTCAAGAATAAGTTTCATGTAGTCAGCACCAACCGCGTTACGCAAAATTCTCTCAATGTCACATCGCAAAATTACTTCTGACATTTTCTATTTAGTCTCCTTTGTAGTTATTTTCTTTTCATCAAACTTCGATTTTATTCAAAATATCTCTGTCCACCCATTGCGCTGTATGATTCTTCTCATATTATCGACACCGACAGGATTCATTGAGTGAATACGAATAGGATAGTTTAACCCTTGTTCCTCCAGCCAATCCAAGAACTTGATAAAATCCCCGCCGTCGGCTGCATAATCTCCAGCATCATGGTCGATGTCGATTAACTCAATATTCTCGAATATGTGGCAATTTTTGTCTGGTTCTTTACTTTTGATTACACAATATTTTGCTTCATTAACGCTTTTGCACCAAATATATCCTTCCGGGGCTTGGCGTATATCATCGAGCCAAAGCTTCATATTTATGTATATCCTTATCAAACCGAGGTTTTAGTATTCTTATGTATACGGCGAGATTCAACATCTAAAAATTTGGAAAACTCCTTCATAGGAAAAATCTTATTTGTAACACACAATGTAGTAAAACCACATCGCCCACCATTCGGAAAAACTTCCCAAATTTGTCCGTGCCATGTGCGCAATTTGTTTTTTAAGAAAAATATAATTGACGGTTTTTCATATGTCCAAAAAGGAGCACGTCGGTATTCGACCTCATATACATTTCCGTTGATACTGCAACGAATCTTATGCTTTTTATAAAATGGTTTCAATATAAAAGAAAGTAGTTGTTTGCTCATATACTTACCTCATCAAATATTGGTTTTATTATCATACCAATTATTATCTAAAACTTCGTGTACGGAAACATAATACATACCACGCTTATAATCTGCGTATTTAACGGTACGCTTCTGGTGATATATCTTTATCTTGCTACGGTCTGCGGTTGTGAGCCAGATATATTTAACATTTTTTGAGTATCGTTCGTCGTTGACTCTATATTCTTGTCCGGGAGCAATAATCAGGTCGCACGCAGGTTTAGAAAATTCTACAAAAGCGCCATAGTCGCCGATTACGATTCGATTATATCTTTCGCATATCAAAGTACCGTAACTTGTATATAAACAACCTCCGCCGTCAATGTTCAAAAATCTTGGTATGTTTTCTTTATAGAAATTTCTATAATTATCTGATAACACAGATGGCAGCGGACAATACCCATACTTTTGAGCCAGAGCTTCCTCAATTTTAAGTGTATTCATTCTGTGAGAATTCTTCCTTCTACCTTCTTAAGTAAAGAAATTCTTTTTTAGCATTGAGGATATCGCCTTCTACAATATTCACGGCGCACACCTCAATTCGATGTGAAGATGCTCAAAAAGCGCTTTAACCGCCGTCTGCTCATCCATCGTCAACCCGTACTCAGAAAGTGGCTCAATGATACCGTCTGCAAATTGCGGCAAACCTTCTTCAAGAGAAAGCTTTGTCGCGTTCTCGATGTCGTAAATGACATCTCGTGTCGGTTCCCTCATAAAGAAACACCAACAATCCATTTTTGTTTTACGGGCAATTTTATTGAGCCCGTTGAAAGCGTCGTTGCTCAGCATATATATGGCTCCTTTCGTTATTCTGTGGTGCCCACGATGGGACTTGAACCCATACTCACTTTCGTGAATCGGATTTTAAGTCCGATGCGTCTGCCAATTCCACCACGCGGGCATTTAGACATACTTTTTTGCTTTTATGTAATAGCGAAGTGGACGCTCACAGCCTCTCTCGTTTAACGTATAATCAAGCTGCATTTTGAGAATGCAATAGCTATTCAATACAGGCGATCCCTCAAACGACATTGCGCCTTCACGCCAGTCAGCAATCTTATATCTGCAAACCGCAGATATCGCACCACCCAACGACTTGTAACCGCAGCTTTCAATCGACCAAAAATCAATTTCGTGTATATACTCTTTGCCCAAATAAATACACGAACCGTTTGCGAGTGTTTGCTCTACGATGTATCTTGTAATTGACCTCGTTATTTTCTCAGGAGCTTTATTCGCACACCTAATACAAACGTGTCGTCCTTCGGGGACATAATCGCCGCAACATACGCAACGATCAACATCCATACGTCCCACTCCCTTCTTTACTTAATATAGCTGACATACCCGGTTCAATTCAGCCATCACCGTGCCCCACTCGACATCGCACGGCTTCCCGTTCCTCGGATTGTAAATACAACCCTTGTCCTCTTCTCAATTAAGCACCGCATGGACTATGTGTGCAGCAGTTTAATGTCGTGTCGGACATGGCTGGGGCGGCTGGACTCGAACCAGCGAATACAGGAGTCAAAGTCCTGTGCCTTACCGCTTGGCAACGCCCCATTACACGGTATCTATTCGGAAGGTAACCACATCGCATCTACTCGCAAACTCTGCATATAGCAGGCAGCTTGCTCCGCATACCAGCAATTCTGATTGTGTCTATAATCAGCTTCGGCAGACTCCACCAACCTCGAAGTTGGACTGATTTTCGCTTCCTTCTCAATGAATCACTCCGGAAATGCCCGTTGCTGTCAATGAGAACTTGCTTACTCTATAAACCCTCCGAACAGATACTACGGAACTTTTCAAGCCTGCGCCAGCATCGTTGGTCGCATCCGTTTCACACAATAGCCCCGGCTTAGAGCGAATACAATTTGCTGTGCCGTACTCGTGCTACGCACACAGCAGCGAATTTACGGTATATATCATTTCAACCGAAGGCTTCGCCCTGCTAACGATGGTGGCGCCGGTGGGAGTCGAACCCACAAAATCTTGATTTTGAGTCAAGCACGTATGCCAATTCCGTCACGGCGCCATAAATGGAAGCTTCCTGCACCGTTCAAGACAGAGGTTTACCAACCCGATTGCAATCTCGTCCGTTTCTGCTTTCGTCTAAAACGGTTCGTAAAACATACCGTTGTTGCACCGCATTTTATTTTTCCGATCAAAGTCGGACAGGAGTTTTGACAACAACACGACAATCTCCCTTGCTGGTCTGAGTAGAGAGGCTTGAACTCCCGATTTCTTGCTCCCAAAGCAAGCGCTGTACCAACTCAGCTATACCCAGATAATGGAGCTGGCGGTGGGGATTGAACCCACAACCACGGGATTACAAATCTCGTGCGCTACCGTTGCGCCACGCCAGCATCAAAAGGGATTTTCGTACCCACTAAGTTTGGGCAAGCCGTTCCGCGCAAAACGTTTCATCCCGAGCATCATATCGCAATCAATGCTTCATGCTCAAACATAGGGTACTCTGTTGTCTGTGGCGGACTCGAACCGCCTTTCCCTTATTGGGTGTACTTCACTTGTACGAGCAGACGTCTGGCTTGAAGCCGATCATTGCTGTTTCTTAAAGAGCTTTGCAAAGAAGTTGTAAATCAAGCGAAGCAATTTGACGAATGTGCTGACAATCTCTCCATCAAGGTTGTCCTCAAAATCATCGCCCGTAGATGTTTCAGATGTGTCCGGAGCTGGATCTTCAACTACCGGGGGTTTTTCTTCGGGCGGAGGTGTTGTAGGCGTAGTTTCTACAGGGGGATTGTCTTCGACCACTTCTTCCTGACCGACAAGACACAAGTACTTGACATCAATGGGCGACATAATGGAACTCTTTCCGTTTTCGCTCTTGTCAATTACCGCTCTGCCGTTACTGCCAACCTGAAGCACATACCAGTTCTGGTTCTTTACCCAAGCGGGTATAGATGCTCCACTCCAATATGTTGCTCCATCGCGGATAGACACAAGGTCGCCAGCTTTAATGGTTGTGTCGGTCGAGGGTGTTTCGACCGGTACAGTAACCGTTCCGCCGGCAAGAAGCTTTGCGACGTCATCACGAACGTTGTCCATCGTGTATCCAAATTTCTTGAACCACTTATAGACATCACCGTGGTTGCATCCGAGCTTCAGTTTGTAACTGTCAGCGTGGCAAAGAATTGTTGGCACTTGTATTCCATTGAATTCGACAGTACCTTTCGGATCAATGCCGTATTTCTTACAGATGAATGCCGTAAATTCGACCGCTTCGCGATACGCAATTTTGAAGTACTCTTCGCTTTCGTATCCGTCATCGCAGATCTCAAACTGAATCCAGTGCTGGTCAACCCACGTGGTTTTACCGTTTTTCTTGACGTAGCCATTGCACGAGCCGAGATCACCGCCGCCGCAGCCCCAAGGATGTATATCCCAATCGCCTGCTTGAATAGTGGCAATCTTGCCGTCTGCAAGCTGTCCGATCCAAGCGTTGAGACCTGCGTCGTGATCGATGTGGTTCCAGTCGTTACCATACTTGTTCTTGCCAAGCAACTCCATCATCTCTGCGTAATTCGCATCTGATTCGTATGGCTGCACGTAGCGCTTCAGTGTGGGGTTACCTGCGGCGGTATCGTGCCACAGAACGCCAACGGGAACGCTTTTACGCTTTGCTCCTTTGTACCATGTGCTGTTCTTAAGGAAACATTGAATAAGGTTCATTGACTCAACCTTTCGTTTGGAATATTGCGCCGTCCGTTCCGCTGCAATGGCAAGTTGCAGCGAAATGGACAACTACCCCAGCAATTCTAAATCTCTGAATGCCCTGCGGGAGCCACTCCGTAACAGCAACCCAGATTTAACGCTTCGCCTGAGTTTGAAAGTCCGAGTCTTTTACAGCGCGGGGATAACGTACCTGTACTCGGATCACAAAGATGTAATATCCTTCCGGTAGGATAGCGGTTTAGCATCACCACAAAGCAACTTAGAGTTTGTTTATACACGAGTCTCTGCCGTCTGGCGTATTGTTCGTGTTGTGCAAAGCACGCCCCGTCTTTCCGGATGCCACCGTTTGGCTCTTTTGCCGGTTGCAAGCATTATCCCAACGATTAAGGTGGCGATGACGATATCAATCATCGTTTGCGTCAGCCCGGTAACCACCATTACCTACACCTCTGTTTATAGCAACCCGAGTTGTTTTACTGCCTTTGTGAGCTTGAGGTAGGCAGTTAACCTCGGAAAAGCAACTTCATCGCATTGGTTTCCGGAACCGCAACGCAAAATCACGCATACAAGTAATGCTCATTCCTTGTAATACGTGCAAAAGCCTTAGTTGCACGACTTTTAGTGGAATGCGCCGACGCTATAAGCAGATAAGCGCCTATTGTGTCTTTGCCGAGAATATCGCTCCTCGGGCGCAGAAGCTGTCATGCTTCAATGACGACGCAGTTAACGCGGTGAGAAAAAGCTGTACAAGCGTCAACGGCAATAATGCCATCATCTACAAATGGCTCAAAGTTTGCATATCGATGAGCGGGGTTTGTGCTGCGTATATTCGGAAACTCAAGCCCATCGTTGTGGTATTTTGAGTTGCCAAAACTACTATGCCAATGACCGCAAACGATTGTTTTCCCGGGTATTCTAACTCCCTGATGCCACGCTTCCATACCGTTAACCCAGCGTGCGGCTGCCCAGTCGCCGTCTTTCCATTCGGCGTCAAAAGCATAATGGACATCATGAGCGTGATATTTGTTTTCGTCATCGCGTTGGCAAGGGATCCAGCCGTGTACAAATACGTAATCTCCGATTTCAGCAAAATCACGTAATGATTTAATGTATTTTCTGTATTCATCATTGCGCTTGACGTTTGCAAATACAGCATAGCCGTCATACGCGCTACCAATGTCGAGTCCCAAATCTAATACGGTACCCACCGTACCATTGTGATAATCATGTGCATGAAACTCTTTGCGCGCTATACACGCCTCAATCAAATCCTCGTGATTACCACGGATAAGAATCTTGCGTTCTTCCGGTAATGAATTAACGAAGTTCAGGCAGTTGCGCGGCATATCACCCCTATCGAGCAGATCGCCGCAATGCACAAAAATGTGTTCGGGATTATTGATGTCAAATCCAGCTTCGTCCAGCGCCTTTTTAAGAAACGTATAGAAGGAATGAACGTCTGATGTTACAAAATATTTCATTGTAGTTGCTCCTTAAACCGTCGTGTAATTGCTTCTGTTTTGATGTCTTCAAGTATTGTGTATGGCGCCTGATCAATCGGATCATTACCGTGCTGTTCTTCAAAGGCGTTTTTGATTTCAAGAGTTTCGTGGTGAATCCTTTCAGCCATCTCTTTAGCTGTTGCAAGCGGATACACATTTAACTTCGCGTCCATTGCCATTTTGAAGTCTTCCTCCGTGTGGGTAGTCAAACACGACGCAAACGACACACCATTTATATAATTTTTGAGAAACGCGTTAATACGTATAATGTGATGCAGTTGCTTCCCGTCATATCCATATTTATCAATCTTGTCTATGATTGTGGGGTACGGGTGGCACAGAGCTTTGAGTTTCTCACAACTCATGCCCGCCATTGTTCGCACGGTCTGGCAAGGATTACAATGCGTCAATCTCTCGCCAACGCTACGAAGCGTTTCAAAAAGATCTTTGTACTTTGGCGAAACGATATAGTATGGCGAAAACAAGATCTCGACGAAGTTGACATTCTGCTTTTTGAACGTATCAAACATCACTCTAATGTCTTTAAGGTCAATATGCTCATCATTCTGACGGACGTGGGTGGTTGATACAGGTTGCTTGCCGCGCACAAAATCGTTGAACGACGGGAGTACAATCGCTTTGGTATCAATATCACTCTTGTAATCGGAAGTATATAAGTCGAGGTTGTAATTTTGGCTTCCTTGAAGAACAACGCAGAATATTTCGTGCCCAAGGCTACACGCCTCGTCAAAATGCTCTTTGACACACGATGTTATATGAGCTTCTCTGCCTGTCATAAATCACGCTCCTTTTACGTCGCATTCGTGCAATAAATCCACCAGAGGTTTGTACTCCGGTGATAATGACTGATAATACCTCGAATTGAAGAATGGCTCCATATGTACGTTGACGAGCCACGAAATCAGCAGGATAGCTCGCGGCGCCAACGAAGAAATCTTTTCAAACCCAAGCGCAAAATAACTACCAACGTTTTGGTGGTCATAAAAATGCGCAATATCTGTCGTTTCACCCTTGGCGTTCGTGAACGATTTGGTAAACTTCTTGCCGCAATCGTGCAGCCCTGCCGCAAACATTACAATGGTGGCGAGAAATGCCGAATCATAGTTTTCATTTTGCAGATACTTATAGGACGTATCGAAGACGTTGTTGCACACCTGAAGCGTGTGCTGAGATACAGTATTATTGTGATGCGGATTATCATGATCGCAATTCATCCAGTCATTGTAATCGTCATTGGTATACAGCGCATCTGTATATCGAATAGCAATTTGATCCCAACCTTCATCATAAAAAGGCGTCTGAAAATGTCTCAGCATTCTGTATATAACCTGTTTGCCTACGTGTCTCTCACGGCTCATATCTCTTTCGATACAGGTTTCGTATCGCGCCCACACAACCAAGGCAACTTTCTGTACGCCGTCCGGCAAGCATGAGAGCAAGTGGCGACGATTTTTGCGGCTCAAATTTGTCGCGTCATAGATAACCGAGTGCCCATCTTTGAGTGCTTGAATGGTTCTACGATGCATTTCTTCAAAAACAAGGCTGTTCTTATCTTGGACGGTTTCGTCATCGAACAACTCTTTACGAATAGCGTCCGAGGATAAACATACCACGTCTTTACTGCCGCGAACGATCTCTTGAGCAATTGCGCTCTTGCCAACGGCGGGCAAACCTATCAGCATCGTAAAAACCGGATTATCCATAGACAATTTCTCCAAACAGAGCATACTGCACAATGCAGTCTGCATCGGCACTGTCGATCATACCGGTGTCGATTTCGCCACCTTCAATCAGGTCGAAGCGGTTATCATTGATAATAAACTGCTTCAAACCGGCAAGAAACTTATCGCGTGTGAGTTCAAACACTTCAGAATCATCCTCGATATCCACCAGTTCCAGTGTACCACCCCTTGCGATTTGTTCGCTGGCATCTTCGCCAAGATATTCACCAACCACGTTGGCAGCGCCACACCAATAAGTGATACCACCTTCAAGAGCAGCGCACATTATGTCATCAATTGTCTCAACGGATACGTTGATGGTAATTTCAATGTCAAATGAAAAATCGTTGTTTTCGTTCATAATAAGCCTCCAAAATCTCAAATACTATAGGGCTCCGAAGGAGCCGTTCTCAAGCCTTTGTGTGTTTTCGCTCATAGCATCGTACTGCACCTAATTTTATCAAGTGCTTGGGATATTTATCATAGCCCAATATTCCTATTTGAGTTGCATATTTATGCATTCTTTTGAAATCTCCGTCGCGCCACAAAGGGCGCGACATTTTTGTACCGATTAAGGATTAAATACTAAAGCCGAGAGCCAGCGCGCAGTGATTGCTGGCGCAATCGAAGTGCAAACTGCCGCCGTACGTGTTCACGAAGTAGTCATTGTTACCCCTGAACGGAGAGCGCAACCACGTATAGCGATTGAATGATCTGTTGTTGCGCGTACAGAAGTATTCGTACTGTTCGCCTTCACCGACGTAGGAATACTGAGGATCGCCGAACATTTCAACCTCGGAGAACA
>Ga0310690_10004122_pt1 | contig 21023 bp, 16 predicted proteins | sample AusTroGonzalo_MG_2_FD_207661 | JGI IMG/M metagenome (GOLD analysis project Ga0310690, IMG submission 207661) | Bovine rumen microbial communities from tropical cattle in Woodstock, Queensland, Australia - Gonzalo_04 (v2) (version 2) | ecosystem: Host-associated > Mammals > Digestive system >... | reverse complement strand
AAAACAGTGTCTTCCCTTAACATATCCTTCTCGATTTGCTTCCTTTAACCAGCTTATCGCCTTTAAGTCCTTCAATAAGCACGAGTCCGGGGCGCTTTCCCTCTTCTATCGTGCCGATGATATTCTCCCTGCCAAGGAAACGGGCGCCGTTCAGGCAGGCCCATTCCAGCAGTTCCCCGAGCGCGAGCTCCGGGAAATTCTCCTGCAGGCAGCGCATCTCGTCCACGATGCACAGATCGTCGTTTGACGACAGTGAATCCGTGCCGATGCAAAGCTGCAGCCCCTCCCTGCGCATCATATCCACAGGTGGCAATGTCTTGTGTATGAACAGATTGGAGAGCGGGCACAGGGCGATGAACGGATTCTCCATCAGGGCCTTCACCAGCCTTGCGCCGTCCACTCCCATACTGCACTCGTGAACCAACAGTATATTCTCACGGAACGGTGCGGGATGCACCTCCAGCAGCCTGTCCACAAAGTATTCCAGCGACGACTGCCCCGTTACGGGCGGCGTGGACATCCCTGCCTTCACGCGATTCTCCCACATAGGGCCGCTGCCGCTGCGTATCATTTCCTCCTCCTGGTCGGATTCTTCGCTGTGGTACGACAAAAAGCCGCTCCGCAGCCCGGCCGCGCTGGCGGCCTTGAGCAGCTGAGGACTCATCGTATAGCAGGCGTGGGGCGTCGGAGCCGCATCCAGGCCATACCTGCGGGCCTCTTCCTGCAGCTTGGTCACGCACGACATCACCCCGTCGCAGTCCTTGGGCTCGGTTCCGAACACCTCCAGGAACGTGCGGGTGTACATTGGGCTGTCCTTCTTCAGCGGGAAGGTATCGGCACAGTTGGAAATATCGGCCATAGCCTGTACGCCCTGGTCCCAGAGACGGGACATCGCGGCGCGGATATCGGCCATCTTCTCCTCGTGGCTCTTGAAGTCCCGGAGTTCATTTATCTGGTCGATGAACCCTGCCATTCCGCTGCCCTTGCGGAACATCCCCTTCAGATAGGAAAGCTCCACGTGGCAGTGCGCATTCACGAATCCGGGGACGATGGCGCCGTCGAAGAACACTTTCTCTTCCGACGGCACGCAGCCTTCGCCCACGGCGTGAATCAGCCCCGTGTCGTCGTACTCCACGAAGCCGTTCACCAGAGGGGTGCGCCCCTTAAGGGAGTAAACGTACTTGGCAGCTATCCTGTTCATGAGGAATAAAACGGGTTTCAAAATAAGCGGAATCCATACTGGTGCGGATGTTACCCAGATTCAGGGAATCCGGATAGAACATCAGGGCGATGGAATCCATTGGCATATGGTCGATGTCGGTATATTTCAGCCTCCAGTCGCGCTTTTCAATCTCCTTCTCCACCTGTCTCTTGTCCTTCTCCATCTGCGCGGCAACATCCCTGAACACCCTGGAAAAACGCTCCGGGTCCCTCAGATAATGCTGGATGCTATACATATAGTCGTCGGTATTGTATCCGTGCTCCTTGAAGATGCCTTCATATACCAGGACGGAGTCCGGGATGGTGCCGATGCGCCTGTCCACCTTGAGCTGCTGGTCCCGCATAAGCATCTCATACACAATCTGCTTAAGTTCCTTGGTGGGTATGAGCTTGGTCCTCCTGCACGAGGCAAAGAGTGCAAGTACCAGCATCAGGGCAACTATATGACGGATCTTCAGGCGCATTACCTCAACACTGCTCCGAATTCATTCTTGAAGCCGTCCAGAACCCTCTGCATCGTGTTCTCCACCTCGATGTCGGTGAGAGTGCGTTCGGGATCCTGAAGTACGAAGCCAAGGGCATACTGCTTCTTTCCGGCAGGGATCTTGTCGCCACGGTAGACGTCGAACAGCGACACGCTGCGGATGAGCTTCTTCCCTGTGCGGAGGGCCGATTTGCGAAGGTCGGCATAGCTCACGCCCTCGTCCAGAAGCAGGGCAAGATCGCGCCTGACCTCCGGGAAGCGGGGCAGCTCGGTGAAGTTGAACTTGTCGCGCTTGATCAGCTGGAAGAGCCTCTGCCAGTGAATCTCAGCGGCGAATACGGGCTGCTTGATGCCGAAGCGCTTGAGAAGCGCAGGGCTGATGGTACCCAGCGTGAGCAGCGGCTGGACGTCGCGGCCGGGCAGGCCGTAGACCATACCCTCGGCGAAGATGTCGGCAGGAGCGGGAAGCACTGCAAGAGTGGAAAGGTCGATGCGGTAGCGGGCCAGAAGCAGCTCCACATAGCCCTTGAGCTGGAAGAAATCCGACTTGCGGGCACCCGTGCGCCACGCCTTGTCCGGCGTACCGGTGATGAACAGGGAGAAGCACTGATGCTCCTCATAGCCCTCCAGCGTTTCGCCAGGGAGTTCCGGCAGACGGCGGTAAACCGAGCCGTACTCGAAGAAGCGCAGCGAAGAAGCCTGCCTGTTGATATTGTAGGCCACGACCTCCAGGCCGTTGAGAATCAGCGTCTGGCGCAGGACATTGAGGTCCTGGCTTAGCGGATTCACGATATGGACGCAATTCTCCGCCGGATAAGTGGTCAAGCCCTTATAGTAATCCTCCTTGGTGAGGGAGTTGTTCATAGTCTCCGTGAAGCCGTTGGAGGCCAGGAAATTGGAGATATTGTTGCGAATGGCCTCAGGCTCCGGTGAAGGGCTGGGGTTAACGCTCATACGCAGGCTGTCCGGAAGGTCGATGTTGTTGTATCCGTAGATTCGGAGCACCTCTTCCACCACGTCGCACTCGCGGGTGACATCGACCATATATGTAGGAGCCGCAACCAGGGCGCCGTTCTCGCGCTTTTCAACCCATTGGTAATTAAGGCCTTCCAGGATCTTTTCGATGGTATCGGCCCCAATCTCCTTGCCGATGAACCTCTGCATCCTGCCATAATCCAGGTCGATCTGTTTCCTGCCGATGGGCTCCGGATAAACCTCGCGCACCTTGCCGATTACCTTGCCGCCGGCTACCTCCTGGATGAGGAGGGCCGCCCTCTTAGCGGCGAACAGCGCCATCTCCGGATCCGCGCCCCTCTCGAAGCGGAAGGAGGCGTCGGTGGACAGCTGCTGGCTCTTGGCCGTGCGGCGCACCGACACGGGATCGAAATATGCGCCCTCGATGAAGACGTCCATGGTGGAGTCGCTCACACCGGAATCCTCACCGCCGAATACGCCGGCAATGCACATCGGCCCTTCTGCATCGGCAATGACCATATCCAGTTTGCTCAGCTTGCGGTCGATGCCGTCCAGGGTCTTGATAACCTCGCCTTCCCCGGCGCGGCGCACGATCACCTTGCCGCCGCGGATCTTGTCAGCGTCGAAGGTGTGGAGCGGCTGACCCAGCTCGAAGAGGATGAAGTTGGACACGTCAACCACGTTGTTGATGGGCTTGAGGCCGATGCTCTGGAGCTTTTCGGCGAGCCACTGCGGCGACGGGGCCACTTTCACGCCCTTAACGGTGATGCCGGTATAGCGGGGAGCTCCGTCGGTATCCAGGACATCGACGGGGATGGATTCGCCCTCGCCTTCCTTGAATGCATCGACCTTGGGCATCTTCAGCTCGCAGGGGATGTCTTTGGAACGCAGATATGCGTACAGGTCCCTGGCCACGCCCCAGTGGGAAGCCGCATCGATGCGGTTCGCCGTTATCTCGTATTCGATCACGGTCTCTTCCTTCAGGCCCAGGAAATCCTTGGCGGGAGTGCCGGGAACCGCATCCTCCGGAAGAACCATAATGCCGTCGTGGGATGTGCCGATGCCAAGCTCGTCCTCCGCGCAGATCATTCCGAACGACTCAACTCCGCGGATCTTGGACTTCTTGATCTTGAAGTCCCCGGGGAGAACGGTGCCGATGCGCGCGAACAGAACCTTCTGCCCGGCGGCAACGTTGGGGGCTCCGCAAACCACGGTGACGGGCTCCGGCGAGCCGTCGTTCACGGTGGTGATATGGAGATGGTCCGAATCCGGATGTTCAACGCAGGTGAGCACGTGCGCCACCACGACGCCGGCAAGGCCGCCGGGAATCTGCTCCGCAGTTTCCAGCGAGTCCACTTCAATGCCGATTGAGGTCATAGCTTCCGCTATCTGTTCCGGTGTAAGGTCGGCCACCAGATAGTCCTTGAGCCAATTACAGGAGAGTTTCATTATTGTATATCTTCTTTTTTAAACAAATCTGACACAAATTCTTTTTTGTCGAATACTTTCAGGTCGTCGACGCCTTCGCCGATTCCGATGTATTTGATGGGGAACTTGAACTGGTCCACGATTCCCACCACCACGCCGCCTTTGGCGCTTCCGTCCAGCTTGGTGACGGCCATTGAAGTGACGTCAGTCGCCTTGGAGAACTCGCGGGCCTGGATGAAGGCATTCTGCCCTGTGGAGCCGTCCAGCACCAGGAGCACCTCGTGAGGACCGTCCGGTACGATCCGCTTAATCACGTTGCGGATCTTGGTGAGCTCGTTCATCAGGTCCACCCTGTTGTGAAGGCGCCCTGCAGTGTCGATGAGCACCACATCGGCCTCCCTGGCCACCGCCGACTTCACGGCGTCGAATGCCACGGATGCGGGATCCGCGCCCATCGGCTGCTTGACGATTGCCGCGCCGGTGCGCTCCGCCCATATCGTGAGCTGCTCCACGGCAGCCGCACGGAAAGTGTCCGCCGCGCCGAGGACCACCTTCTTGCCCTGGGCGACCAGCATCGAGGCCAGTTTGCCGATGGTGGTGGTCTTGCCCACTCCGTTTACGCCCACAACCAGCATCACATACGGTTTCTTACTGAAGTCGAAGGGCTGGACGGGGGCATCGTCCTCTCCCAGGAGCTTGGCAATCTCGTCGCGGATGATGTCCACAAGTTCGTCCATCGACACATATTTGTCCCGCTCGACGCGGTCCTCGATATTCTCGATGATCTTGAGGGTGGTGTCCACGCCCATATCCGAGCCCAGGAGGGCTTCCTCCACGGCGTCCAGAACGTCGTCGTCCACCTTGGACTTCCCCACGATGGCCCTTCCGAGCTTCTGGAAGAAGTTCAAATTGGTTTTCTGTACGCCTTTGTCAAATATTCCCATTATCCTACAAATATACGCATTTTATCCCACAACCGCACCGTTGGTGATTGCCTCCACGGGGCTTACAAGGCGCATTTTGCCGTCGCCCTGCTTTGCCATCAGTATCATTCCGCAGGACTCGATTCCGCGTATCACCCTGGGTTCCAGGTTGGCAAGGATGCAGATCTGGCGGCCCACCATATCTTCCGGGCTGTAATATTCAGCGATGCCGGAAACTATTGTACGCTTGTCCAGGCCTGTGTCGATTGTGAGCTTGAGAAGCTTGTCCGTCTTGGGGACGCGTTCCGCCTCAAGCACTGTGGCCACGCGGATGTCCATCGTCCAAAACTGGTCGAAGCTCACGGGAGCCTTTCCGGGCTCCACTTTTTTCGCAGCCTCTGCAGCAGCTTTCGCCTTCTCCGCAGCCTCCCTGGCGGCCTTGATGGCCTCCAGTTTTGCAATCTGGGCATCCACCTCGGCATCTTCGATCTTGCGGAACAGAAGCACCGCCTCGCCCAGCTCGTGCCCGGGTTTCAGCAGCTCTGCCTCGCCCAGCATATCCCAGTTGAGGATGACAGATCTCTCGACTTCGCTCGAGATGACATTGTCATTTCGACCAAGCGAAGCGCGCGGAGAAATCTCTTCCGAAGAAGTGTGAAGTGCTGCGCACTCCCCTTCCTTGTAGAAGTTCACCGTCGGCTCGCCTTCTCCGGCGCGGTGATCCGTGCCGGCATCGACCCCCACCTTCAGGATGTCGCGCAGCTTCTGGGCGCTGAACGGGGTGAATGGCTCGAAGGCGATGGCCAGATCGGCACAGATCTGGAGGCAGGTGTAAAGGATGGATCCGGTGCGCTCCAGGTCGGTTTTCGCCACTTTCCAGGGCTCCATGTCGGAGATGTATTTGTTGCCGATGCGGGCGATGTTCATCGCTTCCTTCAGGGCCTCGCGGAAATGGAAGGTGTCCAGGTATTTCTCCATCGCCTCCCTGCAGGGTTTTACGCCGTCGAGGGTTTCCTTGTCGATGGCTTCCGGCTTTGCGTTGGCGGGCACTTTGCCTCCGAAGTACTTGTGGGTGAGCACCACGGCCCTGTTCACGAAGTTTCCGAACACTGCAAGGAGCTCGCTGTTGTTCCTGCTCTGGAAGTCCTTCCAGGTGAAGTCGTTGTCCTTGGTTTCAGGGGCGTTTGCCGTGAGCACATAGCGCAGCACGTCTTCCTGTCCGGGGAACTCGTCTTCGTATTCGTGCACCCATACGGCCCAGTTCTTCGACGTGGAAATCTTGTCGCCTTCCAGGTTCAGGAACTCGTTGGAGGGCACGTTTTCCGGCAGAATGTAGTCCCCATAGGCCTTGAGCATCGACGGGAACACTATGCAGTGGAACACGATATTATCCTTGCCGATGAAGTGGATGAGCCTTGTATCCTTGCTCTTCCACCACTTCTCCCAGCTTTCCGGGAGCAGTTCCTTGGTGTTGGAGATGTAGCCGATGGGGGCATCGAACCAGACGTAGAGCACCTTGCCCTCGGCACCCTCCACGGGAACGGGAACGCCCCAGTCAAGGTCCCTGGTGACGGCACGGGGCTGCAGGCCACCGTCCAGCCAGCTCTTGCACTGGCCGTACACGTTGGTCTTCCATTCCTTGTGCTGTTCCAGGATCCATTCACGGAGCCAGGGCTCGTACTTATCCAGAGGCAGATACCAGTGGGTGGTCTTCTTCTTCACGGGCGCGCTGCCGCTGAGGCTGGAGCGAGGGTCGATAAGTTCGTCCGGGCTAAGGGTGGAGCCGCATTTCTCGCACTGGTCGCCATAAGCGTTGGGGTTGCCGCACTTGGGGCAGGTGCCCACGATGAGGCGGTCCGTGAGGAACATTCCGGCTTCTTCATCATACAGCTGCTCCGACTCCTTGGTGATGAAATCGCCCTGGTCGTACAGTTTACGGAAGAATTCCGAAGCATTCTCCTCATGCACATCGGAGGATGTGCGGGAATATATGTCGAAGTTGATTCCAAGGCGCGTGAACGCGTCCTTCATCACCTTATGGTATTTGTCCACTATATCCTGGGGGGTAACTCCCTGCTGGCGGGCCTTGATGGTGATGGGCACGCCGTGCTCGTCACTGCCGCACACGAACAGCACATCCTCCCCGCGCATACGCAGATAGCGCACGTAAATGTCGCCGGGTATGTATGCACCTGCAAGGTGGCCGATATGCACCGGTCCGTTTGCGTAAGGCAGCGCGCAGGTTACCAGGGTTCTCTTGTGTTTATTCTCCATATCTCTGTTTTTGTTTTTCACGTCCGAGCCGGAGGAGCAGCACCCTTCTGGCTTCGCTCACCCGGTTCATCTCTTCCATTATCTGTTTCTGCTGCTCGGGGCTTGCCGCAGCGAGCTTTTTCGTCAGCTCCTGCAGGCGCTCCTGCATCCTTTTCTCGTGATAGGCCAGAATGGCCCTGGGCACGTACTGCACCAGCCACGAGCCACGGGAAGTGAGGCTGCGGGCGAAGGTGTCCACCGTGAGCATATACTTCTCCACCGACAGGTGCGTGGCCACGGTGGCAATCCTTCTGTCCGGGCTGTTCACCAGGTTGCGGATTATCGCGTCCTGCGACTCGCCGGCATCGTACAGACGGAAATATGCGTCGTAGGTGTCCCTGTAGGCCGTATTCGAGAACACTATGTTGTCAGCCGCAAAAGCCGAGTCGATGAATTCCGCAACGCTCTGGGGATCGTCCCCGGCATAGAACTCCGAGTCCGATTCGAAATCCATATGAGTGGTTCCGTCGGTGAGGATGAAGCCCAGGATTTCGCGTTCCGAAGGGGCTAGAACGGCATTGTCCTCCAGCGGCTGGAGCTCCGTGGGCACGGTTGTCCGCGGCACCGACGTCTTCACCTCCAAAGGCACTTCGGGAGCGTTTTCCCTGCGCGGCACCTCATTAACAGTCCTGCGCCTGGTGGTGCGTATGCGCGCGAAAAGCAGGTCGGCGTCCACCTTGAACTGGGCCGCCAGCATATCGACATAAACCTGGCGCTTCACCGCATCGGGGATATCGGCAATCGTATCGGCGATCTCGTTGATGGTGTTGGCGCGGCGCACGGGGTCGTTTCCGGCATCGGCCATAAGAAGGTCGGTCTTGAATATGACGCCGTCCTTTTCGTTCTGGTCGATATATTCCTGCACCTCCGCCAGGCTGTGCTTGCGGGAGTACGAATCCGGGTCGTCGCCGTCCGGGAGGAACACCACGCGGGCATTGAGGCCGGCCTTGAGTATGAGGCCCACTGCGCGGACTGCCGCGTGGAGACCCGCACTGTCACCGTCGTACATCACCGTGATGTTATCCGTGAAGCGCTTGATAACCTGCACCTGCTCCTCAGTGAGCGAGGTTCCGCAAGAGGCTACGACGTTCTTTATACCCAGCTGGTACATCGACAGAACATCCAGATAGCCCTCCAGCAGGTAGCACTTGTCGGCGTCGCCGATGGCCTTGCGGCCCTGGTACAGCCCGTACAGCGTGCGCGACTTCACATATATCTCGGATTCCTTGGAGTTTACGTACTTCGCAATCTTCTCCGTCTTGGTGCTGAGGAGCGTCCTGCCGCCGAACGCAACCACGCGTCCGCTGCGGGAATGGATCGGGAACATCACACGGTCGAAGAAACGGTCGTGTACGCTGCCGTCTTCCCACTCCGCACATAGGCCCGTCTCAACAAGGTATTCCTTCTTGTAGCCTGCTGCGAGTGCCTGCTGCGTGAACACGTCCTTAGATTTGGGCGCCCATCCCAGGCCGAACTCTTCGATCGTTTCGTCCAGGAGTCCGCGGCTACGGAAATACTGGTAGCCTATCGTGTGCCCCTCTTCAGTCTTGAGCTGCTCCTTGAAGAAATTGAAAGCATAATCGGAAACCAGATGCAGGCTCTCGCTGTGCTGCCTTGCCGCAATATCCTCCGCACTCTCCTCCTTCTCCTGCACCGTGATGTGATACTTGTTGGCAATCCACTTCAGAGCCTCCACGTAGCTCATATGCTCGTACTCCATCAGGAAACCCACGGCCGACCCCGCCTTTCCGCACCCGAAGCACTTGAAAATGCCCCTCGAAGGCGTCACGTAGAACGACGGCGTCTTCTCATTGTGGAATGGACAGCACGCCACATAACTGGACCCGCGCCGCTTCAGCTGCACGAAATCCCCCACAACCTCCTCAACCCGGGCCGCGTCCAATATTTCGTTTACCGTCTCCTGTGGAATCATACTAATCCAATAATCCTACAAATATACGAATATTTCCGCACATACGCGCACACGCCCCGCGCGATTTCTTCCCAAGGCCCTGGCAGGCGTGGCGCGCAACTCCCTGATTATCAAGGTATTACGTAGTGTTCCCCTGGTGCATTCTCACCAGGGCAGCACCCAATAACGCACTGATACAGAGACTATTAGCCGCCACGCCTCCAGCTCAATTCGAACAGTTACGCCAGGGCTTATGCCCCTGAGGCCTAACGTCGAAAAATGGCCCCAACCCGTTCGCTTGACGTCGAACTCATCCTTTTAGCCACGCCTGCGGCGCGTCTAACGTCTTCAAACAAACTCCGTCATTCTGCTGGCGCAGAACCGCTCACTGCACAATCCTCCCCGCTTGCCATTTTTCGCCTATGGCACTCAGGACCATAAGCCCTGCCTGTGTAACTGTTCGAATTCCTCGGCACTTGAAAGACTTTTGTCGATAAGGAGAAGATTTGCGTAAAATGGATATGATTGATAATCAACGAGATATAAAAAAGTCGACTCGGCGATTCGCTGAGTTGATTTTCAATAAACCGCTGATACACAGAGAGTTGCATTTTACGCAAAACAAACAGAGGCCAGTCCATCAGGGCCGGCCTCTGTTGCGGGGGTGTGAACAATCAGAACGGGAGATCGTCTTCCGAGAAATCCTCCGGGGGCATGTCGTCCAGGGTGGGAGCCGGGGCGTCGAAGGCGGGGGCCGATGCGGGAGCATAAGCCGGGGCGGACGCCTGGGCCGGTGCGTAAGCGGGAACTGCGGCGACTGGCGCGGGTGCGCCTGCGGGAGCGAGTTTCCAGATCTGCAGGTCGTTGTACCACCTGCCGTTGAACTCGCGGCTCTTAAGGTTGAAGGAAACCTTCACCTTGTCGCCTGCCGCATACTTCGCCAGATCCTGCACCTTGTCCTGACCCCATGCCGTGAAGCATGCCTGGGCAGTATAGTTGCCGTCCGGGAATTCAAGCACGAACTCCTGTTTCGCCCAGGGGCCGCGGGCACTCGTGCCCTGCTGCACCGCCATGAGCTGCTTGATTGTTCCTTCGATCTCGAGTGCCATGATTTACTTCTTGGCAGGTTCGGGTTCTGCAACGGGCTCTACATAGGGCTTAACATCGAGGAGGTCCACAACGAACTTGAGGGTTGCGTTGGGCTCGATGCCGCGGCTGCCGCGCTCGCCATAAGCGAGTTCGCCGGGGATCACGAGTTCGATCTTACCACCCTTGCCGACGAGCTGGAGGCCTTCGCCCCAACCGGAGATGACGCGGTTAAGAGGGAAAGTGATTTCGTCACCGGCATCGAACTGGGTACCGTCGATGAGGGTGCCGACGTAGTTCACGACCACGGTGTCCTGCAGGGAAGTGGGGTGCTCCTCACCTTCCTCGAACAGGGTGTAGGCGATACCGCTCTCGGTAACCTGGGTGCCTTCGCCCTTCAGGTAGTTCTCAATGTAGTTCTTACCCTTTTCGTCGTTGAGGGCAGCCTTGTACTCGCTCATCTTCTCAAGATGACCGTCGAGGATACGGCCCATTTCCATAGGGTTGATGCGGAACTGCTCCACGAAAGTGGAATCCTGGGGATCGCCCACGGAGTTGGCGGCTTTCTTCATACCCTGCAGCACCTGGCTGTAGTTGAGCTTGCCGAAGCCATAGTTCTTGATCATCATACCGAAGTTCACGCCAAGGAGATAGCTGGCGGAGTCGATTTCGGTGGTGGTGGGAAGAAGGGCGCGAACCTCTTTGCTTCCCTCGGGAGCGTTACCGCAAGACGCCATTACGGCCGCTACGGCTGCGATGACGATGAGTTTGGAAATCTTCATGATTCTATAACTAGTTTAAATTGTTTTCGGTTTTGCCTCCCCTTAGGGGAAAAAGCGCGCAAATTTACTATTTTTTCCTTAAAAAGCCGAATTTATTTCATAATATCTTCCGGCCAACTTGTTTTTTATATGTTTTTTCACTAAATTGTGGAGCAAAAACTTAGGACTAATGGCCATCGAGACTTCCCAGCTACGCTCCTGCTTGAAAGAGTTCTTCGGTTACGACGCTTTCAAGGGGGACCAGTTGAGCATCATCCAGCATCTGGTAGAAGGCAACAACACCTTCGTACTGATGCCTACGGGAGCCGGCAAATCCCTCTGCTACCAGCTTCCTGCTATGGTAATGAAGGGGACGGCCATCGTCATCTCCCCCCTCATCGCCCTTATGAAGAATCAGGTCGATGCCATCCGCGGCTTCGTGTCCGGCAACGACGGCATCGCCCACTTCCTGAACTCATCCCTCTCCAGGGCCCAGATCGCGGAAGTGAGGGAGGACCTCCTTTCCGGCGTCACCAAACTGCTTTACGTCGCCCCGGAATCCCTCACCAAGGAGGAAAACATCGCCCTCCTCAAGGAAATCCACATCTCCTTCTATGCGGTGGATGAAGCCCACTGCATATCGGAATGGGGCCACGACTTCCGTCCGGAGTACAGGAAAATCAGGTCGATAATCGAAGAAATCCAGAACGCGCCGGTCATCGCCCTCACGGCCACGGCAACGCCCAAGGTGCAGAGCGACATACTCAAGAACCTGCGCATCCAGGACGCCAAGGTTTTCAAATCGTCCTTCAACCGGCCCAACCTGTACTACGAGATCAGGGATAAGGTGGAGCCTGAAAAGGACATCATCAAGTTCATCCGCCAGAACCCCGGGAAATCGGGCATCATATACTGCCTCAGCCGTAAGAAAGTGGAGGAGCTGGCACAGGTGCTGTGCATCAACGGCATCAGCGCCCTCCCCTACCACGCCGGCCTGGACGCCAAGACCAGGGCGGAGAACCAGGACAAGTTCCTGATGGAGGAAATCCGCGTCATCGTCGCCACCATCGCCTTCGGTATGGGCATCGACAAACCGGACGTCCGCTTCGTCATACACTACGACATTCCCAAGAGCATCGAAGGCTATTACCAGGAAACCGGCCGCGCCGGGCGGGATGGCCAGGAAGGCATCTGCATAACGTACTACAGCTACAAGGACATCCAGAAACTGGAGAAATTCATGCAGGGAAAGCCGGTGGCGGAACAGGAAATCGGCAAACAGCTATTGAGCGAAACCGTCGCCTATGCGGAATCCAGCCAGTGCCGCAGGAAACTGCTCCTCAGCTACTTCGGAGAGGATTATCCCCAGGACAACTGCGGCAGTTGCGACAACTGTCTGCACCCCAAGACCAGCTTCGACGGCAGGGAGGAAATGTGCCTTGTCATCGAGCTTGTGGAAAGCCTCCCGGAGCACTTCAAGCTGGAGCACCTCTCCAGCATCCTTGCCGGGGAGGACAACGCGATGATAAAGTCCTACAAGCACGACCAGCTGGAGCTCTTCGGCGCAGGAAAGGACCACTCGGCACGCTTCTGGTCGGCCGTCATCCACCAGGGCCTCATCCTCCATTTCCTGGACAAGGACATCGAGAACTACGGCCTGATATCGGCCACCGACGCCGGCCTGGAATTCTACCTCCACCCCACCGAACTGCAACTGGTGGAAGACCGCAGTTTCTCCGACGGCGACACGGACGATGACGACACCCCGGACGCAGCCTACAACGGCGGCGGAGGGGACCCAGTCCTGCTATCAATGCTCAAAGACCTGCGCAAGGACGTGGCCCGCAAGCGCGGCGTCCAGCCCTGGATCGTATTCTCGGACCCGGCGCTGGAGGATATGTCCATCCTCTACCCCATCACCCTGGAGGAGCTCCGTTCCTGCCAGGGCGTGGGCGAAGGCAAGGCGCGCAAATTCGGCCAGGAATTCATCGAACTGATAGCCAGGTATGTCGATGAAAACGAAATCCTCCGCCCGGACGATTTCGTGATGAAATCGGTGTCCAGCAAGTCCGGGAACAAGGTTTTCATCATCCAGAGCATCGACCGCAAACTGCCCCTGGAGGACATTGCGGAGGCAAAGGGCCTGTCGATGGACGAACTTCTCAGCGAAATCGAAGGCATAGTGGCAACCGGCACGAAACTTAACCTGGACTACTACATCAGCCAGCAGCTGGACGACGATGTGGTCGATGAAATCTACGACTGGTTCCGCGAGGAAGCCGAATCGGACTCGCTGGAGGACGCAGTGAAGGCCCTCGAAGGGGATTATGAAGAGCTGGAAATCAGGCTTGTCCGCATCAAATTCCTGTGCGAGGTAGCCAATTGATGTCGGTGTCCCGGCGCCACCAAGTCATCTGGCGCTTGGCATAATGACGCGTATTACGCTGGATCAGGCGCACAGCCTCGTCCAGCGTTGTTTTTCCGTCCAGATAATCGAAGAGTTCCTTGTATCCCACCGTCTGCAGCGCCGGGCAGTCGCGGTATGGAAGCAGGCTCCGCACCTCCTCCAGGAGGCCCCGGTCCATCATATCCAGAACCCTTTTGTCGATGCGCTCATAAAGTTCCTCCCGCGGCAGTGTAAGCCCGGTTTTCACAATTTCGAAATCGCGGTCCTTCGTACTTCGCGACTTGAATGACGAGAACGGCTTGCCCGTGAAAAGGCACACTTCCAGCGCCCTTACAACCCTCTGCCCGTTGGAAAGGTCGATTTCATCGGCCGTCTCCGGATCCAGCTGGCGCAGTTGCTCCGCCAACACATCCACGCCCTCCGTCTCCAGGCACTCCGTGAGTTGCTCGCGGTACTGCGGCGGGACGTCCGGGAAGCAGTCCAGGCCGTAGCAGAAGGCGTCGATATACAGCATCGACCCGCCAGTCATAATCAGGGTTTCATAGCCGTCGGCAAAGAGCTTATTCACAAGCTCGAGGGCGTCCAGCTCGTATTTTCCGGCGGTGTAGACGGCATCGACAGGGAGCGTCTGGATGAAATAATGCTTCACCGCCGCAAGATCCTCCTCCGAGGGCACGGCAGTGCCGATTGTCATTTTCTGGTAAAGCTGGCGCGAGTCGCAGTTGATGATGGGGCAGCCGTATTCCTGCGCCTTCCGGATGCTATAGGCGGTTTTGCCGGCCGCGGTTGGGCCAAGGATAATCTCTACCCGCCTCACTCCTCGTTTTCGTCGTAGATTTCCTTGCCGTCTTCGTCGCCGTCCTCTTCTTCCTCATCCTCGTCCTCAAGGTCTTCGTCGTCGAAGTCTTCATCATCGTCCAGGCCGGGAATGCCCTCCCCGGGGAGATGACGCTGATGGTCCGGAAGATCCTCGAATGCCACATATCCGTTCTCGAATTCTATGGGATTGGGGCCCTTGGAATCGACAATTACAGGATAGGTCGATGACAGGCCTTCGCCATCCTCCTCCACGCTGATATTCACGCTCTTGCGGTTGGTTACGTCGTAGAAGTACACGAAGCTCACGGCCCCGTCATTCACGGCCTTGGCAATGGTGACTTCATCCACCGCACCGGAGCCAAGGTCGAACAGGCCGTAACGGGCAACCACGTCGCCCAGGGGATCCATCGCCTTGAACATTATCAGCTGGTCCTGCGGAAACTCCATATCTGCGCGCATCTGTTTGTGCAGGGTATAGAGAGTTGTGTCCCCGCCTGCCTTATACACCCTGTAGAAACCTTTGATGCCTGATAATGTGACTTTTACTCTGAATATCATAACTGCAATGGGTTTGAGTGGATTCATTCACAACTCAAATATAGCAATTTTTTGCTTTTCCGGCAAAAAAACGCTATTTTCGTACTCCGATGAATCCGAGTGACGAATATCGCAGCATAGCCGCTCCCGCGGAGGGTCTGTTCAAGGACAACGGCTCGCGTTTCATAGCGCTGGCCTACCCCGTGGAAAGCGAGGAAAGCGTGAAGGAAATCGTTGCAGGGCTCAGGAAGGAGTATCACGACGCAAGGCATCACTGCTACGCGTACAGGATCGGGCACGACGGCGCAGTATTCCGCTCGTCGGACGACGGAGAGCCATCCGGCTCGGCCGGCCGCCCCATCCTGGGGCAGATCGACTCGGCAGGGCTGAGCGACATCCTTGTGGTTGTGGTACGCTACTTCGGCGGCATCAAACTGGGTATTCCCGGGCTCATCAGGGCATACAAAAGCTCCACGGCAGACGCCCTGGCAAATGCGACGGTAGTGGAAAAGACGGCAGGGACGGTGTACAGGATATCGTTCGACTATCTTTCCATGAACGCGGTGCAGAAGGTTCTCAAGGACATGAACCTTCCGCAAAGCTCGCAGGAGTTCTCCCAAAGCTGCTCCCTGGTAACCAGGGTAAGGCTCACGGAGGACGATGCTTTCAGGCAGCGGCTGCAGGGAGTGGCGGAAATAGAACAATTATAACCACATAATTTATTACCTAATGAAAAAAGTACATGTATTCAACGCCGGCCCCTGCATCCTTCCGCAGGTAGCCATCGAAAAGACCAAGGAAGCCCTCACCGACTTCGCCGGTACAGGCGTATCTCTTCTGTCCATCTCCCACCGCACCAAGGAGTGGGACGCTGTGATGGATGAAACCAGGGCCCTCTGGAAAGAACTCCTCCACATCCCTGACACCCACGAAGTGGTGTTCTTGGGCGGCGGCGCATCCCTCCAGTTCCTGTATGTCGCAATGAACTATCTGGAGAAGAAGGCCGCATATCTGGACACCGGCGTATGGGCCCACAAGGCCCTCGTAGAGGCCCAGGGCATCGGCGAGGCCTATGCCATCGCCTGCTCCAAGGACAAGAACTACACCTACATCCCCAAGGGCTTCGAGATTCCCAAGGACATCGACTATCTGCATATCACCACCAACAACACAATCTACGGAACCGAGATCCACGAAGATATGGACTGCCCCGTTCCCCTGATTGCCGATATGTCATCGGACATTATGTCCCGCCCGGTGGATGTGTCCAAATATGACCTTATCTACGGCGGTGCCCAGAAGAACGTAGGCCCTGCAGGCGTAATCTTCGCCATCATCCGTAAGGACTCCCTGGGCCGCGTCACCCGTCATCTCCCCACGATGCTCAACTACCAGACCCACATCGACAAACTGAGCATGTTCAACACTCCCCCTGTGTTCGCCATCTACGTTATGAACGAAACCCTCAAGTGGCTCAAGAGCATCGGCGGCGTGGAAGAGATGTACAAGATCAACAAGGCAAAGGCGGATCTGCTCTATGGCGAAATCGACCGCAACAGCATGTTCGTGGGCACCGCAGCCAAGGAGGACCGCTCCCTGATGAACGTGTGCTTCGTGATGGCTCCCGGCAAGGAGGAACTCCAGGACGAGTTTTTCGCCTTCGCCAAGGAGCGCGGAATGGTGGGCATCAAGGGCCACCGCAGCGTTGGTGGCTTCCGTGCATCGCTGTACAACGCCTGCCCCATCGAGGATGTACAGGCCCTTGTGGACTGCATGAAGGAATTTGAAAATCTGAAGAAATAGTATGAAGGTACTGTTAGCAACCCAGAAACCCTTCGCGGCAAAGGCCGTGGAGGGTATTGTGGCTATTCTCAAAGAGGCCGGCCACGAAGTTGTAAAACTCGAAAAATATGAGGCGCAGGCCGACCTTGTGGCCGCAGTGGCCGATGTGGAGGCAATGATCATCCGCTCCGATAAAGTGACGGCGGAAGTCATCGCAGCCGCACCCAAACTCAAGATCGTCGTGCGCGCAGGCGCCGGATTCGACAATGTCGACCTGGAAGCCGCAACCGCCGCCAAGGTGGTTGTGATGAACACTCCCGGCCAGAACTCCAACGCCGTGGCGGAACTCGCCCTGGGCCTGATGGTCTTCATGGCCCGCACGCAGTTCACCCCCGCTACAGGCAGCGAGCTTCAGGGCAAGCGCCTCGGCGTACAGGCCTATGGCAACGTGGGCCGTCTCGTGGGCCAGAAGGCAAAGGCCCTGGGTATGGAAATATCGGCCCTGGATCCCTTCCTCACCGATGAACAGATCATCGCCGGCGGAGCGGATCCCGTGCACTCCGTGGAAGAACTCTATGCCGCATCGGACTATCTTTCCATCCACATCCCCGCCCTTCCCGCTACCATCAAGAGCATCAACTACGACCTGATTACGAAGATGCCCAAGGGCGCAACACTCGTTAATACCGCCCGCAAGGAAGTCATCGACGAAGATGGCCTCATGAAGGCCCTGGAGGACCGCCCGGACCTCAAATACGTCACCGACGTAATGCCGGACAACTACGCCGCCCTTCAGGAGAAATTCGGTCTCCGCGTCTTCGCCACGCCCAAGAAGATGGGTGCCCAGACATCCGAAGCCAATGTGAACGCCGGCCTGGCCGCCGCCCGCCAGATTGCGGACTTCTTCGCCACCGGCAACTGTAAATTCCAAGTAAACAAGAAATGGTAAGAGTTAAACCCTTTGCCGCAATACGCCCTCCGAAGGATTTGGTAACGGAGGTGGCGGCACCGCCGTATGATGTCCTGAATTCGGAAGAAGCGCTGGCTATGGCCGGCGAAAAGAGCCTCCTGCATATCACCAAGCCTGAAATCGACTTCAAGCCCATCGCCGGTGAGCACGAACAGCGCACCTACGACAAGGCCGTGGAGAACTTCAAGCTCTGGAAAGAGCGCGGCTGGCTGGTACGCGAGGATAAGGAGAAGTACTATGTGTACGCCCAGACTATGGGCAAACGCACCCAGTACGGTATTGTCCTCTGCGCCCACACGGATGATTATGCCAATGGCATCATCAAGAAGCACGAGCTCACCCGCAAGGACAAGGAAGACGACCGTATGGTGCACGTGCGCATCCAGAACGCCAACATCGAACCGGTATTCTTCGCCTTCAAGGACAATGCGGAACTTGGCGAAATCATCGCCCGCACCGCAGCCGGGAAGCCGGAATACAAGTTCGTGGACGAGAACAAGTTCACCCACACCTTCTGGGTAATCGACGATGATGCCGTGAACGCCCGCATCACCGAAATCTTCACCAAGGAGGTGGACGCTTTCTATGTGGCCGATGGTCACCACCGTACGGCTGCCGCCGCACGCGTGGGTGAAGAGAAGAAGGCCCAGAACCCTCATCACACCGGCAACGAGGAGTACAACTTCTTCATGGCCGTGTGCTTCCCCCAGAGCCAGCTCGCCATCATCGACTACAACCGCGTGGTGAAAGACCTTAACGGTTTCAGCGAAGAAGAGTTCCTGAAGGCTCTGGAGGCGGATTTCGATGTGGCCCTGGCTACCAAGCCGCGTTGCGGCCGCCCGGCAAAGCCCTACGCTCCGGCAGCCCTTCACAACTTCTCGATGTACCTCGGCGACAAGTGGTACAGCCTCACCGCCAAACCTGGCCGTTACGACGACAATGACCCCATCGGCGTTCTGGACGTCACCATCCTGTCGAACCTGGTGCTGGACAAGCTCCTCGGCATCAAGGACCTCCGCACGGACAAGCGCATCGACTTCGTTGGCGGTATCCGCGGCCTTGGCGAACTCTCCCGCCGCGTAGACTCCGGCGAAATGAAAGTGGCCTTCGCTCTCTACCCAGTGTCGATGGACCAGCTCATCCGCATCGCGGACACCGGCAACATAATGCCGCCCAAAACCACCTGGTTCGAACCCAAACTCCGCAGCGGCTTAGCGATACACTCACTTGATTAAAAAAATAGCCTCCGGACAACCGGAGGCTATTTTTTAGCAGTTAGCCGTGAATTAGCCTTCCCAGGCGAGGGCCGATGCGCCGAGGATGGCGGCGTCGGACTCCTTGAGCTGGGAGTACACGAGTTTCACTTTGCCGCGCCACAGAGGGAGGACATTCTCGTCCATGGCCTTCTGGATGGGTTCCGTGAGGAACTCCTTGGAACGGGCCAGGCCACCGAAGAGCACGATGGCTTCCGGAGCGGAGAACTCGATGAAATCGGCAAGTTTTTCGCCCAGGATGCGGCCTGTGAACTCAAAGATCTTGAGAGCCAGTTTGTCGCCTTCCTTGGCGGCCTCGTACACGTCCTTGGAGCTGATGACATCCAGGGAGCGCAGCAGCGAAGGCTCGTCGGTCATTTCCAGCCATTCGCGGGCGGTACGGGCAACGCCGATTGCGGAGCAGTATGCCTCCAGGCAGCCGTTTTTACCGCAGTTGCACGCGCGGCCGTTGTGACGCACGGCGCAGGTGTGGCCGAGCTCGCCGGCAAAGCCGTCGTGGCCATAGACCACGTTTCCGTCGATGACGATACCGGAGCCGACACCCGTTCCCAGGGTGATCATGATGAAGTTCTTCATGCCCCTTGCGGCGCCATATGTCATTTCACCCACGGCGGCAGCATTAGCGTCATTGGTGAGCACAACCCTAAGACCGTCCATCTGGGCCGACAGCATATCGGCAAATTCGATAACCTTTGCGCCGCCCCACTTGAGGTTGGGTGCAAATTCGATCGTACCTTTGTAGTAGTTGCCGTTGGGGGCGCCTACGCCGATACCCGTTACCTGGCCTTCTACGCCTGCTTCAGCGATGATGCGGTGAAGAGCCTCCGCCAGATTGGCGATGAAAACTTCCACATCGTCGGTGTCGTCCGAGCGGATGACAGTTCTTGCGAGAACCTCGCCGCGGCGGTTGACGATGCCGCATTTGGAGGTTTGTCCACCGATGTCGATACCAATTACATAGTCCTGTACCATAACTTATGCCTTTTTAATCTTTGAACCGAGGATGGCGAAGTAGAGGATGAATGCAACGCAGATTGCGAGCACCCAGTAGCTGGCCATGTAGCTCACCTTATCGGCAATGAAGTTCTGCAGGAGCGGGACGATACCGCCACCGACGACCATTGCCATGAAGATACCGGAAGCGCGCTCGGTTGCAGTGCCCAGGCCTTCCACGGAAAGGTCGAAGATCGTACCCCACATGACGGAAGTGCAAAGGCCGCAGAGTACCAGCAGCAGTGCTGCGATGGGAACAACTGCCATTTCAAAGCCGTGACCGTTGAACACGGGCATCTTCACGCTTGCGGAATTGCCGAGGAAGATGGCAAGGATGATGAGCACCAGAGCCACTGCGGAAACGCAGGTGAGCTGAGCCTTGGACGATACCTTGCCGGAGATGAGGCTGGATACCAGACGGCCGATGAGCATAAGGAACCAGTACGTACCTGCCACGAAGCCGGCGATTGCCACGGCGGTGGAGGGATCCATACCTGCGCCCTTCACAGGGTCTGACAGATAGAAGTTGAGGGTTCCGGGGATACCTACCTCAACACCCACATAGACGAAGATGGCGATTGCACCCAGGATGAAGTGTTTGTACTTCATAGGGTTGTCCACCTGACCTTCCACCTGCTTGATTTCCGGGTTCTGGATAGGGACGAAGAGCAGGATTACGAATGCCACTGCGAATACGCCCATTGCCATGAACATAAGGGTGTTCACGTCAGAGATGAGGGTGTCCTTTGTGAGGGTGCCGATCATCGAGCCCACGAGCATAGGGGTGAGGGTACCCATCAGGGAGTTGAATGAACCGCCGATCTGGATGTACTGGTTGGAACGCTTGCCGCCCAGGATCTTGAGCATGGGATTCACCACGGTGTTCAGCATGCACACCGAGAAGCCGCAGATGAATGCGCCAAGGAGGTACACGAAGAAGCTGAACGGAATCTTGCCGGTGCCGGGATTCACCACGCCGGAGAGGAACTGCACGAACACACCCAGGAGACCTACCAGGAGGGCTGCCTCGATAGTGAACTTGTAACCTTTCTTCTTGAGGAGGTTACCGGCGGGAATACCCATAATGGCATATGCCAGGAAGTTCATCATGTTACCCATCATACCGAGGGTGTTGGAA
>Ga0310690_10004121_pt1 | contig 21023 bp, 14 predicted proteins | sample AusTroGonzalo_MG_2_FD_207661 | JGI IMG/M metagenome (GOLD analysis project Ga0310690, IMG submission 207661) | Bovine rumen microbial communities from tropical cattle in Woodstock, Queensland, Australia - Gonzalo_04 (v2) (version 2) | ecosystem: Host-associated > Mammals > Digestive system >... | reverse complement strand
TCACCGCCACGCTCAACGTGAGAAACAACTATGCCGGCGGCATTATAGGCCACGGAGAAAGCTCGGCCACCACCATCAAGGACTGCGTCTTTGCCGGAACCATCAACGGCATCGGCGCGAGCCGCGCCAACATCGGCGGCATCTGGGGCTGGAGCGACAGCGGAACGCCCGTGCTCAAGAACTGCTTGGAGAAGGGCACTTATACTGGCATCTCGTCCATGCACCCCATGGGCTTGCAGGGCAACTCCGGCAGCATAACCGACTGCTACTTCCTGAACCCGGCCATCGGCACGCCCGACCGCGCCTGCACCGTCGGTGGCGCTTGGCAGGTAACGGCCGACACCCCTGCTGGCGAACTCTACAGGCCGGTGACGGCTGCCAACGGCACGTCGTACTATCTGGCCTGCGAGGTGTCGGGCATTAATCCGAAATACTTCGCTGCGGGTACGGCCGTTGAGCCCAACCCCGTCGTGACCTGGAAGGGCAGCACCCTCGGCGAAGACATCGACTACAGTGTGAGCTACGCCAACAACAACGAAGCCGGCACAGGCACGATGACTATCCGCAGCAAGGGAAACTACAGCGGCGAGAAGTCCGTTCCATTCACAATAGAAAAAGGTGAAGCCCTTAATACTTGGTGGAATGCCCTTTACACTTGGTCCGATGGCAAGACGTATCAGGCGAATGGCATCGTTGAGTTGGATGAAAACCGCGTCACCGTCGAGGGCAACGTCGTGCTCGTTCTCGGTGCCGGCGCCACGCTTGTATGTGATTATGGCATCGAAGTGAGCGAGGGCAGCACCCTCACCATCGAAGGCTCCGGCACTCTGAAGGTCAAAGCTAATTATGACAATTCCGGCATCGGCGCCGGAAAAGTGGGCACAATCATCATCAACGGCGGCAACATCGAGGCCACGGGCGGCGACTACGGAGCCGGTATTGGCGGCAGCATACACAATAGCAACGGCGGAACCATCATTATCAATGGCGGTGTGGTCAAGGCCACTGGTGGCTGGGGCGCTGCAGGCATTGGCGGCGGCTACAACGACTGGCAAGGCAACTACGGCGTTTGTGGCAACATCGTCATCAACGGAGGACAGGTGACTGCCATAGCCGGAAAAGATGCCACCTTCGCCATTGGTCGTGGCCAGTATGGCAGCGATAGCGGTTCGCTGACATTAGGATGGACGAAACCCGACGACTTTTTCCAGAATGCCTCAGTTGCTGTAAAAACCATCACCTTTGCCGATGGCAAGCAGTTCCTTATTGCCGGCACACAGACTTTAGCCACGCCCGGCAACATAGGCGGCAAGAAGATAATTCCCTACGTCCAGGCCGAAAATCTCCCCGGCAGCGGCACGGAGTCCGACCCCTACCGCATCAGCTCTGCCGACGAATGGAACCGGTTCGCCAAAAATGTGCAATATGGCCACAACTACAGCGGCAAGTTCGTGAAGCTGACGGCCAACATCGACGTCACACAAATGTGCGGCTATGTGTCGGGAAGCAATCCGACCAATGCCTTCAGCGGCACTTTCGACGGAGGCGGCAAGACCATCACCGTCACGCTCAACGACAAGCCCAATCAGGGCATGGCCCTCTTCAGCTACATCAGCGGTGCCACTATCAAGAACCTGACCGTGGCGGGCTATATCTCCTCTAAGCAGTACCACACATCGGGCCTTGTGGGCTTTGCCTCCGGCACTAACCTGATTGAGGACTGCGTGGTCACGACCACGCTGAACATCAAGAGCGACTACGCCGGCGGCATCGTCGGCCACGGCTTGACGTCGGCCACCACCCTCCGCAACTGCATCTTCGCCGGCACCATCAATGGCACCGACGGCAAACGCAGCAACATCGGCGGTATCTGGGGCTGGGGCGACGGCGGCACACCTGTGCTCGTGAACTGCCTGGAGAAGGGTACCTACAACAACATCAATTCCATGCACCCCATAGGCTTGCAGAACACTGCCGGCACCATCACCAACAGCTACTACCTGAACCCGGCGTTCGGCTCGCCCGCCAAGTCCTGCACCGTCGGTGGAGCCTACCAAGCGAGTGTCACTGCCCTCGCAGGCGAAGTCTCGAAACAGCAGAAGTTGATGGACGGCAACGCCTACTACGTACCCTGCGTCATCAGCGACATAGATGAATATTGTGAACTGAAAAACGGCTCCGTCAGCGTCACGCCCACCGTGTCACTCCCCGGCGGTTCTCCGTTTACCTTTGACACCGACTACACGGCCACGCTCGACGGCAACACCGTGACATCGTTCCCCGTCAGCCTCAGCGCGAAGGGAGAACACACGCTCGTCATCACCGGTAAGGGTGCTTGCACGGGCTCAAAGAGCGTCGGTTTCTACATCACCAACCCGATTACCGGCGACGGTACAGAAGGCAATCCCCTCCTCATCCGCGACATTGACGACTGGAATCTGTTCGTCACGGTTGTCAACCGTGGCACCGACTTCAGCGGCACATTCGTGAAGCTTGACACCGACTTGACCGTGACAACGATGGTGGGCAACAGCGACAACAACTCGTTCAAGGGCACCTTCCTCGGTGGAGGCCACACACTGACCTTCAACCACGGCACACCATCCGAGGCCTTCGGCGAGGACTACTGTGCCCCGTTCCGTTACGTCAGCGGCGCCACCATCAAGGATCTCAACGTGGCTGGCGACATCTACACCTACAAGAAGTTCGCCACCGGACTGGTGGGCAGGACCTCTGGCGCGAAGACGACCATCAAGAACTGTCGCGTCAGCACCGTCATCCACAGCAGCACTGAGGGCGACGGCACCCACGCCGGCATCGTGGCCTTGCCGACCGGTGAACTGACCATCACCGACTGCATCTACGACGGCCGCCTGTTGACCACGAAAGGCACAAACAATTGCGCCGGATTCGTGGGCTGGCACAACGCAAAGACCATCAGCATCACTAACTCGCTCTATGCCCCAAACACCGGCATAGCCCCCGAGGGCGAGACAGCCATCACCGTTGGCGCCACTTTCGTGCGCGGCACCAAAGCAGGCATCAACTGCTACTACACCGAGGTACTGGGCGAGCAGCAGGGCCGACACGTCTTTACCACTGCTCCCGAGGGCGAACTCTGTGTACAGGCACAGGCCGCCGACGGCAATATGTACTATCTGCCCTGCATGGTCAGTGGCATTAAAGAAACCTATAGTCAGGATACAGAAAACAGCATCATGCCGATTGTGACCGGCATCGACGGGAGTGAGCAGCAGCCCGTATTTGGCACCGACTACACCGCCACGCTCGACGGCAAGGCCGTGGCATCGTTCCCCGTCATCGTCAGCGAGGATGGCGGTCACACGCTCACCCTCACTGGCATCTCGGCGAATTACACCGGCTCCAAGAGTGTCACATTTGTCGTGAATGGCTCGCTCAAGGGTGCAGGCACCGTGGAAAGTCCCTATCTCATCAGCAGCATTGCCGACTGGACGGTGCTGGCAGACAATATTGCCAACGACACCATCTATTACCGCAACAAGTTTGTGAAGCTGACGACCGACCTCGCCGTGACAAAGATGGTGGGCACAAACAATATCCACTCGTTCCAGGGCACCTTCGACGGCGACGGCCACACGCTGACTTTCACCGCCGGCAAATCCTCCGAGCCTTTCGCCGAGGAGTACTGCGCCCCGTTCCGCTATGTCAACAGTGCCACCATCAAGAACCTCAATGTGGCAGGCGACATCTACACCTCCAAGAAGTTTGCAGCCGGACTGGTCGGCCAGCCTAACGGCACGACAACCATCACAGGCTGCCGCGTCAGCACCGTCATCCACAGCAGCATTAAGGGCGACGGCACCCACGGCGGTATCGTGGCCTTGCCTGCTGGCATACTGACCATTACCGACTGCATCTACGACGGCCGCCTGCTGACCACCAACGGCACAAACAGTTGCGCTGGTTTCGTGGGCTGGCACAACGGCCAGACCATCAGCATCTCTAACTCGCTCTACGCACCCAAGGCCGATGCAGGCCAGGGCGAGACGGCCATCACCGACGGTGCCACCTTCTTGCGCGGCGCCAGCGTGGGCAACTACTGCTACTACACTGAGCCGATGGGCGAGGCGCAGGGCCGACAGGTCTATGCCACCCTTCCCGACGGCGAGCTCTGCATACAGGCCCAGGCTGCCGACGGCAAGATGTACTATCTGCCCTGCACGGTCGGTGGCGTTGAAGCATCCTACATGCTGGAAGCCGGCATCAGCATCACGCCTACCGTGACAGGTCTCGACGGTGAGGAAGCGCAGCCTGTCTTTGGCACCGACTACACCGCCACGCTGAACGGCAAGGCCGTGGAGTCGTTCCCCGTCAGCATCACCGCAAAGGGCGACTACACGCTCACCCTTACCGGCATCTCCGACAACTACACCGGCTCAAAGAACGTCAAGTTTAGCGTGATAGCCTCGCTCAATGGCGAAGGCTCCGAGACCAATCCCTACATCGTTAGCGACAACGCCGACTGGATGCAGTTGGCATCGAAGGTGGCCGAAGGCATGAACCTCAGTGGTCAGTATGTGAAGCTGACCAACGACATCGAGATTATGACGATGATGGGTGTGAGCGAAGAAAAGCCTTTCAGCGCCACCTTCCTCGGCAACGGCCACACACTGACGGCCAACATCAGCAACACCAACTCGGATGAGCAAGGCCAGGCCCCGTTCCACTTCATCAAGGACGCCACCATCAAGGACCTCACCGTCGCTGGCACCATCGCCTCGAACAGCCGCCACACGGCGGGTCTCGTGGGCTTTGCCAGCGGCACCAACCTGATTGAGGGCTGCACCGTCAACGCCACGCTCAACGTCAGCAGCGACTACGCCGGCGGCATCATTGGCCACGGTCTGTCATCGTCCACCACCATCAAGGACTGCATCTTCGGCGGCGCCATCAACGGCATAGGCGGCGACCGTCCCAACATGGGCGGCCTCTGGGGCTGGAGCGACAGCGGCACACCCGTGCTCGTGAACTGCTTGGAGAAGGGCACCTACACCAACATCTCGTCCATGCACCCCATGGGCTTGCAGCACAAAGCCGGTACCATCACCGACTGCTACTACGTGAACGCGCAGATTGGCTCGCCCGACCATGCCTGCACCGTCGGCGGTGCCCTCCACGTCAGTGCCACCGTACCCGAAGACGACATCTACAAGCCGATGACGGCGGTCGATGGCGAAACCTACTACCTGCTGTGTACCATCAGCGGTGTATGTAAGGTCTATCAGTACACCGGCAGCGACATCACCGTCACAGTTTCCAACATCACCGCTGCCGACGGCACGGTGCTCACGGAAGGAACCGACTACTCCTGCGTCATCAGTCCTGCCCCTGTGAAGGAGAAAGGCGACTACACCATGACCATCAGCAGTCAGGGCAGTTACAGCGGTACGCACACCGTTCAGTTCGCCGTATCCACCGAAGTGCCCGTCACCAACGAGACAACCGTTCTGGCAGGTAATTGTATGCTGTACAAAGACGCGACCATCGACCAACGCATCATCGTCAGCGGCAACGCCGTGCTGAACCTTTGCGAGGGTGCCACGCTGACAGCCCCGAAGGGTATCGAGCTGAGCAAGGGCAACACGCTGACCATCAATGGCCCTGGCTCTCTTGAAATCAAATCCTTCGAAACCGATAAATCGGGCATCGGTGCCGTGGAGGTAGGTACGCTCATCATCAACAGCGGCAACATCACAGTCTTCGCTGGATCCCGGGGAGCCGCAATCGGTGGCGACGTAAACAACGTCTCTGGTGGAAGCATCACCATCAATGGTGGCTACGTCTATTGTGCCAGTATTGGTGGCTCAGCCATAGGTGGCGGCATCGACGATAAGGTGGGCCATTATGGCGTATCCGGCGACATCGTCATCAATGGCGGACAGGTGAAGGCAGTCGCCCTGCACAGTGCTTTCGGCCAGGGCTACCAGTTTGCAAAAGATGGTGATGAAGGCAAATATACCAGCGGTACGCTGACACTCGGATGGAACAACCCAGACGACTACATCCATGATGGTAGCTGCTTTGGTGCTTCCTCTCAGAAGGTCAACGTGGAAACCGTCACCTTTGCACCCGGCAAACAGTTCGTCATCCAAGGCACGACAACAATAGCCACACCCAAAAGCATGATAGGAGCGACCATAGTGCCCTACTTCACGCTCAAGGGCAAAGGCACGGAGGAAGATCCCTATACCATTGACAACACTGAGGAATGGAACGACTTCGCCGGTTACGTCAACAATGGCTACAACTTCAGCGGCAAGCACGTGAAGCTGACCGCCGACAGCATCAGCGCTACGACGCTGGTGGGCATCGACGAGAGCCATCCCTTCTGCGGAACCTTCGACGGCGACAGCAAGACCCTCTTCGCCACGATTAGCGACACCGACAACCAGGGCACCGCCCTCTTCCGCAACATCAGCGGGGCCACCATCAAGAACGTGCTCGTGGCAGGCACCGTCACCGGCGGCATGCACGCAGCAGCCATCGTCGGCTTTGCCAAAGGCACCGGCAACATCATGACGAACTGCGCAGCAACAGCTACCGTCAGCGGCGGCTCGCACATCGGCGGACTGGTGGGCAACGCACTCGACGGCGACATCGCCATTACCGGCTGTGTCTATGCCGGCACGATGACGGGTGGCGACACGGCTAAGGGCGCCATCCTCGGATGGGGCGTCCAGGGCGGCACAAAGACCCTCACCGACTGCCTCTACATCAAGCAGGACGGACAGAACACCGACAACCTCGACCTCGTACAGAAGGAAGGCGGCAACATCACCGTGACCAACTGCTACAAGACCACCATGGCAGAATATGAGAAGTCGCAGGAAGGCCAGAACGCCAGAAGTCTCAGAAGTTCCAGTAGTCCCAGCGAAATCCCCGACAATGACGAGGACTACGACATCACCGACCTGGAGTCCTACGGCATCTGGGCCAATGTCTATGATGTCATGCCCGACTACTTCGGCAAGCTCGAGTTAGACTACGGCTTCCTCAAGGTCTATGAAGGTGGTCTGGAGTACGAAGACGAATACTACGTCGCCTGCATCAGCATCGCAGCCAACGCCGACAACAGTGCAATCATCAGCTTGGCTACCGACTACATCGTCGATGTAACCCTCACCGACCGCACGTTCTCCAAAGATGGCACATGGAGTACCCTCTGCCTGCCCTTCGACATTGAAGACTTTACGGGCACACCGTTGGAAGGCGCCAAGGTGATGACGCTCGGCAATAGCGAGGCCTGCGAGACGGGCTTCGATGCCTCGACGGGCACCCTCACCCTCGACTTCGTGGAGGCTAACGAGATTGAGGCCGGCGTGCCCTACATCGTGAAGTGGGATAACACGGAAGGCTCAACGCCCACAGAGTTGAAGAACCCAATGTTCCGTGGCGTGATCATTGACGATGAAGCACCAGAAGACCACGCCTGCATCAGCCGTGACGGCAACGTGCAGTTCGTCGGCACCTATAGCGCTGTCGACATCTATACTGCCGACAAGACCAACCTCTACCTCGGCACCGACAACACGCTCTACTACCCATGGGGCGATGGCATGACCTCATACAACGTCAACGCCTGCACCGCCTACTTCCAGCTGCTGAACGGTCTCACCGCTGGAGATTCCTCCACTGGTGTCCGCACCTTCAAGCTAATCTTCGGCGGCGGCGAGGCAACAAGTGTAACTCCCAATCTCTCTCTACAGGGCCAGGAGAGTGAAGACTGGTACTCGCTCGACGGTCGGAAACTCGATGGAAAGCCCAGTGTGAAGGGTGTGTATGTGAACAACGGTAGAAAGGTTGTCGTGAAGTAATAAGTGCACTGCAGGTTCTGTTTTGCATATTAATTCACTTTCAACTTGGTCGGAGTAAGCGGGAAGTTTGGTCGGAGTAAACTCGGAGTTTGCCTGGACTAAACTCCCAGTTTACTCCGACTAAATTTAGAGGGATGTATCGCTATGTGTTTTTATGCATTCTGTGAATAAGAATGCATTCTCTGTGATTTTTCAAACAAAAATCAGAGTTTGCTTTCACCTTCGATATATTGCGACATGAATAGGTGGTCGCCGTCCCAGACGACATAGGTGAAATGACTGATCCAGTCGCCAAGGATCATCATCCGGGCCTTCTTGTCGCCACGGAGGTAGGGCGGCAGTTGCAGGTCAATCTCGATGTGACGGTGGCCGTAGATAAAGAAGTCGATGTCCGAGTGCTGACGCTGATACTCCTTGGTGTAAAGCACCAGGTGCTCACGGTCTTCGCCCATGTAGGGCGGCTCTTCACCGCCAGGCCGTTTCATTCGCGAATGTTGCGCCCATTTCAAGCCGAACCACATGGCCCAGCGTGGGTGTAGCGATGAGAAGGCCCATTGACAGAACCGGTTATGGAAGATCCATCTGATGACCTTGAAGCCGGGGGCGGGGTCGCCTAAGCCGTCGCCGTGGGCCAGCAGGAACAGCTTGCCGTAGAGCTCGACGGTGAGTGGCTTCTTGTGCAGCACCACGCCGCACTCCTTCTCCAAGTAGTCGTAGGCCCAGATGTCGTGATTGCCAGTGAAGTAGTGTACCTCCACCCCCATGTCGGTCAGTTCGGAGAGCTTGCCGAGAAAGCGCGTGTAGCCCTTCGGAACGACGTAGCGCCATTCGTACCAGAAGTCGAACATGTCGCCCAGCAGGTAGACGGCGGCGGCCTTGTCCTTGATGCTGTCCAGGAACCTCACCAATCGTCGCTCCTGCATCCTGCCGTGGGGGATGGCCCAGGAGCCGAGGTGTGCATCGCTCAGGAAATAGATCGGTTTCATAGTCCTTAGTCAAAACCTAATTCAACCCGCGCTTCCTCACTCATCATACTCTGCTCCCATGCGGGCTCGAAAACCAGATTGATGTTGGCCGTACGGATGCCGTCGACACTCTCAATCTTTGTGCGGACGTCCTCGACGATGAAGTCGGCTGCAGGACAGTTAGGGGCGGTGAAAGTCATATCCACGTCGACAGTGTCGTCGTGGACGTCAATCTTGTAAATCATCCCGAGGTCGAAAATGTTTACGGGAATCTCGGGATCATATACCGTCTTCAGTACGTCGACGATATGTTCCTCAATGCGGGTTTTATCCTGTTGTTGCATAGTTGTTAAGTTGGTGTTATTATAATGTCTGATTCAATCAGTATTGGGTGAAGTGGCGGAACTATATGACGCCGCTTTCGTGATAGCTGTAATAGAGGCCGTCGGTGACGATGACGTGGTCGAGGAATTTGATGTTCATCAGTTGGCATGCCCTCAGAATGCGCTGCGTCAGATCGTTGTCGGCTCTGCTGGGACGGATGCTGCCGCTGGGGTGATTATGGCAGACGGCAAGGATGGTGGCGTTGCAGAGTAAGGCTTCCTTCAGTAAAAGGCGTATATCGACTGCCACTTCGGTAATGCCTCCGTGGGCAATGCGCAGTTCCTTGATGAGCCGGTAGTTCTGATTCATCAGTAGCAGCCAGAACTCTTCGGTGTCCAAATCCTGCATCTTGGGATGCATATAATTATATAATAAGGTGGCGGTGCCCAGGTCGGGACGTTCCTGAGGCTTCTCGGCCTGTCGCCGTTTACCCAGCTCACAGGCTGCAAGAATGGTGATGGCCTTGGCGGGGCCTATGCCGTTGTATTGGCACAGGTCGCGGATGGTGAGCTTGCCAAGGGTGTTGAGGTTGTTTTGGCAATCGGACAGGATGCGTTTCATCAGGCTGACGGCATCCTCCTTTGCAGAGCCGCTGCCCACAAGGATGGCCAACAGCTCGGCATCGCTAAGAGCCTGAGCTCCCAGTCTCTCGAGCCGTTCGCGCGGACGGTCGTCCTCAGACCACTGGTTGATGTTCAGCTTATCGCTCATTTGTAGAAGTTCTTCTCAAAGGCGGTGAATTCGTCTTGCTTCAAGATACAGCGCTTCCACCACGACTCGATAAAGCCAAAGCCATAGCCCATCAGCTGGACGAAGGCGGCAGGGACGGACAGGAGTCCTACCCACAGGCTGCGGTTACGGATGGAAGAGTCAATGAAGATGACGGTACTGTAGAACAGCAGGGGGAGTAACGAAAGGACACAGAACACAAAGCCGACGCCCTGATGCATGTTGTCGTTGGGACGAAGACCGTTGGCGTCGAGCCACTCACCCTCTACATAGAGACCTGCTCCCAAGGCGAAAAGCAACAGGCAGCCGATGACGCCTAAGGTGAATACTGTGGGAAGCAGGTGAACGAGCTTCATGGTGCCGGGGTGGCGCTTCTCGAGGTTGATACGGGCAATGCCGCTGTTGTAAACCTGGCGGAAGAACTTGCGAAAGTCGGTGCGGCGCTTGTGCCACACCCATGCATCGGGGAAAAGACGTGGCTGGTAGCCCGCCTCTACAATACGATAGGAAAAGTCGATGTCCTCGCCAAAGCGCATCTTGGAGAAACCGCCAAGCTGCTGATAGACCTCGCGACGGATGCCCATGTTATAGGAGCGGGGATAGAACTTGTCGAGTTTGGCTTTCCCCCCTCGGATGCCTCCCGTAGTAAAGAAGGAGGTCATGGAGTAGGAGATGGCCTTCTGCACGGGCGTAAAGTCAGGATGGGCAGCGTCGGGGCCTCCCCAGGCGTCGCACTCATGGGCCGCAAGCTCCTTGTCGACATGGGACAGATAGTCGTCAGGTAGCACGACGTCGGAGTCGAGCACGATCAACCATTCGCCATGAGCCCGCTCGGCACCGTAGTTGCGGCTCTGGCCTGGGCCACTGTTCTCCTTTAGGTAATAATGCAAATCAAGGATGCCTGCATACTTGTCGCAGACATCCTTGCATGGGGTTTTCGACCCATCTTCCACAATGATGACCTCAAAGTCCTTCACCGTCTGGGAGCAGAGGCTCTCCAGCAACTCGTCCACTTCGTCGGGACGATTGAAGACAGGAACGATAATTGAATACTTCATGGCTAATAGCTAACAGCTAATTGCTAAAAGCCTGCTTATTCCTTAGCGCGAGCCAGATAAGAACCGTCGCGGGTGTCGACCTGAATGAGGTCACCCTCGTTGATGAACAGGGGAACGCGAACCTCGACGCCAGTCTCCAGTGTGGCAGGCTTCAGAGTGTTGGTGGCGGTGTCGCCCTTGATGCCAGGCTCTGAGTGAGTAACACGCAGAATGGTCTTTACAGGCATCTCAGCATAGAGGATGGTTCCGTCGGTGGTGTCAGAGACAACTTCCACAATGTCGCTCTCCTTCATGAACTCATGACCGATAACGAGCTCGTTGTCGATAGGAATCTGCTCGAAAGTCTCCTGATTCATGAAAATACGACCAGACTGATCCTCATAGAGGTACTGGTAGGGGCGGCGCTCGATGACAACGTCCTCAAGCTTTTCACCAATGTTGTAGCGGCGCTCGAGAACACGACCGTCGGACACATTCTTAACTTTGATAATCATGATGGTGTTACCCTTACCAGGCTTGCGGTGCTGGAAGTCGATGCAAACCCAAATGCCACCGTCCATGCGGATGGCGGTGCCTTTCTTAATGTCTTGTGAATTAATCATTTTTCTTAATAAATATGTATGTATGATGTAATTTGGGTGCAAAGGTACGAAAAAAAAGTGAAAAGTGAAAAGTGAAAAGTGAAAAAAATAACGAAAAGTTTGCGTAATTGAAAAGAAATGAGTACTTTTGCACCCCAAATCGACAAATAAGTTAATATTAAATAAAGAAAAAAGCAATGAAGAGAACATTTCAGCCGCACAATCGCCGTCGCGTAAATAAGCACGGTTTCCGTGAGAGAATGGCTACAAAGAATGGACGCCGCGTGTTGGCTTCACGCCGCGCTAAGGGCCGCAAGAAGTTAACTGTTTCTGACGAGCATCACGGAAAGTAATACTGCCTCAGAAAGAAAATGAAAGTTAAACACAGAAAGAAGTAGGGAGAATTCTTTGCTTCTTTCTTTTTTTTTTATTACTTTTGCGTTCGAAAACGAGAAGCATTGATGAAGATAAAGGAATTTTTCGGCAAGTTGTTTGGTTTTTACCTGTGGGGGAACCTGCTGGCAATGGTATTGGTGGTAGTATTGCTGGGTCTTGGCGTGAAGTATGGGTTGGAATTATACACGCACCATGGCGAGGGCATCAAGGTACCTCAGTTGGAAGGCATGACCATGGATAATGCACGATTGCTGGTAGCAGAGACAGGCCTGGAAATAATGGTGTCTGACTCGGGTTACAACAAACGGTTGCCGGCAAACTGCGTCTTGGCGCAGTCTCCAGGAGCCGGAATGGAGGTGAAGGCGGGTCACGTGATTTATGTGACGGTGAATTCGCCGTCCTCGCCAACGTTTGCCATTCCTGACGTGATAGATAACAGTAGCTATCGTGAAGCGGAAGCAAAGCTCATGGCCTTGGGATTCAAACTGTTGCCGCCAAAGCGTATTCTTGGCGAGAAGGACTGGGTGTACGGCATCATGAGCCGTGGACGCCAGTTGAATACAGGTGACCATGTATCGATAGATGTACCTCTGACGCTGGTCATCGGCAATGGCCGCTATGGCGAAGACGAGGACATTGACTTTGGGGACGATTTCATGTATCCTGAGGAGCATCCTGATGATGGGGCGGACGAGTTCGAAGAAGTGGACGCCCCGAGTCGTCCCTCGGCTGCCGAGCAGTCTGGAAAACCTGACAATGCGTATGGTGAATAGTGAGGACGAACTGATATACGGTGAGGCGGAGTTGGAAGAGGACGACTCCCAAACACTATACGAGCATTTCAGAATGGAGGTGGACAGGGGGCAAGAACCGCTGCGCATCGACCGTTACCTGGCAGATCATTTGCCACATGTGACCCGTAACCGTATACAGCAAGCCGCCGAAGCAGGATTCATTCATGTGGGTGACCGCCCCGTGAAGAGCAACTACAAGGTACGGCCTGGAGATGTGGTGACGCTGATGATGGACCGTCCGCATTACGACACGACAATAGAACCCGAGGACATCCCGATAGATGTGGTGTATGAGGATGATCAGTTGATGGTCATTAACAAGGAAGCGGGAATGGTGGTGCATCCTGGTGTCGGCAACTTTCATGGCACATTGGTGAACGCCATAGCGTGGCATCTACGCGAACTGCCGACATACGACCCGAACGACCCCAGCGTGGGGTTGGTACACCGTATTGACAAAGACACCAGCGGACTGCTGGTGGTGGCAAAGACGCCTGAGGCCAAGACGCATTTAGGGAAACAGTTCTTTGACCACGATACACATCGCACCTACAATGCCTTGGTGTGGGGACACTTCACTGAGGACGAAGGGCGCATAGAGGGAAATATAGGTCGCGACCCGCGTGATCGTCAGCGCATGGCAGTCTTTCCACCAGACTCGGAGACGGGAAAGCCCGCCATCACCCATTGGCGCGTTATCGAGCGCTACGGCTATACCACGCTGGTGGAGTGCCGATTGGAAACAGGACGTACGCACCAGATTCGTGCTCACATGAAGCACATCGGCCATCCACTCTTCTGTGATGAACGCTATGGCGGCACAGAGATTCTGCGTGGCGAACGCTCCAGCACTTATAAGGCGTTTGTCCAAAATTGCTTTAAGCTATGTCCGCGGCAGGTGTTGCATGCACGTACCCTGGGCTTTGTCCATCCTACTACAGGAGAGCAGATGGATTTTACTTCAGAACTGCCCGCTGATATGGCGGCAGTCATTGACAAATGGAGAATTTATATAAAAGGTAATACGAATAATACACTATGAAGAATTTGAAAAGAAATATTGCCATCGTTTGTGGTGGCGATTCTTCTGAGCACGATGTCTCACTGCGCTCGGCACAAGGTCTATATTCCTTTTTCGACAAGGAACGCTATAATGTCTATATTGTCGACATCAAGGGACAGGACTGGCATGTGGAGCTGCCTGGTGGAATAACGGCGCCGATAGATCGTAACGATTTCTCGTTCATGGAGGACGGAAAGGCGAAATTGTTTGACTATGCCTATATCACTATCCACGGTACACCCGGAGAAAACGGCTTGTTGCAGGGCTATTTCGACCTGATAGACCTGCCCTACAGTACCAGCGGCGTACTTGTCGAGGCTATGACGTTCGACAAGTTCGTGCTCAACCAGTATCTGAGGGGCTATGGTGTCAGCGTAGCCGACTCCATGTTGATTCGACAGGGGTACGAGGAACTGGTCAGCGATGACGAGATAGAGGAGCGTATCGGCATGCCTTGCTTTGTGAAGCCTGCCGCTGACGGTAGCAGCTTCGGCGTCTCCAAAGTGAAGAACAAGGACCAGCTGGCACCAGCCATCCGCAAGGCCATGCTTGAAAGTCCGGAGATTATGGTTGAGTCGTTCCTTGAGGGCACAGAGATTTCTCAGGGTGTATACAAGACAAAGGAGAAGGCTATTGTGCTGCCTGCCACTGAAGTGGTGACTTCGAACGAGTTCTTCGACTACGATGCCAAGTATAACGGACAGGTTCAAGAGATTACTCCCGCCCGTCTGTCGCCAGATGTTGCCGAGCGTGTGGCCAAGATTACCAGCCACATCTACGACATCCTCCACTGCAATGGCATTATCCGCATCGACTATATCATCTCTAAGGAAGGCAAGATCTCCATGCTTGAGGTGAACACTACGCCAGGCATGACGCCCACGAGTTTCATTCCCCAGCAGGTACGTGCTGCGGGGCTGTCGATGACCGATGTGCTGACAGATATTGTAGAGAATCAGTTTTGAGTGTTAATAGAGAGTGAATCATAAGCTACCGCTGTTATGGGGTACGATGTCAGAGAATTCGATGAGATTCGGCCATACGAGCCAGAGGAGATGAGACAGGCGTTCGACGACTTGCTCAGCGACCGCCAGTTCAATGCGCTGATGAAAGGCTTTGCACCTTGGCTTCCGAAGTCGCTGCGCAACGGCCTGTTGCGGCTTGCTTTTGTGGGGGTGAAAACACCGCTCGACTTCCAGAAGCGGTTCATGAAGCCCGTTGTGAACTACATCATCCGCAAGCACACAGATGGTTGTTCGTTCGACGATGAGGATTTAGTGAAGTCTTATGAGGCTAATACGTCCAATGGGGCCAATGGACCCTATGAGGCTCGCTACACCTTCATCAGCAACCACCGCGACATCGTGCTCGACTCGGCTTTCCTCGACGTGATGCTTTTCAATAGGGGCTATTCTACCACCGTTGAAATAGGTATTGGCGACAACCTGCTGATCTATCCCTGGATCAAGCGACTGGTACGCATGAACAAGACGTTCACCGTCCGACGCGGGCTGACGCCTCATGAGATGTTGCGCTCCAGCCAGCTGATGAGCCGTTACATTCACTATGCTGTCACTCAGAAGCAGGAGAATATCTGGATTGCCCAACGAGAGGGGCGGGCCAAGGACTCCGACGACCGTACCCAGGAGTCGGTGCTCAAGATGCTGGCTATGGGTGGCGACTTGCGTGAACTGAACATCGTGCCGCTGACCATCAGCTACGAGTTCGATCCCTGCGACTATCTCAAGGCACAGGAGTTTCAGCAGAAACGCGACAATCCCAGCTTCAAGAAGAGCCGACAGGATGACCTCGACAACATGAAGACAGGCATCTTCGGCTATAAGGGCCGTGTGTGCTATCACTGTGCAGCGCCTATCAACATGTGGATAGACGAGCTGGATAGTAGTTTGAGCAAGAATGAGTACTACACGGCACTGTCTCAACGCATGGATCGTGAGTTGCATCGTGGTTATCAGCTCTTCCCCTGCAACTACATTGCTGCCGACCTGTTGGACGGAAGTCACGAACGCGCTTCTCACTATACGACAGCCGACGAGGAGCGATTTGAGAAATACCTGCAAGGACAGTTGGCTAAAATCACGATTCCTCACAAAGACGAGGCTTTCCTTCGCGAACGGATGCTGACCATGTATGCTAACCCCCTCATCAACTACTATGCCGTTACAGAAGAAGAAAAGTAAGTCGACGACAATCGTTGCCTGCTGCCTAGTTCATCTGACCCTGTTGGTTGGCAGCTGTGAGCAGGATGTCTATGACAAGGGCGATGGCACATATTCCTATATGCGAGCCGAATTTGTGGAGGCATTTGTCGGTAGCGACTGCAATGTGAACTATGTCGTTACTGACGATGGACAACGGCTCAATCTGACAACTCCCGTTAACAAGACTTGGATTCAGAAGGCCGATACCGTGTATCGAGCCGTGCTATACTATAATAATTATGGTGGAACAACGGTTGAACCGATAGGCCTGAGTCGAATTTCCACTCTCTCAGTGAAGCGTGATGCCATTGTGGCACAGGGCTTGAAGACCGACCCCCTTGATGTGGAGTCTATCTGGCTCAGCCCTAACAAGAAATACCTGAATCTGGGACTCCTGCTGAAAACGGGCAACATTACCGAAGGTCAGCAGATACAAACAATAGCCATTGTGCTGAGCGACGTCAAGGTGTATAAGGATAGTACTCGTACAAGCGACCTGTTGCTCTCTCATTGGCAGGGTGATGTCCCCCAATACTACACCCAGCGTGCATACCTCAGTCTGTCGTTGGCCGACATGCTGTCTGATACAATAAATATCCGGGTGAATACCAATAAAGGTATCATCACCCGGAAATTCTGCATCAAATAAATCTCACTCTTATTTCTTACAGGGCCTCCAGCATACGCTTCAGGACCACTGAGCACGAAATCTCGCGGTTAGCGGCTTCGGGAATAACGATGCTGTTGGGGCTTTCGATGACGTCGTCCGTCACAATCAGGCCGCGACGTACAGGCAGGCAATGCATGAACTTGCCGTTATTCGTCCATGACATGTGCTCTGTGTCTACCGTCCACGACATATCCTTCGATGTGATCTTTCCGTAGTCCTCAGGATTCGTCACACCTGGGTTCGACCAGTTCTTGGCATAGATGAAGTCGGCACCCTCGAAAGCCTTTCGCTGGTCATACTCTACGCGCGCGTTTCCTATATATTTAGGGTCCAGCTCGTAGCCCTTGGGGTGGGTTACGACAAAGTCCACATCGGCAGCCAGCATCCACTGGGCAAATGAGTTGGGCACAGCCTGCGGCAGGGCGCGGCAGTGGGGAGCCCACGTCAACACCACCTTCGGACGCTTTACTGGCTTGTATTCCTCAATCGTAATCAGGTCGGCAAATGCCTGCAGCGGATGCACCGTTGCCGTCTCCATGGCAAACACGGGACGACCTGAGTACTTGACGAACTGGTTGACCACCGTCTCTGCGTAGTCATACTCGCGGTCTGTGAGTCCTGCAAACGAGCGCACGCCAATGATGTCGCAGTAGCAGCCCATCACGGGGATAGCCTCTAACAGATGCTCACTCTTGTCGCCGTCCATGATAACACCGCGCTCCGTCTCAAGCTTCCAGGCACCGGCGTTTACGTCGAGCACGATGACGTTCATGCCGAGGTTCATCGCAGCCTTCTGTGTCGACAGTCGTGTGCGCAGCGAGTTATTGAAGAATATCATCATCAGCGTCTTGTTCTTGCCCAGATGCTGATACTTGTAGCGGTCGTTCTTGATTTCCTGTGCTTCGGCCAGTGCCTTTTCCAAAGGCCCTATATCGCCGACGTTCATAAATGTTCTCATAACGTGATGAATATTTGTAGTTTAACTTTAGTGATCCTCACTTCTTATTATATGCAATGGCATAGGCCCGCATCTGCTTCACCATGGCCAGGAGACCGTTTGAGCGGGTGGGGGAGAGGTGCTCCCTGAGGCCAATCCTACTGATGAAATAGAGGTCGGCGTCAAGGATTTCCTGTGGCGTATGGCCTGACAGCACGCGGATGAGCAGCGTCACGATGCCCTTCACGATGAGGGCGTCGCTCTCGGCCCTGAAGTTGATGACGCCGTCCTCATAGTCAGCCTGCAGCCACACGCGGCTCTGACAGCCGTCAATCAGGTTTTGCTCTGTCTTGTACTGCTCGGGTAGTGGCTCCTGGTCACTTCCCAAGTCTATCAGCAGCTGGTACTTGTCCATCCAGTCGTCAAAGCTGGAGAACTCCTCAATAATCTCGTCTTGTATTTCGTTAATCGTTTCCATTGTCATTTACCAGTTTAAACAGTTTGTCGCTGGGGCGCACCTTGCCTGTTACCGCTATCGAGACGCGGGTGCCCTGCTGTGCCACTTGCACGGGGCCGTTGTCGTCGTGTATCTCGTCGGCAGTGACATACATCACGCCTGTCGTGGGACCCGTTATCAGTAGGCGGTCTCCTACTTGGAATGTGGTGGCTTCGACAGTGAACTCCGCCACGCCGAGCTTCGAGTAGTACTTCGTACCCTTGCCCACGTAGACCTTGCGCTCGGTAGCGTTCGAGCCGTAGTTCTTGTTCCACTCGCCCATCAGCTGCCCCTGGTAGTAGCCGTCCCAGAAGCCGCGGTTGAACACCGTTGCCAGCCTGGCGTCCCACTCGTCCTTGCGCTCCTCCGTAAACGTGCCGTCGAGTACGGCCTGGATGGCCTCCTTGTAGCACTTCACAACGGTGTAGACGTATTCCGGCCCTCGGGCACGGCCCTCAATCTTAAACACCCGCACGCCTGCGTTCATCATTTTATCTATGAAGCGCACCGTCTTCAGGTCCTTCGGGCTCATGATATACTTGTTGTCAATCTCCAGCTGGTAGCCCGTCTCGTTGTCGGTAGCCGTATAGCTGCGGCGGCACACCTGGATACACTCGCCACGGTTGGCTGAGCGGTTGGCGGCGTCGAGACTCATGTAGCATTTGCCGCTGATGGCCATGCAGAGGGCACCATGACAGAACATCTCGATACGGATCTGCTTGCCATTAGGACCGCAGACGTGCTCTTCGCATACCTGACGGTAGATGTCGGCCACCTGCTCCATCCGCAGTTCGCGGGCCAGCACCACCACGTCGGCAAACTGGGCATAGAATTTCAGTGCCTCGATGTTCGAGATGTTCAACTGTGTCGAGAGGTGTACCTCCTGTCCCACCTTGCGGCAATAGGTCATCACTGCCACGTCTGAGGCGATGACAGCCGAGATGCCCGCCTCCTTCGCTGCATCGATAATCTCATGCATCAAGGGGATGTCCTCGCCGTAGATGATGGTATTGACGGTGAGGTAGCTCTTAATGCCGTGTTCGTCGCACTGCCGTGCTATGTCGCGGAGGTCGTCGATGGTGAAGGTCGATGCCGAGTGAGCCCTCATATTCAGCTTCTCAATGCCAAAATAGATGCTGTCGGCACCCGCCTGAATTGCTGCTGCCAACGACTCGTGCGACCCTACCGGCGCCATGATTTCAAAGTCCTTTATCTCCATTTCGGGTGCAAAGTTACGGAAAAAGCTTGTAAAGAACAACGGATTTTGGAAGATTAACGCTAATCGTCTTTAAAAAACGCTTGCCTGTGTATCTCCCATTGCGGCATTGGGGCCATAAGGGGGTAGTAGGCTACCCCTATTGTGGCATCACTCCGAATGGGTGGGATTAGGCTACCACAATTGTGGCACTCACTGCAAGCAGGGGGTATTAGGCTACCCCCTCTAGAAGGAAAGCAAGAAAGAACTATTGGATGCCATCCGTAGTAAGTTTGAGGTACTATCAGCCAAAGACGACGGATCATTGTCTGAGGGAATCCAAATCTTACGCCGGTCCATTGCAGAACAGATAAGCAAGCCACAGTACAAGAAAGTCACTCACGACCTGACGACTAAAACGTGGTGGTTAGTGGGTGTTGGCACCATTCTTATCTTCTGTATGTCCCTGCTGACAACCAAGATTTACAACCAGTCAAAAGAGATAGAGGAATTGGAGTTAGCGGGTTGGAAGTATCGCGCCTTACGTGCTACGCTGCCCGCCAACAACGCCAATGTAATATGGCTGGAGCGTAATGTCTGGGCAGGGAACAAGGACGGCATCCGCCATTGCCTGCAGTTCGTCGTCAACTTCGAGGACTCTGTCCGCCGCAGATACGAACTGAGTCAAAGGGCTGCAAGAAATGATAGTGCGGCAAAAATGTTGATAAGAGAATCTGAAGAAATCAGGAAACGACTAAAATAGCAGATTATTCTTTCTCCCTGTATTTTTGGGGTGTGAGGCCAGTGAGGCGCTTGAAATATTTCGAGAAGAAGGCAGGGCTCGCGAAACCAAGATCATAGGCAATGTCGGCAACGCTCTTGTCGGTGTGAAGCAGTTCTACCTTAATGCGGGTAATGAGGGCACGGTCTATCCATTCCTTGGCGGTGACGCCGCTGGCCTGACGGATGACGGTGCCCAGATAGCGTTGCGTGAGGCAGATGCGCTGGGCATAGTAGTCGAGTTGACGGTGCTCGGTGCAATGCTGGTTCACTAACTCGATGAAGCGGTCGAAGATGGTCTGCTCGCGGCTGCGGCTCTGAGACATCAGGGCGGCTTCGCGGCGGTAGAGAACATCGTAATGGTGCATCAGTGCTGCCACGAGCGACGTGACCGTTGGGCGGTGGTAGTTCTTTTGATGTATGGCGTGCCAGATGGTGTCCATGATGTGGCGGGCGGTCTGGATGTCGGCCTCGCCGGGGTGCAGGAAGAAGTCGCGCTGGCTGCCATTATAGGCCGGTGGGAAGGCATCGGGCGCAAAGGGCATGGGAAAGTCGGCAAAGAGGGCCATGCCGAAGACTTCGAGGTCGGAGGAGAACCGTTTGGGATGGATGATGGTACCTGGGCCGAGATAGACCAGAGTGCCTGCAGTGACGTGCCAGTCGGTGAGGTTGACATTGATGTCGGCCTCACCTTTCAGCACAATGCCGAGGCGATGGTCATTGATGACGAAGGGTGGCTTCTGCTTAATGACAAACTGGAACACACGGCCGTCGCCATGCACGATGCCTAGTTCGTCGGAGAACCAAATGTGTTCACGTATCGCTTCAAAGTGGGGCATGAAGATGTCACGCATCCGTGACTTGTCCATCAATTGGGGTTGTCTCTTACTCATAATA